>LNFM01006008.1_pt1 | contig 20377 bp, 23 predicted proteins | sample 596031 | NCBI WGS metagenome assembly LNFM01 (sample SAMN04254537, study PRJNA301005) | activated carbon metagenome | isolation source: dual media filters at the Ann Arbor, Michigan drinking water treatment plant | place: USA: Ann Arbor | reverse complement strand
GACCCGCCACAGCGGCAGGCGCCAGTCGCGCCACAGCGCCAGCACGCGCAGGCTGGCCGTGACGGTGACTGTCGCTGTCAAGGTGGCCCAGCCGGGCGCGTCCAGGGCTGCCAGGCCCAGGTAGACCCAGCCACCGATGAAGGCGCACAGGGCGTAGGGTCGGTGGTCGCGAAAGGCGGTCGGGATCTCGTTGCAGACGATGTCGCGCAGCACGCCGCCAAAAACCGGGGTCACCACACCCATCAGCACCGCCACCAGTGCCGGCATGCCCGCGGCTGAGGCCACGTCCACCCCCACCGCGGCGAACAGGCCCAGGCCCAGGGCGTCGGGTAGCTGGATGAAACGCTCGGTCGGCTCGAAGTGCCGCTTGCGCATGAAGAGCATGGCGACCGTGGCCAGCACCAGCACCCCCCACAGGTATTCGACATGGCGTACCCAGAAAAAGGGGCGCTGGTCCAGCAGCAGGTCGCGCAGCGTGCCGCCACCAAAGGCCGCGAGAAAAGCCACGGCATAGACCCCCACGGCGTCAAGCCGGCTGCGCGCGGCCACCATCACGCCCGAGAGCGTGAAGGCGATGGTGGCGGCGAGTTCCAGCGCGTGGCGCAGCAGCGGCAGCCAGGTGTCGAGGAGGTACATGAGGCGGTTTTGTCCAGAACGAGGCCCGATTGTGCCTTTGCGCACTGCAGCATCAGTCTGGTGCCTGTTCCTTTTTTTCAGTCAACGGAAAACTGATTTCCCGCGGCCCGCCTTGTGCCCGCCGCGGCTTTGCTCAAAACTGCATGGCTTGGGATGCCGCACATCCCCAACCAAGAGGAGACGTATTTGATGAGCAAGAAAATCGGCTGGATCGGCCTGGGACGCATGGGCGAGGCCATGGTGACGAAGCTGCTGAAGGCCGGCCACACCGTCCATGTCTGGAACCGTACCGCTTCCAAGGCCGCCCACCTAGCCGAGTACGGCGCGAAGATCGAAACGAACAAGATCGACCTGGCCAGTTGCGACGTGGTCTTCACCATGGTCTCTACCACCGACGATCTCAAGGAAGTGCTGTTCGGCCCAGGCGGCCTCGTGAGCGGTGCGAAGAAACCGCAGGTCGTGGTGGACAGCTCGTCCATCTCGCAGGAAGGCTCGGCCGAGATCCGCGAGAAGCTCGAAGGCATGGGCGTGGGTTATCTGTGCACCCCGGTTTCGGGCAATGCCAAGGTGGCCAAGGCCGGCAAGCTACTCACGGTGTCGTCCGGTCCCAAGGCGCTGTACGACCAGGTCGAGCCCTATCTGCAGGCCATGGCACGCAAGGTCATGTGGGTGGGCGAGGGTGAACTGGCCCGCATCTGGAAGATCGCGCACAACACCATGTTCGGCGTCATCATCCAGAACCTGTGCGAGATCACCGTGCTGGCCGAGAAGGCCGGCATTCCGCGCAACGTGTTCCTGGAAAGCATCAACGACTCGGTGCTGGGCTCCATGTACACGCGTTACAAGACCCCGGTGCTCAGCAACCTGAACTTCGACCAGGTGACCTTCACACCGAAGCTGCTGCTCAAGGACATGGACCTGGGCATGAGCGCGGCCAAGGCCTATGGCGTGCCCATGCCCTCGGCGGCTGCCACGCGCGAATCGATCGCACGCATGGTGGGCCACGGCCACGACAACGTGGACTTCGCCATCCTGCTGCAGGAGACCGCCAACGACGCGGGCCTGCAGATCAAGCCGCTGAACCTGCAGATTCCTGACGGCCTGTCGTCCTGATTGCTTAGGTCTGCTGTGCGCACCCTGATCCGCGGCGCTACCGTCATCACCCTGGACCGGCAGGGTGATCTGCCCTGCGCCGACTTGCTGGTGACGGGCGACACGATCACCGAGATCGCGCCCACCATCCACGCTGACGACGCGCAGGTGGTGGACGCCACCGGTTGCATCGTGATCCCGGGACTGGTCAATGCGCACATGCACACCTGGCAGACCGCGCTGCGTGGCCTGGCGGCCAACTGGACGCTGCTGGAGTATTTCAAGAACATGCACGCGGGCCTGGCCACGGTGTTCGAGCCGCAGGACCTGCACATCGCCACCCTGGTGGGCGCGCTGAACCAGCTGAACTGCGGCACCACCACGCTGGGCGACTGGTGCCACAACAACAAGACACCGGCGCACAACGACGCGGCCATCACCGGTCTGCTGGAATCCGGCATCCGCGCCGCCTTTTTCCACGGTACCCCCAAGCCCGATCCCAAGCCGGGTGAACGCCCGTTCTGGGAAGTACCGCACCCGCGGGCCGAGGTCGAACGCCTGCTCAAGGCCCACCAGGGCCGGGACCTGCTGAGCGTGCACGCTGCGGTGCTGGGGCCGCATTACTCGACGCTGGAGGTTGCCCTGCATGACTTCCGCATGGTCAAGGCGCTGGGCATCATCGGCTCTCTGCACCAGGGCGGTGGGCCGGCGCGGGCCCCCGAGGGCTGGGAGCGGCTGGAGGCCGAGGGCCTGCTGGGGCCGCAGATCAACATCGTGCACGGCCACGCGCTGAGTGACCAACAACTCAAGCGCTTCTGCGAACTCGGCATGAGTTTCTCGGCCGCGGCCGAGAACGAAATGACGCAGGGCCATGGTCATCCCATCACCGGCCGCCTGCGTGCCTTGGGCAAGGCGCCTTCGCTGGGTGTGGACCTGGAGAGCGTGCTCAGCGGCGACATGCTGACCCAGGCGCGCGTCGCTTTAGGCATGCAGCGCAGCCTGGACAACGTCGCCTACCGCGAAGCGCACGGCACGATTCCGCCCACCTCCACCATCACCACACGCGAGGCGCTGCAGTGGGTGACGGTGGAGGGCGCGCGCATGCTGGGCCAGCTCGATCGCATCGGCACGCTGGCCGTCGGCAAGCAGGCCGACCTGGTGCTGATCCGCGCCGATGACCTGAACATGCAGCCCGTGCACGACCCGGTCAGCACGGTGGTGATGCAGACCACGCTGGCCAATATCGACAGCGTGATGGTGGCCGGACGCTGGAAGAAGCGCCACGGCAAGCTGGTGGATGTGGACCTGGCCCCGAAGCTTGCGGCGCTGCAGGCTTCAGGCCGAAAGATCACGACGGCCCTGGGGCTGTCGCGCTAGGAAGAAGAAGCGGCCCACGCCTTGCGGCCGAGGGCAGCAGTGAGTGTTTGAACCATAACGATCGAAGGAGACAGACATGAAACGCGTTCTTATTTCCGCAGCCCTGCTGCTCAGCGCCAGCCTGGCGCTGGCGCAAGGTTATCCGAGCAAGCCGATCCGCATCGTCGTACCGTTCACGGCGGGCAGTGCCACCGACATCATGGCGCGCATCGTGGGCGAGAAGCTCGGTGCCGCCTGGGGCCAGACCGTGGTGGTCGAGAACAAACCCGGGGCCGGCGGCACGGTCGGCTCCGCCTTTGTGGCCAAGAGCGAGCCCGATGGCTACACCCTTCTGGTGGTGTCCACCGGCCACGTGGTGAACCCGGTGCTCTACCCAGGCTTGAGCTACGACACCGTGGGCGACTTCGCCGGCATCACGCCTCTGGCCTCGCTGCCCAATGTGCTGGTGGTCGGTGCCAACAGCCCGCTCAAGAGCGTCTCGGAGCTGATCGCCGCCGCCAAGGCCAATCCCGGCAAGCTCAACTACGCCTCGGCCGGCACCGGCAGCGCCACCCACGTGAACGCGGAGAAATTCCGCGCCATCACGGGCATCCAGGCCACCCACATCCCCTTCAAGGGCACGCCGGAGACCATCACCGAGACCGTGGCCGGTCGCGTCGACTTCATGTTCACGCCCGTGCTCTCGTCCATTCCGATGATCCGCGACAACCGCATGCGCGCCCTGGCGGTCAGCACCGCGCAGCGCTCCTCGGCCCTGCCGGACGTGCCCACCGTGGCCGAAGCGGCCGTGCCCGGTTTTTTGTTCGACTTCTGGATCGGCCTGCTGGCACCTGCCAAGACACCGCGCGACGTCGTCAACAAGCTCAACCAGGAGGTCAGCAAGGCCCTGGCGCAGCCCGATGTGAAAGAGCGCATGGCCAAGCTCGGCGGCGAGCCCCTGCCCATGACCCCCGAGCGCTTCGACGCCTTCATCCGCGAAGAGCATGCGACCCTGAGCGGCATCATGAAGGACGCGCCCAAGTAAGGCCCCGGACTCGCCGGTACGTACATCCGCTGGCGGCCCGTGCCGCCAGCGGATGGACTTCGGGGTCGCGCCGCTGGGGCCGATCCCTGATCCAGTTTCGGGAAACACCGCACATGCAGCAGTTGCGCGTCAACATCTTCAACACCTCCAGCAATCTGCCCTTGCTCGCAGCCCAGGAAGCAGGCTGTTTTGCGCGGCGCGGCCTGACGCTGGAGATCCAGCCCACGCCCAACTCGGATGCGCAGCGCAGCGGCCTGGCCGCGGGCAGCTTCGAGATCGCCCACGCCGCGGTGGACAACGCCGTGGCCATGGTCGAGGCAGGTCAGGACGTGGCCATCGTGCTCGGTGGCGACGCCGGCATGAACGAGTTCATGGTGCGCAGCGAGATCCAGACCATGGCCGATCTGCGCGGCAAGGTGCTGGCCGTCGATGCCCCCAACACGGCCTACGCGCTGGTGGCCAAGAAGATCCTCAAGAACCACGGCCTGCTGGAAGGCCGCGACTACAGCGTGCGCCTAGCCGGTGGCACCGGCCCGCGCGCGGCGGCCATGGTGGCCGACCCGCAGCTGGCGGCCGGCATGATCAATCCGCCCTTTTCCTTCACGGTGCGCCAGCAGGGCCTCAAGAGCCTGGGCAACCAGTACACCCTGCTGGGCCCCTACCAGGCCACCGGTGCTTTTGTCCTGCGCAGCTGGGCGCAGTCCCACGCGGACGTCCTGCAGCAGTACCTGGCCGCCTGCATCGAGGGCCATCGTCTGGTGATGGACCCCAGCCACCGCCCCCAGATGATCGAGCTGCTGATGCGCAGCTTCAAGCTGGACAGCGCGGCGGCCACTGGTACTTACGAAGCGCTGCTCACGCCTGGCGCCGGCCTGGCGCCGGATGCCCGCTTCAGCACCGAAGGTTTCCAGACCGTGCTGGCCATCCGCGCCGAGATGGAGGGCATGTGGGGCGGCACACCGCCCGCGCCGGCCAGGTATATCGACCTGTCGTATGCCGAACTTGCCATTCAGACCCTTTCATAAGCAGAGGAGATCCACCATGAAGCGTTTTGTCCTGAGCGTTCTGTCGGTCCTGGCCCTGGGCTCCGCCCTCGCGCAAGGCTACCCGGCCAAACCCATCAAGTTCATCGTGCCCTTCAGCGCGGGCAGCGCCACCGACATCGTGGCGCGAAGCGTGGGCGACGCCATGGGCCGCAGCATGGGCCAGCCCATCGTCATCGAGAACAGGCTGGGTGCCGGTGGCACCATCGCCGCGGCCCAGGTGGCCAAGAGCGAGGCCGATGGCTATACCGTGCTGGTGCATTCCTCGGCGCATGCGCTGAACCCGGCGCTGTACAGCAACCCCGGTTACGACACGCTCAAGGACCTGACGGGTGTCACCCCCCTGGCTGCGATTCCGAATGTGCTGGTCGTGCACCCGGCCAAGGGCTGGAAGACCCAGGCGGACCTCATCGCTGCGGTCAAGGCCGACCCGGCCAAGTTCAACTACGCCTCGGCCGGCATCGGCAGCGGCACGCACATGAACGCCGAGATCTTCCGCCTGCAAGCCGGCATCGAGGCGCTGCATGTGCCCTACAAGGGCACACCCGACGCCATGAACAACGTCATCGGCGGCTCCAACGACTGGTTCTTCGCCCCGCTGGCCGCGGCCCTGCCGCTGATCCGAGACAACCGCCTGCAGGCCCTGTCGGTCAGCACCAAGATGCGCGCCTCCACCTTGCCTGACGTGCCCACCAGCATCGAAGCCGGCCTGCCCGCTTCCGACTACACCCTGTGGGTGGGCATGATCGTGCCGGCGGCTACCCCGGCGGCCGTGATCAGGAAGCTCAACGAGGAAGCGCTCAAGGCCCTGAACAGCCCCGAGCTCAAGGACCGCATGGCCAAGCTCGGCGCCGATCCCTTCCCGCTGAGCCCCGAGGCCTTCAATGCCTACATCCGCGCCGAGATGGACGTGGCCGCGCGCATCGTCAAGGCGGCCAACCTGAAGACGCAGTGAAGCATATGAGCCCCATGCAACGACTGCCCTATGTCGACCCGGCCTCGATTACTGATCCGGCCATGATGGCCGAGTTCCAGCGGGCCGCACGCGAAGGCGCCCCCCGGCCCGAGAGCCATGCCATCCGGGCGCATGTACCAGAGGTGTTCTGGGCCTTCACCCATGCCTGGAACGATACCTTTGTGAATGGTGTTTGTGATCACGCCATCAAAGAGCTGTGCCGGCTCTATGTCTCGCAGGCCGTCAACTGCAATTACTGTGGCAATCAGCGTTCGATGAAGGCCCAGGCGCAGGGGCTGCTCGAAGAAGACGTCCGGGATTTGCTCGACTTCGACAAGTCAGCACGATACACAGCGCGCCAGAAAGCCGCCTTGCGTCTGGCGGAAGCCATCACCTGGGGACTCGAATCCGGCGATGAGCTGTGGGCTGGGCTCTACGCCAATTTTGAGACGCCGCAAATTGTCGAACTGGGCTTCTTCATCGGTCTGACGATGGGGCAGCAACGCTGGAACCGTCTGATCGGCATGGGACAGAATCAGTTCATGGCGGGCACCATGGGAGGGCTGGCGCCGGCCCTGGCAGAGCAGAAGAGCACAACATGACGATACGCATCCATGTCGTGGGCATCGGAAAGATGGGCCTGCCCATGGCCGGGCACCTGGCCGCGGCCGGGCACGTCATGACCGTCAGCGATCCCTGTGAGCAACGCTGCGAACTGGCGCAGGAGCAGGGCCTGACCGTGGTTGGCGACACATCGGCCGCCATGGCGGCCGCCGATGTCGTCCTGTCCTCGCTGCCGAACGATGCCGCGCTGCGCACGGTGGCCGCACAGGTGGCCGCCCACGCACGGTCGGGTGCGATCTACGTGGATACCAGCACGGTCTCGCTGCAGGCGTCGATGGATGCGGCGCAGATTCTGAGCGGCAAGGGCGTGGACTATGTGCGCAGCGCCGTCTCGGGCAACAACAAGATGGCCGAGGCGGCACAGTTGACGGTGCTGGCGTCCGGGCCACGCGCAGCCTACGACCGCGTGCTGCCTTTGCTCCAGGCCTTCGGGCCTCAGCAGTTCTACCTGGGCGAGGCCGAGCAGGCCCGCCTGATGAAGCTGGTGGTCAACCTGATGATCGCGCAGACCAGTGCCATGCTCGCCGAGGCGCTGACCCTGGGGCGCAAGGGTGGCCTGGACTGGCAGGCCATGTGGCAGGTGCTGAGTGCCAGCGCGGTGGCTTCGCCCATCGTCAAGGCCAAGTCCGAGCAGCTGAGCCGGCGTGATTTCACGCCCACCTTCACGGTCGAGCAGATGATCAAGGACTTGGACCTCATTCTGGATGCTGGCGTCGCCAGCAATGTGCCGCTGATGCAGACCGCCATGACGCACAAGCTCATGCATGCTGCGGTGGTGCAGGGCAATGGCCTGGACGACTACGCCGCGATCATCAAGGTGCTGGAGCGCGGCGCCGGACTCAACCCCAAGCTGTAATCTAGAGCGGTCGAATTCCCTGGAGCGTTTCGTGAACCCTTTTGTCTATACCGCCCAGCCCGCACGCGTCGTCTTCGGCGCGGGATCCCTCTCGCAGCTGTTCCAGGAGATCGACGCGCTGGGTTGTAAGCGTGCACTGGTGCTGTCCACGCCTGAGCAGCGGGCCTCGGCCGAGATGGTGGCCGGCCTGCTGGGAGCGCGTGCCGCTGGCGTGTTCGATCACGCCGTCATGCACGTGCCCATCGAGACCGCGCGGGAGGCGCGCGATGTGGCGAAGCAGCTCGGTGCCGATTGCGCCGTGGCCATCGGCGGCGGCTCCACCACCGGCCTGGGCAAGGCCATCGCGCTCGATTCGGGCCTGCCCATCCTGGCGATCCCCACCACCTACGCCGGTTCCGAGATGACACCCATCTACGGCATCACCGAGTCCGGTCTCAAGAAGACCGGGCGAGATATCCGCGTGCTGCCCCGCACCGTGATCTACGACCCCGAGCTCACGCTGAGCCTGCCCGTGGGTTTGAGCGTGACCAGCGGCATCAACGCCATCGCGCACGCGGCCGAGGGCCTGTACGCGGTGGACAGCAACCCGATCATGGACCTGATGGCCGAGGAGGGCATCGCGGCCCTGGGGCGCGCCCTGCCGGCCATCGTGAAGAACGCGCGCGACATGGCTGCACGCGCCGACGCGCTGTATGGCGCCTGGCTCTGCGGCACCGTGCTGGGCCACGTGGGCATGGCGCTGCACCACAAGCTCTGCCACACCCTGGGGGGCAGCTTCAACCTCTCTCATGCCGAGACCCACACCATCGTGCTGCCGCACGCACTGGCCTACAACAGCCAGCACGCGCCGCAGGCCATGGCGCGCATCCGGCGCGCGCTCGGTGGCAACAGTGCCGCGCAGGCCGTCTACGACCTGGCGAAGAACAATGGCGCGCCGGTGGCACTGAAAGACATCGGCATGAAGGCAGCCGATCTCGACCAAGCCTGCAACATCGCGCTGCAGAACCAGTACCCGAATCCGCGACCGCTGGAGCGCACCGCCTTGCGTCAGCTCCTCCAGGACGCATGGGACGGCGCACGTCCCCAGGCCTGAGACCCCTGCTGCTGCAGGGCTGTTCGTCATGGCCCGTCCTTGCGGCACAATGAATTTTTGACAGGAAGTGCGGTTCCGGGCTGCGGTGCCAGTCTGCACATGCCCATGGACACACGACGCAACATCACGGACCCGGCCCGGCTTGAGGCCACCCTGCACGATGAGAAGCGCCTGCAGGCTGTCCAGGCCACGGGCCTGCTCGACACGCCACCCGAAGAAAGCTTCGATCGCCTCACACGTCTGGCGGCCAAGCTCACCGGCTCTCCGGCGACCTTCGTGTCCCTGGTGGACCGCGAGCGTGATTTCTACAAGAGTTCTTTCGGTTTCGCCGACCCCCTGGCCACGCTGCGCCAGATCGAGGGGCGGACCTTCTGCCACTACGCCCTGATGTCGGGCGGGCCCCTGGTTATGGAAGATGTGACCCGCCTGCCGGTGCTGCGTGACGTGCCGACGGTGCAGTCCCTGGGCGTGCGCGCCTATGCCGGCGTGCCCCTGGTGACACCGGACGGCCAGGTCCTGGGCAGTTTCTGCGCCATTGATTTCAAACCCAAGCAGTGGACCGAGCAGGACATCGATGTCTTGACGGAGTTGGCCCATTCCGCCATGCGCGAAATCGAACTGCGCAAGGCGGTGCTGGAGGCCGAAGCCACCAACCAGCGGTTGCTGGAGCAGATCCAGAAAGTCGACGAACTCAACCAGCGCCTGGCCGAACTGGCGACGACGGACAGCCTGACCGGCCTGCCAAACCGGCGTGCCTTTGAGCATGCCCTGGGCCTGGAGTTGGCCATTGCCGAACGGCGCCTCACGCCGCTGAGCTTGCTCATCGTGGACGCCGACCTCTTCAAGCATATCAATGACAACTATGGTCACCCGGCAGGCGACAAGGTGCTGCAGACCGTGGCCCGGCTGCTGGCCGGGGTGGCCCGCAGCATCGACGTCGTCGCCCGCATAGGTGGCGAGGAGTTTGCCGCCTTGCTGCCCAACACCGATGTGGCGGGCGTGCTGGTCGTGGCCGAGCGCATGCGTGCCGTCGTGGCCGAGGCGGACTGGACGGGCATGCCCGTCACGGTGAGCATCGGCACCGCCACACTGCAGCGCGGCGAGACGGCTGCCAGCCTGGAGCAGCGCGCCGACCAGGCGCTCTACGCGGCCAAGGATGGCGGGCGCAACCGGGTGGTCCAGGCCTGAGCCCGGGTGTCCCTGGCGGCGCCAGGGACATCTGGCAATTAAATTGCACACAATTTAATTGCGACCAATAATTCAGCCCATGCCGAACCCCAAACTCTCCTCTGACCAGGCCCTGCAGCTGGACAAGCAGCTCTGCTTTGCGCTGTATTCCGCCTCGCACGCCATGTCCAGGGCCTACAAGCCGCATCTGGATGCGCTGGGTCTGACCTACCCGCAGTACGTGGCCATGCTGGTGCTGTGGGAACGTGACGGCCTGACCGTCTCCGAGATCGGCGAGCGCCTCTTTCTCGACTCCGGCACGCTCACGCCCCTGCTCAAGCGGCTGGAGAGTGCGGCTTACATCAGCCGCCTGCGTGACGCTGCCGACGAGCGGCGCGTGCTGATCCGGCTCACCGCTGCCGGCCGCAAGCTCAAGGCCCGGGCCGCCCCCATTCCGGGCTGCATGCTGCAAGCCGCCCAGTGCTCGCTGAACGAACTCACGACCCTGACCCACCAGGTGCAGCAGCTGCGCGACCGCCTGCAGGCCTGATCCCACTCACTTTTTCATCCACCAGGAGTTTTTGATGCCTACCATCCTCGACAAGGTTCTCTACACCGCCAAGGCCCACACCATCGGCGGCCGCGATGGCCGGTCCACCACCGACGACGGCCTGCTCGACGTCAAGCTGTCCCCCCCTAAGGCCCTGGGGGGTGTCGGTGGCGCCACCAACCCCGAGCAGCTGTTTGCCGCTGGTTACTCGGCCTGTTTCATGGGCGCGCTCAAGCACGTGGCCGGCATGAAGAAGGTGGCCGTTCCAGCGGACGCAGCCATCGACGCGGAAGTCGATATCGGCCCGATTGCGCAAGGCTTTGGCATTGCGGTGCGCCTGGCCGTCAGCCTGCCGGGTCTGGAGCGCGCCGTGGCGCAGGACCTGCTGGACACCGCCCACCAGGTCTGCCCCTATTCCAACGCAACCCGCGGCAACATCGTCGTCGACCTGCGTCTGGTCTGAAAAAGGGTTCTTCACTTGCTGGAGTGAAGAGGAAAAAAAGCCGGTTGCGCGTGGGCGCAACCGGCTTGTGGCAGATGCCGAGGCGGGATCAGCCGGCCTTGATGCCAGCCTTGATCACCACATCCTTCCAGCGCGCCTGCTCCTTCGCGATGAAGTCGCCATACTCCTTGGACGTACCGCCCTCGGAGGTGGCGCTCTCAGCCTCGAACTTGGCGACCACGTCAGGGGCCCGCACTGCCTTGGCGCATTCCTGCTGCAGGCGAGTGATGATCTCAGGCGGTGTACCGGCACGGGCGTGGACGCCGTACCACTGCACCGTCTCGAAGCCGGGGTAGAGCTCTGAAACCGAGGGCACATCGGGCAGCACGGAAATGCGCTTGGCCGCACCCACCGCAATGCAGCGCAGCGCGCCGCTCTTGATGTGCGGCAGCAGCGCCGGCGTACCGGCAGAGAAGAACTCGATGCGGCCGGCCAGCACGTCGTTCAAGGCCGGGCCGGTGCCGCGGTAGGGAATGTGCGTGATGAACATGCCGGTGCGCAGTTTCAGGGCCTCGACCGCGAGGTGACCCGCGCTCGCGTTGCCAGCCGAGGCATAGTTCATCTGGCCAGGCCGTGACTTGGCGTAGGCCACGAACGACTTCAGGTCGGTGACCGGCACGTCCTTGTGCACGACATAAAGGCTGGGGACGCGCGTCAGCAAGCTGACCGGGACAAAGTCCTTGTTCACATCGTAGCCGGCATCGGGGTAAATGAGCGGGTTGACCGCCATCAGGCCGATGTGGCTCATGATGATGGTGTAGCCATCGGCCGGCGCACGCAGCAGTTCCAGCATGGCGGGCACACCGCCGCCACCGCCCTTGTTGTCGATGACAAAGGAGGCGCCGGTCTGTTTCGTCAGTTCGGTGCCGATGCTGCGCGCCACGATGCTGGAGGTACCGCCGGCGGCGAAGGGGGTGATCCAGCGCACGGGCTTGTTGGGCCAGGCGCCTTGGGCCTGGGCTGCCACGCCAGAGGCCGCCAGGCCGGCGGCACCCATCAGCTTGAGGTAGTCGCGCCGGTTCATGTCTGCATCATGTTGGTTCATGTCTCTCTCACTTTCGTTTAGAAGCTTGCTTTATGTCGCAAATCCAGCCCCTGTGCAATCTGTAATAGTACTAACACGTACAAGGGCTGGGGACGTGCAGCGCGCCACCAGAGCCACTTTCCCCGGCCTCTGCTGTTTTGACTGATGCCGGTATCACGGACAATGAGAGCTGAGCCTGGCATGCCTGCCGGGCCGGGACTGAAATGGAAAGGGGATGAGCATGGCCAAAATTTCGTGGGGTATCGCGGCGCTGGCAAGCGTGCTGCTGGGAGGCTGCACCGTGGAATGGCAGAACCGGCACGCGGCACAGGAAGTGGCACAGCGCGCTGCACCGCAGGGCTCGGCCTACCTGGGCTGGCGTGTGTTTCAGGATAAGTGCGCCAGCTGCCATGGCGTCGCCGCCACCGGCACGGCCAGTGCGCCCGATCTCCTGCCCCGTGTCCGCGCCATGGGCGAGCGGCAGTTCGTGAGCCTGGTGCTGCAGCGTTACGACTTGACCCAGCCGGCCACGCAAGTCCGTAGCGGGACGGCCGCGGGCGAGGCGCAGATCGAAGTCGTCATGCAGCGCAAGGATGCGCCACTGACCATGCCCGCCTGGCAGACCGAGCCGCGCGTGAACGCCCACATCCTGGACCTGCACGCCTACCTGTCGGCACGCGCCGGGGGGCAACTGGGGCCGGAGCGTCCGGCGCCCTGAGGCCTGCCCAACGCGGGCTGGTCGGCCGGCGGGACTCGCGATGTACGCCAGGGTCTCCTGGCGCACAGACGGGCCCAGTCGAGCCGCCATAGGATTTCCCCAACGCAGCGCTTGCTGCGCGTCTGCTGAGCGGGGAAACACCATGACATCCGACAACACGCTGTACGACGACCTGGGGTTGAGTCCGCGCGCCAGCGCCGCCGTGATCCGGGCCGCCTACCGCTGCCTGGCCCAGCAGTATCACCCCGACAAGAACGACGGTGCCGCGGCTGCCCACGACAGGCAGGCGCAGATCAACCGTGCCTATGCCATCCTCTCGAATCCGCAGCAGCGCGAGGCCTACGACCGGCGCATGGGGCTCAATGCCAGCCATCCCGAGCGACGTGGCGTACCGGTCGAGGCACGCTACAACGGGCTTGCGGCAGCGGCTGGCCAGACGCTGTCCAGGCCCTTCGTGTTTCGACCGCTATGACGCCGGGCCAGCGTGCGTGGCCGGGTGGGCGCGATCCAGGTGCGCTGCCAGCAGGCCGGCACAGTCGGCCGCATGGCTGGTGATGAGGAAGTGGCTGGCGCCGGCGACCACGGCCGCCCGGGCTTGCGGCAGTTGTGCCGCGAGCACCCCGCTCATGGCCACCATCGCGGGGTTGGCCCGCTCGCCCCGCACCACGAGCGCGGGAACGTGAAGCCGGTTCAGCTGGGCAGGGGTGATGGTGTAGGCAAAGTCGCAGTGCCAGTCCAGCACATTGGCGGCCGCCGTCTGCCGGCAGTAGTCCTGCACCGCAGCCGGCATGGCGGCAAAGGCGCCGGCGCCGCCCCAGAAGTCGATGATGCGTGCGGCCGCGTCGCGTTCGCCCGATCGCACCGCGGCCTCGAAGGCCTGGCTCATGCCCAGCGTGGCCGCGTGCAGATCGGCATGGTCGGCCCGCAGGAGGTCCAGCGGGTTGGCCTCGAACAGCGCCAGGCTGGCCACCTCGATCTGCCCGCTCAGCGCCAGGGACAGGGCCACGGTGCCGCCGAAGGAGTGCCCCACCAGATGCAGGGGGCCAGGAGAGCCGCGCGCCACCGACATCACTGCGCGCAGCTCGTGTTCCATGCCGCTGTCCCCCGCGGAGCGTGTCTCCGCCGTCTGACCGTAGCCGCACAGGCTGGTGGCCACGCAGTGCCAGTGCGGTGGCAGGAGGCGCTGGACGGGTTTCCAGGCGGCCGGTGTGCTGTAGGAACCGGGCACGAAGAGCACGGTGGGGCCGCTGCCGGAACCGGTGGTGCTTGTGCCTGCTGCTGACGTGCTGCTCATGGGCGCTGTCCTGCTGGGGGGATGCAGGCCATTGTGAGGGACCGCGGCCTCCATGGAAAGCCCGGGGGCCTCAGGATCGACCTGTCACTTGCGCGAGGACTTCGGAGGCCAGCGCGCTGGTGTGGCCGCGCCAGGCCACGATCTGGTCCGGACGGATCAGCACCAGCGGGGCCTGGTAAGGGCCGGCCAGTTCTGCGGATGCGTGTGGCACCACGCACAGCTCCAACCCCAGCTGCTTGCGTACGAAGCTGCGCGCGCCGTCAGCGCCGACAAGGTAGGCGGACTGCACGGTGAGCGGCTCGCCGCCATCGACGGCCTGCACCACGGCTTCGATGCCGGAGCCGGTGTCGGCGAACGACTTCAGTAAGCAGCCGTAGCGTACGTCCACCGAGGGCAGGCGCTGCGCCTGCTCGCGCAGCTTCACTTCCACGAACTTCTGCGAGACGCGGTGCGGCAGCTCGGCGGCGCTCCAGGAGCCGGACATGGCCTTGATGGCCTGCGGCGCAGCGGCCGCGGTGGGCAGGCGCAGGCGGGCCAGTTCGGTGCCGGCAAAGCGGGTCAGGTAGGCGATGTCGGTGGGGTGGTCCGGCGGCAGGCCCATGCTGCGGATCTCCTGCGCAAAACCCAGGCGCCGGTAGTGTTCCATGGTGCGGGCCTGCGTGGCATTGGCCTGCGGGTTGAAGGCGGTGCCCGGCTTGGGGTCGACCAGCAGGCAGCGGATGTTGCGCCGCCCCAGCTCGTTGGCCAGCATCAGGCCGCAGGGGCCGCCGCCGGAAATGAGGACATCGCTCTTCAGCACGCGGGTCATGCGTTCAGTTCACACCGAAGCGACCGGTCCACTTCTGCTCATAGTTCATTTTCATGAAGTGCTCGGCCATGAAGTCGATGAAGGTGCGCACCTTGGCCGAGAGGTGCTTGCGGCTGGGATAGGCGAGGTTGACGGTGAGGCGCGGCAGGTCCCAGTCGTCCAGCACAGGCACCAGGCGACCGGCCACCATGTCGTCATAGACGATGTAGGTGGGCTGCACCAGGATGCCCATGCCGTCCAGCGCTGCGGCACGCAGGATCTGGCCGTCGTTCGATTCGAGCAGGCCCTTGACCTGCAGGGCGGTGGTCTGCTCGTCGCGCGTGAAGCGCAGCTCGCCGGGGTTGTTGGCGTAGGTGTAGATCAGCAGTTTGTGCTGCGCCAGCTCTTCCAGCGTTTTGGGCCGGCCGTAGCGGGCCAGGTAACGCGGGGCGGCGACCAGGATGCGGCGCGTCTGCGCCAGGCGGCGCACGGTGATGTTGGAGTCGGGTTCGAACTCGCGCGTGCGGATGGCCACGTCGATGTTGTTGTCGATGATGTCCAGGTAGCGGTTGGCGGCTTCGACGTGCACGGTGACGTTGGGATAACGCTCGGTGTAGGCGCGCAGCAGTGGCGCGATGTGCTGCATGGAAAAGGACAGCGAGGCGCTGATGCGCAGCATGCCCGTCGGGTTGAGCGTGTGGGCGTTGACCACGTCCTCGGCATCCTTCAGGTCGGCCAGCAGGGTTTTGGCGCGGCTGAAGAACTCCTGGCCGGTATCGGTCAGGAAAAGACGGCGGGTGTTGCGTTCCACCAGTCGGGCACCCAGCCGGTCTTCCAGTGCCTGCAGGTGGCGGCTGGCGGCGGCGTTCGAGAGGCCCAGCGCCTCGGCGGCACGGCTCAGGCTGCCGGTTTCGGCCACCTGGACGAACAGCTCAATTTCGGCAAAACGGTCCAAACCGGTCTCCAGTTTTTTCGCTGCGCGGAAAAGTCATTTGCTGCAGCGCTCTTTCCCAAATTGTCGTGGACTTTTACATTTGCTCAGCTCAGCAAGAACCCGCAGGAGAGAAACGGCATGCGCAACCTCAACGAGGACACCATCACCCAGGCCGTGATCGAACGTTTTTCCAGGACGCCCGATCCGCGCCTGAAAGAGATCATGACCAGCCTGGTGCAGCACCTGCACGCCTTCGCGCGCGAGGTGCGGCTGACCGAGGAGGAATGGTTCAAGGGCATCCAGTACCTGACCGATACCGGCCACATGTGCAGCGCCACGCGCCAGGAGTTCATCCTGCTGTCCGACACGCTGGGTTTGTCCATGCTGACCGTGGCCATGAACAACGACAAGCCGGCCGGCTGCACCGAACCCACGGTGTTCGGCCCCTTCTTCCTGGAGCAGGCTCCGGAATACAAACTGGGCGACGACGTGGCCAATGGCGCCAAGGGCGAACCCTGCCTGGTGAGTGGCACGGTCAGGGGCCTGGGCGGCGAGCCGATTCCGAATGCACTGATCAACGTCTGGCAGGCTGACGCCGACGGCAATTACGATGTGCAGTACGAGCACCTGGCGCATCCGCAGGCGCGCGGCATCCTGCACGCCGACGCGCAGGGGCGTTTCCATTTCAGGACCATCCTGGCCGAGGCCTATCCGATCCCCAGCGACGGGCCGGTGGGCGCCATGCTCAGGGCGACCCAGAACCATCCCTGGCGGCCGGCGCACCTGCATTTCATGATCGAGGCGCCCGGCTACGAGCGCCTGATCACCCACGTGTTCCGCGACCATGACCAGTATCTCGACTCCGACGTCGTGTTCGGTGTGCGCTCCACGCTGATCGCGGACTGGGTCAAGCAGGCGGACGGCAGCTACAGCCTGACCTACGACTTCGTGCTCAACCCCGAAAAATGAGAGAGGGCCGCAGAGCCCTACAGACCCACCACCAACCCGAGGAGACAGACATGCAGAAGCGACAGATCATCCAGTCCGCGCTGTGCGCGGTATTGCTGGCCAGCGGCGTCATGGCCGCCCAGGCCCAGCAGACCTTCAAGCTGACCATCGCGTCCAGCCACCCGACGGCCATCCCCTGGGTCGGCCTGATGAGCACGGTCTTCGTGCCCGAGGTCAACAAGCGCGTCGAGGCCCTGGGCAAGGGCTACAAGATCGAATGGCGCGAGGCCTACGGCGGCCAGCTCTACAAGGCCAATGCCACGCTGACCAGCGTGGAGCAGGGCGTGACCGACATCGGCTGGGTCTTCCACAACCTGGAAGCGGCCAAGATGCCGCTGGCGCAGTTCGGTACCGTGACGCCCTTCACCACTGACGACGTGCGCATCATCCTGGACGTGGTGAACAACATGCACGAGACGGTGCCCGCGCTCAAGCGCGAGTGGGAGCGCAACAACGCCGTCTTCCTGGGCGCCACCGGCGTGGACAGCTACCACCTCTTCACCAAGCAGCCGATCAAAAGCTACGACGAGCTCAAGGGGCGCAAGATCTCGGCGCCGGGCTCCATCGGCCTGTGGCTGCGCAACTCGGGCGCAGTGCCGGTGGACGGCTCGCTGACCAGCTACTACACCGACATCCAGTCCGGTGTGTCGGACGGCACCATCTCGATTGCCACCGGCATCCTGCCCAACAAGATCTACGAGGTGGCGCCGCACATCACCAAGGTGAACATCGGCGCGCTCTACATCGGCGGCATGGCCATGAACAAGGACAGCTACGAGAAGCTGCCCAAGGAAGTCCAGCAGATCGTGCGTGATGCCGGCAAGCTCTATTCCCAGGAACTGGGCAAGGTGCTGATGCAGCGTTACGAAGGCGCGCTCAAGACCATGGTCGAGGCCGGTGCCAAGCAGTCCGTGCCGGTGACGCTGACCGAGTTCAGCGCGGCCGAGCGGGCCAAGTGGGTCAAGACCATGCCCAACCTGGCGGCCGACTGGGTGAAGAACAACGCCTCCAAGGGCCCGACCAAGGAGATCGTCACCACCTACATGAACGAACTGCGCAAGCGTGGCGTGACGCCAGCGCGTGACTGGGATAAAGAGCTTTGAACCCGGTTTTGGCTGACGTTTCCTGAAGCATCGCCACCGCCCCACTCGGGTGGTGGCGTGAAGGACCTCCCATGAGTTATGAAGCGAACACGGACCTGGAGTCCGCGCCGCCGCCGTCTGCGCCCGACAGCTGGTTCGGCCGCCTGGTCGATGGCCTGAATGCCGCCGGCTCGGTGCTGATCGGCGCCATCATGCTGCTGATGTGCGCTGACGTGCTGCTGCGCGACTTGGCCAACCGTCCGATCGACGGCGTGGCCGAACTGGTGGCCACCAGCATCGTGATCATCGTCTTCCTGCAGCTGCCGGCTACGCTGCGCCACGGCCGCATGTCGCGCGCCGATCTTTTCATCGACCCCTTCATCGTGCGCCGTCCGCGTGCCGGCAAGCGTCTGCGCGCGCTGTTTTCCCTGGCCGGGGTGTTCGCTTGCGGCGTGATTGCCTATGCCACCTGGAGGCCGCTGGCCCGCGCCTGGACCGACAGCGAGTACCTCGGTGTCGAGGGCCTGTTCACCTTTCCGACCTGGCCGATGCGGGCCGTGGTGCTGCTCGGTGCGGCGCTGGCGGCCATCCAGTACCTGCTGCTGGTCATCCAGGACCTGAAGGAGTCCCAGCATGTCTGATCTCCAGGTCGGCCTGCTGGCCATCGTGCTGATGCTGGCCGGCATCTATTTCGGCATGCACATCGGGGTGGCGCTGATCGTCACCTCCTTCGCCAGCGTCGCGCTCATCAAGTCGCCCGACGTGGCGGCGCGTTTTGTCGCCGCCTCGGCCAACGATGCCATCCGCGATTACCTGTTCGGCGTGATTCCCCTGTTTGTTCTCATGGGCATGCTGGTGAGTGTGAGCGGGGTGGGGCGCGACACCTTCGACGTCTTCCAGTGGCTGATGCGGCGCGTGCGTGGGGGCCTGGGCCTGGCCACGGTGGGGGCCAATGCGGTGTTTGCCGCCATCACTGGCATCTCCATCGCCTCGGCCTCGGTCTTCACCAAGGTGGCCGTGCCCGAAATGATTCGCCATGGCTACACGCAGCGCTTCGCGGTGGGTGTGGTGGCCGGCTCCTCGGTGCTGGGCATGCTGATCCCGCCCTCGCTGCTGATGATCATCTACGGTGTGCTGGCCGAGGAATCGGTGGGGCGCATGTTCATGGCCGGCATCATCCCCGGCATCGTGCTGGCCCTGGGCTTCGCCCTGCTGATCCTGGGCATGGCCTATCTGCGCCCGGGCATGATCATGGCGCAGGGCGCCGCGGCCACGCTGCGCGAGGAAAACCACGAAACCTGGGGCAGTGCTGCCCTCAAGTTCATCCCCATCCTCATCCTCATCACGCTGGTGCTGGGCGGCCTCTACGGCGGCCTGTTCACACCGACCGAGGCGGGTGCGGTGGGGGCGGCTGGCGCGCTGGTGATCGCGCTGGTGCGTCGTCGCCTGGACTGGCGCAAGCTGTGGCAGGTGCTGACCGAGACCGGGTATGTGTCGGTTTCGGTGCTTTTCCTCATCATCTCGGCCATGCTCTACAGCCGCATGCTGGCATTGACCGGCATGCCGGCCGCCATCACCCAGACCATTGCCGATGTCGGCCTGGGCAGCTGGGGTTTCCTGGCGGTCTATCTTGCCCTGGTGATCGCCATGGGCTGCATCATCGATTCGGTGTCCATCATGCTGATCATGCTGCCCATCGTGCTGCCGATCGCGCGCACCTTCGGCATGGACACGATCTGGTTCGGTGTCATCACCGTGGTGGCGGTGGAGATCGGCCTGCTGACGCCGCCTTTCGGTGTCTCGGTCTATACCGTGAAGTCGGCCCTGAACGATGCGCGCATCACCGTGCGCGACATCTTCGCCGGGGCTTTCCCCTTTGTGCTGATGATGATCGTCGTGCTGGTGCTGCTGGTGGCCTTCCCCAAGCTGTCCACCTGGCTGGCCTATATGTAATGGAGTAGACGAGATGCTGTTTGCCTTCATCCTGATCGACAAGCCCGACCATGGCGAGCTAAGGCAGCGGGTACGGCCCGTGCACAAGGACTACCTGGCCGCGGTGGCCGCGCAGATGGCCTTTGCCGGCCCGCTCATGCATGACGACGGCAAGACCATGCTGGGCAGCCTGCTGGTGATCGACTTCCCCAGCCGCGATGCGGCCCACACCTGGCTGGCCGGTGAGCCCTTCACGAAAGCCGGCCTGTACGCCAGCACCACCATCCACGCCTTCGTGAACCTGTGGCCGCAGAAGGCCGGGTTCCCGCCCGCCGCATGATCGGAGCCGGTTTGTGATCAAGCACATCGTGATGTGGAACGTGCGTGGCGACACGCCGGCCGAGAAGGCGCAGGGCATCGCCCGCCTGCAGCGCAGCTTCGAGAGCCTGCGTGGCCGGATACCGGGCCTGCTGTGCCTGGAGATCGGGGTGGACAGCAGCCGCATCGATTACGCCTGCGACGTGGTTCTGTACTCCGAATTCGAGAGCCAGGCCGCACTCGACGCCTATGGCACGCATCCCGAGCACTTGCGTGTGAAGCATGAGCTGGCCGACCTGCGCATTGCGCGCCACCAGGTCGATTACGCCGCCCCCTGACCTTTTCTTTTGGATTCCCGAGG
>LNFM01006003.1_pt1 | contig 20387 bp, 18 predicted proteins | sample 596031 | NCBI WGS metagenome assembly LNFM01 (sample SAMN04254537, study PRJNA301005) | activated carbon metagenome | isolation source: dual media filters at the Ann Arbor, Michigan drinking water treatment plant | place: USA: Ann Arbor | reverse complement strand
AAGGCGCCGGGGCGACGGCCCGCCGCTGTCCACCAGCGCCTGGATCTCCACCAGCATGGGTCGCGTGCCTTCCAGCGTCACCATCACGCAGCTGCCGGGCACGGGCTCGGCGTGCTGGCTCAGAAAGATGGCGCTGGGGTTGCTCACGCCCTTGAGCCCCTTCTCCGTCATTGCGAAGACGCCGATCTCGTTGACCGCGCCGAAACGGTTCTTGATGGCGCGGATCAGGCGGAAGCTGCTGTGCGTGTCACCCTCGAAGTAAAGCACCGTGTCCACCATGTGCTCCAGCACGCGCGGGCCGGCCAGCGCGCCTTCCTTGGTGACGTGGCCCACGAGCACGATGGCCGTGCCGCCGGCCTTGGCCGCGCGCGTGAGATGCGCCGCGCACTCGCGCACCTGGGCCACCGAGCCCGGGGCCGAGGTGAGCTGCTCCGAATACACGGTCTGGATGGAATCGATCACGGCAATCGCCGGCTTCTGCTCGTCCAGCGTGGCGAGGATCTTCTCCAGCTGGATCTCGGCCAGCACTTGCACCTGCGAACCGTCCAGCCCCAGGCGGCGCGCACGCAGCGCGACCTGGGCCCCGCTTTCCTCGCCCGTGACGTATAGAGTCCCCCCACGTTCGCTCACTCCGTGTAGCTCTCTGCCCCCTGAGGGGGCCCTCGCGCCTTGGGACGGCCCGGCGGCGCTCAGCGTCTTCTGCCCCGCGCGCTGCATCGAGTCCAGCGCCTGCAGCAGCAGCGTGGATTTGCCTATGCCCGGGTCGCCGCCGATCAGCACCACGCCGCCTTCGACGATGCCACCGCCGAGCACGCGGTCCAGCTCGTCCTGGCCCGTGGGCGTGCGGTCCACATCCGAGGCCTCGATGTCGGCCAACGTGGCGACCTCGGCCGTCTTGGCCAGCGCCGCAAAGCGGTTCTTGGCCGGCGCCGTGCTTTCGGCCACGGTCTCGACCAGCGAGTTCCAGGCATTGCAGTGCGGGCACTTGCCCAGCCACTTGGGGCTGGTGCCGCCGCACTCGTTGCAGCTGTAGAGGGTTTTTTCCTTGGCCATGGGAGGGATCCTACCTCAATACTGTATGAAATCACAGCCGCGCTATACCAAGCATGGGGGCGCGGGCACCATGTGTCTCGCGTAAGCTCCATAGGCTTTGGCCCACCCCCATGTCCAGCCCCCGCCCCGTCTGCCTCATCACCGGCGCCGCCACCGGCATAGGCGCGGCCTGCGCGCGCGAGTTCGCGGCCCAGGGCTGGGACCTGGGCCTGAGCTGGCTCGACGAGACCAACCGCGTGGCCCTGCTCGACATGGCCACCGAATGCGAGTCGCATGGTGTCAGCCCCTTGCTGCTGCACCTGGACGTGAGCCAGGACGAGAGCTGCGCGGCCTTCGTGCAGGGCGCGCTGCAGACCTTCGGCCGCATCGACGCGCTGATCAACTGCGCGGGCACCACGCGTTTCATCCCGCACGCGGACCTGGACGCGCTCACGCCCGAGGAATTCCACCGCACCTACGAGGTGAACACCGTGGGCCTGTACCGCATGACCCGCGCCTGCGCGCCGGCCCTCAAGGCCAGCGGCCGCGGCAGCGTGGTCAACATCTCGTCCATCGGCGGCCTGATCGGGCGCGGCTCGTCCATGGCCTATGCAGCGTCCAAGGGCGCGGTGAACACGCTCACGCTCTCGCTGGCGCGCGCGCTGGGCCCGCAGGTCCGCGTCAACGCCATCGCACCAGGTTTTGTCGACGGCGGCCTGCCCAGCCGGGTGCTCGATGCCACGCGCCACGCCGAGGTGCTGCAGGTGCAGACCGCGAGCTCACCGCTCAAGCGCGTCTCGCAGCCTGAGGAGGTGGCCGCACTGGCCTGCTTCCTGACCGAACGCGCGCCCGGCATGACGGGCACCGTGATCCCCATGGACAATGGCCTGCACCTCAATGCAGGATGAACGCATGACCGAGAAGAAGAAGAAGTTCCGCTCCGCCACCATCTACGAAGGCACGCTGCGCGCCACCACGCGCAGCTTTCTGCACGCACTCGGCCAGGACGAAGAGGACATCGCCCGCCCGCACATCGGCGTCTTCCACACCGGTGGCGAGATGAGCCCCTGCAACCTCAACCTGCGCGATCAGGCGCAGCACGCCAAGACCGGCATCTACGCGGGCGGCGGCACGCCGCACGAGTGCCCCGTGGTCTCGGTGTCGGACGGCCTGACCATGGCGCATTCGGGCATGCGCTTCTCGCTGATCTCGCGCGAGCTGATCGCCGACAGCGTGGAGGCCTCGGTGCGCGGCCACCAGTGGGACGGCATCTTCGGCATCGGCGCCTGCGACAAGAACCTGCCCGGTCTGATGATGGGCATGGTGCGCTGCAATGTGCCCAGCGTCTTCGTGCACGGCGGCTCGGCCCTGCCGGGCCAGACGCCGGGCGTGGACGGGCGCGACCTCAATGTGGTCGACACCTACGAGACCATCGGCAAGGTGCTGGCCGGCGACGCCACGCACGCCGAACTGGACGCCATCAGCCAGGCCTGCCTGCCCACGGCCGGCGCCTGCGCGGGGCAGTTCACGGCCAACACCATGGGCATGGTCTCCGAGGCCCTGGGCCTGGCGCCCATAGGCTCCAGCATGGTGCCCGCGGTCTTCAGCGAACGCGCGCCGCTGATGCGCCGCGCGGCCAAGCAGCTGATGCAGGCGGTGATGGCCAGCATTGAAGGTGGTGCCCCGCTGCCGCGCGACATCGTCACCCGTAAAGCTTTAGAGAACGCCTGCGCCATCGTGTCGGCCACGGGCGGCTCCACCAATGCAGCGCTGCACATCCCGGCCATCGCACACGAGGCCGGCATCCAATTCCACCTCGACGACGTGGCCGAGGTCTTTGCGCGCACCCCGCTGATTGCCGACCTGCGCCCCGGCGGCAAGTACCTGGCGCGCGACATGTATTACATCGGCGGCGCGGCCGTGGTGCTGCGCGAGTTGCTCAGGAGCGGGCACCTGCATGGTGACACGCTGACCTGGACCGGCCGCACGCTGGCTGAGGAAATTGCCGACGCCAATGCGCCCGATGGCCAGGTGGTGCGTCGTTTCGAGGATGCGATCTCGAAAGACGGCGGCCTCGCCGTGCTCAAGGGCAACCTCTGCCCCGACGGCGCCCTGCTCAAGACCGCCGGTCTCAAGACCCTGGTGCACCGCGGCCCGGCACGGGTCTTCGAGTCCGAAGAAGAAGCCCAGGCAGCAGTGCAGGCCCTGCGCTACCAGAGCGGCGACGTGATCGTGATCCGCAACGAAGGGCCCAAGGGCAGCCCGGGCATGCGCGAAATGCTGGGCATCACGGCCCTGCTCTACGGCCAGGGCATGGGCGACAAGGTCGCGCTGCTGACCGACGGCCGTTTCTCGGGCGCGACACGCGGCCTGTGCATCGGTTACGCCGGCCCCGAGGCGGCCGACCGCGGGCCGATCGCCGCACTGCGCGATGGGGACATGATCGCCATCGATGCCCGTGCGCCCACGCGCAGCATCACGGTGGAGCTGTCCGCCGATGAGCTGACGCAGCGCCTGGCCCAACTCAAGGTAAACACGGAGATCGCCCAGGGCGGTCTGCTGGAAAAATATGCACGCTTAGTACGTCCGAGCCATCAGGGCGCGGTGACCCACTCGGGCCCGGTCACCTGGCTCAGAGATGTATCCTGAAGAATCCCGCTCAACCACACAGACCAGGAGACAGACATGAGCATCCAACGCCGCCACCTCATCCAGTCCACGGGCGCTGCCGCGCTGCTGGCCAGCATCGGCCAGCAGGCCTGGGCCCAGGCCCAGATCGACACGCTGAAGATCGTCACCGGCTTCGCCGCCGGCGGCACGTCTGACAACACCTGCCGCCGCGTGGGCACGCGCCTGACCGGCCCTTATGCCAAGACCGTGGTCGTCGAGAACAAGACGGGTGCGGGCGGCCAGATCGCCATCCAGTACATCAAGACCCAGCCGGCCGACGGCAGCGCCCTGCTGCAGTCGCCGACCTCGATGTTCACGATCTACCCGCACATCTACAAGAAGCTGCCCTACGACCCGGTGGCCGACGTGACGCCTGTGACGCTGGCCTGCGTGTTCGACTTCGGCCTGGCCGTGGGTCCGCTGGTGCCGGCCAGCGTCAAGACCCTGGCCGACTTCGTGAGCTGGGCCAAGGCCAATCCCACGCAGGCCAATTTCGGTTCGCCGGCGGCCGGCTCCACGCCGCACTTCGTGGGCGCGCTGCTGGGCAAGAGCGCGGGCATCGACCTCAAGCACGCGGCCTACCGCGGCACCCAGCCGGCCATGCTGGACCTGCTGGGCGGCCAGATCGCGGCGGTGAGCGGCCCCATCGGCGACATCACCCAGCACCTGGCCACGGGCAAGATCCGCATCCTCGCGACCTCGGGCGCCCAGCGCAACCGCTTCGCCCCCGATGTGCCCACCTATGCCGAGCAGGGCTACAAGGAGCTGACCCACAGCGAGTGGTTCGCCTTCTTCCTGCCCCCGAAGGCCGATGCCGCGCTCGTGAGCCGCATGAACAGCGCGCTCAAGGCCGCGCTGGCGGCCAAGGACGTGGTCGACGGCCTGGCCGTCTTCGGCCTCGAGGCCATGTCCAACAACCCCGCCGAGCTCGTGGACCTGCTCAGGCAGGACACGGTCAAGTGGGCGCCCATCGTCAAGTCCATCGGCTTCACCGCCGACGCCTGACGGTCCGGCGCAGGGATCCGCGGGCCGGCATGCACCGGCCTGCGGACAGGGAGGAAGGAACACATGAGCTTCAACAAGGTCTGCATCTACGGTGCCGGTGCCATCGGCGCCTGGCTCGGCACGCGCCTGGGCCAGGCGGGCTGCACGGTCAGCGTGGTGGCACGCGGCGCCACGCTGAGCGCCCTGCAGCAACACGGCCTGCGCTGCCAGTTCGAGCGGCAGACCCTGGCCGTGCCCGTGCAGGCCAGCGCCGAGCCGGCCACGCTGGGCGTGCAGGACCTCGTGGTCGTGGCCGTCAAGGCGCCGGCGCTGGCCGAGGTGGCGCGCCACATCAAGCCGCTGCTGGGGCCGCAGACGGTGGTGCTGACCGCCATGAACGGCGTGCCCTGGTGGTTCTTCCAGGGCTTCGGCGAGAAGTTCGCGGGCACGCAGCTCAAGGCCATCGACCCCAGGGGCGAGATCGCCGCGGGCATTCCGGCCGCGCACATCGTCGGCGGCGTGGTGCACGCCAGCAGTGCGATCGTGGAGCCGGGCCTGGCGCGGCATCACTTCGGCAACCGCCTCATCATCGGCGAGCCTTCGGGCCAGAAGACCGAGCGCGTGCAGCAGCTCGCGGCCCTGCTTACGCAGGCGGGCTTCGAGACCGAGCTGTCGGCCCAGATCCAGAAGGACATCTGGTACAAGCTCTGGGGCAATATGACGGTCAACCCGGTCAGTGCACTCACCGGCGCCACCACCGACAAGGTCCTGGACGACCCGCTGGTACGCGGCTTCATCTCCAGCATCATGCTGGAGGCCAAGGAGATCGGCGCGCGCATCGGCATCCCCATCTTCCAGCAGCCCGAGAACCGGCACGAGATCACGCGCAAGCTCGGGGCCTTCAAGACCTCCATGCTGCAGGACCTCGAAGCCGGCCGTCCCGTGGAACTCGACGCCCTCGTCACCGTGGTGCAGGAGCTGGGCATGCTGACCGGCGTGCCCACGCCGAACACGGATATCCTGCTGGGTCTGGCGCTCCTGCAGGCGCGCACGCGCAAGCTCTACTGAACGCTGAACGCATGTCCGTGACCTCCAGCGCGCCCAGCCGCGCCGCCTTCTTCACCGCCTGCCTCTTCGGCGCCAACCACGTCGCGGCGCGCCTGGCCTTCAACCACGGCCTGGACGTGGCCAGCGCGGTCACGGTGCGCAGCCTGATCACGGCGCTGGTCGTCGGGCTCATCGTCTGGCAGCAGCGCGTCCCGCTCACGGTGACGAAACGCCAGCGCGGCTTTCTGCTGCTGATCGGCGCGCTGGTCGCGGTGCAGAGCCTGAGCCTCTATGCCGCCGTGGCCCGCCTGCCGGTGGCCCTGGCCCTGCTGACCTTCAACACCTACCCGCTGTGGACCGCGCTGTTCGCCTGGCTGCTCTACCGCCACCAAGCCGAGCGCGCGGTGCTGCTGGCCATGCCCGTGCTGCTCATCGGCCTGGCGCTGGCACTCGACGTCTTCGGCGCAGCCTCGGGTCTGGGCGCGGCCGCGCAATGGAGCCAGATCGGCGCCGGCGTGGCCTTTGCCATGCTGGCCGCGGCCGTGTTCGGCGCAGCCCTGGTCTACACGCAACATGAAGCCGCGGGCGTGGACGGCCGGCTGCGCACCACCCTCACCATGACGCTCGTGGGCCTGCTCGCCCTGCTGGTGCTGCCGCTGCAAGGCGGCCTGCACCTGCCGCAGGCCGCGGCCGGCTGGTGGGGCCTGGCCGGGCTCACGCTGTGCTACGGCACGGCCTTCACCCTCATGTTCACGCTGCTGCCCAAGCTCGGCGTGGTGGGCAGCTCGCCCATCATGAACGTCGAACCCGTGGCCGCACTCGTGCTGGCCTGGGCCCTGCTGGGCCAGAGCATCTCGCCCGTGCAGGTGGCCGGCGCGCTGATCGTGGTCGGCGCCGTCATGGCGCTGGGGCTGCGCAAACGCTGAGCGCCGGGCCCCAGGCGCTATGCTCATCTCCACCATGAGACCGCCGCCCGACAGCCCCCGCCCGACGACCACGCTGATCGCCGCGCTGGCGCTCAGCCTGCTCGCCGCCTGCACAGCACCGCCGGCGCCCGAAGTCGCCCCCCCCACGCCCGTCACCCCGCCAGCGGCTCCTCCAGTCGCCGCCCAGGTCTACACCCTGGCCCCCGATCGCTCCACCCTGCACATCCTGGTCTACCGGGGCGGCACGCTGGCCCGGCTGGGGCATAACCATGTGATCAGCTCCCGCCACCTGGGCGGCCGCATCTGGCTCGGGCCGACGCTGGAAAGTTCTGGTTTCGACCTCAGCGTGCCGGTGCAGGAACTGATCGTCGACGACGACGCAGCCCGCAACGCCGCAGGCCCGGACTTCCCACCCGGCGTGCCACAGGCGGCGCGCGAAGGCACGCGGACGAATATGTTGCGCGAGACGCTGCTCGACGGCGCGCGTCATCCCCTGGTCCGCATCCAGTCGCTGCGCCTGCAGGGCGACCCCGCCACGCCACAGGTGCAGGCCGCCCTGCGCATCCGCGACCAAACGCGTGAGGTCACGCTGCCGGTGCAGGTGCAGACGACGGAGGGCCACCTCGAAGTCCGCGGTGAATTCCCGCTGCGGCAGAGCGATTTCGGCATCACACCACTGAGCGTGGCCATGGGCGCGCTGCAGGTGGTGGACACCGTCACCGTCAAGTTCCACCTCGTCGGCACCCGCCCCTGACCCTGGGGCAGCTTCCGCATGTCCACCACCGTCCTGAGCGTCATCCTGCTGTCCGCCCTGCTGCACGCGGGCTGGAACGCCGCGGTGCGCGCCAGCAGCGACAAGCTGCTGGCTGCGCTGCACGTGGTCTGCGGCGCGGCGCTGCTGGGCCTGCCCCTGCTATGGCTGCTGCCCGCTCCGGCGCCTGAGAGCTGGCCCTGGCTGCTGGCCTCAGGGCTGATCCACGTGCTCTATTTCGCACTCGTGGCACGCGCCTATCAGGGGGCGGAGCTGGGCCTGGCCTATCCGCTGATGCGCGGCACCGCGCCCGTGCTCATAGCCATCGTCGCCGCACTGTGGCTGCACGAGCTGCCCACGCCCCTGGGCTGGCTGGGCATCGCGCTGATCTGCAGCGGTGTGCTGGCCCTGGCCGGGCACGCCTGGCAGCAGGGCCTGCAGCACCCGGGCGCTGCCCTGGCGGCCCTGGCCAATGCCGGCGTGATCACGCTCTACACCCTGGTGGATGGCCAGGGCGTGCGCCTGGCCGGCCATGCCCTGTCCTACACGGTCTGGCTTTTTGTCCTCAACGCCGCTTTTGTCCTGCCCTGGGTGATCCTGCAGCGCGGCCGTGCGGTGCTGCAGGCACCGGCCGGTATCTGGCGCACGATGCTGCTGGGCGGCGCGGGCACGCTGGGCGCCTACAGCCTGGTGCTCTGGGCCATGACCCAGGCCCCCATCGCCAGCGTGGCCGCACTGCGCGAGACCTCCATCGTCTTCGCCGCGCTGATCGGCGCACTGCTGCTCAAGGAAGGTGTGGGCCGGCTGCGCCTGGCTTCGGCGCTGCTGGTCTGCACCGGTGCCGTGCTGCTGCGCGTGGGCTGAGTCGCCTCAGCGCCGGATCTTGTCGCGTGCGCGCCGCACGCGCTCCAGGTTGATCGCCACCTTGCCGCCGCGAACCAGAATGGGCGCGGCGATGGCGTGGGCTGGATCGCTGGTGTCCACGCAGTGGTAGTTGAAGCTGGGCATGCCGTTGCGGTCGACGATGGGGATGACCCAGGGCGTGTTGGCGCGCAGGCCGCGCTGCACGGCCACCGCGGTCTCGCCGCTGGCCATGCGCACATAGGTGCCCGGTGGGTAGAAGCCGATGGCCGCGGTCAGGGCCGCGCCGACCGAGGCGGTGACGTCTTTTTCGGTCTGCAGGTAGATGGACTTGGCCGACTCCAGCGGCGAGAGCGCCTCGCGCGTGCGCCGCGCCGCCATCTTGGCAACGAAGATGTCGGTCATGCTCAGCAGGCGACGCGCCAGCAGGTTGTGCGGCAGGCCCTCGGGGCTGTCGGGCTGGTGGTGCCAGCGCACCAGGTCCAGCTCCTCCACGTCCTCGATGCCGAGCCAGACCAGGATCTGGTGGCTGAGCTCGGGATGCGCCTTGATCAGCTGGCGCTGCTCGGACGTGGGCGCATGGTTCTGGCGCGCCAGCACGTCCTGCTCGCGCGCCATGCCGATGTTCATGGTCAGCGCCGCGCTCATGAGCGACTGGCGCTGCTGGTCGTTGAGGCCCAGCTTCTGCGCCGCGAGCTCGCAGATGCAGGCGCACAGCAGGGCGTGCGTGGCGCAGTAGCCCAGTGAGCTGTCCGCCAGCGCCTGGAAGAGGCAGAAGAGGCTGTCGTCCGGATCGTCCTTGAGCAGGGCGCGCGCCTTGTTCTCCAATGCCGCCAGGCGGGGCAGCGGGTTGAGCGCGAGACCGCCCTGGTAGAGGATGCCGCGCAGCACCTCCTGCAGGTCCAGCCAGCCGCCGTTGAGCTGTTCGCCCGTGTGGTAGTCGCGTTCGCGGATCGCACTGGGCATGGGCATGCGCGCGATCTTGTCCACCTCCACGCCCTCCATGAGCAGGGTGTGCACCATGCGCTCGTAGGAGCGCTGCCAGGCCTGGGCCTCGCTTTCGGTGGTGGCGGCGTTGTGGGCATAGAGCTTGTCGCGGTGCTGTTCGGAGACGATGGGCTGGCCCTTGCGCAACAGCAGCACGCCTTCGGCGTTCCAGACGTTGACCGGCAGCGGCTGGCCCACGGGCAGCATCGCAATGGGGATGGGCACGTACTTCATGCCTGCACCTCCACCGGCACGCGGGCGCTCAGCGCGCACATGAGCTCGTAGCCCACGCTGCCGCCGGCCTGGGCCACCTCGTCGATGGGCAGCACGGCGCCGCTGGAAGCCCGACCCCAGAGCGTGACCTCCGAGCCGATACCGGCCTGCGGCACGGGCGTGAGGTCCACGGTGATCAGGTCCATGCTGACGCGGCCCACGGTGCGCGTGCGCACGCCGTCGACGAGCACGGGTGTGCCGCGCTCGGCGCCGCCGGCGCTGGCGCGCAGATAGCCGTCGGCATAGCCGCAGGCCACGATGCCGATGCGCTGCGGCGCCGGCGCGGTGTAGATCGAGCCATAGCCCACGCTCTCGCCCGCCTGCAGCTGCTGCACGCCGATGACGCGCGACCGCAGGCTCATCGTGGGCTGCAGGCCCCAGTGGGCGGCGTCGTGTTCCGGGTGGTCGGGCGAGGCACCGTAGAGCAGGATGCCCGGGCGGATCCAGTCGGAGCGCAAGCCTGCGGCGGCCTGCGGACCCATGTGGCGCAGGATGGCGGCGCTGTTGCTCAGGGAGCGTTCGCCCGGCAGATCCTGCGTGGCCGCTTCGAAGGCTGCGAGTTGCGCAGCGACGCCCGCGGGGCCGTCGGCATCGCTGAAGTGGGTCATGAGCGAGATCTCGTCGACCTGGGGCAGGGCGTTGAGCCGGGTCCAGGCCGAGCGGTACTGCGCCGGGCGCAAGCCCAGACGGTTCATGCCGCTGTTCATCTTGAGGAAGACGCGGTGCGGCACGTGCGTCTTGTGCATGGCCAGCATGTCGATCTGCTCCTCGCAGTGCACCACATGCCACAGGCCCAGACGCGAGCACAGCTCGAGGTCGCGCTGCTCGAACACGCCTTCAAGCAACAGGATGGGGCCGCGCCAGTCGAGCGCACGCAGACGCTCGGCCTCGGCCAGATCCAGCAGGGCGAAGCCGTCGGCACCGCGCAGCCCCTCGAAGACGCGTTCGATGCCGTGCCCGTAGGCATTGGCCTTGACCACGGCCCAGAGCCGCGCATCGGGGCTGGACTGGCGCGCGCGCGCCAGGTTGTGGCGCAGGGCATCGGTATGGATCAGTGCCTGGATCGGACGGGGCATAGCCGCAAGTTTGCCAGCAAAATATGCCCACGCCGGGGCAGGAAAACAAATGCTTTACACTGGCGCGCGGCCCGGATTCCGGGCCGCCTTCGTATCTGCCCTCCATGGAAGTCTTCGAATTCCTCATGCCCATCTTCACCGAATACGGCTACGTGGCCGTGTTCGTGATGCTGCTGATCTGCGGTTTCGGCGTGCCCATCCCCGAAGACGTGACTTTGGTGACGGGCGGCGTGATCGCCGGCCTGGGCCATGCCAATGTGCACACCATGTTCGCGGTGGGCATGGCCGGCGTGCTGATCGGCGACGGCCTGATGTTCATTCTGGGCCGCGTCTACGGCCAGCGCATCCAGCGCCTGCCAGGCTTTCGCCGCATCCTCACCCCCGAGCGCTTTGCCAAGGCGCAGGACGCCTTCCACAAGTACGGCAAGTGGGTCATGTTCGTGGCCCGCTTCCTGCCCGGGCTGCGCACGCCGGTGTTCTTCTCGGCCGGCATGAGCCACCGCGTGAGCTTCGGCACCTGGTTGCTGATGGACGGCTTTGCCGCCATCATCAGCGTGCCCATCTGGGTCTACCTGGGCTATTACGGCGCCCAGAACTGGGACTGGATGTTCCAGGTACTGCACCAGTTCCAGCACGGCATCTTCGCGCTGCTGGGCATCCTGGCCATCTGGCTCGGAGCCTACTGGTGGAAGCGTCGCCGCGCCAGCCGCAACAGCCAGTGAGCACCACGGCCGCACCACTGGCCGCCTGGGCCCTGGTGTTCAACGCCTTCGTCTGGGGCGTCTCCTGGTATCCCTTCCGCCTGCTCGAAGCCGCCGGCCTGCACCCGCTGTGGGCCACCTTCGGCATCTATGCGCTGGCCAGCGCGGCCCTGCTGGCCTGGCGACCCGGCGCCTGGCGTCATTTCCTGCAGCACCCGCTGCTGTGGCTGCTGCTCGCGGCGGCCGGCCTGACCAATGTGGGTTTCAACTGGGCCGTGACCGTGGGCGACGTGGTGCGCGTGGTACTGCTGTTCTACCTCATGCCGGCCTGGTCGGTGCTGCTGGCCTGGGGGCTGCTGGGTGAGCGTCCCTCGCTGCGTGCCCTGGCCCGCCTGCTGCTGGCCCTGGCCGGTGTGGCCATCGTGCTCAAGACCCCGGATTCGCCCTGGCCCCTGCCCGTCAGCCTGCCGGATTGGCTGGCGCTCATGGGCGGCCTGGCCTTCGCGCTGACCAATGTGCTGCTGCGCCGCCTCAAGGACACGGCGGAGGAGGCCCGCATGGTAGCCATGTTCGCCGGTGGCGCGCTGCTGGCGGCTGCGGCCGCCGTGCTGGGCCAGTCGCTCGGCCTGGCCTATGGGCCGCCAGCGCCCGCCGCCGGCTGGTTGTTGCTGCTGCTGGGCACGAGCGTGGCCTTTCTCGTCGCCAACCTCGGCCTGCAGTACGGGGCGGCCCGCCTGCCGGCCGCCACGACAGCGCTCGTCATGCTCACCGAGGTGGTGTTCGCCAGCGTCTCGTCGGTGCTCATGGGGGCGGCCGAACTGCAGGCCCGCACGCTGATCGGTGGCGCGCTGATTCTGCTGGCGGCACTGTGGGCGGCCTGGCCTGAGCGGCCGGAACTTGCGGCCGGCCACTGACGCGCCGCGTCCACTCGCCTCGGTCCGTCTGCGCGCGCTCGGCACCAGCGAGCCGTCGGATTCTCCTTGCGACGCCGCGCCTGGTCTGTACAACGAGCCGGTCATCAACCAGGTCGCTCCGCTGTCCGGGGTGCTGGCGAGCACCGGCAAGCAGATCAAGGGCTGGTCAAAGGCCCGCGCCGTGCCGGCCCGAACCCGACACGTGCCCAGCGCATCAGGGCCATGGAAGGGATGAAGCACTTCGACCTCGGTGGCACGTCCGTGCGCTACGTCGAGGTCACGGTGATCGGCAGCTCGGGCAAGCTGCTCCAGCAGGCCGCGACTCAGCCTGCTTGCAGCGCCTCATCGAGCAGCTCGACCCAGTGTCGCACCGGCGTGTCGGTGCCGCTTTGCAGGTGCGTGATGCAGCCGATGTTGGCGGAGGCTATCTGCGCCGGCTGCATCTCGCCCAGGTTCGCGAGCTTGCGGTCGCGCAGCTCGTAGGCCAGCTTGGGGTTGAGCACGGAGTAGGTGCCGGCCGAGCCGCAGCACAGGTGCGGCTCGACGCGGCAGGTCTTGATGCTGAAGCCGAGCGCCGCCATGTGCTGCTCCACGCCGCCGCGCAGCTTCTGGCCATGCTGCAGCGTGCAAGGGGGATGGAAAGCAAGCTGGCCAGCCCGGGCCTGCACCTTGTCGCGCAAGGCGGGGACGAGCCCAGGCAGCAGCTCGCTCAGGTCTTGGGTGAGTTCGCTGATGCGCTGGGCCTTCGCGGCATAGGCCGGATCGTCGTGCAGCAGATGGCCATAGTCCTTGACGGTGACGCCACAACCGGAAGCATTCATGACGATGGCTTCGACGCCGGCCTCGACATGCGGCCACCAGGCGTCGATATTGGCGCGCATCTGCGCCTTGCCGCCGGCCTGGTCGTTGAGGTGGAACTTCACGGCGCCGCAGCAGCCGGCTTCGGCCGCCACCACGGTCTGGATGCCCGCGGCGTCGAGCACGCGCGCGGTGGCGCTGTTGATGTTGGGCATCATGGCCGGCTGCACACAGCCGGCCAGCATCAGCACCTTGCGCGCATGGGTGCGCGTCGGCCAGGCGCCAGCGTTCTGCGCCGCGGGCACCTTGGCCTTGAGCGTGGCTGGCAAGAGGCCGCGCACGAGCTGGCCCATCTTCATGGCCGGGCCGAACAGCGGTGAGTTCAGGCCTTCCTTGAGCGCCCAGCGCACGAAGCGTTCGCCCGTGGGGCGCGGCACCTTGTCTTCCACGATCTTGCGGCCGATGTCCACGAGCTGGCCGTACTGCACGCCGCTGGGACAGGTGCTCTCGCAGTTGCGACAGGTCAGGCAGCGGTCCAGGTGCGCTTGTGTCTTGCGCGTGGGCGTCTCGCCTTCAAGCACCTGCTTGATCAGGTAGATGCGGCCGCGCGGGCCGTCGAGCTCGTCACCGAGCAGCTGGTAGGTGGGGCAGGTGGCGGTGCAGAAGCCGCAGTGCACGCACTTGCGCAGGATGGCCTCGGCCGCCTGGCCATCGGCGGTGTGCTTGAACTCGGGCGCGAGAGTGGTTTGCATGACGGCTCAAAAGTCCGGATAGAGGCGGCCTCGGTTGAAGATGCCGGCCGGGTCGAACTGTTTTTTCAGGTCGCGGGTGATGCGGTCCAGCGGCGCCGGCAGCGGCGTGAACACACCGGCGCTCTTGTCGCCGCCGCGGAACAAGGTGGCGTGGCCCGGCAGCCCCTCGGGCAGCGAAGGCTGGGTGGCGGCGCTCAAGGGCAGCTTGAGCCAGCGCTGGGCACCACCCCATTCGATCAGGGTGGGGCCGAGGTTCAGCGGCGGCGCGGTGTCGGGCACGCTCAGGCGCATCAGGGCCTCGCCCTCGCCGAGCTGGAAGAAAGGCGCCGTCTGCTCGCGCAGGGCGTCCCAGAGCCGGTGCGCGCGGGCATCGTCCAGCGCCTGTCCGCCCATGGTCTTCTTCGCCGCGGCGATCGCGGCCTGGGCGCCGCGCAGGCGCACCATGAGCGCCCCCTCGTGCCAGCCACTGGCATTGACGGGCAAGGGCTGCGCGCCCCAGGCATTGAGCTGCTGCAGGGCCCGGGCTTCGTCGAGTTCAAACACCAGGGTGGCCTCGGCCACGGCGCGCGGCAACACCTTGAGCGAGACCTCGGTGATCAGCCCCAGTGTGCCCAATGAACCCGCGAGCAGGCGCGAGACGTCATAGCCCGCCACGTTCTTCATCACCTGGCCGCCGAAGCTCAGCAGCTCGGCCTGGCCGTTGAGCAGCTGGGCGCCGAGCACGTAGTCACGCACGGCGCCGACGCTGGCGCGCGCCGGACCATTCAGGCCCGCGGCCACCATGCCACCGACCGTGGCGCGGGCGCCGTCTTGCGCGAAATGCGGCGGCTCGAAGGGCAGGACCTGGCCCTTCTCGGCCAGAACCGCTTCCAGCTCGGCCAGCGGCGTGCCGGCACGCACGGTGACCACGAGCTCGCTGGGCTCGTAGCTGACGATGCCGCTGAGGCCGCGGGTGTCGAGCCGTTCGCCGTGCAGGCTCTGGCCGTAGAAATCCTTGCTGCCACCGCCGCAGATGCGCAGCGGCGTGCCGGTGGACGCGGCGGCACGCACGCGTTCGGTGAGGTCTTGCAGTGTCTGCATGCCGTGATGTTAACGGCTGCGGCCGGCGCCAAAGACGAAGGCCGGGTCAGAGCTGTTTTGCCCTGACCCGGCCCGGCTGGAAAAAAGGCCCGCTCGAGCCGGAGCTCTTGCGGGCCTGAACCAGAGGAGACTCTCGCTTGCTCAGACCGGCAGCCGCCCGGGGGACAGGCTGCCGGCCATTGCTCAATCAACGGTTGTAAGCCGTTTCGCCGTGGGAGGAGATGTCCAGACCCTGGCGCTCGTCTTCTTCGCTGACGCGCAGACCGAGGGTCAGATCGACCAGCTTGTAGGCGATGAAGGAAACCACACCGGACCAGACGATGGTGAAGATCACGCTCTTGATCTGGATCCAGACCTGGGCGCCCATGGCGAAGGTGTCGGGGGTCAGGCCGCCGGTGCCGCCCAGGCTCTGGGCCGCGAACACGCCGGTCAGGATGGCACCAACGATGCCGCCCACGCCGTGCACGCCGAACACGTCGAACGCGTCGTCGGCACCCAGCATCTTCTTGAGACCGGACACGCCCCACAGGCAGACCAGGCCGGCGATCAGGCCGATGATGATCGAACCCATCGGGCCGACAAAGCCGGCGGCAGGCGTGACAGCCACCAGGCCGGCGACGGCACCGGAGGCTGCGCCCAGCATCGAGGCCTTGCCCTTGGCCAGCGCTTCACCGGCGATCCAGGACAGGGTGGCGGCCGCGGTGGCCAGCACGGTGTTCACGAAGGCCAGGCCGGCACCGGCGTTGGCCGCACCGGCAGAGCCGGCGTTGAAGCCGAACCAGCCCACCCACAGGAACGAGGCGCCGACCATGGTCAGCGTCAGGCTGTGCGGCGCCATGGCTTCCTTGCCGTAACCGATGCGCTTGCCCACCAGGTAGGCGCCCACCAGACCGGCGATACCGGCATTGATGTGCACCACGGTGCCACCGGCGAAGTCCAGCGCACCATCAGCCGCCAGCAGGCCGCCGCCCCACACGATGTGGGCCATGGGCACGTAGCTGAAGGTGAACCACAGCACCGAGAAGATGAGCACGGCGGCGAACTTGATGCGCTCGGCAAACGAGCCCACGATCAGTGCCACGGTGATGGCGGCAAACGTGCCCTGGAACGCGATGAACACGTACTCGGGAATGGTGGCCAGCGCACCAAAGGTCTCCTGGTTCACGCCCTTGAGGAAGATCTTGTCCAGCCCGCCCAGGAACTTGCCTTCGCCCGAGAACGCCAGGCTGTAGCCATAAATGGCCCACAGCAGCGACACCAGCGAGAAGACCACGAACACCTGCATCAGCACCGACAGCATGTTCTTGCTGCGGCCCAGGCCGCCGTAGAACAGCGCGAGGCCGGGGATGGTCATGAGGATCACAAGCAGCGTGGAGGTCAGCATCCAGGCGGTGTCGCCGGAGTCGATCTTGGGCGCAGGCGCTTCAGCGGCAGCAGGTGCCTCGGCCGGAGCCGCTTGGGCAGCAACCGGGGCCGGTGCGGGTGCGGCAGCAGGAGCCTCGGCGGCGGCCGAGGCTGCCACAGCAGCTTCAGGCGCAGCGGGCGCCTGGGCCAGGGCTGCAGAGCCGAAGGACAGCAGACTGAGCCCGAGAATGAAGGAAGCAAACAGTTTTTTCATGGCGTTTCTCTTCTTGGATGGTTTGCGGCCGGGCCTTTACAGGGCTTCCTTGCCGGTTTCGCCAGTGCGGATGCGCACCACCTGCTCCAGGTGGGTCACGAAGATCTTGCCGTCGCCAATCTTGCCGGTGCGGGCGGCGCTTTCGATCGCTTCGATCACGCGGTCCACCAGGTCGTCGGCAATGGCGGCCTCGATCTTCACCTTGGGAAGAAAGTCCACCACGTACTCGGCACCGCGATACAGCTCGGTGTGGCCCTTCTGGCGGCCAAAGCCCTTCACCTCGGTCACTGTGATGCCTTGCACGCCGATGTCCGAAAGCGCTTCACGCACCTCGTCCAGCTTGAAGGGCTTGATGATGGCTGTCACCATTTTCATTTTCGATTCCTCCGGAACGGGCGCAGCGCGCCCATGGGGTTTGCTTACAGGGTTTTGGTCAGCGTGACGATCACGCGCGACTTGTTGACATCGCCAAAGTAGGCCTTCTTGTTGGCGCCCACCACGGCCGCGCCGAGCGAGAGGCCGTCACCGAAGTCATACGCGCCGCCCACGCTGTAGTCCATGTAGTTGGGTACGCCCTGGTCCTTGATGTCGCTGGAAAAGCGCGTGAAGCCCACCGTGGCCTTGACCGTGATGCTGGGCGCCACTTCGTGCGCAAACGTGAAGCCCAGGTAGCCGGTGTTGCGGCCCTTCAGACCCGAGCCCGCCTTGGCGCCGGCCCAGCCGAAATAGTCCTTGGAAACGGTGTGCGAGTACTTGGCGCTGAAAGGGCCGAAGCTCACGCCGCCGTACAGCTCGGTGGTGTTGCCGGAGCTGTTGCCGGGGTAGATGTAGGTGAGCGCACCCACGTCCAGGTCCACATCGCCGGCCTTGAACTTGTAGCCGCCGTACAGGTCGGCCTCGAGCGAGTTGTTGGCAAGCCAGTCGACGCTGGAGTTCCAGTTGCCGACATACCAGCCGGTGTCGCCGAAGGCGTAGTCAAAACCGCCCTGCAGCGCGGGCTTGACGGCCTTGGACCTGGAGGCATCCTGGTCCTGGCCCCGGAACTTGTAGTTGGTGGTCAGGCTGACGTTGCCGCTGAGCTGGGCGTGGGCCAGCAGGGGCAGGGTTGCCACAAGGGCAACGCCGAGGGTCTTGATGATGGCGCGGGTCATGTTTCCTCCGGGTGGGACAAAGTAGGGACAAGCCCTTTAAGCACGGACCGTGCCACGCGCCGGTGCATGGCCCGCTCCCCGTTGCGTTGCGTTACAGCGAACCCCGCTACAGTGGCGGTGCGCGCCCGGTTCTGCCGCACCTTGCTGGTGCGCCTGTCCGGCACGCGGTGTCAAAAAACCATAAAACGCACCCATCTGGGGAGAAACCGCTTCATGAGTCTTGCTTTGGTGCAAAGCCGCGCCCTTCTGGGGCTGCAGGCGCCTTCCGTCACCGTGGAAGTGCATCTGGCCAATGGTCTGCCGAGCTTCACGCTGGTGGGCCTGGCCGAGGTGGAGGTGAAAGAGGCGCGCGAGCGCGTGCGCTCTGCGCTGCAGAACGCAGGACTGGAGTTCCCGCACAACAAGCGCATTACCGTCAACCTCGCCCCCGCAGATTTGCCCAAGGATTCCGGCCGGTTTGACCTGCCCATAGCGCTGGGCATCCTGGCCGCCAGCGGGCAGGTGGACGGGGCGCGGCTGGCGGGCTACGAGTTTGCGGGCGAGCTGTCGCTGTCGGGCGAGCTGCGCCCCGTGCGCGGCGCACTGGCCACCAGCCTGGCGCTGCAGACGCAGCAGATCACCGCGCAGCTGGTGCTGCCCCCGGGCAGCGCCGAAGAGGCCGCACTGGTGCCCGCAGCGCAGGTGGTGCGGGCGCGGCACCTGCTGGACGTGGTGCGCGCCTTCCTGCCGCCGGGCAGCGTGGCGGCGGGCGATGCCGATGTGGCCAACGACGGCTGGACACGCCTGCAGGCCACCCCCATGGCCACCAGCACCGCAGGGCCGGACATGGCCGACGTGAAGGGGCAGTCCAGCGCCAAACGCGCGCTGGAGATCGCAGCCGCGGGCGGCCACAGCGTGCTGATGGCCGGGCCGCCAGGCTCGGGCAAGTCGATGCTGGCGCTGCGATTTGCCGGCCTGCTGCCCGCCATGACCGTGGACGAGGCGCTGGAGAGCGCCGCCATTGCCAGCCTGGCCGGGCGCTTTCATACCGACCGATGGGGGCAGCGGCCCACGGCAGCACCGCACCACACGGCGAGTGCGGTGGCGCTGGTGGGGGGCGGCTCGCCCCCGCGGCCGGGCGAAATATCGCTGGCGCACAACGGTGTCCTGTTTCTGGACGAAATGCCCGAGTTCCCGCGCGCTGCGCTGGAAGCGCTGCGCGAGCCGCTGGAGACCGGCCACATCACCATCTCCCGGGCGGCGCAGCGTGCGGACTTCCCAGCCCGGTTCCAGATGATTGCGGCGATGAACCCGTGCCCGTGTGGCTACCTGGGCTCCACCCAGCGCGCCTGCCGCTGCACGCCCGATCAGATCCACCGCTACCAGTCCAAGCTCAGCGGGCCGCTGCTGGACCGCATTGACCTGCATGTGGAGGTGCCTGCCGTGCCCGCCGACCAGCTGGTGCAGGCCCCCGCCGGCGAGGCCACCGGGGCCATCCGCGAGCGCGTGGCGCGCGCACGGGCGGTGGCGCTGGCACGCCAGGGCACCACCAACCAGGCGCTGCAGGGGCAGGCCATCGACACCCACCTGCTGCTGGATGACGCGGCCGCCAAGTTCCTCAACACCGCCGCCGCGCGCCTGGGCTGGTCGGCACGCAGCACGCACCGCGCGCTGAAGGTGGCACGCACCATTGCCGACCTGGCGGGTGCCACCACCACGCAGGTGAGCCATGTGGCCGAGGCCGTGCAGTACCGCCGGGTGCTGCGCAGCCCCGTGTGATTCGAGGGCAACCACCAATATCAAATTGATAGCTGCCAGCGCATACTGGTCAAGCGCTGGAGGCCGATTTCCTTCAAATTTTTTATCCAACCCCTGGCGCCACGCCCTTTGTCGGCCTGCCCGGCACCGTGCCGTTGAGCCCATCCCGTCACAATTGCCCCATGCCCAGCGTTCGCTCCCGCCCGAAAACCGTGCCGTCCACGGCCCCTGCTGAAACCCTGATGCCTGCCACCGCCGAGTCGGTGGACCAGGTGGACACCACCTTCTTGCGCACGCTGGTGGGCTACAACACGCGCCGCGCGGCGCTGGCCATCATCGAAGTGTTCATGGAACGCATGTCGGTGTACGACCTCAAGGTGGTGGATTTCTCGGTGCTGTCGCTGGTGGCGCACAACCCGGGCATCACCTCGCGCCAGCTGTGCGCCACGCTCAATGTGCTGCCGCCCAACATGGTGGGGCTGATCGCCGCGCTGGAGCGGCGCGGCCTGATCGAGCGCCGGCCGCACCCGAGCGACGGCCGTGCCATGGGCGTGCACCTCACCTCCGAAGGCACCGATCTGACGGCGCAAGCCGAAGCGACCGTGGCCCAGCTGGAGCAGGACGCCAGCGGACGCCTCACCGCCACCGAGCGCAAGACGCTGATTCGTCTGCTGCAGAAGATCTACGACTGATCAGGCAGGGGTTTGCGGCATGGGGGCAGGCGCGGTGGCCGCTACTGCCGCACCCTGCGGTTTGTCCAGCCCCAGCAACCGCACGGCGTTACCCTTCAGGATGCCCGGCATCACCTCGGGCTTGAAGCCCGCTTCCTGGAAGTCCTTCATCCAGCGCTCGGGGGTGATCAGCGGGTAGTCGCTACCGAACAGCACGCGGTCCTTCAGCAGCGTGTTGGCGTACTGCACCAGCTGCTTGGGGAAATATTTGGGGCTCCAGCCCGACAGGTCGATCCACACATTGGGCTTGTGCGTGGCCACGCTCAAAGCCTCGTCCTGCCACGGGAAGCTCGGGTGC
>LNFM01006002.1_pt1 | contig 20390 bp, 40 predicted proteins | sample 596031 | NCBI WGS metagenome assembly LNFM01 (sample SAMN04254537, study PRJNA301005) | activated carbon metagenome | isolation source: dual media filters at the Ann Arbor, Michigan drinking water treatment plant | place: USA: Ann Arbor | reverse complement strand
GGGAAACCCGTCAACACGAGCAAGGTCGTGGGCGGGCGCACGTTCGTTCGCAAGCCCGAGGACATCACGGGGATCGGCATCCACCAGACCGCGTGCGTGTTCGGGCCTCTCGACGACCCGCAGAAGCGCCACCGGCGAGCGCTCAAGGTGCCGGCGCACGTGCTCGCGTTCCGGGACGGCGTCTACGCGCAGAGCGCGCCCTTGCTCTGGGAACTCTACCACGGCAACGCGCTGAACCCGTTCACGCTCGGGCTCGAGCTCGAGGGGCAGTACCCGGGGCTGCTCGACGACCCGAGCACGCCCGTGCGCGAGGACGAGAAGACGTTCTGGAAGGGGGGCTCTGGCAAGCCCACGCCGCTCGACGCGCAGGCGCTCGCCACGTTCCGGGTCGCGCTCGCGTTTCTGGTCGAGGAGGGCCGCAAGCTCGGCTGCCCGATCAAGTACATCTGGGCGCACCGGCAGGCGAACGGGACCAGGGACTCGGATCCGGGGCAAGAGATTTGGCAGCGCGTCGTCATCGAGTTCGGCGAGCGATCGCTGGGGCTCGAGGCGCGATGCGCGGACACGTGGCGTGATGGGCGCCCGATCCCCAAGGCGTGGGATCCGAGAGGCTTTGGGTCGTACCGATGAGCATCGAGAACTGGATTCCTGTCTTGGTCACCGCTTTGGTCCACATCTTCGTGGTCGCGCCGGTGATCTACTGGTCATTGAACGCGAAGTTGGAGCGAGACATGGACAGCAAGATCAAAGAGCAGCGGACCGAGAACCAAGCATCGTTCGCGCCGAAGAGCGAGGTCGAGGTCCTGAGCAAGGACATGAAGCGCGCCCTCGATCTGTTCGAGAGGATCGATGGCAAGCTCGACCGCTTCCTGGCGATGAAGCCGCCCACGTCATGAACGTAGAGTGGAAGGAGCGGCTCGAGGCGCTCGAGGAGCGCGTCGCGCGCATGGAAGGCAGGCAGTTCGAGCTGGCGACGCGCGTCGCCACGCTGGCCGTGCTGATCTCGGAGAGCGCGCTCGAACATCGCGAGAAGCCCACGGCCGCCAAGGTCCCGAGCCGCGCCGTCGTCGAGCACTACCGGGAGATGCAGGCCTTGGCGGTGGAGATCGGGGACCTGTTCGGCAGCACGCGCGCGGAGTTCGCGGAGATCCGAGCACGGATGAAGACGCCGCCCGGGGGCTATCCGGCGCCCCCGAAGAGGTCGCGATGAGCATGCCCCTGACGCGCAGGCAGTTGTTCGAGGTGATCCGAGACCTGGACGAGCACTTCGACGGCGTCGGCATGTCGCCGCTCGTGAAGCGTGCGTGGGGGCTCGCCAAGGCCGAGCTGCGGAACAGGTACGCGTCCCAGCCCGCGCTCGTGCAGAACGCCGTGGACGCGCGGGAGCAGGCTCAGAAGACGCTGGACGGGCTCGAGGCCCAAGCCCCTACCAGCGGCGGCCGCGGAACTTCCGGGGCTTGAAGCTCGAGAGCCCGACCGTCTTGCGGCCCGCGGGGGTCATCAGGAAGTAGTAGGCGGCACCCGCGAGGCCAAGGCCCACAGCGATGCCTCCGAGGCCGAGCTCGAGGCCGGGGCCGGGCGGGTACTTGGGCATGGGCGCGAGCGCCTCGGCTTGGCGAGCGCACTCGGTGGTGCCCGTGCTGGCGGCGAGGCAGCGCTCGTAGATGGCGCGACGACGCTCGGCGACTCCGGCAGCCGCTTCGGACGCGGCGCGAGCCGCGAGCACCTGGGTGAGCGCGTACATGGGCACGGCGATGGCGATGACGACCGCGACGATGGAGAGCAGGCCGATGATGATCAGGATGAGCGTGCCGAGGGGGATGGAGACGATGCCGCCGTCCCCGAGCCCGCGCAGCCCGCGCACGGCGCCCCCGGCGCCCCCGCCCACGCGGGCGCGGACCTGATTGACGTAGCTCGCGAAGGTGCCCGTGATCCCGGCGAAGTCGCCGGAGCGGATGCGCTCGACATCGGCGCTCGTGGGGACCCAGGGGATTTCCCGGTCGGGGGCTTCGAGGCCCGGGGGGCGCGTGACGGGCGGGATGAGCGCGGCGGTGGTGGGGTCCGCACGACGGATGAGGGCGATCACGGGGTTGTAGATCCCGAGCGCGGCCTTGTAGTAGCTCGTGGCGGCGGTGTTGTAGGCGCTCACGTCCTCGGAGGAGAGGGGGAGGCCCACGGCGCGCACGGCACGGAGCTTCTGGCGGAGGACTTCGAGGTCGCGCTCGGTCAGGGCCAGCTGGTAGATGGCGGCGACCACGTCCTGGGGCATGGGCGGCAGGGTGAGGCCCGCCTCGGCAGCCCACGCACCTGCCGTGCGCCCGGCTTCCTCGAGCAGCGAAGGGGGGAAGCTCCCGAGCCCGCGCAGGCCGCTCAGAGCGGTGCGCTTGGCACCGCCGCCGCAGCCGCAGTCTTCGCCGAGATCACCGAACCGCGGGCCGGGCGCCATGCGCTTGGACCAGGGCCGGGGCGCGCTCAGACCGCGCAGGGCGGGATCCATCGCCGTCTCGTCGGTGATGACCATGCCGTCCATGCCGCCCATGAGCATCCAGCCTGGGGTGACGGGCTCGCGATCGGTGATGGGCTCTCCGCAGCACGGCGCGCCGACGGGCGGCCAGGGCGATGCGTGATCGGTCGAGGCCGGGAGAAGCTGAACGTCGAGGGGCATCAGGAACTCCTGCTGAGGCGGTTGGCGCGTTGCTCGAGAGTGCGCGCTTCCATGAACCGACCCTCGTGGCGACGGCGCTGGGCGAGCTTGCGGAGGCGGTTGGTCTTCACGTAGACGGGCACGCGCCCGAGACCACGGAGGGGGCTGGCTTGGGTGGCGTAGTACGCGTAGCCGGCCGCGACGGCGAGGAGGACGAGGATGCCGCCGTTGCTCGAGGGGGCTGCGGCGACGACGGCCGCGCGCCCAGGGGCGCCGGTAGCGAAGAAGCCGTAACGACTCGCCAAGTCCCCGCTGGGGCCGTTCAACAGCCCCAGCACGGTCGAGATCAGGGACGACAGCAGTGCACCGTCCGCCCGCGCGCAAGGGCGGGAGAAACCGGAAGCAGTGCACACGAAGGCAGGCCAGGGCATCGGAAGGACTTCGCCCTCGAAGACCTTGGTGACCTTGGTGATCGTGTTCACTTCGGCCGCGTCCGTGTCGTTGGGCAGCTCGAAGAGGCTGCCCGCGTCCGCGCACTCGGCCCGGCAGCGAGCGACCTCCGCAGCAGAGCCTCCCGCCTCTCGACCCGAAGCATCGCAGATGGCTTGGCACGTCGCCAAGGACGGCACAGGCCACACGCCAGCAGGCACCGTCAGCGCGTAGTACGCACCCCGAGCCGCAGTGGCCGGCACGAAGCGAGGGCGCGGAGTGACCCATGAGCGTTCCACTCGCGCTGGGGAAGGCGTCAGACCCAGAGCGCGCAGCATCGGATCGAGGCGCGCGTCCATGAGAGACGGTGGGAACACCTCACCGCCGAAGAGGTACTGCGTGAAGACGTAGCGCATCGTCCGCCGAGTCTACACCGAAGCAGCGCAACCCGCGACGATTACAGGGCAACTACCTATGTACTACAGCGCACGCGGCTTGTTTCTGGGCGGTCTGCATAGTACGGTGGAGTCCCAAAGCGCCCGAACGGTTCCGGGGCTTGTTTGACCCTTTCAGGAGATTCAGATCATGGCCATTCAGCCCGCAATCCGTCCCGCTGGCAGCTCGCACACCCTCCGTTTCGTCGGCACGCTCATCGCCGGTGCGACTCCGCAGACGCTCAACGGCACCGTCCCCGCGACCGCCGCGCCCACCGCGAACACCCCCCTCGAGATCAAGTTCGCTCTCGCGGACATGACGGACGCGGCCGCGCGGCTGAATCCCGCGCGGCGCTTGCCCGCGAGCATCTTCGACGACAACCAGCCCGCCGGCAGCTCGCCCCAGGCGAACACCGTCGTGGGCACCCCTGGCGTGCTTCCCTCGCAGAACCCCGCCGGCAAGACCTGGATGCAGAACGTCCGCGTTCGGGCGCAGGAGAACAGCGCCACCAGCGCGGCGCCGCTCATCGCGCGCATCGACGTGCTGAACGTGCTCTGCTACGTCGACACCGCGTCCACCGGGCTCAACGGCAACACGGGCGTGCCCGTCGTCGGCATCCCGTTCGCGTTCACCGCGGCTGGCGTCACGGCGATTGGCACCGCAGCGGCGCCCGGAGCGGGCGTCCCGGTCGTGATCGAGATCGAGATCGTCGACGCCCCCACGCGCTGAACCTCTTCTCGCTTTCGACCTGAACACCGGAGATACGCACCATGGCCATTCAGCCCGCAAATCGCCCCGCAGGTAGTTCCCACGTCCTGCGGTTCATGGGTCCGTTGATCGAGCAGGTCGCTGCCGGTGTTCAGGTCGTCAACGGGGAGGTGCCGCAGGGCGCCGTCGCCGACGCGGCAACGACCGTCAAGTTCGCGCTCGCGGACATGACGGCGCTGACGAACCTCCAGCGGCGCCTGCCCTCGAGTGCCTACGACGACAGCCAGCCCGCAGGCGGCTCGCCGCACGTGAACACGGGCAACAACGGTCCCAGCGTCCCGCTGCCGCCCTTGGTCGGCGTGCCACAGGGCAAGACCTACGCGCAGAACATCCGCGTGCGCGCCCAGGAGCTGACGGCGACGGCCGCCAACCCCAACATCGCACGCATCGACGAGCTCTTTCCGTTCATCCAGATCGACGGGGCCGTGGGCACGGGGTTGGGGCTCGAGCAGAACACGGGCATCCCCGTGCTTTGCCTCCGCATCTTCTTCACGGCGGACGGGATCTTCCAGCTCTCCCAGGGCAACCAGAGCAGCATCCGCATCGCGATCGAGGTCGAGGTCCCGGACACGACCTTGCGCTGACCAAGCACCGGCGCACACGAAGGGCGGGCCCGCGAGGACCCGCCCTTTTTCATTCCGTCTCTTCGACCTCTTCCATCAGGCGCTGCATCGAGAGGCGGAGGTGCGCTCGCTCTTTGGCTCGCAGGCGCTCCCATTCCGCGAGCCAGACGGCGTTCGAGAGGTGTGCCTGGGCTTGTCCCACGGCGCGGTCTGCGTCGCGCAGGAGCCAGCGTGCGCGCTTGAGCCCGGCGTAGGCTTGGGCGAAGAGGGCGTTGAGCTTCTGGCGGTCGGTCATCCCAAGAAGTCCTTCCACTTCTCGGAGAGGAGCCCGCGCACGAGCTCGTCGTTGACGGGGGCCGGGACGGTCTCTCGGTCCCGGAACCGCCAGCACCAGATCCAGCGCTCCTTGAGCGACAGGTACACGTCGCCGCCCCACAGGCCGAGGGAGGTCTCGCAGCCGTACTTGTCGAGGACCTCCTTCTGGACGCGAGCGGCCTCGACCTGCGCTTCCCTGAGCCAGAGAGCGTGGGCCTGCGCCTGGAGGGCGCGGCGCGACGCGGTCACCACTGCAAGGCCCACGGCTGCCCGTACAGCGCCATGCCGTGCATCCACAGGAACTCGAACTCGACGCCCTGGATGCGAGCGTCACCGAGCGCGGTGTGCTGCGTCTCGGTCATGTGCGCGCTCGCTTCCTTTACGTCCGCCCGCGAGACGTTGAGGCCGTGCCGCAGCGAGGACAGGTCGATCGTCTTGTAGTGGAACTGGTCCTCGCCCAGGTACTTGTGCGCCAGGTGCGAGATCATCCCGAAGTCGAAGGACGCCGGATCGGCAACGAAGACGCGATCGCGCCGCTCGGGACACACGGCGTCGAGCCAGTTCTTGAGCGTCGTCGCAGCGGACAGGGGAGAGGAAAGCGGGGGCTTTCGGGTCTTGGCGTAGGCTTCGGGGAACTGGTCCCAGAACACCATGGTGGAGGGCAGGACCTTGTAACCGGGCTCGCGCTCGAGGTTGACGGAGAACTCGCCGACCTTCTTGAGGGTGAGAGGCCCGTCCCCAAGACCCTCCGGCCCCCGAGCGTACTCTTGCGTGTAGTGCACGATGCCGATGCTGAGCAGGCTGTGCACACCGGGGCCGAGGCCATCGGTCTCTACGTCGACTGAGAAAAATGAGGTCATCCTACGGACTCCTGGTTGCCATGGCGGAAGGGGCGTTCTTGGTTGAAGTTGTTCTTGACGACGATGGCGGTGACGAGATCGAAGTCCGCGTCGAGCCGCCTGTGGATGCGGAAGGTCTCGAGCAGGGCCAGCTCGAGGTGGATGACGGCGTCGCGGCGCTCGCCCTTGCGGAACTTCTTGATGGCGCCGCGGAGGTGCTCGCGGAGGGGGCGCACGACGGCGTGCGGGTCGAAGAACCGGGGCATGGGCCGGACCTCGTCGACGATGCGACCGTCGGACCAGCCTCCGAACTCGGCGCTGAGGCAGTGCAGCATGGACATCAGGCGGATGGCCACGTCGGCGAGCTCGGCCTCGGTGTCGTCCAGGTTGATGCTGAGCAGCATGGCCTCGACGAGCTCGTCCACCTCGGTGTAGACGAGCGCGACCTTGGCGAGGAAGTTGTCCCACGAGGGAGGGTCGAAGCCCTTCGCGACTGAGGTCGCGTGCACGCGCTCGGCCAGGTCGCGGAGCGTGCCGTGATAGTACCCGTGCGGGCTCACAGGAACACCTCGCGGATGCGGACGAGCACGAAGTCGTCGCAGGCGTTCGCGTACGTGATGGCCTCCGCGCGGGAGGGCGTCACGAAGGCCCCGTCGTGCAGGAACCGACGGGTGCTCAGCCGGGGCGCAGGCGCCCAGTTGCGCTCGATGGGGTCTTGGTGCGGCGCCCGCCAAGAGTCGGCGGTGCGGCGGATCTCGACGTGGAACTCGGAAGGGCGCTCAGCGGCGTACTCGATCATGACTTTCCTCTGCGTGCAGCCTCGAGAGCGGCGGCGATGCGATTCGCCACGACCGGGTGGATGTCGTGCCCGATGGAGGACGACTCCACCTCGATCGCCGTGACCAACGCCTCGAGCCGCGCGGCCAGCGCGTCGATGTGGGCGAACACCTCCGCCACCTCGTCGTGGAACAGACCAGCCTGCGCTCGCAGCGCTGCCAGCCGCTTGGGCGTCAGTAGCTTCGGCTCGATCACGGCTCTTCCTCCGGCACGGCGCCTTCGCACATCTCGGGGAGGGAGATCACGGTCTCGATGTCGCAGCGGTCGGGGCCGGAGCTGCGGCCGACGCAGGTGTTCGAGCCAGGGCACCAGACGCACACGGCCTCGCTCGCGCAGAGGCCGCAGTTCGGGCGGGAGCCGCACACGTCTTCGGTGGCGGGGTCCACGCGCACGGGGCAGCCCTCGAGCGCGCCGAGGATGGCACCGTAGACGAGGAGGGCCAGGGCGAGGGTGAAGGCGGCCAGGGTGTTGGAGCGGTCGATCTTCTTGAGGGTCATCTCGTGTTCTCTTTCGGAGGGGAAGGGCCTCATCACGGAGCCTGCACCCAGCTCAGGGCCGAGGCGAACGGCGCGAGGATGTTGAAGAGCGGATCGCTCGAGCCTTTGGCGACGGCGATGGCGGCGACGCGGAGCGCGGCCTCGGCGGTGAGGGCGGCAGGGAAGAGGCGCTTGTCGCCGGGGTTCGCGTAGGTGTCGTAGAGCACCGAGACTTCGAGGTGGCAGGTCTTGACGCCCCGCTCCTCGGGCGTGAACACCTGCACGTTCAGGAGCAGGGGCCCGCCGTTCTGGCGGAAGTGCGCGTCGCCGCGGTAGAAGTTCTGGTCGCTCGAGAAGGGCGTGGGCTGGTACCAGGCCCGGCGGACGATGGGGGCGCAGTTCGGCGATGCGTAGAGGACCATCGCCTCGCCGGTGGCCATGCCCGCTTCGAGGATCCAGCCCGTGAGCTTGCCGGCCTTGTCGAGCACCTCGTAGGTGGCGATCGCGGCGAAGCGAGCCCCGAAGTGGCGAGCGGGCGTGGTGAGGAACACGCTGCCGATCTCGGCCTCGAAGAACTCGCCGTACTTGTCGCGGACCAGCTCGACGGTGTGGACCTTGTGGTCGCCCGCGTAGACGGTGCCCCACTCCGTCTGAAAGTCGGTGGGCGTGCTCTCGGGCAGCTGGATGCGCACGACGGGGAGCTCGGCGGTGAACTCGTGCTTGCCCTGCCCGTAGCGGGTGTGGGTGGCCTTGGCGACGTAGTACTGCGCCGTGCCCCGCGCGTCCTCTTGCGCCACACCGCGCGCCTCGCCGAGCGCCTGCGACAGCTCGAGCTGCGAGGAGACGGCGACCATCCCCACCTCCTTGGCGATCCCGAGCGCGACCCGGGCCTCGGCGGGCAGGGACGCGACCACCATGTCGACGAGGCCATCGGACGGCGCCGGCGCTTTGCGGTCCGGGAAGGTCTGGCGCACGAGGTTGCGCAGGCCTTCGTAGGTCTCGGGGGACAGGACTTCCTTGTACGTGGGGAGGCTCATGGTGCGGAGGGCTCTTTCTTGGTCTCGAGGTTGGAGATCGCGCGATCGAGGTACCACCGCGCCTTGAGGAGGTCGTCGAGCTTCGTCTCGCCCGCCTTCTTGCCGGCGCGCGAGACGTACTTGACGAGGTTGCCGAGGCAGAAGTCCAGAGACCACGCCTCGATCACTTTGATCGCCTCGTACGGGTTGTCCTTGCCCCCGTAGTGGGCCGGGTGGTCGTGCTTGGCGAGGCGCTCGTTGTTCAGGGTCCGGTGATAGACTGGGATGCCGTGCTGGAGGATCGGCTCGTCGTCCGCGAACATCCTCGGCAACGAGCGTTCGAGCACGGCCTCCTCTTCTTGGGTCAGTCGCGGGGCCGGACCCGGGATAGGTGCCTGTTGCAGGCGCAGTCGTTCGTCTTCCTTTTCGCTCATGTCTTTTTTCTCCTCTCGGGACTCAGGGCAAGCCCAGTCGCTGAGTATCCAGTTAGCGCACATGGAAGGTGCTCAGCAGTTGGGCCGCGCGCTGCTGCCGCGCGATCTCCGCGACCTCGTCCGGCGTTGCGACTTCGACGTAGGAGCGCTCGTCGGGAGCGTTGAACCACTCGAGCGGGCTGCCCTTGCGAAAGACCTTGTGGTACCGATAGGTCCCGTTGAGGTTGGCCATGCTCGGGTTCTCGTCGACCCAGGGCCCGCCCGGCTCCGTCTCGGCGGCCACGAACGCGAGCAGCGCCTCCTTCGTCCTGGCCCACGCCGCGAGGCGGAAGCTGGTCTCGAAGTTCTCGTCGCGCATGTGCGAAAGCACCAGTCCGTAGTACATCGGTCAGTCCTCCCCCTGCCACTCGGCCTCGTTCTCGAACGTCTTGCGGTACTGGAGCCACGGCACGGCGAAGTTGCCGATGCGCACGGGCTCGAAACCGCTGCACTCTCCGTCGTCGTAGTGGCGATAGAGCGCGTGGCGCTTGATCTCCCCCTCGTTCGCGACCTTGGCCTGGTGCTCGAACGGGGACCAGTGCGCGGACTTCACCATGCCGTCGTGGCGCTCCTGGACCTGCTCGAGGGTGCGCTCGGTCAGTTGGCGCTCGTAGGAGACCGCGGCGCAGCACACGACGCTCTTCTTCACCATGGCGAGCTGCAGCGTCTCCCAGGCCTCCTGCTTCTCGCCTGCCGGGGGCCGGAAGGCCTCGAGCATCATGAGTTCTTCCTGGGTCACGTACGGCAGGTGCCAGTCCCCGACGGCGAGGGGCGAGGGCTCGCCCGCGACGTAGGCCTCCTTCATGAGCTTGGCGATGACCTGCATCTCGGGCTGAGCGGCCTTGTGGGTGCGGAGAGCGAAGAAGTTCTTCCACTGCGTCGCGGTGATCACGGCCGTGTGCCAGCCCCAGAGCTCGATGAGGCGGTTGGCGTACTGCTTGTGGACGCCCAGAGCCCTCTGGTAGTCGGCCTCGTTCGCGCACACCTCCATGGCCCGCAGCCAGCTCTCGCGCGCGTGCTGGGCCTCCGCATCGAGGAGCACCTCGGAGGACTGCATGCCCTTCTGGTTCTTGCCGAAGGTCTCGGGCACGAAGGGGTTCTCCCGCACCTGCTCGATGCGGCGCTCGACCGGGATCGCTCGGGAGCTGGCGCTGTTGCGAGAGAACTCGCGGTGGGTGTTCACCTCGGCGAGGATGAAGCGCGGAAACGTCGCCTCGAACGTGGTGATGCGGACGCCTTGGGCGATCGAGTCGGCGAGAATGCGGGCGGAGTAGGTCATGGCTTCGCCTCCTTCGCGAGCGCACGATGTTTCTCGAGTATGTCGGCGTACGCCTTGGCGAGCCCCTTTACGGCCGCGAGGCCCAGATCGTCCTCGTGCGTATCCACCCAGGGCGGGTCGCCTTCCTTCCAGTCCCCGGGGCGCATCGTGTAGACGCACAGATCCCCCCGGGGGCCCGACACGACGACAGACAGTATGCCCGACCCGTGGAGGGCTGAAGCGAAGCCGAACTCGACCCACGGGTCCGGGTCTCGGGAGGAGGTCGGCCGCAAGAGCCAGAATACGTGCCCCTTCGAGAGGTCTTCCAGATTGCCACTCGGGCCGACCACCTCGACGTTCTCGATCTCGTTCAGGCCCTTCAGCGCGGCATGGATGCGATCGTGATCGTCCGCATCCGCAGCCAGGAGCACCTGCATCTTCTCGTCGGGGACGGGCGCTGCGTACGCCACGGCCTTCGCCGGCTCGTCATCGTCCACGTACTCGGCTTGCACGCGGACCTTGCGCCCCAAGAAGAGTTGGTAGAAGCGCGGGAGCAGGTCCGGGCGGAAGTACGCGACGAAGAACGCCGCGACGTTGATCGCACCGAGCGCGCAGAGGAGCGTGATCACCACGCGAAAGAGGAACACCCCGGGGCTCATGGCTTCGCCTCCTCGTAGATCTTGGCGAGGATCGCGATGCGGTCGAGAGCGATCTCGTCGCTCCCCGTCTCCTCCCAGCGCGGCATGCCGATCTTCCAGCCCTTGCGCTGGCGAGTGAAGATGCACGCGCCCTCGGGCATGGACGCGGCGGAGTGGGAGACGATGATGTGGATGAGGTCGCCCTGGCGGTGCTTGGTGACGGCGCAGCCGAGCTCCACCCACGCCCCTCGAGTGGGCTTGCCCGGGGCCGGGTAGAGGAGCCAGCACACGTCCGCCGTCTCGACCCCGTCGAGGCACAGGTCAGCCGCCTCCTGCGCCTCGGGCAACGTGAGGTCCTTGTCCGACTTGCTGGACGCGCGCATGTCGTCGATCCAGCGGTAGGTCACCACGACGTTCTTGAGCTTGCCGAGGCCCTCGAGCGCGGCGTCGACCCGGGGCATGTCGGCGCTCGAGCCCGCAACGTAGACCCGCAGCTTGCCGGGCTCCCGCCCGAGAAAGTAGTTGTCCCGCCAGTCCGCTTCGCCGGGAGGGTCGAGCTGCGCCGACTTCTGCTTGAGGTACTCCCGCAGCGTCGAGACCGCGAAGACGAAGAGGATGAGGGCCAGGCCGATGCCGAGGTTGAGGATCGTGTTGCTCATTGCGTTCCTGCGAAGAAGATGATGACGGTGAGGGAGAAAAATACGATCGACAGCACGACCAGCTCGACAGAGGGCGAGGCCCAGGGCGAGGGCGCCGCGAGCCGCCGCGATTGCTCGTACGTCTCGGTGTGCCAAGAGCACCCGCGGTTGCTCCCGAACGGGCGCACGTGCTCGACGCGCAGAAGCCCGGCGGTGGTGACGTGCACCGCGAGAGAGATCGGCCACACCTGCCCGCACTTGGGGCAGCGCCAGCGCCCGTGCCCGAACGGGTGCGGGTTGGAGGGCGTGCCGAGCGCGGGCTCCGGCGCCGGTTCGTTCTCTCGGTAGGTCATTCGTCCACGATCTCCCCGTCGATGATGTCCTCGACCGCTTTCTTGCTCGGGGGCTTGCGGCCGGGGCCGTGCTTGGCGGCCCAGCGCCCCGCGTCGCCGATGACGCCAGGACCGCGCTCCCCCGCCTTCACGCGCCCCACGAGGCCCGCGAACTCGGTCACGGCCCCGAAGATGGATCCCCAGGGAACGGGAGTCGCGGCTCCGCGCTTCTTGCCGGCCTCGAGCTGCCGTTCGAGCTCGACGACGACCTTCTCGAGAGCGCGGATGGCGGACTTGAGCGCCCGCCGGCGCTTCTCGATGCCCGCGTCGTTGATCTCCCCCGAGGCGATGGCCTCGTGCAGGTCCTTGCGGCGGTGCACGACGAGCCGAGCGGCCTCCACTACGTCGATGATGGGCTTGGGGAGGGTCACAGCTTCTTCTCCGGCACGGGCGGGGACTTCTCGGGCACGAACTCGTAGAGCTTCACGAACTCGTCCAGGCGCACCCGGATGGAGCGCCAGCAGTTGTTCTGCCAGCTCAGGTACTCGACCGTGGGCGGGCTGTCGCGCATGTCGATGCGGTCGATCTTGATCTCCCGGGGACGGCGCTTGTCGATGCACCGCCACACCTGCCCCGCCACGAGCGCGTCCGGGTCCCGGACGTTCTTCTTGGGGATGCCGGTCACGCCTGATCGTCCGCACGGGGCCCACGGGGCTCTCGCTTCTCTGTGCGCTTCGTGCCCCAGACGGACTCCAACAGAAAGTCCATGCCGAGGCGATTGATCTTGTAGACGACGCCGCAGCTCATCAGCACCTCGTCGCTGTCCGGCAGGACGGCTGCGATGTGAGCGTGCAGCAAGATCACCGTGGCGCCGGTGTGCAGAAGTACGGCCGTGCCCCCGGTCATGGCTGCTCCCCGGGGGGCTCTTCCTTGCGTCGAAACCCGCAAAGGCTGATGACGCCTTCCATCGCCTGGGGCGTCAGCTTGAGCACCTGCCCGTCCGCCAAATGCATGTTGCGTGCGCCGATGCGGATGCAGGTGATCTGCGCCGCAGGCACGATGCAGGACTCCCACTCGCCGCTCGGCAGCCGTTCTTCGACATCCACGAGCCAGTACAGCGCGAGGCTGCCGCCGCCCTCTTTCCAGGTCATGACAACGCCTCGATGGCTTCCGCGAGCACGACCGACTGCACCTCAGCGTCCGCAGGGGCGCCGAACGCGTGCACGGGCTCCTTGCCGGCCGGCACGAGGATGTGGGCCTGGCCCCGCTTCTCGTGCATGGTGCAGACCGTGATCGCGAGCCCCTCGGCGACCGTCCGGTGGAACATGCCGCGAGGAAGCCAGTACTGGTAGACCGCGTCCGGGGAGTAGTGCTGCACCGCTCGTTCGTGCATCTGCACGCCCACGTACGCCTGCACGCACATCCCGTCGAACCCTGCTGCAGCGCCGGCGGCTCGCGCGTTCTGGACCTCCCAGATGTCGACGCTCTCGGGCTGCTCGCGGGTCAGCAGATCGTACGCGTCCGGCGGGCTCCAACGAGTCTCCGCCAGCTTCCCGTGCAGCACTCGCGACTCGAGATCGAACCGATGGTCGTGCACGTCCCCGCACCCGCGGATGCCCGGGCGCACGAGGCTCGGGTGCCAGAGATGCACGCGCACCTCGGGCTCCACGTTCTCGCGCACGTACGCCTGCAGGCAGCCGATGCCGTGGTGCCTCCACGTCAGGTGCGGCAGAAGCTTCGCGAGCACCACTCTCTCACTCGCCGTGATCGTCATCGTCGTCCTCGTCTTCGTCTTCGTCCTCGAAGTTCTCGGGTTCCGGCTCCCTCTCGACCTTGAACTGGCGGCCCTCGCCCGGGGGCGCGACCTTGGGCCGGGCCAGCTCCTTCTCGGTCAGCTCGAGCTGGATCAGGTGATTGATCTCGTTCACGACCGTGGCCCTGGCCCGGGTGAGGGCCACGTGGAAGGCCTCCCACGCCTCCGTGATCGCTTCCTTGCGGAGATCGATGGGATGGAGCGGCGTGCCTCTGAGGATCACGGACACGTGCCGGGCCGCTTCCTCCGTGGCCAGGAGCGCGGCGCAGGCCGGGGTCTCGCTCAGCGACTCGATGGTGCGCCCCGACTCGACCGTGCGATGGGCGAACGCCCGGTGGATGGTGTCCGTCAGGAGCAGCACGAGCGCGTGCTCGTCGAGGTGCGACGGGGCGCTCTGGGCCGCGCCTGCCGCGATGTCCAGCATCCACGGCTCGGTCTTGATCGTGAGCGTCTTGCTCGTGGGGCGGTCGTCGAAGCCCAGGAGCAGCTCGAGGTCGCGCACCCGCGCGAGCGCGGACTTCAGCTTGCTGTGGCTCTCTTCGAGGATCAGCCGGTCCTCGCGCACGCGCTCGACGTAGTGGTCCGCTTCGGAGGCGGCGGCCCGGCTGCGGTCGATGAGCTCGGGGATGCGCGCGAGCACGGTCGCCGCGTCGTCCATCGAGCCGCCCGTCGGGAGCCCGACCACCGGCAAGTCGCAGAGCATGCGGATGAGCCGGTTCCGCTCCGCCGTCACGACCGCGAGCTTGTCGATCTTCTCCGGGGCGGGGGCCGGGGTGTCGAGCCGAACGAGCTGCCCGGCGTTGTCCCGGGTCTCCACCCACTCCGCGAGGACTTTCTCCTTCGGGGGCTCGGGCGTCGGCTCGTCGATGAACACGAGCGCGCCCCTCGGAGAGCCCGCAGCGTCCGCCCGGGCCGTGCTGTCGCAGTCCTTGCACCGCTGCTTCTCGAGCCCGTCGGGCCCGAGGTAGGGCACGAGCTCCTCCTCGCGCACCGACGCCTCGCACACCGGGCAGAGGACCCGGGGCGCAGCCTCGCGGGGGTCCCGGACCACGGGCCCCACCACGAGCGCGACCTTTTTCTTGCGGCCCATCAGGCGCTCGCAGCAGCCCGCTCGGCGCGCTTCTGCTTGTTCGCTTCGCGGATCTGCTTGCGCTCCGCCTTCTTCGCGATCTTCTCCTCGCGCTCCTCGGTCAGCGTCTTGAGCGCCTTGCTCAAGCCCGCGATCGAGTTCGCGGAGAGTTCCCCCGAGAGCCAGCGAATGGTCTTGATGACGTTCGGGTCGAGGTGCTCGTTGATGTCCGAACGCGAGACCAGCTGCCGCAGCGTGCGCCGGCTCGGGAGCACGGCCGTGGGCTTCTCCTCGCCCTCGACGGCCGGGGTCTTGCGCTGCTTGAGGGTCGCGGCCGCGAGCACGGCCGTGGGCTTCACGCCGCTCTCCACCGCGGTCTGCATGAACTCCTCGACCGCCGTGAGCTGGGCGGCCGGCGCCATGCCAGCGAACTGCTCCGCCGCGCTCGGTGCGATCTTGCCGTCCTCGATGAGCCTCTTGACCTTGGTCGAGAGCGAGGCCAGCCGAACCCAGGTGCCGATCGTCTGGGGCTGGACCCCGAACGCGCGGGCGACCGTGGCCACGTCCCCGTTCACCCGGGCCATGAACCGGGCGGCCTTCTCCGCCTTCGCCATGACCGCGTGCTCCACCCGGAGCTCGTTCAAGGAGATCATGATCTCGGAGAGCTTCTTCTCGTCCGCCTTCACGACGGTGACGGGAACCGTGACCTCGGGCTCCTTGATCTTGCGGAGGCGCTTGTTCGCCTCGAGCGCGTTGAAGACGCGCCGACGCCCGTCCGCCACCACGTAGCGCTTGGGGTCCGACTCCACCGACACCTTGATGGGAACCTGCACGCCCACCGCCATGATCGAGAGCACGAGTGACTCGTCGATGACGGTGACGCGCTCCCGGTCCGTCTCGTAGAGAGGGTGATCCTTCTCCACGTCGTAGGTGAGCTGCGCCGGGTCGACGTTGAAGAGAACGCCGCGCTTGACGCCCTCGCCGTCCATGATCTGTGTGCCTGCCATTGGTTCCCTCTCTCGGTGTCGGTGGTGTCGAAGAAGCGAAGTGTCAGCGAACTATCAAATCCTCGCGGATTGACAGTTCAGTACCCGAGGGCCTTGAGGAGCGCGTCCGCGTCCTTCACGGACTCGATCGCGGCGTACTCGCGCTTGGCTTCGGGAAGACCGTTGGCCTGCTGCACCCGGAGGGGGAAGCAGTGCGAGGCCACGCGCGTGCGGAGCGCGACGCGATCGATCTTGGGCTCGAGAGGAGCCGCAGCGGCGGCCGCCTTGGCGGAGGGAGCGGGGGAGGGCTTGGTCGTTTCGTCGGACATGGTCTTGGTCTCTTTCGGCATGTGGTGTTGGAATCAGGGTGTGAGGAGTCGACCGAGCGTCTTGAGGCGCTCGATGATGTTCTGGGCGGCCTGCCGGCGACCGACGCCGGCAAGGCGTTGCTCGAGGTCGATCAGCTTGCGCACCTCGTTTTCGAGATCGACCTCGATGTCGCGTGTGAGGTAGTCCTCGTTCTTGCCCGAGGGCGCAGGAATGACCTGCACCTCGTCGATGGGGCGCTCGTTGCTCATGTTGAAACCCTCACTCGTAGATGAAGCGGACGGCGGTCACCTGCGGGTCTTTCACGCTCAGCAGGAAGTTCACGGCGGTAGCCAGCAGCACGGGAGACCACTCGGCGGGCCCGCGCCCGAAGACGACCATGCCCTCTCCGTACTCGGCTTTGTGCTTGGACTCCAGCAAGCCGGAGACGCGATTCCGGGTGTCCTCTGGGTCGAGCCCGAAGTGCTCGCAGATCGTCCTGTGCGACACGCGCGCAGTGAAAGTGATCGCCTTCATGTTGAAACCCTCTCCTGGGTCAATCGAAAAAGAGTGGCCCTGTTTCTTCCCGCACCGGGCCCGCAGCGGATGAACCGGCCCACGAAGCCGTTGAAGCTCTACTCGGGGCTCATCGCCGCGCCGCACGTCGAGCACGTGCCCTGCGGGGTCGGCGGCTGATGGCTGAGGCAGTTCATGCAGATGTTCCCCAGGCCGCCCCACTCCGCCATGTCGAAGTCCAGGGCCGCGCTAGGCTGCGGCGCGGCGGCGAGCCCGGGGCTACCGCCCGAGGCCGCGCGCAAGGCCGCCTTCGTCTCCTCGATCGTGGCCCACTTGCCCTCGAGCCCCATCGCCTTGCGGGCCGCGACCCAGTGCGCGGCGACCGCCTGGCCGTAGAGCCGCACCGGGTTCGGCGCACCCCCGCTCGCGATCGCGTCCGCGCGCACGACCTCCTGCATCAAGAAGAGCATGTTCGCGATGTGTTCTGACGGGTTCGTGGTGCTCATCGGGTCCGTAGTAGGAGAGACTACTCAAGCGCGGCAGACAGGTCAAGGAAGAAGTTCTCGGATTCAGAACTCCCAGGTGTGCTGCGGGTCGGTGCACAGCTCGGTGGCGCGCTCGATCGCGTCGAGGGCGTTGCCGTGAAACGGCACCTCCCGGATGAACTTGCCCGTGTCGACCTGGAGGATGCGGATCGTTCGCTGGCGAACGACGAGATCTTTCGGCAAGCACTCTCGTTCCCGTTTGAGACGTTCGGCGCTCTTGGTCATCGGGCTCAGTGTCCCATCTCTTCGTCGGTCAGCACGTTGTCCTCGACCTCGACCTCGTAGAACTTGTGGCAGAACTCGGGGCACTCGCACGGCAGGCACTTCCCGATGTGGGCCTGCGCCAGGTGCGTGAGCAAGCCCGCCCACCCGAGCGCGGCGAACGCCATCACGAGGTCCGCGTCGGGGCGGCTCACGACCACCGTATGGCGGCCGCCGCGAGCCGCAGGTAGAGCTGCAGGCTCGTGGTGCTGATCCCGAGGGCTGCCAGCTCCGCACTCACCGGGCTCTGCTCGTCTTGAAGCGTCCATTGCATGATCTCCTCGATCCCGATCGGGACCGCAACAACGCGGTTCGCGTCCGTGAGGTGCACGAGCTCGTACACGACGGTGATGCCTCGCCCCCGGATCTTGCCGAGCTTCCAGCCGTACTTGGCCAGGCCTCGGTCGAGAGTCGCTCGAGTTTCGGCCTGCTTCTGGCGCATCTCCTCGTCCCGGTCGACGGGCTCAGTCACGGAAACCTCGGTTCGCGGCACGGACTTCCTGGCGCAACGCATCGAGTTCCGCGCTCAACTGCTTGTTCTCCCGCTGCGCGCACACGAGATCGTGCTCCAGCACGGCCCGCGATGTCTTCTCTTCCTTCTCCTCGACAGCGTTCTCCCGCAGCAGTTGGGAGAAGTCGCGGAGGCCCTGCACGAACGCTCGCGCTGCGTACCAGGGCCACGCCCAGGCCCGCACGGCCTCGCGCGCGTGATGTCGCGCCTTCTTGCGGTTCGTCTCGTCCAGCGCGTTGGCTACGCGGAAAAAGCAGATGAGCAGCGCCAAGCCGCCGTACAGGAGAGCCGCCAGCGTGAGGGCGAACTGAAAGTCGGTCATGGCACGCTGTTCCCCTTGAACATCTTCTCGAGAAGGTTGTAGACGCGGCACCCGACCACGGTCGTGGGGGCCGCGTCCGTCCCGGCGGCGCGCCACCACCCGAACAAGGCCGAGAGCTCGCCGTGGTGCTGCACCGCGAGCCGGAGCTTCGCGTTCTCCGCTCGAGCCTCGTCGCGTTCCTTCTCCGCCGAGTTGCGTTGCTCCTGCAGCTCGAACGTCGTCTTCCCGAGGCGCAGGTTGCGCGCCTTCTCATCTGCCAGCGCATCCCGCAGGTGCTCCAGCACGAACAGAGGCACGGGCGCGACGCGACTGGAGTCGGCCAGCACGTCGTCCCAGCGCACCGGCGGCAAACCCTCCATCAAGGCCCTGCGCATGCGCCGCGCTTCCGCGCCCTCGCGGCCCTTCGGCGGGTTGAGAAGCAACTGCCAGCGCTCGTGGACGCCCTCGCTGAGCACGACAGTCTCGAGCGCGCTTTGGTCGGTCCACGCAGGGCCCATCTCCGGGCTCTGCGTGATCCGCGCGAGCAGCACCTCGAGCGTGATGCCCCGGAGCCACACGAGGGGCTCCCGAGCCCACTCCTCGGCGGTCTGCGTCCTGCCGCCCCAGGTGAGGAGCGTGTGCTTGTCGATCTTCGGGCACGGGGGTGCCAGCGGTGCCAGCGAGGTTGCTGGGCGGATGGCGCTCGAGCTTGCGGGGAAGGTTTTCATGCCGTGCGCTGTGAGCACGTTGCAGAGGATCTCGCCGTTGGGGGCGGCGAGCGTGATCCCGATCTCGCCTTTGAACCAGGCGGCGCGGTAGTACACCTCCACCTTCATGCCGGGCGTGGGGTTCTCGATCATGGCTTCTCCTTCACGTCCGTGGAGACCACGGTCTGGATGGTGTGGATGCTGATGAGCCGCGCGTTCAGCTCGCGCAGGTGCTTCTCGAGGAGCGCCCTCGCCTCGCGCTGCGCGATGGGCACGAGGTTGTTGTGGGTCTCCTCGCCCGTCCAGGGCGACGGCAGCACCAGCTCGATCTCCGCTCGCACGCGCACGAGCACGGACGGGCCCGGGGGCGAGCGCTTCTTCGGGGGCGCCGGTCGGATGGAGGCGCTCGCGGCCAAGTAGTTGTCGTGCGCCCCGCTGTCGAGCAGGACGTGGCACCACGGTTGGCCCGCGATGTCTTTGGTCACGTCCTCGATGACGCCGGGGCGCCACTCCGGCGGGTGCATCTGGACCTCCACCTTCATACCGGGTGTGGGGTTCTCGATCACGGCTCCTCCTTCGGCGGTGCCGGCGGCTTCGCTGCCGCGTCGTCCGCGCGGATGGCCTCGTGCGCGAGCTTGAGCAGCGGCTCGGGCACCGGCGCCGGGGCCACGGCGTTCCCCGTCATGATGTCCATGAGCGCCTGGCGGAGCGCGGCGATGCGCGCGTCGCGCACGCGCACGTGCTGCGCGAAGGTGCGGGCCCCGTCGCGTGTGGCCTTGAACTCCTCCTCGCGCACGGTCCGCAGCGTCGCGACCTCCCGGCGCAAGTCCTCGATCGTCGCGAGCGCCGTCCTGAGCTCGGTCGACGGGGCTGCGGCGACGGGCACCGCAGGCTCGTCGCGGAACACCTGCTTGAACGCTCGCTGGATCAGGTCTCGAGCGGGAGTGGGCTTTCGGTCAGTAGACATCTTGCTTCCTGTTCCTGTTCTCGTAGTGCGTGCGCATCTGTTTTGCGGTGGCGACGGCCTCCTCGTGCAGCGACCCCGACACCTTCAAGGGATCGATCCCGAGCGCGGCGACGAGTTCGGTGTAGCGGGCGGTCCGCTCCACCTCGTGCACCCGGATCGCGTGCGCGATGATCTCCACGCTGTCCTTGCCCGCGAAGAGGCGCTCGAGCTGCTCACGCAGCCACGGCACGGCTTCGGAACGAACGGGGGCTCCCGTCGTGGCGTCGAGGGCGACCACCTCCTTGCCGGACAGCAGCGACGAGAGGTAGTAGATGCGCTTGCGGTCGTTCTCCGTCTCGACGAGGTGTTCGATCTTGCGCACCACCTCGTGCGGATCGCATTGCAGGAGCTTCGCGAGCTTCTGCAGGAGCTGCTCCTCGAGCCGGTCCGCTTCCTGGCGCGGACCCCCTCGCTCGCGCTCGGTCTCCCACAAGGCTCGCTCCAGCCGGACCGAGATGCGGACCAAGGACGCGAGGTCTTCGACGGGCATGGCGATCGTCTGCGGTTCGTCAGTCATCGTGTCTCCTGTCGGTTGGGTCCACAGCGGGGTCGCGCAGGGGCACGCCGAGGCTCTCGGCGATGTTGATCAGCTGCTCGGGCTCGACGAGGGGTTGCTTCTGCATCTCCCAGTTCCAGGCCGCGTCCAGGAGCCGCTCCTTGCCCTCCTCCGTCAGCGGCTCGATCGGCGGGTGCTCGAGCCCAGGGGCG
>LNFM01012275.1_pt1 | contig 20393 bp, 8 predicted proteins | sample 596031 | NCBI WGS metagenome assembly LNFM01 (sample SAMN04254537, study PRJNA301005) | activated carbon metagenome | isolation source: dual media filters at the Ann Arbor, Michigan drinking water treatment plant | place: USA: Ann Arbor | reverse complement strand
GGCCGCGCAGAGCCTGATCAACCAGGGCGCCGACGTGCTGTTCCAGAACACCGACAGCTCGGCCGTGCTGCAGACCGCGGCCAAGAACAAGAAGTTCGCCTTCGGCTGGGACAGCGACATGACGGCCTACGCACCCGAAGCCCACCTGGCCAGCGCCATCATCGACTGGGGCCCCTACTACCGGAAGGCCACGAAGGACGCGCTGGACGGCGGCTGGTCCACCGGCAGCGTGTGGTGGGGCGTGAAGGAAGGCGCGATCGACATCGTCGGCATCAACGCCGCCGTGCCGGCCGAAACGCAGGACGCAGTGGCCAAGGTCAAGGCCGGTCTGAAGGACGGCAGCTTCGTGATCTGGAAGGGGCCGATCGTCGGCAGCGACGGCAAGGAGGTGCTGGCCAAGGACGCCGTGGCCGACGACAAGTTCCTCGGCGGCGTCAACTTCTACGTCAAGGGCGTGGAGGGCAAGGTGCCGGCCGGCAAGTAAGGCCAGCCGTCCGCGCCGCGCCAGCATGCGCTGGCGCCGGTGACCACGTTCGACGCCCTGCACGCCCTGCGTGCAGGGCGTTTTCTCTTGCCTTGCGCGCGCCGGCGGGCCTCAAGTCCGTTCGGACGCAGCCGATAACCCGCTACCAGCGGGGCACTGCCCGCCGCTTTCCGTCGCCATCCGCCGCGCCCCGCCACCGGGCGCGGATCCACCCCGGGGTGCAATGCCCCGGCGCGGGCCGAACTCGGCCGCTGCCTGAACACACGCGGCGCAGTGGACGGAAAAGCGCGCCATACACACGGCGGTTCCGCCTCAAGTTCACCTTGCAGCACACCGATACCCCGAGGACACGACCCGGTGGGCGGTCTGGCTGCACGTGCAGCACCGCCCCGGCCCACCGGTCTACGCCAACAAGGACTGAACCATGGCCACGCTGATCCCGAACTTCACCACCGCGCAAATCGCCGTCATGGGCACCGCGCAGATCGCAGCGTTGACGACCGAGGACTGGGCGGCGTTCAGCACGGCGCAGATCGCGGCGCTGACCGAATTGCAGGTGCCGGCGATCTCGGTGACGGGGCTGCGGGTGCTGACCGGTCCCCAGATCGCCGCCTTCGAGCCGACGGACGTGACCCGGTTCACGCCGACGCAGGTGCAGGCTTTGAGCACCGGCCAGATCCAGGCCTTGACCACCGCGCAGGTGGAAGTGCTGCAGTCGCAGCAGGTGCAGGCACTGAGCAACGTGCAGCTCGTGGCGATGCAGACCGCCGACGTGGCCGTCTTGTCGACCCAGGCCGTGGCCGCGCTGGGCTCGGCCCAGGTGGCGGCACTGAGCACGGCGCAGATCGTGGCCATGGAAACGGGCCAGATCGCCGCGCTGTCCACCGCAGCCGTGCGTGCGCTGACGGCAGCCCAGGTCAACGCGCTGACCACCGCCGACATCGAGGCCCTGACCTCGGCCCAGGTCGGTGCACTCACGTCGGCCCAGCTGCGCCTGCTGGACAGCGCCGACATCCGCGCCATCAGCGCCGCCGACATCCCCGCTCTGGGCACCGCCGGCCTGGCCGCGCTGACCAGCGCGCAGTTCGCCGCGCTCAGCACCGAGCAGATCCAGGCGCTGAGCTCGCAGCAACTCGCCGGCATGGGCACGGCGCAGATCCGCCAGCTCACCGCCGAACAGGCCGCCGCGCTGGACACCGCCGACATCGCCGCGCTGTCCAACACCCAGGTCGCCGCGCTGAACACGGCCGCCATCTCGGGCCTGGGCGACGCCGCCATTGCCGCGCTGACAACGGCGCAGGTCGCCGCGCTGACGACGGCGCAGATCCGCGCCATCGGCACCGCCGCCATCGACGCGCTGGAGACCGCCGACATCGCCGTGCTGAGCACCGCGCAGGTCGCCGCCCTCAGCGGCGTGCAGGCCGCCGCCATGGAGACGGCCGACCTGGCCGCGCTGAGCACGGCCCAGATCCGCGCCCTGAACACGGCCGCCGTCGACGCGCTGACCTCGACCCAGATCCAGGCCCTGAGCACGGCCCAGGTGGCCGCGATGACCACCGCCCAGCTCTCGAAGCTGGACACCATCACCGAAGACCAGCTCGCCGCGCTGACCACTGCGCAGGTGGCTTCGCTGGGCGCGGCCTATGGTGAATCACTGAGCACCGTCGACCTGGCCGCGATGTCCACGGCGCAGCTGCGCCTGCTGAGCACCGGCGCCATCTCGGGCCTGGACAGCGCCGACATCGCCGTGCTGAGCACCGAGCAGATCAGTGCCATGACGGTCGGCCAGCTGGCCGCCATCCATACCGCTGCCGTCGCCGGCCTGGCCGCCGAGGACTTCGCTGCCTTGGGCGTGACCCGCATCACGGCGCTGAACAGCGCGCAGATCGGCGCGCTGAACAACACCCAGCTCGGCGCGCTGAGCACCGCGCAGGTGGCTGCGCTCACCGCCAACCAGCTCGACGGCATCGGCAGCGCCGGCCTCGACGCGCTGACCACGGCCCAGGTGGCCGCGCTGACCGCGTCGCAGCTGGGCAGCCTGAGCACCGCCCAGGTGCCCGGCCTGACCGCCGACTTCGACGTGCTCACCTCGACCCAGATCAACGGCCTCACCAGCGCCGCCATCTCGGTGCTGGGCAGCGCGCTGACCGCGGCCGACATCCTGACGCTGGCCGCCGGCCCGATGGCGGGTGTCACCGCCACGCAGTTCGGCAGCGTGGGCACGGCCGACTACGCCGGCCTCAGCGTCAACCAGGTGAAGGCGCTGAACACCGCCGTCATCGCCTCGCTCGACGGCAGCGAAGTGGCTGCACTCACGTCGGCCCAGGTGGCCGGCCTCAGCGCCGCCCAGGTGGTGGCGCTGGGCGCCAACGTCGCGCAGCTCGACGCCGACCTCGGCGCCATGACCGCGACACAAATCGCCGCGATGGGCACGGACCAGATCGCCGCGCTGACCGCCGACATCGGCCACCTCGGTGCGACCCAGGTGGCCGGCCTCACCCGCGCCCAGCTCACGGCGCTGGATGGCGACATCAACCTGCTCAGCACGGCCCAGTTCACCGCCCTCACGCCTTCGCAGATCGCCGGCCTGAGCACGGCGCAGATCACCGGCCTGGCCGCTGAAGACTACGCCGCGCTGAGCTCGCGCCAGGTGGCGGCCATCTCCACCGCGGCCATCGACGCGCTGACGACGGCGCAGATCAACGCGCTGAGCACGGCCCAGGTGCAGGGCCTGACCGCCGCCCAGCTGGCCGTCATCGGCACCGAAGGCTTCGCCGCCTTCGAGACCGCCGACCTGGCCGCGCTGACGGCCACGCAGATGCGCGGCCTGAGCACCGCGATGCTCGATGCACTGAGCACCGCCCAGGCCGCCGCCTTCGGTGCCACCCAACTGTCCGTGCTGAGCACGGCGCAGCTGGGCGCACTGTTCGCGGGCGACGCCAGCAGCACCATCGACCTGGGCTCGCTGCAGCCGACGCAGATCGGCGCACTGAGCACCGCCGCCATCGCCGCGCTGACCACCGCCCAGGTGGCCAGCCTGAGCACCGACCAGCTGGCCAGCATGACCACGGCCCAGGTGCGTGCGCTCGAGACCGTCGACCTGGCGGTGCTGAGCACCACCCAGCTGGCCGCCTTCGGCTCGGCGCAGATCGGCGCCCTGACCACCGAGCAGCTGGCCTCGCTGGCCACGGCCAGCGTCGCCACCCTGTCGGCCGGCCAGATCGCCGGCCTGAGCAGCACGCAGATCGCCAGCATGACGCCCGAGCGCCTGAACGCGCTGACCACCGAACAGTTCGCCGGCCTCGGCTCGGCCCAGGTGGCGCGCTTCACGACGGCCCAGGTGGCCGCGCTGGAGACGGCCGACCTGGCCGCCATCTCCAGCGCCGCCATCAAGGGCCTGAGCTCGGCCGGCATGGCCGCACTCAGCGCCGACGCGCTGGGCGCCATGGGCACGGCACAGCTCGCCGCGCTCACCACGGCCCAGGTGCGCGCCATCGACGCCGACGACCTGTCGGCGCTGGGCACGGCCCAGATCGCCAACCTGACCACGGCGCAGGTCGCCGCGATGACGCCGGCGCAGATCGATGCGCTGAGCGCCTCCCAGCTCGGCGCGCTGACCACGGGCGCCGGCGGCCAGCTGGCGGCCCTGAGCTCGGCGCAGATCCGCGCCATTGCCCCCGACGAACTGGCTGCGCTGGGCACGGCCGCCCACACCACGCTGACGACGGCGCAGATCGCCGCCTTCACCACCGACCAGACCGCCGCGCTGGAAACCGCCGATCTGGCGCAGCTGGACTCGGCGCAGATCCGCGCCCTCGGCACGCAGGCCCTGGCCGCGATGGACGCCACCCAGGTGGCTGCGCTGGGCTCCGCGCTGGGCACCAACCAGATGGCCGCGCTGACCAGCACGCAGCTGCGTGCGCTGGAAGCCGATGACCTGACGGGCCTGAGCAGCGCGCAGATCGCGCAGCTGAGCAGCGGGCAGCTGCGTGCACTGACGACGGCGCAGCTCGACGCGCTTTCGCCCGACCAGCTGGCCGGCCTGGACACGGCCCAGATCGCACAACTGACGGCCGCGCAGGTGGCCAGCCTCGACGCGGGTGACCTCGCGTCGCTGAGCAGCGTCCAGTTCACCGGCTTCACCACCGCCCAGGTGGCGGCCTTCACCACCGCGCAGATGGCGGCGATGGAAGGCGCCGACCTGGCCGCGCTGGCGGCCGACCGCTTTGCCGTGCTGAATACCGCCAACATCGCCGCGCTCGACGCCGGCCAGGTGGCGGCCATCACCCCGACGCAGGCCGCCGCGATGACCACCGCGCAGCTGCGCGCCATCGACGCTGACGACCTGGCCTCGATGTCCACCGCCACGCTGGCGGCGCTGAACGGCACGCAGGTGCTGGCGCTGACCAGCACCCAGCTGGCTGCGCTGACACCGGAGCAGCTGGCCGGCCTGGGCACCGCCCAGGTGACGGGCCTGGGCACGGCGCAGATCGCCGCAATGACACCCGAGCAGCTCAACGCACTGAGCACCGACCAGTTCGCCGCCATGGGCACCGCCCAGCTGGCGGCGATCACCACCGAACAGATGAGCCGGCTCGAGGCCGAGGACTTCGCCGCGCTGACGCCGGCGCAGATCCGCACGCTGAGCGCGGCGCAGATCGAAGCCGTCACGGCCGACACGCTGCAAGCCCTGACCACCGCGCAAGCCGCCGTGCTGTCGACGGCGCAGGTGCGTGCCATCCAGCCCGCCACCCTGGCGCAGATGGAAACCGCCGACCTGGCGGCGCTGGGCACGGCGCAGATCGCCGCGCTGACCGACGCACAGATCAACGCCTTGGTTCCTGATCAACTCGCCGCCCTGAGCACCGGCCAGGTGCGAGCCCTGACCACCGCGCAGCTGGCGTTGCTCGACGCCGACGACATCGGCGCGCTCACCACCGCGCAGCTGGCACAGCTGACGACGGCGCAGGTGGGCTCGCTCAGCGCCCCGCAGGTGGCCGCGCTGGAAGCCGACGACGTGGCCGCGCTGTCGACGGCGCAGGTCGTCGCGCTGGGCGCGGGCAATGTCGCCGCACTGACGCTCGACGCGGTGGCAGGGCTGACCACGGCCCAGGTGGCCGCACTCACCACCGCGCAGGTCGCGGCGCTGGAGACGGCCGACCTGGCCGGCATGTCCACCGCCAACCTGCGTGCGCTGAGCACGGCACAGGTGCGCGCGCTGTCCGAAGAGCAGCTCGAGGCGCTCGACGCGACGCAACTGGGCGGCCTGAGCACGGCCCAGGTGGCCGCCTTGAGCCCGGCGCAGATCGCCGGCCTGGAGGCCGGCGTGCTGGCCGGCATGGACACGGCGCAGTTTGCCGCCCTGAGCACGGCGCAGATCGCCGCGCTGACCGCGGCCCAGGCCGCAGCGCTGGAGACGGCCGACCTCGTCGCGCTGGGCGCCACCAAGATCACCGCGATGGCGGCAGAGAACCTGGCCGCCATGGACGGCAGCCAGCTCGCCGGCCTGACCACCGTCCAGGTGGCGGCGCTGTCGACCGCCCAGGTGGCGGCCATCGATGCCGCCGACCTGCCCGAGATGGGCACCGCCAACCTGGCCGCGCTGAGCACGGCCGCCATCCGTGCGCTGAGCACGGCACAACTGGATGCGCTGGAAGGTGATCAGTTGGCCCAGCTGGGCACGGCCCAGGTGGCGGCGCTGACGGCCGAACAGATCACCAGCCTGGAACCCGGCGACCTGGCATCGCTGGGCACGGCACAGTTCGCCGCGCTGGGCACGGCCCAGATGGCCGCCATCACCACGGCACAGGCCGCCGATTTGCAGACCGCCGACGTCGCGGCGCTGAGCACCGCGCAATTGCGTGCGCTGGGCGCCGCCCAGGTGGGCCAGCTGACGGTGGAGGCCGTGCAGGCCCTGACCACGGCGCAGGTCGGCGCGCTGACGACGGCGCAGGTCGCCGCGCTGACGCCCGACCAGATCGCCGGCATGGAAACGGCCGACGTGGCCATGCTCAGCAGCATGCAGCTGGCCGCCCTGTCGTCGACCCAGTTCGAAGCCTTCACCACGGCCCAGCTGGCCGCCCTGGGCTCGGCCCAGGTGCTGGGCTGGAGCCCGGAGCACATCGCCGCGCTGACACCCGAGAACCTCGCCGGCCTGGGCACCGACCAGTTCAAGGCCATGACGACGGCGCAGATCGCCGCCATCACGGCCGCGCAGGCGCCGCTGCTGGAGACCGCCGACATCGCGGTGCTGAGCACGGCGCAGATCCGTGCGCTGTCCAGCGACGCCGTCGGTGCGCTGTCCAACGACGCCATCGTGGCACTGGGCACCGCGCAGGTGGCCGCACTGACGACGGCGCAGGTCGCCGCACTCAGCGGTGAGCAGATGGCCGTACTGCAGACCGCCGACCTCGCGGCGATGGGCACGACCCAGATCGCCGCGCTGTCCACCGCCCAGCTCGAAGCCCTGGGCAGCGAGCAGATGGCCAGCCTGACATCGCGCCAGGTGACGGCGCTGTCGACCGAACAGTTCGCCGCGCTGGAAGCCGCCGACCTCGCCGCCATGGGGACGGCGCAATACCGCGCCATGACCACAGCCCAACTGGCGGCTCTGGGCACCGAACAGGCTGCGGCGCTGGAAGGCGCCGACCTGGCCGTGCTGAACGCCGTGCAGCTGCGCGCGCTCGGCACCGACAGCATCGCCGCGCTGTCCACCGAAGCCATTGCGGGCATGGGCACGCTGCAGTTCGGCGCCCTCACCGAAGCCCAACTGGCGGCGCTGAACGCCGAGCAGATCGCGGCCATCGAGACGGCCGACCTCGCGGCCATCGGCGCACCGCTGCTCGCCACGCTGAGCACGGCGCAGATCGACGCCCTGGACACCGCCCAGCTGGCCGGCCTGACGACACGCCAGGTGGCCGCGCTGACGACCGCGCAGTTCGGCGCCATCGAGGCTTCCGAACTCGCGGCCATGGGCACGGCGCAGTTCAAGGCCATGAGCACCGCGCAGTTCGCCGCCCTCACGGCCACGCAGGCCGCCGAGCTGGAGTCGGCTGACCTGGCCGTCCTGAGCACGGCCCAGCTGCGTGCACTGTCCACCGAAGCGTTGTCGGCCATCAACGCCGCGCACATGCCTTCGCTGACCACGGCACAGGTGGCCTCGCTGAGCACCGAGCAGGTGCAGGCACTGACCGCCGACCAGGTGGCCAACCTCGCCAGCGACGACCTGCGCGCGCTGACGACGACGCAGGTCCAGGCCCTCTCCACCGAGCAGATCGAAGCGCTCACCAGCGCCCAGGTCGGCCAGTTCACCACCCGCCAGATCGCTGCACTGACGACGGCGCAGTTCGCCGCCTTCGATGCCGAAGACCAGGTGGCGCTGGGCACCGGCGCCTACGCTGCGCTGAGCACCGCGCAGATCGCTGCGATGACGGCCGAGCAGGCCGCCGCGCTGGGCACCGACGTTATCGCCGCACTGGGCACGGCACAGATCCGCGCGCTGACCACCGAGGCCCTGGCCGGCCTGGGCAGCGACGCCGTCGCGGCCCTGGGCAGCGCCCAGGTCGCCGCGCTCACCACCGCGCAGGTCGTGGGCCTGGGCGCCAACGTGCTCGAGGCGCTGCAGACCGCCGACCTCGCCGCCATGGGCACCGCCCAGGTGGCCGTGTTCACCGCGGAGCAGCTCAACCAGCTCAGCAGCAGCCAGCTCGGCAGCCTGACGAGCAAGCAGGTGGCCGCGCTGTCCACCGAACAGGTCGCCGGCATCGAAGCCGGCGGGCTGGCCGCCATGGGCACGGCGCAGTTCGTCGCGATGACGACGGCCCAGCTGGCCGCCCTGACCACCGACCAGGCCGCCGCGCTGGAAGCCGCCGACGTGGCGGTGCTCAGCGTCAACCAGGTCAAGGCGCTGACGCCCGAGACTTTCGGTGCCCTGTCGACGGCCGCCGTGGCGGCACTGAGCGTCACGCATGCCGCCGCACTGAGCACGGCCCAGGTCGCGGCCCTGGCGGCCGGCAATCTGGCCGCGCTGGAAACGGCCGACCTCGTCAAGCTCGGCACCGCGCAGATCAACGCCCTGGGCGTCGATGGCCTGACCGCGCTGAGCAGTGACCAGCTGGCCGCACTGACCTCCACGCAGGTGGCGGGCCTGGACACGGCCCTGCTGGCCGGCCTGACGCCCGACACACTGAACGCGCTGAGCAGCACGCAGTTCGCCGCGCTGAAGACGGCGCAGATCGCTGCGCTGACCGAAGAGCAGGTGGCTGCCCTGCAGTCCGCCGACCTGAATGCGCTGAGCACGGCACAGGTCCGCGCGCTGACCGATGGCCAGGTGGCGGCGCTGTCCGCCGACCAGGTGGCCGGCATGGGCACGCACCAGATCGCGGCGCTGAGCAATCCGCAGCTGGCAGCGCTGGACCTGGCCGACTTCACCGGCATGGGCACGGCCCAGTTCCGCGCCCTGACGACGGCGCAGATGGCCAGCCTGAGCGCCGACCAGATCGCCGCCATGGACACTGCCGACGTGGCCGCGCTGAGCAGCACGCAGCTGCGCGCCATCGACCCGGCGAACATGTCGGCCTTCACGGCCGAGGCGCTGCAGGCGCTGACCACCGCCCAGGTGCCGACGCTGACGACGGCGCAGATCGCGGCGCTGGACGCCACGGCCCTGGCATCGATGGACACCGCCGACGTGGCGCTACTGGGCACGGCCCAGATCGCCGCGCTGACGGTGGACCAGCTGGGCGCGATGGGCACCGCACAGTTCGCGGCGCTGACCTCGACGCAGGCCGCCGCGCTGAGCACGACGCAGATCGCCGAACTCGCCGCCACCAGCCTGAACGCGCTGGGCACCGAACAGTTCCGGGCCCTGACGACCAAGCAGATCGCCGCGCTGACGGCCGAGCAGATCGAGACCCTGGAGACCGCCGACCTGGCCGCGCTCAGTTCACTGCAGCTGCGCGCCCTCAGCGCCGAACAGCTGGCCGCGCTGACCACCGCCAGCATCGCCGCACTGGGCACGGCCCAGGTGGCCGCACTGAACACGGCGCAGATCGCGCAGATCGAGGCCGAGGACCTGGCCGCGATGGGCACGGCCCAGCTGGCGGCGCTGAGCGCCGCCCAGGTGAAGGCCATCACCGGCAACCAGGCCGCCGCGCTCGACTCGGCCGACCTGGCCGCTTTCGGCACCGGCACCATCGCCGCGCTGAACACCGCCGCCATCGCCGCGCTGACCACGGCCAGCGTCGTGGGGCTGTCGACCGACCAGATCCCGCTGCTGAGCACGGCCCAGATCCGCGCCCTCGAACCCGCGGTGCTGGCCGCACTGGACTCGGCGCAGATCCGTGCGCTTTCCACGGCACAGCTCGCCCGCCTGACCGAGGACCAGGTGGCCAACCTGGAGACCGCCGACATCGCGGCGCTGTCGACGACGCAGCTCGCCGCCTTCGGCACCGCGTCCATCGCGGCGCTGACCACGGCCGGCGTGGCCGCGCTGGACACCGACCAGGTGCGCAGCCTGAGCACGGCGCAGATCGCCGCCATCGAGGCCGGTGACTTCGCCGCCATGAGCAGCACCCAGCTGCAGGCCCTGACCACCGCGCAACTGCCGGCCATGACCGCCGGCCAGGCCGGTGCGCTCGACAGCGCCGACATCGCTTTGCTCAGCAGCACCCAGGTGGCCGCCATCGGCACCGCCGCCTTCGCGGCCTTCAGCACCAGCGTCATCAACGCGCTGGACGCGGCGCAGGTGGCCGGCCTGGGCACGGCCCAGCTGCGTGCGATGAGCGCCGCCCAGGTGGCCGCCATCGGCACCGACGACCTCAACGTGCTGAGCAGCACCCAGGTGGCCGCGCTGACCACGGGCCAGATCGCTTCGCTGACGACCACCCAGCTCGCGGCACTGGACAACACGCAGCTGGGCTACCTGAGCACGGCGCAACTGCGCGCCATCGGCGCCACCGAACTCACGGCGCTGACCAGCACGCAGTTCCCGGCCCTGAGCACCGCGCAGGTGGCCAGCCTGAGCGCCACCCAGGTGGCGGCAATGCAGACCGAGGACCTGGCCGCGCTGCTGAACCCGCAGGTGACGGCGCTGTCCACCGCGGCCATCGCGGCGCTCGGCCAGTCGCAGTTCGAGGCCCTGACCACATCCCAGGTGGGCGCCCTTTCGGCGACCCAGCTGCGTGCCATCCCGACCGCCACGCTGGTGGCCATGGCCACCGACGACCTCAATGCGCTGAGCCCGACGCAGTTCGCTGCGCTGTCGACCGAACAGGTGACCGCGCTGACGACCACGCAGCTGGCCAACCTGACCGACACGCTGTTGGGCAGCATGGGCACGGCGCAGCTGGCCGCCATCGACGCGACCAAGCTCACCGCACTGGGCACGGCCGAGTTCGCGGCCTTCGGCGCGGCGCAGATCGGCGCGCTGACCACGGCGCAGATCGCCGCCATGCAGACCACCGACCTGGCCTCGCTCAGTGACGTGCAGCTGCGCGGCATGAGCACCGCCGGCATCGCGGCCCTGAGCGCGGCCCAGCTGCAAGCGCTGGAAACGAACCAGATTCCGGGCCTGTCCACGGCGCAGTTGCGCGCCATCAGCGCCGGCAACCTGGCGCAGATGGAAACGGCCGACCTGGCCCAGTTCAGCCAGAGCCAGCTCGCCAGCCTGACGACCACGCAAGTAAGCTCGGCTACCTGGGCACGGCGCAGATCGCGGCCATCGATTCGGCCAAGCTCAACGAGCTGTCGACCGACCAGTTCCGCGTGCTGAGCACGGCCCAGGTCGCCGCGCTGACCACGGCCCAGGTGGCCGGTCTGGACACCGCTGACCTGGCTGCGCTGACCACCGACCAGGTGCGTGCGCTGGGCACCGAGGACATCGTGGCGCTGAGCGCGGCGCAGCTGCAGGCCCTGGGCACGGCCCAGGTGGCGGCCCTGCGCACCAACCAGGTGGCGGCGATCGAATCGGCCGACCTGGCGCAGATGGAGACCGCCGACCTGGCCGCGATGGGCACGGCGCAGATCCGCGCGCTGACCTCGGCCCAGGTCGACGCCCTGACGAGCACGCAGCTCATCAACCTGGGCAGCGCGCAGCTGGCCGCCATAGGCACGGCGCAGATCGCGTCCATCGGCACCGCCGAGCTGAACGCGCTGAGCTCGACGCAGTTCCAGGCCCTGGGCACGGCGCAGATCGCCAAGCTGAGCACGGCGCAGGTCAGCGCGCTGGAGACCGAGGACCTGGCCGCGCTGGGCACGGCGCAGGTGCGGGCCCTCAGCACCGCGGGCATCAACGCGCTGTCCACCGCAGGCATCGAGGCGCTGTCCAGCGCCCAGGTGCTGGCGCTGACGACGCAGCAGGTGCGCGCACTGAGTTCCGACAACATCACGGCGCTGGAGACCGCCGACCTTGCCGCGATGACGGTGAGCCAGGTGGCCGCCTTCACGGTCGACCAGCTCGGCGCGATGAGCGCCGGCCAGTTCGCGGCCATGACCACCAAGCAGGTGGCGGGCATGAGCATCGGCCAGATCGGTGGCCTGTCGGCTGGCGACCTGGCGCAGTTCACGACGGCGCAGTTCGCGGCCATGACCGTGGCCCAGGTGGCGGCCTTCAGCACCGCCCAGGTCAACGGCATGGAGACCGCCGACCTCGCGGCGCTGAGCACGGCGCAGATCCGTGCGCTGACCACGGCCGGCATCGCCGCGCTGAGCACGGCCGGCATCGAGGCCCTGAGCACGGCCCAGGTGGCCGCGCTGACCACGGCCCAGGTGCGCGCCATCGAGGTGGGTGACCTGGCGGTGATGCAGACGGCCGACCTGGCCGCCATGGGCACGGCGCAGATCGCGGCCATGAGCACGGCGCAGATCGACGCGCTGACCGCGGGCCAGCTCGCTGCGCTGACCACCGCCCAGGTGGCCGCGCTGAGCACGGCCCAGCTGCAGGCCCTGAGCGGTGCCGACCTCTCGGCCTTCGGCAGCGCGCAGATCATGGCGCTGACCACGGCGCAGATCGCCAGCCTGAACACGGCGCAGGTCGCGGCGCTGGACGACGCCGACCTTGCGGTGCTGACCACGGCGCAGGTGCGGGCGCTGAGCACCGACAACATCGCCGCGCTGACCGGCGGGCAGGTGCAGGCACTGACCACGGCACAGGTGGCCGCGCTGAGCACGGCGCAAGTCCAGGCCATCGAGACGGCCGACCTCGTGGGCATGGAGTCGGCCGACCTGCGGGCCTTCACCAACACCCAGATCGCGGCGCTCACCAGCGCCCAGATCGATGCGCTGACCACGGCCCAGCTCGGCCAGCTGACCACGACCCAAGTGGCGGCACTGACCACGGCACAGCTGGCGCTGCTGGACACCGCCGACATCGCGGCGCTGAGCACGGACCAGTTCGCATCGCTGACGACGGTGCAGATCGCCTCGCTGAGCACCGACCAGATCGCCGGCCTGGAAATCGGCGACATCGCTGCACTGACCACGGCCCAGGCGCGCGCGCTGACGGCCGAGCAGATCACAGCGCTGACCACCGAGCAGGTGGTAGCGCTGGAGGTGGCCGACCTGGGTGCGATGACGATGACCCAGTACAACGCCTTCGAGGGCGAGGACTGGGCGGTGATGAGCACGGCGCAGTTCGCCGCGCTGCAGGCCGTCACACCCATCGTGCTCGACCTCAACGGCGACGGCGTGCAGACGCTGGCTGCGGCCAACGGCGTGAACTTCGACCTCACCGGCCTGGGCCAGGCCACGCAGGTGGGCTGGGCCAGCGCGCAGGACGGCCTGCTGGTGCGCGACATCAACGGCGACGGCATCATCAACGACGGGCGCGAGCTCTTCGGTGCCGCCACCGAACTGGCCAACGGCCAGCGCGCAGGCGACGGCTACCGTGCCATGGCGGCGCTGGACAGCGATGGCGACGGCAAGCTGACGGCCGCCGACGAGAAGTTCGGTGAACTGAAGCTGTGGGTCGACGCCAACAGCGACGGCATCACCGATGCCGGCGAGCTGAAGGGGCTGCTGGACTTCGGCGTCACCGCCATCAACCTCGACTTCACCAAGGGCAGCGATCTGAACAACGGCAACCTGCTGGGCATGGTGGGCAGCTACACGAAGACCGACGGCAGCGAAGCTGCGATGGCCGACGTGTGGTTCGCCAAGCAGGCCGGCGCCCCGGCGCTGGGCGACCTGCTGACGGCTCCGGCGGCGTCGCTGCTGGCCGACGCGGGTGCGGCCCCGACCGCCACGGCGGCGGCGCCGGCGGCCTACGCCACCATCGGCCGCGTGGCGATGGACGACGAACTGCTGCGCGCCCAGACGCCGCTGATCTGATCGGGATCACGGCCGCGCCAGGCCGGGCTGCCTCTTCGGGGGTGGTCCGGCCCGGCGCACTTCGGTTGCACCAGCGGCTCCAGGCCGCACGCCGGGCGCCGGCCCGGCGCGGGCCGACGAGGTTCAGTGCTTCTTCGTCGCCAGCAGCCGGGGCTTGCCGGGCCCCAGCCCGGCACAGGCCCGTGCCGTGAGGTAGGCGTAGAGGTCGAGCACGTGCGGCGCGACCTTGTCGTCGCGGTCCCAGGCCGGCAGCCCAGTGCGGCGCGGCCGCGCTCCGGCGGGCCGCCGCCGGCAGGGCATTCAGCCTCGCAGTGCCGCCCTGGCCACGTCCAGCGCGGCGCGGATGGTGACGTCCATGTCCATGTAACGGTAGGTGCCCAGGCGGCCGACGAAGGTCACGCCGCGTTCGGCGTTCGCTCGCGCCTGGTAGCGCTGCAGCAGCAGGTCGCCCTCGGTCAGGTGCACGGGGTAGTAGGGGATGTCGCCCGGCCTGCAGGCGCGGCTGAATTCGCGGTAGCACACCGAGTGCGCGTTGCTTTCCCAGGGCGCGAAGTGCTTGTGCTCGGTGATGCGCGTGTAGGGCACGCTCGCGTCGGTGTAGTTCATCACCGCGCAGCCCTGCACGTCGCCCTCGCCTTCGAAGCGCTCGAAGTCCAGGGTGCGGTAGGGCAGGCGGCCTTCGTCGAAGCCGAAGTAGCCGTCCAGCGGACCCGACCAGTAGACATGATCGAAACGCTTCGCGTCGGTGGCCGCCAGGGCTTCGCCCAGATGCACGCTGATGTTCGGGTGGTCCAGCATGCGCTGCACCATGGTCGTGTAGCCGTCCTCGGGCATGCCCTGGAAGCGGTGGAAGAAATAGTTGTCGTCGTAGTTGAAGCGCACCGGCAGACGCTTGAGGATCGAAGCGGGCAGGCGCTTCGGATCGACGTCCCACTGCTTGAGCGTGTAGCCCTTGAAGAAGGCCTCGTAGAGCTCACGGCCGATGAAACGCAGCGCCTGCTCCTCGAAGCTTTGCGGTTCGGTGATCGAACGGTCGGCACGGCTCTCGATGAAGGCGCGCGCCTCCGACGGACTGAAGGTCTTGCCGAAGAACTGGTTGATCGTCAGCAGGTTGATGGGCAGCGAGTAGACACGGCCACCCGTCGTGGCCTTGACCCGGTTCACGTAGGGCTTGAACGGCATGTAGCGGTTGACCAGCGTCCACACCTCTTCGTCGTCGGTGTGGAAGATGTGCGGGCCGTAGACATGCAGCAGCACGCCCGACTTCGCGTCGCGCTCGGTGTGGCAGTTGCCGGCCACGTGGGCACGGGTGTCGAAGACGGTGACGCGGTGGCCGGCCTCGGCCAGTTCGCGTGCGATGACCGCGCAGGACAGGCCTGCGCCTGCCATGCCGATGTGCTGGGGTGTGTTCATGCGGTGCTTCGGGGCTGGGGCGTCGCGGGGTTCAGGCCAGCGCCTCGGCCGGCTCGCGCGCCGCGGCCGCAGGTGTGGTCTCGGACGCATTCTCTGCGCCCGTGCCCGGCACCGCTGCCACCGCGGGCTCGGGTGGCCGCAGCGAACAGCCCACGGCCTGTGCCAGCCGGCCGACCTCGCGCTCGAAGACCAGGCGCTCGCGGGTCACGGCCTGGCACGCGGCCTGCTGCAGGCCGAAGTGGTGTGCGTGGTCGGCCATCACCAGGCGCGCCGCAGCGAAGACCTGGTCGACATCGTCGGGCCTGAAGTAGAACTCGTCGGGCAGCGCGTAGTCGCGCGCGGCGCCGGCGTCCAGCGCAAACACGCAGCAGCCGCGCAGCAGCGCCTCGCGCGCCATGCGGTCCTTGCCCGGGAAGTTGCCCAGGTCGATGAAGAGCTTGCTGCGGCCCAGCGCGTCGTAGACCTGCTCGCGGCTCATGCCCTTGATCAGGTGCACACGTGCATGGCACTCGCGCTCCAGCCGCGCGGCGATCGCCGCCACGTCGTAGATCACCTTGCCACCGGCGTTCATCGCGATGTCGGTCTTGGGCAGGTCGTGTGCGATGCCGCCCAGCGGCGTGTAGTCCGACAGCGGCAGCGCCTGCGGCATGCCCAGCGCCTGCACGAAGTCGCGTGCATAGCCCGACTGCCAGGCGTGCACCACGCGCGAGTGGCGCAGCGTGTTGAGGTTCACGTGGCGTGGCCCCAGGCCCTCGAGCGCGTTGTCCACGCTCAGCCACCAGATCACGCAACGGCTGCGCGGGATGTGCTTCATCCAGTTGATGTAGACCTCGGGCAGCACGAAGCAGGTGTTGGCGCCCAGGTGCACCACGTCGGCCTGCACGGTGCGGTACTTGTCGTAGTCGTCGAAGGGGTTGCGGCGCGCGGGCACGCGCAGCACGACATCGCCCCCGCCCTGCTGGGCCACCGCGGCGGCCAGCACTTCCAGGTCGCCGGGCTGGGTGTACCAGACGCGGGCGTCGTAACCCTGGCCGAGCAGGCTGTCCGACAGCTGGTGCAGTGCCTCGGGGCCGCCGGTGCGCACACCGAGGGGAATCAGGATGACGATCTGCATGACGGGGGATCCTTGGGGGTTGGTCGGGCCCGGGCCGGCCCGGAAGGTCGCTGCGCTGGAGACGGCGGCGCAGCAGCGTCTAGCGCAGCCAGTCGATCACGCCCCGACCCAGACTCAGCAGGTTGGCATTCAGCTGCTGCACGTCGTGCAGCGCATTCACGTAGGCCACGCGCATGGCGTAATGGTCGGCCTCGGCGGCCATGACGTCAAACAGGCTGCGCCGGCCCAGCTGCTGCCATTGCTGCAGCGTGAAGCTGCGCACCTGCTCGCTGTTCTTCAGCACCTCGGCCACGCGCTGCGCGCGGTCCAGTGCCGAAATCGCCTGCTCGTGCACTTCGGCGACGCGGAAGCGGCGTGATTCCAGTGCCTCGGCACGCTGCAGCCGCGCCGCCTCGGCGCGCTTGCGTGCGGCGTCGCTGGCCGGCGCCAGGCCGGGGCTGAGCAGCGGGATGTTCACCGACAGGCCCACCGAGTACGTGCCGCTCTTCGTCGGCCCGGTGCTGCCGCCGCCAGTGCCCGCCGCGGCGCTGCCGCCGATGTTCCAGCTCAGTTGCGGCTTGCCGCCGGCGGCCACGGCCTCGGCGTAGCGCCGCGCGGCGGCAGCCTGCGCGTCGAGTTGCGCGATCTCGGTCGAACGTTCGGCGTCGGCCACCAGCTGCGGCAGGTCGGGAACGCCGCTGAAGACCGTGCTCAGGCCTTCGGTCGGCGGCAGGCCGTCACCCACCAGGCGGCGCAGCCGCACCTCGATCTGGCGCGCGGTGGACTGCGTCTGCGCCAGCGTCAGTTCGGCCTGCTGCAGCGTCTTCTTCGCCTGCACCAGTTCGCTGGCGCGGCCACGGTCGGTGCGCACGATGGTCTCCAGCGCCTCCACCAGGCAGCCGGTCTTGCGCACGTGGTTGCGCCATACCTGCGCCGTCATGCGCTGCCGGCTGCGTTCGAGCTGCAGCGCCACGGCAGTCAGCGCCAGCTGTTCCTGCTGGGTGAGTTGGCCGTAGCGCGCCGATTCGGCCAGCTGCGTGCGCCAGTCGACGAGCCGATCGCTGCGGCCGCCGTCGTAGAGCAGTTGGCTGATGTTGAGCGTGGCGCGCAGTTGCAGCGCGGCGGTCTCGGTGACCCCGGCGCTGCGGCTGCCGCCGGGCCCGATGCCGCCGCCCACGCTGGCCTGCACGGCCTGTGCGGCACGGGCTTCGTCGATGTCCTGCACGGCGGCTTCGGCCAGCAGGCGCGACGCGCCCACGGCATGGCTGCGTGCCAAAGCGTCCTGCACCAGGCTGGCCAGCGCGCCGCGCGGCTCGACGGGCAGCGGCGCAGCGGCGCCGCCGGCCGATGGGGTCTCGGGCGCGTCCTCGTCGACGCAGCGCGCCGCGGCAGACCCGGCCGCCGTGGCCAGCGCGGCGCACAGCAACCACGCCGCCGGCAAAGGCGCGCGAAGACGCGCACGAAAGCGGTGGGACGGGCGGGCAGACATGTTCGAGGCTCCGGTGCGGGCGGCCCCGCACAAGGCACGGCGGGGCGTTGCCGGCAGTGTCGGCGGCACGCGCCGGGGCCGATCGCCGGAGTTCAGGCCGCTTTGGGGTGCTGTTCGCGGCGTCCCACGCCGCGCCGGGAGCCGTCAGGCCGGTCGCACGCCGAACAGCCAGGCCAACCCCGAGAAGCTGACGAAGGCCAGCACCGTGCTGCTCATGATGATGCGGGCCACGCGGCCGTTGTCGGCGCCGTAGCGTTCGGCCAGCAGGCTGACGTTGCTGGCGCTGGGCAGCGCAGCGGCCAGGGTCAGCACGATGAGCTGGAACTTCGTCAGCGGCGCGCCCAGCGCCAGCGCGCCCGCGCCCAGGCCGAAGACCAGCAGCGGGTGCACGAAGAGCTTGATCAGCGCCACCGGCAGGTAGTCGGCCACCGGGGTGCGCGTGTGGGCGTGCTGGCCGGCGCGCCAGAGCACGGCGCCGATGGTGAAGAGGGCCACCGGCGAGGCCGAATCGGCCAGCATGCGCACCACGGTCTCGGCCGGCCCGGGCAGCTGAAGCTGCATCACCGAGAACACCGCGCCCAGCGCGATCGACCAGGGCAGCGGGTTCGACAGCGCACCCCGCAGCGCCCGCGTCGCCGCCGCGCGCGAGCCCTGCCCGGCGGCACCGTGAGCCTGCGCCAACGCGATGCACAACGAACTGGTGACGAAGAGGTCGGCCAGGATGGTGCAGATCACCGGCCCGGCCGCCGCGTTGCCCAGCAGTGCCACCAGCAGCGGCACACCCATGAAGCCGGTGTTCGGGAAGGCCGCCACCAGGGCGCCGAAGGCAGCGTCCTTCAGTTGCACGCGCTCGCTCAGCGTCACCGCGATGGTGAAGAACACGATGAGCAGCGCCGCCGCCAGGTAGACGGCCAGCACCACCGGGTTGAGCAGGTCGAAAACCGGCGTGCCGGCGCCGAAGCGGAACAGCATGCACGGCAGCGCGAAGTACAGCACGTAGGCGTTCAGCCCCGGTATCGCGCTTTCGGGCAGCACGTGCTGGCGCGCGGCCAGGTAGCCGCAAAGCACGAGGGCAAAAAACGGGACGGTGACGGAAAGGATGGACTGCATCGCGGCCCGGAGTATCGCAACCCCGCGGCGCGGCCCCGCCCGGGTCCGCGCCCGCCGCCTTCAGCGCCCTGTCGTACGCAACAGTTCGATGACCTGCGCGCGCACCGCCGCGTCGTGACCGACGAGCAGGTGGCCGCCGTCGTCGAAGCCGAGGAAACGCGCACCGGGGATGCGGCTGGCGGTGTATTGCGCCGCGGCATGGGTGCCGAAGCCATCGTCGCGCGCGCTGACCACGAGCGTCGGCACCCGGATGGATTCCAGCGCATACGGCCCCAGGCGCTTGCCCAGCCCGGTGTCGTCGCGCAGCCCGGCGGCGCGGGCCGACACGGGCAGGATGCGATCGGCCAGGTCGTCGACGCGGGCGCGCTCTTCGGCGCTGGCCGCAGCCACCTGCTCGGGCGGCGTGGCCAGCAGGTGGCGCACGAGCGGCCCGCGGGCCACGTGCAACGCGCTCCAGAACAGGAAGTCCGAGCCCAGCAGGCGCAGCAGCCAGGCGTCCTTGTCGTCGGAGACCGGCGGCGCCGAGTCGGCCACCGTGCCGGGCTTCCAGGCGATGGGCACGACGAGCACGAGGGCGCTGACCCGCTGCGGATGGCGCAGTGCCAGCTGCAGCGCCGAAGGGCCACCGGCCGAGACGCCCATCACCGCGGTGCGCGCCAGGCCCAGCGCGTCGAGCAGGCAGGCATGGGCGTCGGCCTGCGCCTCGGGCGAGGCGTTGGCGGGCCGCGGCGTGCGCAGATAGCCGAAGCGCGACATCGCGATCACCCGCACACCCTGCTGCACCAGCGGCCGCGCCCAGGCCATGCCCTGGTCGTGGCCGCCGCCGCTGCCGTGCACCATCAGCAGCGGCAGGCCCTCGCCCGCCTGCTGCACCTCGATGGGGCCGCAGCGTGTGGCCAGCACTTCGCTGCCCTGCGCGGCGCGTGCGCTCGCCGCCGCCAGGTCGCGCTCGAAACGTGTGCGCACCGTGAGGCCGGCCGCCGCCAGGGCCACGGCGCACACGCCGACGACGGCCAGGGCGGTTCGTGATGTCACGGCGCAGGGTCGAAATGGATCTGCTTCAGCACGAAGCGCCCGTAGGCGAAATCACCTTCCGGGTAGCCGTAGACGGCCTCGCCCCGGGTGGCGACGCGGCGGCCATCGAATTCGCGGTAGTCGCGCATCGGTGTCGACCAGCGCAGCAGGCGCAACGAGCCGTCCTTCTGCAGCGCGCCGCGGTCGTCGGAATGGAAGTTCACGAGTTCGCCAGCGTCGTTGAACACGAGTTCGGCGCCGACGCGGTGCGGCCCCTGCGTGAACTTCACCTGGCAACGGTGGTCGTCGATGGGCTGCCAGGCCAGGCGCGCATCGACCAGCCACGACGGCGCGAAGAAGCACAGGTCGTTGAGCAGCGTGACGGTCTCGGTGCGCGCCAGTGCCTCGCCCTGCAGGTCCACCACGTCGAAGAGCGAAGCCAGGCGCACCTGCATCGAGGCCCG
>LNFM01017439.1_pt1 | contig 20395 bp, 19 predicted proteins | sample 596031 | NCBI WGS metagenome assembly LNFM01 (sample SAMN04254537, study PRJNA301005) | activated carbon metagenome | isolation source: dual media filters at the Ann Arbor, Michigan drinking water treatment plant | place: USA: Ann Arbor | reverse complement strand
CCCGCACGCCGGCGCGCTTGATGTCGATGCGCAGGCTCTCGCAGTAGGTGATGACGGCGCTCTTGGAGGCGCAGTAGGCCTCCGAGCCGGGCAGCCCGCGAACGCCGGCCACGCTGGCGATGCCGACCAAGGCGCCGCGGCGGCGTGCCTTCATCGGCGCGATGAACGGGTGGAACGTGTGCGCGACGGCGAGCACGTTGGTCTCGAACACGCGCTCGAACTGCGCCAAGTCTTCGTAATGCTCGGTCTTCACGCCGAGCGAGATGCCAGCGTTGGCGATGACGATGTCGGCGCCGCCGGTGGCGGTCTCGAACGCCTGCGCGGCGGCAAGCAGCGCGTCCTTGTCGGTAACGTCGACCGCGTAGGTCAGGTGCGTGCCGGGCAGCGTGGCGACGAGTTCATCGAGCAGCGCCTGTCGCCGTGCCACCAGGCCGAGCGTGGCGCCACGCTGCGCGTATTCGCGCGCCAGCGCAGCGCCGATGCCGCTGGAGGCGCCCGTGAGGAAGACGTTCATGTGGCTTCGGAGGAGGTCATAGCGCGGCAGGGTCGGCGCCATGGTTGGCGCGCGCTGAACGAGGACGGTAGCCCACCGGGGCGGTCAGCGCAGCGACACCGCGGTGCCGCTGACCGTGACCATCAGCATGCCGCCGCTCTGGCCCACGGTCTCGTAGTCGAGGTCGATGCCGATCACCGCGTCGGCGCCGAGGCGCTTGGCTTCGTCAGCCAGCTCTTCGAAGGCGATCTCGCGCGCGCCGCGCAGCGCCTTCTCGTAGCCGCCGGCGCGCCCGCCGACGATGTCGCGCACGCTGGCGAAGAAGTCTCGGAACGCATTGGCGCCGACGATCGCCTCGCCGGTGACGATGCCCAGGTACCGATCGACGTTGCGGCCCTCGACCTGGGGCGTGGTAGTGAGGATCATGGTGGCGCTCGCATGGGGGACAGGGCGGAAACGATAACCGCCCTGCGCCCGGGATGCGACCACCCGCGCGGCGACCCGGTCGGCCGCCAGCCGCGCGTTGCTTGGAGCTACTTCTTCACGCGCTCGGTACGCGCGCGCGCGATGAGGAAGTCGAGCACGGTGAGCGTGCCCTCGCGCGAGTTCACCATCTCGGGCGAGGTGGTGAAGCGGCCGTCGACCGCCATGGTCGGGGTGCCATTGATGCCGTAGGCGCGCCAGGTTTCGCCGGCCATCTTGACGCGCGCCGCCACCTCTTTGTGGCCGACGGCGTCGTTCCACTTGCTGCGGTCGATGCCGTTGTTGGACATGAAGTCGGCGGCCTGGCGCGGATCGAGCATCAGGCGGCGGCCGCGGTAGTCCATAGCGGCGAAGAACTTCTCGTGCAGGTCGAGCCGGTTAAGGTATTCCAGCGCGTAGTAGGTCTTGGTGTGGTTGACGGTCGAATCGTCCCAGTTGATCGCAATGCGGCGGAACTCCACGTCGGGCCGCAGCGTCTTGTGCCATTTCTCGATGTGTGGGGTGAAGGCGGCGCAGGCCGGGCAGCTGTACTGGAAGAACTCGAGCACCAGAATCTTGTTGCCCATGACCCGCTGGGCGGGCGTGATCAGCCGGTAGTCACGGCCCTCGGTGGCCATGCGCTGCGCCTGGACCACTGCCGGCAGAAGCGCCGCGGCGGCGACAAAGGTGCGGCGATCAATGGTGATTCGATGGGACATGACGGTTTTCCTCAACTAGAAAGGTGGAAGTTCAACGCGAAGGTCGCGGCGCCGGCTGACGCGACCGGTTTCGACCGGGCCGGGCGGCCCAAGTGCCGCGACCGCCGGCCGTTTTACTTGAGCCGGATCACTTGGGCGTCAATGTTGTTCGACGCCAGCGTCTTGCGAATGCGGTTGATGTCGTCTATCTGGCCATACGGCCCCAGGCGCACCCGGTACAGCGTGGTGCCGCTCTGCTCGACCGGGAACACGCGCGCGTCGAGGCCCAGGAGCGTCAGCCGGGCGCGCATGCCGTCGGCGTCCTCGGGCGTCTTGAAGGCGCCGGCCTGCAGCACGTAGCGGGTGCCGGTGTCGGCCGCGGCGGCGTCCCGCGCGGCCTGCTCGGCGGCGGCCTGGGTCTCGGCCGGGGTCTGCATCTTCGGCAGGTCGCCCTGCGCGGCGGCAGGCGGAGGCGGCGTGGAAGGCGCGCTGGTTGGGGTCGGGCAGCTTGCCGTCGGCGCCCGGCTTCACGTTCTCGGTGGCGCGCTGCACCTTGTTGACGAACGGGATCGGCGCGTTGGTGAGGTACACGGCCACGCCGGCCGCCAGGGCCAGACCGACCACGAGGCCGGCAACGAAGCCGATCAGCGTGGTGCCGTGTTGTCGGGGAAAAGCGTGGGTCGAAGCCATGATCGAGTCTTTCACATTCTTTCCGGTGCCGACACGCCCAGAAGCGCGAGGCCGTTGCGGATGATCTGGCGCGTGGCCAGCAGCAGCGCCAGCCGCGCAGTGCGCAGGCCCGCCTCCTCCACCAGCACGCGCTCGGCGTTGTAGAAGGCATGGAAGTCGGCGCCGACCTCCTTCAGATAGAAGGCAATCTGGTGCGGGGCAAGTTCCTCCGCCGCCTGCGCCAGCACCTCGGGCCAGCCCGCCAGACGCTGCAGCAGCGCCTGCTCCTTGGCTGACACGAGCGGCGCGAGGTCGACGTTGAGCGCCTGCGACTCGTCCAGTGCGGCGGCGGCGCCGAACTTCTCCACGGCCTGCGCCAGCACCGAACAGATGCGCGCGTGCGCGTACTGCACGTAGTACACCGGGTTGTCTTCGCTCTTGGCGAGCGCCAGATCGACATCAAAGACGAACTCGGTGTCGGCCTTGCGCGAGGCGAGGAAAAAGCGCACCGCATCGCGCCCGACCCAGTCGAGCAGGTCGCGCAGCGTGACGAAGCTGCCGGCGCGCTTGCTCATCTTCACTTCCTCGCCACCCTTCATTACCCGCACCATCTTGTGCAGCAGGTAATCGGGGTAGCCCTTGGGCACCTGCACGCCGAGCGCCTTGCCCGCGGCCTGCAGGCCGGCGCGCACGCGCGCCACGGTGCCGTAGTGATCGCCGCCCTGCACGTTGATCACCTTGGCAAAGCCGCGCTCGAACTTGGTCACGTGGTAGGCGACATCGGGCACGAAGTAGGTGAAGGTGCCGTCGGACTTGCGCATCACGCGGTCCTTGTCGTCCGCCGGCGGGCCGCCAAAGCCGCCCACGTCGCCGATCTCGGTGGTCTTCAACCACAGCGCGCCGTCGGCCTCGAAGGTCATGCCCGAATCGGTCATCGCCTGCACCGCGGCGGCCACCTTGCCTTCGCTGTACAGCGAGGACTCGAGGTAGAAGTTGTCGAACTGCACGCCGAAGGCGGACAGATCGGTGTCCTGTTCGTGGCGCAGGTAGGCCACAGCAAAGCGGCGGATGTTCTCCAGGTCGTCGACCTTGCCGCTGGCCGTCACCGGCGTGCCGTCACGCGCGGTCTGCGTCTCGCCGGCAAGAAAGGCGCGCGCGATGTCGACGATGTACTCGCCGCGGTAGCCAACGTCTTCCTCGTTGATCGCCTGCCCCTGCAGCTGGCGCACGCGCAGCTGCACTGCCTTGGCCAGCGCATCGATCTGCACGCCGGCATCGTTGTAGTAGAACTCGCGCGTTACCTGCCAGCCCTGCGCGGCCAGAACATTGGCGAGCGCATCGCCGAGCGCAGCCTGGCGCGCATGGCCCAGATGCAGCGGACCGGTGGGGTTGGCGGAGACGAACTCGACCATCACCTTGCGACCGGCATGCGCGCTCGTGGTGCCGAAGCACTGCCGCGTGCGCAGGATCTCGCGCACCACCTGCTGCTTGGCGGCCGGCGCAATGCGCAGGTTGATGAAGCCGGGCCCGGCGATCTCCACCGCGTCGATCAGGCCGGCGGCCGCGGGGTTGACGCGCAGCGCATCGGCGATCGCGGTGGCCACCTCGCGCGGGTTCTTCTTCAGTCCCTTGGCGGCCTGCAGCGCGACGTTGCAGGCGAGGTCGCCATGCGCCTCCACCTTCGGCCGCTCCAGCGCCACCGCCACGCCGGCGGCGCCGATACCGGCGAGCGCCTGTTCGATCAGTGCGCTAACTCTTTGTTTCTGTTCGGGAAGCATCCGTGGGGCCGGCGGCGGGAAAGGCGCGGATTCTACCGGTGCGTTGCATGAAGGCCTCCGTACGCAGCGGTGAAGCTCGTGCGCACAGGCAGGAGCCCTCGATCGCCGCCATCGCGACGACGTGAGGCGCGCCACACCATCTCGCCGCGCTTCGTCGCACCTTCAGCGGCAGAGTCCGCGGCGGTTGACCCGCCGCGGACTGTCTTGCTCAGCGCGCCGTCAGGCGCAGGCCGATACCGATGCGACTTAACCGGCCGCTCAGAACTCAGGCTGCGTCATGCGGATTTCGTCAAAGTAGCCTCCGACAAACCCGAGCGGCACCGGCGCGGCCAACGGTTTGAGCTTGTCGGCCGGGCACTGCGCCCCGATCGCAACCGTAATTTCACAGCTCTCGGTCAGGTACACCGGGTAGCTGGCACGGATGTACAGCTGCTGCAGATTCCCCAGCACGTACTTGATCTCTTCTTCAGTTGCCATTCGGTCCTCGACCATCCAGCAACCGAAGGGCTTGTCGTAGCTGCAAAGCGGCCTGCCGTCGCGGTCGTGGTTGGTCAGACCCAGCACCAGCTTCTGCCAGCCATGCGAAACGCGTCGCGCCGTTTCTGGCGGGTTATAGGTGATCGTGAGCAGCGCACCGTCAGCAGCGTCGCCACCGCCCCGCATGATGATCTGGTCGGCGGTCGTCTGGTCGTCGTACACCCACACTTGGTCGCTCGGCTTGAGCCCGACCTGGCTCGGCAAGGCCGCCGGGAGATCGACACAGCGGGTTTCCCAGATCGGCGGGAAGTACCAGATCCAGTGCGTCCAGCAGTGACGCGTAGTCCCTGCCTGCTCCATTTCAACTATCGGCGCGGGCTTGTACCAGAACGACAGCTCGCCGCGCCAGAAGACGCTGCGGTCGTAGTCGTTGTCCTTGTTGATGAAGTGATTCGGCGCCGCGATGTAGCCGACGTTGTAGATCCAGTCCAGATCGCGAAGCGAGAGATTCTTGTGCGTGACGGCCTGGTAGGCGTAGAAGATCGCCTGCTCGGTGGCGGCATCCCGCCAGCCGATCGTGAGCGGTGAAGCTTTGGTCGACGACGGGTCAGGCGCGGGCTGCCACATGGGCCCGCTCTGGCTCTCGAAACTGTCGAGCACGAAGTTGTTGCCGCCGGCCGGCGCGCACTCGCGCACCGTGTACTTGTCGGTCTCGCTCACCTTGGCGATCGAGCCGTCGCCCAGATTGCGGAACGTGTACGAGATCGGATAGGCGGACGACAGATCGGCGGTCTGCTTGAAGTACTCCTGCCATTGGCCGGACGCGATCATGGCCACCGACGCGGCAGACGGCCCACCGAGCGAGGTGATCGAATACTTGGCTTGCGCCAGGATCTTCTCGTGCTCGGACTGCACTCCGCCCTCCACCTTGACGATGAGGCCCTTGTAGGCGGCGTTCAAGGCCGCCTTGATGTCGGTCTCAGACGCGGTCGACGTGAAGGTGAAGGCCATGATGCGGCCGTAGACCACGTTGGACACGTACACGGGCAGATTGCTCGGTCCTATGCGACCCAGCGCCACCTGCTCGTCCAGTCGCGCCTTCGTGAAGTCTGCGTTGAAGAAGCCGACCGGCGTCTGCGGCGGCTCGACCACCACTTCGTACATCTTCTCGACGAAGTAGACCATCACGGTCCGTTCATTGGCGGCGCGGTTGTACGAGGCCGACGCGCTCATCGAGAAGCCCATGTACTTGCCCGACATGTTCGCCTTGAGCGCGAACGACTCTTCCGAGTTGTAGTCCTCCATCGTGAACTGGATGGAACTGGGTGTCTGAACCGACGCCGGCACGCTCGAGATCAGATCGCCGATCGCCTGGCTGACGGTCGCCTGGTCCGGGTTCTCAACCACGACGAAGTTGTTGTCGGTCGCCAGCGAGGGAATCGACACCTTGATCGGCGCACGTTCACGGATCGGCAGGCCGAGCAGCGAGCCGACACCATCCTTGTGACTTTTTCCCTGCAGCAGCGCGCCCGGCCACAGGATCTCGCGATCCGGGCTAAACATGACGATCTTCTCGGGTGTCTTGCGCATGTCGAACTCGGTCGACAGGCACTTGTACTGGGTCGTCGTGAACACACCGTTCTTGACTTCGTTCACGAGTTCCGTGTCCACCACGGGGGTGGCACTGACGACCTTGGGATCCTGATCCTCCACCGGTGGACTGAACTGATCCCAGCTCGGCAACGCCTGCAAGTAGTTGCCAACGCTTTGGTCCGGTGGTGGCGGCGGTGGCGCATCGTCGCCGCTGCGCGAATGTCACGGCAGCGATGAGCCGTGCGTAACGAATCGCAGTCATGTATTCCTCCGATCTAGCTGTGCGTGCTCTTACCTCTCTTCGGTGAACCAATTGCATCGTCGCGCTCGTAGCCCTGGTGGTTTGCTCGTACGTCAATGCCAGCGCAACGAGGGCTAGAGGCGCCGCTCGGCGTTGCCGCGGTGGCACACGTAGTCGCCGATGGGCTGTGTGATGCCGGCCACCCAAGCGGCGCCCGCGCCGTCCGCCCCGCCGATGCGCCGGCGCGCAGGGCGCGCGCGCGATGTTTCGGTGCTACGTTTCCGACAGGGTTGTCCGCTCCTCGGCGTAGCGACCGAACCCAACCATGCGAACACGAAGTTCGTGATGCGCCCGTCCTTCACCGACCGTGGCCACGCTGCATTCGGCAGACGGGCCGAGCCGCCACCGGAGAGCGCATGCCGAAGACCGCCGACCCGCGCCAGAACCAGCTGCTGGCCGCGCTGCCCGACGCGGAATGGGCGCGCTGGCTGGCGCACATGGAGCCGGTGGACATGCCGCTCGGCAAGGTGCTGTACGAGTCAGGCCGGCGCCTCACGCACGTCTACTTTCCCACCACCTCGATCGTCTCGCTGCTGTACGTGATGGAAGACGGCGCCTCGGCAGAGATCGCGGTGGTCGGCAACGAAGGACTGGTGGGCGTGTCGCTGTTCATGGGCGGCGAGTCGACCACCAGCCGCGCAGTGGTGCAGAGCGCCGGCCACGCCTTTCGCCTGAAGGCGGCGGTCATGATGCAGGAGTTCGACCGCGCCGGACTGGTCCTGCACCTGCTGCTGCGCTATACGCAGGCGCTGATCACGCAAATGGCGCAGACCGCGGTGTGCAACCGCCATCACTCCCTCGACCAGCAACTGTGTCGCTGGCTGCTGCTCAGTCTCGATCGATTGGCGTCCAACGATCTGGTGATGACGCAGGAGCTGATCGCCAACATGCTGGGCGTACGGCGCGAAGGCGTGACCGAGGCCGCCGGCCACCTGCAGGCGGCCGGGCTGATCGAGTACCGCCGCGGCCGCATCCGGGTGCTCGACCGACCGCGGCTGGAACAGCGCACCTGCGAGTGCTACGCGGTGGTCAAGAACGAGTACGACCGACTGTTGCCACCGCGGGCACAAGCAGAGCCGCCGCCAGCCACGAACCGCGGCGCCCTGTAGGCAGCACGACACGCAGCGCGGCGCTTCGCGGCGTGCTGCGCCGTTCGACGAATGCGCACGGCACGCCGTCGCCTCACGGGTGCCGCGTTCTGCGTAGGTGTCGTGCGTAGGGCGAGTGGTCCGAACGTGACGGGCAGCGTGCGGTGGCAGACAGACCGCGCCGGGCATCGCACCCACACTGCTTGCTCGTGACGCAATGACAGCGCGCCCCTCCTTCCGGGGCCGGAACCGAAGGAATCTCCATGAACACAACAAGCAAGACCACGCGTTCGGCGTGCGCGCTCGCCGCAGTCGCCGCAATCGCACTGGTTGCGGGATGCGCCAGTACGCCACCACCGACCGAGAAGATGGCGGTCGCCGAAGCCGCGATCCAGCGCGCCGGCACCAGCGGCACGGCGACCAACGCGGCGGCTGAGCTGCAACTGGCCACCGACAAGCTCGCTGCGGCCCGGCAGGCCATGAGCGCCGAGGACTACGAGCGCGCCGGCCAGCTGGCAGAGCAGGCGGCGGTCGACGCCCAGGCCGCCGAGATCCGTGCGCAGTCGACACGATCGCGCCGCGCGGCCCAGGAGTCGCAAGAAGCTGCGCGCGTGCTGCGCGAAGAAATCAACCGCAAGACCGTCCGCTGAACGGACCGAGGAGAACCATCATGACGACATCGAATCAGCTGAACCCTCCGACGCGCACCGCGCGTGCGGCCGCGGTTGCCGGCCCCGTGCGCCTGTTGCTGCTCACGGCGATCGCCGCGGCGGTGGCTGCCTGCAGCACGGTGCCAGATCGCAACGTCGCTCTCGACGAGGCGCAGGCGCGGATGAACGTCGCCCAGAGCGACCCGCAGGTCGGTGCGCTGGCCCCGGAAGAACTCAAGCAGGCGGCCGCGTCACTGCGCGCCGCCAGCGAGGCGCAAACCGCCGGCCGCGAGCGTGCAACCATCGATCACCTGGCTTACCTCGGCAGCCAGCGCGTAACCATCGCGCAAGACACCGCAGCGAGCAAGGCGGCGCAGGCCGTGACTGCCGGCGCCGCGGCCGAGCGCGATCGCCTGCGTCTCGATGTACGCACGCAGGAAGCCGCCACCGCGCAGCGCGCTGCCGATGCATCGCAGCAGGCCGCCACCTCGGCCCAGCAGCAGCTGGCCCTGTCGCGTCAGACCACGGCTCGCCAGTCAGGCGATCTGGCACAGGCCGAGGCCGCCGCGCAGGTCGAGCGTGATCGCCTGGCACGACGCGATGCCCGCGTGGTCGACCTCGAGTCGCAGCTCAACGCCCTGAACGCGAAGAAGACCGAGCGCGGCATGGTGGTGACGCTCGGCGACGTGCTGTTCGACACCGGCAAGTCGCAATTGCGGGCCGACGGCAACCGCGACATGGCACAGCTGGCAGAGTTCTTTCGACGCAACCCGGAGCGGTCGGCGTCCATCGAAGGTCACACCGATAGCGTCGGCAGCAGCGACAGCAACCAGACACTGTCGGATCGGCGCGCTGGCGCGGTGAAAACCGCGCTGATGCGCATGGGTGTGCCAGCTGACCGCCTGACAGCCAGCGGCTTCGGTGAAGACGCGCCGGTGGCCGACAACGACACGGCGACCGGACGCCAGATGAACCGGCGGGTGGAGATCGTGTTCCCGACCCAGGCCAACGACGTCCTGTCGGCACAGTGATCCGGCACGCGGACGGCAAGACGACGCCGTCCGCGTCCGGCCGCGGCGGAATCACCCGCCGAACACACGTAAGGAAGACCGATGAACATCATCGTTTGGCTCATCGTCGGTGGCGTGATCGGCTGGCTGGCCAGCGTGCTGATGAGAAGTGACGGCCAGCAGGGCCTGCTGATGAACGTTGTGGTTGGCGTCGTCGGCGCCTTCATCGGCGGCTTCCTGATCGGTCCGCTGATCGGCGGCGGCACCATCAACGCGCAGGACTTCAGCGTCGCTTCGCTCGTCGTTTCGCTGCTCGGCGCGGTGATCCTGCTCGCCGGCGTGAAGCTGCTGCGGCGGGCGACCGGCTGACTTTGGGCATCACCACGAACTCTTTTCGGGCAACGACCCGTTCACTTCAAAGGAACCCACATGAACAAAGACCAGATCCAGGGCGCCGCCAAGAACGTCGGCGGCAAGGTGCAGGAAGAAGCCGGCAAACTGACCGGCAACACGACGCAGCAGGCGAAGGGCCTCGCCAAGCAGGTCGAAGGCAAGGCGCAAGAACTGGTCGGCGACCTGAAGGCGGCCGTCGACTCAGTGGCGAAACGCTGACCTGAGGTGACAGAACGTCTCAGGTCCGGCGCGATGCCGGGCACCCTGTGCGAACGGCCCGGCCTTGCGTCGGGCCGTTCGTTCTCGTGCGCCATGCGCCTGAGGACCGAGCGCCCGGTGGCCACCCAGGAGCACCGGCGCTCGCGCTGCCCGGCCGGATGAAGTCACCATGATCCGCCTTGAACTCGACGTCCAACTGAACTACGAGATCGATATCGGCGGCGCCGACTTCATCTTCAACATCCACGCGGCACGCACCGCGCAGCAGACGGTGTCGGACGAGCGGCTACGTCTCAGTCAGGCAATCGTCCCCGACATCCACACCGATCCCATCAGCGGCAACCGCTACATGCGACTGCATGCGTGGCCTGGCACGCTGGCGCTGGCCTATGCCGCCACCGTCGATGTCTCGCATCACTGCGCGCAGCCGACGCAGCTGGCGGAAGTCCCGGTGCACCGGCTGCCGCCGCCGGTGATGAGCTACCTCTATCCGAGTCGCTACTGTCAGTCGGACCGGCTGATCCGCTTCGCCACGCGCGAGTTCGGCCAGCTGTGGCAGGGCTATGGCCGCGTGCAGGCGATCTGCGACTGGGTGCGGCAGCACGTGGCGTTCACGCCCAACTCGTCGACATCCAACACCTCGGCGGTCGACACGCTGGTCGAGCAGGTGGGCGTGTGCCGCGACTTCGCCCATCTGATGATCGCGCTGTGCCGTGCGGTCAACATCCCGGCGCGCTTCGTGACCGGCACCGACTATGGCGCCGACCCCGTGCTGGGTCCACCCGACTTCCACGCCTATGTCGAGGTCTATGTCGGCAACCGCTGGTTCATTTTCGATCCGTCCGGCACCGGCATCCCGATGGGCTTCGTGCGCTTCGGCACGGGTCGCGACGCGGCCGACGTCGCCTTCGCCACCATCTTCGGCACGGTGCGCTCGCAGCCGCCGCGCATCGGCGCGCAGGCGGTGATCGATGTGTCACGCGATCTGCATCTGCCTGTCCATCGGTTCGAGGCGCTGTCGACCGATGCCGCCGACATCCGGTCCACCCGCGTGCCCGACACAGGCACGACCGGCACGGCACCGACGCTCGAGCGCGTCGCCTGACCGCGTCGGTCAGCCGGCGGCGAACCGGTCCAGCGTCCAACGGCCCGCCGTCGCCGATACCGCGCTGACGAACACCCCCCAACCGATGTCGATCAGCGCGATGCCGACCGGCCAATCCTTCAGCGTGGCAAGGTTGGTGAGGTCGTAGGTGGCGTAGGCGAAGAAGCCGAAGGCCGCGCCCACCCACAGGGCGCGCGTCCAGCCGCCGTCGCCGGGCAGTACGGCAAACATCAGCAGCCCGCCCGCGTAGACGAAATAGAAGAGCACCGCCACGGGCACCCGCGCCTGCGCTGCCATCAGGTGTCCGATCGCCTGCTGGTACAGCGGCTTGGCGATCAGTCCAAGCCAGACGAGGTCGAGCGCCACCATGACGATGGCGGTGGCGGCGTACGCAGCGAGGTAACGGGTCATGCGTGCAGCGTATCGCGCTTGTGGTGCGCGCTCCGTGCGCTGCCTAACGCTCGCGTAACGCGCGTGTCGCTACAACGGTGCCGGCGCTATGCAAGGAGTGCGCCCAGCGCTGGGGCCTGTCTCGTGCAACGTCACGAGTCCCGCCCCCACGTCGGCGCCTCATGAGCGCCTTGCGCCACGCCGTATTCCGACAGACCCCAAGCCGGCAGCACGCATGCCGGCGCTCATCAACGAGGAGATTCAAATGTCCCGACCCGGTTCACGACGCATCAACGCCGTGCTCTCTGCCGCGCTCATGGCGGCTTTCATCGCCACGGCGCCCGCGCACGCGATGCGCAAGGAAGTGAAGCTGCCCGATTGCAACACCGCCTCTGCGGAGTGCCGCGAGTGGCGGCAGGCGGTCGAGATGCTCAACAGCATGGGAGGCGGCGGCGGCGAAGCCACCCCCAAGCCACGCGTGCAGCGTCCGGTTGACAAGAACAAGGCCATGCAAGCCTGCGTCCGCTACATGCAGCGCGTGCAGAAACTGAGCGTGCAACAGGCGCAAGCGACCTGCGCGCAGGAGATCGGCAACTGAGGTCACGCTGCCGCCGGGAGCGCGCTCAGTCCGAGTCACCGCGTCGAACGGCGTAACGCCGCCGTAACGCCGCGCTCTCTACAACCCATGGCGCGCAGCCAGGGTGGATGCGTGCCCACCACAACTTGGACCAACCAATGGACTCTCGACCCCCTTCCGTCTCCCCGCGCGCGCGCGGTTCGGCCGCGGACCACGGGTGGCGCGACATTGCCGCCGCCGTCGGCTACGTGCTGCTGATCATTGCCATCGCGCTGTTGCTGCGATGACGCGGCCGGGTCGCGACGCGTCGGGCCATTGCACGAGGCACTTGGCCCGGCCGGCTGCGCACGCCGCCGCCGCCCGAGACATTGCGCCAGGCCTGGCCGCGCTCCGGCGTGCCGCTGACTGCCGCTGAAGGTGCCCGGTTGATCCGCATCCACCGCCTACCGACGCGCTCCGCGACAATCGCGTCCACCATGGACGACACGCGCACGCATCCGCCGCCGGCCGCCACGCTGCGCCTGGGCGGGCGGCCGTGCCTGAACGCGGGCGGCGTCGAGCGCACGATGGACGCCAAGGACGCGCTGCTGCTGGCCTGGTTGGCGCTCGAAGGGCCGACGCCGCGCGCGCGGCTGGCCGCCCTGCTGTTTCCCGAGGCCGACGACGCCCGCGCCCGCAACAGCCTGCGTCAGCGCCTGTTCCAGTTGCGCCGCAAGCACGGTCTCGAGCTGGTCGGCGGCGACGCGCAGCTGGCGCTGGCGGCCACCGTTGCGGTCGACCTCGACGGCGGCGAGCTGCTCGCCGGCATCGAAGCGGGCGAGCTCGACGAGCTGGCCGACTGGCTGCACGCGCAGCGCGGTCGCAGCGCGTCGCGCCGCCTGGAATCACTCGCCGCGGCCGCCGACCGCGCCGAGGCCGGCGGCGACTTCAGTGCCGCGCTCGAGCACGCCAGCGCGCTGCTGCAGGCGCAGCCCGAATCGGAGCACGCGCACCGGCGCGTGATGCGGTTGCACTACCTGCGCGGTGACCGCGCCGCCGCGCTGGCGGCCTTCGATCACTGCCGCGCCACCCTGCAGCGCCTGCTCGGCATCGCGCCGTCGACGCAGACCGTACAGCTGCGCGACGAAATTGCCCGCAGCGGCGGGCCGCTGCCGGTGCTGCGCCGCGGCAGCGTGCCCGCGGCGCTGCTGCGGCCACCGCGCCTGATCGGGCGCGACGAGGTGCTGGCGCAGATGCAGGGCTGCTGGAGCGACGGCACTGGCTTCCTGATCCAGGCCGAAGCGGGCCTGGGCAAGAGCCGCGTGTTGCACGAGTTCATCGCCGGCCGCGCCGACATCGTCAGCCTGCAGGCGCGCCCGGGCGAGGCCGGGGTGGCGTACGCAGTGATCGCGCGCCTGCTGCAGGCGGTGCTGCCGCAAGTTGAAGCCGACCTGTCGCCCGAGCAGCGGCGCGCGCTGGCTGCGCTGCTGCCGGCGCTGGCCAGCGGCGACGGCCCGGCCGCCAGCGCGGTCGAGCTGCGCCACGCAGTGCTCGGCGTGTTGACGATCGCGCTCGCGCGCGGCCTGGGCGGGGTGGTGGTGGACGACCTGCACTTCGCCGACGACGCCAGCACCGAACTGCTGTTCGCTCTGCTGGAACACGAGCCGCTCGCGCCGCTGCAGATCGGCCTGGCTCAGCGGCCGGGCGGCAGCAGCGCGCGGCAGGCGCTCGAACGCGCGCAGTTCGACGAGCGCCGCCTGGTGCCGCTGACGCTGCCGCCGCTGACGCGCGAGCAGATCGCCGCGCTGGTCGACTCGTTCAACCTGCCCGGCCTGCGCGGTACCGATCTGGCGGCGCCGCTGTTGCGCCACACCGGCGGCAATCCGATGTTCCTGCTGGAGACGCTCAAGTCGATGGACCTGGCCGCGCTCGCAACACCGGCAGCCGGGGCCGCTCCGCGGGCGCTGCCGCGCTCGACCACGGTCGGCGCGCTGATCGAGCGCCGGCTGCGGCAGCTGTCGGCGCCGGCGCTGGCACTGGCGCGGGTATGCGCGATCGCCGCGATCGACTTCACGCCGGAGCTGGCCACCCACGTGCTGCAGGTGCGCGCGGTGGATCTGGCCGACCCCTGGTCCGAGCTGGAAGAGGCGCAGATCCTGCAAGGCGCCGCCTTTGCGCATGACCTCGTCTACGAAGCCACGCTGGCGACGATCCCGCGGCCGGTGGCCGGCGAACTGCACGCCGCGGTGGCCGAGTTTCTCGAAGCGCACGGCGGCGAGCCGGCGCGCATCGGCCAGCACTGGCTGCAGGCGCGTCAGGGCGAGCGCGCGATCCCGCATCTCGAACAGGCCGCCGCCAGCGCACTGTCGCGCTTCCAGCGCCCGCTCGCCGCCACGCACCTGGAGCAGATGGCCGCGGCGCTCGCCGCCGGTGGCAACCGCAGCGGCGCGTTTCGCGCGCAGGCCGAGCTGTGCTCGCTGCTGCAGGGCTTCGACAGCAGCGAGCGGCATGCGACGGCCACCGAGGCGCTGCTCGCGCTCGCCGACAGCGACGCGGAACGCGCGGTGGCGCGCACCCAGCGCGCGGTCTACCTGCTGATGCTCGGCCGCCACGACGAGGGTCTGGCGAGGCCGATGCGCGCGCCGCGCAGGACGACACCGCGCTCGGCCAGGCACTCAACCTGATCGGCATCATGCGCCGCCGCACCGGCGACCTCGCCGGCGCCCGCCTGGCGCAGGAAGCTGCGCTGGCAGCCTTCCACCGCAGCGGCGCCGAGGCCGACCTGCCCGCCGCCCACAACAACCTCGGCCTGGTGCTGCTCGACGCCGACGAGTGCCGCGCCGCGGTCGAGCAGTTCGAGCGCTCGGCACGGCTGCAGCCCGACCCGGTCACCCGCGCTCGCGTGCACAACAACCTCGCGCTGGCGCTGGAAGAACTCGGCCAGCTCGAGGTCGCGCTCGACACCCGCCAGCGTCAACTCACCGTGCTCGCGTCGCAGCAGGGCACCGATCTGGCGCGCATCAACCTGCTGATCGGGCTGGCCAACACGCTGCGCAACCTGCAGCGCTACGGCGAGGCGCTGGAGACGCTCGACGCGGTCGAGCAGATCGCCGCCACGCGCACCCACTGGCGGCGCGACGAACTGTCGCAGCAGCGCGCCAGCGTCTTCACCGAGCTGGGCGCCTGGCGCCAGGTCGACGAGGCACTCGCCGTGCTCGAACGCGACGGTGCCACCGACCGGTCGTCGCAGCTGCGCGTGCTCATGCTGGGCGCGCGCCTGCTGCTGGCGCGCAACCAGAGTGCGGCGGCGCTTGTCGCCGCGGGCGAGGTGCTGCTCGATGCCCGCCCCGATCGGCGTTTCGAACGCCGGTTGCGCGTGCTGCAGGCGCGCACGCTGGCGCCGGCCGCCGCGCTGGCGCTGGCGCAGCGCGAACTGGCGCGCGCAGCGGTGCAGGCCAACTACGCCGCGATGATCCCGTTCTGGACGCTGGCGGCCGCTGCCGCGCTGCAACTGGGCATGGTCGATGAAGCGCAGCGCCATGCCAGCGCCGCAGCCGAAGCGCAGCGCGTGGTGCGTCCGCTCGACTTCTCGCCGTTCGAGGTGCAGTTCGTGCATGCGCAGGTGGAGGCCGCCGTCGACGCTGGCCGCGGTGCCGCGCTGCAGGCGGCGCTGGCGCGCCGCCTGCTCGACCATGCCGAGCACCATGTGCCGCTGGTGCATCGGACAGGCTTCCTGCGCGGCGTGCTGCTGCATCGGCGCATCCTGCAGGCGGCCGACGCCGCCCCGCTGCGACTCGGCTGACGCCGCCGGCGCCGCGCGCCGCCGCTAACGCCGGCATAACGCCGCCCTCGCTACAACACGCTTGCCGGACGCACGATCAGCCCAGATCGCGCCGACACCCGTCCGAGGAGATGAACATGCGACCCCACGCCCGCTGGAACCTGACCCTGGCCGCACTGCTTGCTGCCGCCTGGACCGCTACCCATATCCACGCGCAGGTGCTGCCGGCCGCGAAGCCCGCGCCTGCCTTGGCACCCAGTGCCGTCGCCAAGCCGCTGAACCCGGCCGGGACGCGCGCTGCCACCGGGCCGGGCACGCAGACCGAAGACGATGTCTACGTCGGCAACAAGCGAACGACCCAGCGGCCGGTGCAGGGCGTCACCCCGCCCACCACCGGCACCCCCGCGCCGCGTCCCGGCGCCGGCACCTCGCCTAACACCGGCGCCCTTGCCAAGAAGAATGCGCGTGCAGGCGGTGGCGATGAAGACGAACTCGACGAACTTGAGGTCGAACGCCGCACCGTACAGCGCAACAACACGCCGCTGACCGGCAAGCCGCAACCGCGCCCCGGCGCCGGCACCTCGCCCAACACCGGCCGCACTGCCTCGCCCGCTGGTCTGCCCTACAAGTTCTGATGCGGTGGCGGCCAATCACGCAGCGCGTGGCGTCGGCCCGTTCGAGCGAACGGCGGCGCGCCCATATGCCTCTGCGCGTTGGCCCGAGAACGGCTGACGACGCCGTGCACGGGGGGCGCCGGCCCGGCACGGTGATCGAGCACGGCCTGCAGATCACCCTCGACTGTGCGCACGCTGCCTGCGCCGATGTCTGCGTCGTGCGGTAGCGCACCTGGCACACCTCCCCGTGCATTCACATGGCCAGCCGCGCCACCGCATCGACCGTCATGACGACCACGCCCTCTGCGAAGGCAGCCCGCCACGTGGCGCAACGGTCCCACAGACCACCGCCCGCTAAGCTCGCTGCACCCGCAGTCACAGTCGCGCACGGCGGATCGCACCCGCCGCACCAATCACGAGGCCCCATCCTGCAGCTGCTGCTTTCTGGCCGGCCCGCCTGGCGCGAATCGCCGCAGGCAGCGCCCATCGCCCTGGCCGCGCGCGACGCCGCCTTGCTCGCGTGGCTGGCGCTCGAAGGACCCACTCCGCGCGTGCAGCTGGCGGCGCTGCTGTGGCCCGACAGTGCGCCGGAGGCCGCGCGCAACACGCTGCGCCAGCGTCTGTTCCAGTTGCGCAAGCAGCTCGGCCGGGAGGTGGCCACCGGTCCGACCGTGCTGGCACTGGCTGACGGCATCGGACACGACCTCGCCGACGCCGACACCGTGCTCGGCAGCGATTCACACGACCACAGCCCCGAGTTCGCCGCCTGGCTGGCGCGCCAGCGCGCGCTGCGGCTGGAGCGCGCGCGCCAACGGCTGATCGAGGTGGCCGACACCGCCGAACAGGCGCGCGACTGGGCAACCGTACTCAATGCCACGCAGCGCCTGCTCGCGCTCGACCCGCTGCGCGAAGATGCCCACCGGCGCTTGATGCGCGTTCACTACCTGGCCGGCGACCGCGCCGCCGCGCTGCAGGCGTTCGACGCCTGCGAGCGCACGTTGAAGGACGAAGTCGGCACCCGACCCGATGCGCAGACCATGGCGCTTCTGGCGCAGGTGCAGGCGGGCACGGTCGAGACACCATCGTCCGGGCCGCGCGCAGTGCCCGCAAGCGTGCTGCGACCGCCGCGCCTGGTCGGGCGCGACGCGGAATGGCAGACGCTCAACGACACCTGGAACACGCGCGGCGCGCTGCTGCTGGTAGGCGAGGCCGGGCTCGGCAAAAGCCGCCTGCTGGGCGATCTAGCCCGCGCCACCGGCAACGCGTTGCTCGTCACCGCGCGCCCGGGCGACGAGCGCGTGCCCTACGCACTGCTGACGCGTCTGCTGCGTGCACTGATCGAACGCGAGCCGCCACCGCCGTCGATCCGCACCGAGCTGGCGCGCCTGCTGCCCGAGCTGGGCGAGGCCAAGCCGCTGGCGGGCGACGAGGACCGCGCGCGCCTGGCCAACGCCATCGATGCCTGCCTGGCAGGTGGCGCAACCTTCGACGGCGTGCTGATCGACGATCTGCAGTTTGCCGACGCCGCCAGCTGCGAAGCCCTGTTGCGCACCGCACCGACTGCGGGGCGGCCGTGGGTGGTGGCAATGCGCGCCACCGAGCTGGCGCCGGGCGCGGCCGAACTGGTGCGCAGCCTGGCCGAGGAGCGCGCCGCGCGCCAGATGGTGCTGGCCCCGCTGACCGAGCCGCAGGTGGCGCAGCTGGTGGCATCGCTCGGCGTGGTGGACGCCGAGCAGGCGCCCGCGCTGGCGCTGGCGCTGTATCGGCGCGCCGGCGGCAACCCGCTGTACACGCTGGAGACACTGCGCAGCCTGCTGGCCGCGGGCACTGCACTGGCAACAGTGACCGTCGGCAGCGCACGCACCACGCTGCCGACGCTGCGTGCCGATCATGCGGTGATCGGCCGCCGCATTGAGCGGCTGTCGGCCGACGCCGTCCGGTTGGCGCGTTGCGCCGCCGTGGCCGGGCAGGACTTCAGCATTGCGCTGGCTTCGCGCGTGCTCGGCGTGCGCCCGCTCGACCTGGCCGATGCCTGGAACGAGTTGGAGGCGGCCCAGGTGCTGCGCGACGGCGCCTTCGCGCACGACCTCATCTACGAAGCGGCGCTCGCTTCGGTGCCGGCGCCGATCGCGCGCGAGCTGCACCGTGAGATCGCTGCCGATCTGAGCGCGCGCAACGGCGAGCCGGCGCGGACCGCGCTGCACTGGGCGCAAGCAGGCTGCTGGTCGGCCGCGGGTCAGGCGTACCGGGCGGCCGCGGACAGGGCGTGCGACACCGGCCGCGCGGTCGAAGGCGTGGAGCTGCTGGCGCAGGCGGCGCACTGCTTCGAGCACGAAGGCGACGAGCGCGCCCGCTTCGACGCGCTGCTGACGCGCGCCCGGCTGATGGCCAGCGATCACCTGGGCACTGACGCCCGCGTCGCCGTGGCACAGGTCGAGGCCGCCGCCGCCGACGACGAGCAGCGCCTGCAAGCGCTCGCCGTCAAGCTCGAGCTGGCGATCACCCGCTTCGAGATCGACGACGTGCTCGTGCTGGCCCCGCAAGCGGTGCAGGCCGCCCGCGCGCAGGGTCGGCAGGATCTCGAACTGCACTTCGCGATCGCCTGGTCGGGCGCGCTTGGCGATGCGCGCCGGGTGGACGAGGGGGTACGGCTGCTCGAACCCTATGAGGCCTGGGCGCAGCAGCACGGCACGCTGCAGCAGCAGTGGGAGTACCGCGAGGCGCTCGCCCTGGCACTCGACTATGCCGGTCGCCTGCGCGAGTCGGCGCAGGGCTGGCAACAGTGCCAGACGCTGGCCCGCGACGCCGGTCGCACCGATCTGCTGTGGCGCTCCCTGTCCAACGGCGCCGCCGGGCTCGCCAAGCTCGGCCGTGTGCGACAGGCCTGTGAAATCTCGACCCAGGCGCGGCAATTGGCGCTGGACGCCGGTACCGGCCGAATTCGTCTGCTGCAGCAGCAGGCGCCGCACGCGCACCGATTGCGCGATGTCGGCCGCTACGCCGAGGCATTGCCCCTGCTGGAGGAGGCGCTCGCGGGGCTGCGCGCAGAAGGCTCGGCCACCGACATTGCCATGACGCAGCAGCGGCTTGCGCTGCTGTTCCTGCACCTTGGCCAGCCGGCCCGCGCGCAACGGCTGCTCGCAGAAGAACACTCCCGGCTACCGCCGGGCATCACGATGTTCCAGCGCGTCCTGCAGGCCGAAGTCGCACATCGCACCGGCGGCGATGCGCACGGCCGGATCCGGGAGGCGCTGGCGCTGGTCCCCGGCACCGACGACATCTTTCATCGCATCGCCACGCTGTTCGCATCGAGCATCGTCGCTGCCGACGAAGGCGAGGCACTCGCATCGAGCCTGGCCTCCTGGGCCAGCGTGCGCGAACGCTTTGGCCTGGCGATGGCTGCGCACGTGCGCGCGGCCGGGTGTGCCGCAGCGCAGGGCGCATGGCAGCGCGCCGTGCCGCACGCCGAGGCCGCGCTGACCCTGGTGCGCGCCGACTACCAGCCCGAGAGCTTCTATCTCGGTGAACTGTGGCTGGTGGTGGGGCGCGTGTTCGACGCGGTCGGTCGCCCCGGTCCGGCACGCACCGCCCTGGCCGACGGGTACGCGTGGGCGATGGCGCTGCACGATGATCACGTGCCGGTCGAGTTCCGCGACAGCTTCCTGCACCGCAATCCGGTCAATCGCGAGCTCGTGGCGCTGGCATCGCAGCTAACGCTGCCGCCGGGCTGAAGCCGCCGCGACCCGCTACCGACGCGGTGGCGGCGCGGGTCGCGCGCTCGACCTGCCTTGGTGTCCCGTCTGAGCTGCAACGCGCGTTGCGTACGGCTCCCGGCGCCGCGCGAGGTGTGTACCGTGAATCTTCACCCTCCCTGCCGTCGCCCGCACTAACGCCCGCATAACGCCCCGCCTTCTACAAAGCGCTCCGTGGTCCTTCACTTCACGGAGACGTCATGCGCCGCACCCGTTTCACCCATCTGCTGTTCATCGCCGTCGCGGCTCTCGCCACGTCGGCTCAGGCCCACTTCAAGGGGCCGACGACCGCGCGACCCGACAGCGCAGTGCGACCCGACAAGATGCAGCCGGCGCCCAGCAAGCCGCTGACGCCGCAAGGTCCGC
>LNFM01012988.1_pt1 | contig 20400 bp, 10 predicted proteins | sample 596031 | NCBI WGS metagenome assembly LNFM01 (sample SAMN04254537, study PRJNA301005) | activated carbon metagenome | isolation source: dual media filters at the Ann Arbor, Michigan drinking water treatment plant | place: USA: Ann Arbor | reverse complement strand
TGTACAGCGAAGAATTTCCTGACCTGGATGAAGCACAAATTGTAATTGTTGGATGTGGAGAGCAGCGGGGTAGTGGATTGATACATGGCCATAGTGAAGCACCAGATATTATTCGCCGACATTTTTACTCGTTGTTTTATTGGCACCAGGACATAAAAATTGCCGATGTAGGGAATATTAAAGTTGGATCTCTCTATACCGATTCATATGCGGCATTAAAAACAGTGGTGCAGGAATTAATGGGTGATGGAAAGACAGTTGTCATTCTCGGTGGCTCGCATGATCTGACACTTTCGCAATACAACGCCTATGCAGAAAACAAAAAATTAATTGAAGCAAGTTGCGTAGATGCATTGATCGATCTGAATCTTGAATCTCCATTTAAGCATGAAAATTTTTTAATGGAAATGCTGACGGGAGAGCCGAATTTTCTACGTCATTATAATCATATAGCTTTTCAAAGTTATTATGTGCATCCACGAATGCTGGAAACGATGGATAAGCTACGTTTTGATTGCTACCGGGTGGGAAGTGTAAAAGAAAATATTGATGAGATGGAGCCGGTAATTCGAAACAGCAATCTTTTTTCATTCGACATAACAGCTATTGCCAATTCTTATGCACCAGCCAATACGGTTTCACCCAATGGATTGAATGGGGAAGAAGCTTGTGTGCTGATGCAATATGCTGGCATGAGCCCCAATGTAAACAGCATCGGTATTTATGGTTATGATGTGCAGCATGATAAAGATGAACTGACGGCAAAACAGATCAGTAATATGCTTTGGTATGTGCTGGATGGCCGTAGCCGAAGCAGGAGAGAGGCAGCGTTGGATGAAAAAGATTCGTTCAATGAATATCACATGGCCTTTGCAGAAGTAGACACTATTTTTCTGCAAAGCAAAAAAACAGGACGCTGGTGGATGCAATTGCCCGATAAAAAATTTATTGCCTGCAGCTACAAAGATTATTTATTAGCCAGCAGCAACGAGATACCGGAGAGATGGTTGAGGGCACAGGAGAGAGGGTAGGATAGTTCGGAGCCTGCCTGTCCGGTAGGCAGGTCTTGAGTCAATTGTTATGTACCAAGCTTTAGTTTTTCATGGCATCTTCGTTTCGACCAAAGGTCTGTTAATTTATTTTCTTCCGGTGGAAGAGAATAAATTAATCACTCTTCATCTTTCTGTTCATTACTCAACATAAATACAGTATGTCCGAATCAAAAATCAAAACAGGTATTTGCTCTTATGGCATGAGCGGCAAACTTTTCCATGCACCATTTCTCGAAGCACATCCGGGATATGAATTAGCAGCAATTGTTGAACGAAACAATACTGATTCGAGAGAACGATACCCGAATTCAAAATTATATCGTTCGGTTGAAGAATTATGTGCCGATAAAGAGTTGGAATTGATAGCGGTGAATACGCCAACGCATTTGCATTTTGAACAAGCGAAGCTGGTATTGCAATCGGGTAAGAATATGGTGATTGAAAAGCCTTTTGCTATTACCGTAAAAGAAGCCGAAGAATTAACGGCTTTGGCAGAAAAAAATAATTTGTTCCTAAGTGTTTATCAAAATCGCCGGTATGATGGCGATTACCGTGCGGTAAAAAATGTAGTGGAGCAAAATCTTTTGGGAGAAATAAGAGAAGTAGAAATTCGCTACGACCGTTACCGGCCAGCATTTGGCGGCAAACAACATAAAGAAGGTGCCATGCCTGGTGCCGGTAATCTATTTGATCTGTCTCCACATTTGGTTGACCAGGCCATTCAATTATTTGGTTTTCCTAATGCATTATTTGCTGACTTAATAAAAATGAGAGACGATGTAGCCGTGCCGGATTATTTTGAAATGCTTTTTTATTACGATAGGTTAAGAGTACGGTTAAAAGCAACAGTGATTGCCAGAGAATCAACCTATGCCTATGTATTGCATGGCATGAAAGGAAGTTTTTTGCAGCAACGGTCAGATATGCAGGAGCAACAATTATTAGCAGGAGTAAAACCATCTTTAGAAAGCTGGTGTGCCGGTCCATCATCACCAGATGGATTATTGCATACAGAAATAAATGGCGAAGTGGTGCGTAAAGAAACAACATCAACTCCCGGGAATTACATGGGGTATTATGATGATGTATATAAAGCATTGACCGGAAAAGGCGAAAACCCTGTTCCAGCCGCCGATGGCATTAAGAATACAAGAATTATCGAAGCAGCGTTGGAGAGTATGAAGGAAGGAAGAATTGTTAAATTCAGTTAAGAATTAAAAGGTTAGAGTTATATGAAATCAAAAATTGTAAATTACGTTAGGCAACTCTTAATTCTAAACTCTGCACTCTTAACTCTATTTGCTTCTTGTTCCATAGAAAAGCAAATTGCTAAATCTGCAAAAGCCGATGTACTCGATGCAAAAGCATTACAAACGGCCCATGTCGGTATCAGCATTTTTGATCCTGCAACAAACAAATATTTATACAATTACCAGGGCGATAAATATTTTGTACCCGCCAGTAATACAAAAATCCCTACTTGTTATGCGGCGATGAAATATTTGGGGGATAGTTTGGTGGGGTTGAGATATGGCTATTCAACTTCATTTGCAAATGATAATGTTATTGTAATTCAACCTACTGGTGATCCAACCTTTTTGCATGAAGATTTTAAAGCACAACCTGCATTTGATTTTTTAAAAAACAATAAGCCTGCCATTTCGTGGGGATTTCTTGATACGATCTGGAGAGATGAAAAATGGGGTAGTGGTTGGACTTGGAATGATTATGAAGCAACATATATGGCTGAAAGAAGTAGCATGCCCATTTTTGGTAATGTTGTAAATATTAAGCTTAAAAAAGCTGCTGATCGATTTCTGGATAGTAGTTTAAGAAGGCCTAGGTATAATGTTTTTAAAACGCAGTCTCGCTTTTTTGATTCACTAATCAATAGTGACTTAAGCATTGAAGCAAATAGCTTTTATTTTAACGGAGAAACTGTTGCTTCAGAAAATTTATATGGGAGATTTGATAGACAGCTTGATAGAAATGAATTTAGTATTAAGGAATCGGCAAATATATTTTCACAAGTAAATATTCCATTTGTTGCAAATGGCAGTGAAACCGCTAAGTGGATAATTGCAGATAGTTTGAATATTAGTTTTAGACACCTGCAGCAGTCAAGAACAAAAAATCAGTTCAATGCAGGATTTCGGCAAGGTGTGAGAGTTGACGATTGGCACATAATTCATTCCCAACCTACCGACTCCCTCCTAAAACCAATGATGCACCGCAGCGATAATTTTTTTGCGGAGCAATCTTTATTGATGGTGAGTAATGAAAAACTGGGCGTAATGAACGATGCAAAAATTATTGACACCATTCTTAAAACAGATTTCAAAGACCTCCCCCAAAAACCAAGATGGGTAGATGGTTCCGGGCTTAGTCGCTATAATTTATTTACGCCGCAAGATTTTGTTGCTATCCTCAATAAAATGAAAAATGAATTTGGTATGGAACGTATCAAAGTTATTTTTCCAACCGGCGGCGAAGGAACGATCAGCAGTTACTATAAAACTGAAAGCGGATTTATTTTCGGCAAAACAGGAACACTCTCCGGTGTTGTCGCCTTCAGTGGTTTCTTATATACTAAAAAAGGTAAGCTGCTTATTTTTTCTACACTCGTTAATAACCACCAGGCATCTGCAACGGATGTAAGAAAGGCGATTATTAACGGGGTCTTGTCACTCCGACGAAGGAGGAGTCTCAGAGATTATTGTAATTATTAACTTCCAAACTTTGAGATGCCTCGTTCCTCGGCATGACAACACTAAGCTCATCTATACTATTTCCCAAACATCTTCTCCAATTGCTCTTGCTTAAACTCCAGATAAGTTGGATTTCCATCCATTGTGGCATTGGATTGTTCGCAGGAAAAAAGATCATGCACTAATTGGCGCATTTCTCTTTCTGTTAATCGAACACCGGTTTTAATAGCTTGTTGCCTGGCGAGTGAACGAATCAATTTTTCCCGTTTAGAAAATTTTACTTCGTTGCTGAAATGTTTGTATTGTTCCAGTAAAATATCAATGATGTGTTTTTCATTGCCAGCTTCCACATCAGCCGGTGTGCCCTGGATAACAAAAGTATTTTTCCCAAAAGGTTCAATCGTATAACCCAGTTGTTGTAAATCACCAATGATTTCTTGCATTACCGCTGCATCAGCTGGTGTTAACTCCAACGTAGATGGAAACATACTTCGTTGTGTTGCCACCGGTTTGTCTTTGCTTGCTGTTTTCAATCGTTCATACAATACTCTTTCATGCGCCGCTTGTTGGTGAATGAGGAGAAAGCCGTTGGCAGATGGAAGGGTTATGTAAGTGTTGAGTAATTGGGTTAACTCCCCATCAGTCTGTAGTCGTGAGTCATGAGTCGGGAGTGTATCTCCGCTCTTTAGTGTTGACTCCTGACTCCCGACTCCTGTCTCCTTACTCTCGTAAAAATCCCTCCAATGTTTCAACTCATTCTTATCACTCTTCTCTATAAAATGTGCCTGATGTTTTTGTGTAAACCCTTTGAAGATTGAACCGGATGAGGCGGCTGATTTTCTTTCTTCTGTAAATGGTTGTTGTATGGATGATAATTGTTGTATCGATGCGTCCAGGTCAAAATCCAACGTGGGTGTTACACTAAATTGTGCCAACGCATGCTTCACTGCAGCTTGTACAAAAGCATAAATTATTTTTTCATCCTCAAATTTTATTTCTTGCTTGGTTGGATGAACATTTACATCCACTACTGCCGGGTCCAGATCGATGAAGAGTACATACATCGGAAAGCTATCGGAAGGAATCATTTCCTGGTAAGCACTCATCACTGCATGATTGAGATAAGGGCTTTTAATAAAACGGTTATTGACAAAAAAGTATTGATCGCCTCTTGTTTTTTTTGCTGTTTCTGGTTTGCCCACAAAACCATAGATGTTCATGTAATCGGTTTCTTCTTTAACCGTTACCAGTTTTGCATTGTAATTATTACCAAGCAACTGAACGATGCGTTGCTTTAAACTTCCAGCTTCTAAATGAAAAAGTTGTTGATTATTGGCCGTAAGTGTAAATAGAATTTCCGGGAACGACATCGCCACTCTGGTAAACTCATCTACAATATGCCGCATTTCAGCAGCATTGCTTTTCAAAAAATTTCGACGGGCAGGTACATTGAAAAATAAATTCTTCATCGCAATGCTGGTACCAACTGGTGCAGCAATGGGTTCCTGTTTTTTTACAGTACTGTTTTCTACTTCTATATAAACACCAGTTTCGTCTTCCGCTCTTTTTGTTTTTAATTCTACTTGCGCCACTGCCGCAATAGAGGCTAACGCCTCACCTCTGAAGCCCATCGTTCTTATATGAAATAAATCTTCAATACTTTTTATTTTGGAAGTGGCATGACGTTCAAAACTCATGCGGGCATCGGTTTCACTCATGCCGCTGCCATTATCAATAACCTGTATCAATGCTTTTCCGGCATCGTTTATAAGTAGTTTGATTTCTGTTGCTCCGGCATCAACCGCATTTTCCAGCAATTCTTTGATAGCACTGGCTGGCCGTTGAATAACTTCTCCGGCAGCGATCTGGTTAGCGATGTTATCAGGTAATAATGTAATCTTATCTGGCACTTTTCTGTTTTAGCCGCCAAAAATAACGATTTGATTTTTAAGCAACTCTTCGCAAAACCTTTGCATCAAAAGGGTTAATTTTAAAGCTTTAGTTAACATTACAATTTGCCGTATTATGAAGTTTATAAAAATGGCTCTTGCGATTGCTTTTTTTACGCCGCTTGTTTCTTCTGCACAGTATAAAAGTAGTTTGACAAAAGCTCAATGGGTAGATAGTGTATTCAATAGTCTTACAGAAGACCAGCGCATTGGCCAATTGATGGTGGTGAGAGCACATTCCAATCTCGGTGCGGATCATGTGGCCAAAGTGGTTAGTGATATTGAAAAATATAATGTCGGCGCCTTGTGTTTTTTCCAGGGAGGCCCAATACGGCAGGCAAACCTTACAAATTACTACCAGCGCATTGCAAAAACTCCCCTGATGGTTACTATTGATGGAGAATGGGGATTGGGTATGCGGTTGGACAGTGCTATCAAATTTCCTTTTCAATTGACGTTGGGATCATTGACCGATGAACATATCGTTTACAAAATGGGATTGGCTGTTGGTGAACAATGTAAACGAATTGGTGTGCATGTTAACTATGCACCAGTGGTTGATATCAATAATAATCCTAACAACCCTGTTATCGGTTATCGTTCATTTGGGGAAGACAAAGAAAAAGTTTCCCGATTTGGTGTAGCGTATATGAAAGGAATGCAAGATGCGGGCATTATGGCTTGTGCCAAACATTTTCCCGGATGATTTACCTGTAATTAGTAAAACAAGAAAGCAATTAGATTCCATGGAGTTGGTTCCATTCCGTGCATTGTTTGATGCAGGTGTGGGAAGTGTTATGATAGCACATTTGTCTATTCCTTCTATTGATAATACAGCTAACAGGGCGACATCTATTTCCAAAAAAAGCGTAACTGATCTGTTGAGAAATGATATGGGTTACCAGGGATTGACTTTTACCGATGCATTAGAAATGAAAGGGGTTACCAAATATTTTCCAGGCGGAACTATTTCTGTAGAATCGTTGATTGCAGGAAACGATATGTTGTGCCTGCCAGAAAATGTAGAAGCATCTATAGAAGCAATAAAAAAAGCCATTGCAGAAAATAGATTGACCCGGGAAGATGTAAATCAAAAAGTAAAAAAAGTGTTGATTGCTAAGTTCGACCTGGGATTAAATAAAACACAATGGGTTGATACCAATAACCTGCTGGCGGATATAAATGCAAATACCGATGCCATAAGAACTGAAGTAGCACAACATAGCATTACTATTCTTTCGCAAGGAGGTATGAAAGCTTCAAGAACTGATTACGCACAAGTACCATTGACTGACAAACAAAAGAAAGTGGCTTACATTGCGATTGGCACTAAAGACTTAAACGATTTTGGTAAAAGAATGAAGAGTGATTTTGGTGCTGATGTTTTTTATTTCTCTTATAATGAAGGAAAAGAGAAAGCAGATGAAATTGTAAAAGAAGTACAGAAGGATGGCAAGTATGATGCAGTTGTTATAGGAGTTCATAATTACTCACTTCGTCCTGCCAATAATTTTGGTCTTACTGCGGCCGTACTTAAGTTATATAAAGACCTGAATTTTATTAAAACAATCACTCTCACTTTTGGAAATGTATTAGCTACTAAAAACTTTTGCGATGCATATACACTAGTAGCCTGCTATCAGGATGATGCAATTACGCAACAAGCTGCTGCTGATCTATTGCAAGGAAAGATTAAAGCAAGAGGGATATTACCTGTTACGGTTTGCCAGTACAAATTTGGGGACGGTATTGTTTATGGTCCGGTAAAGCCAACAAAAGAAGAGATAAAAAAAAAATTAACGACAATTGACTCTATAGCATTGGATGGTATTACCAAGAAAGCTTTTCCGGGTTGTGTAGTATTAGCAGCCCATAAAGGCGAAATAATTTATCATAAAGCATTTGGCAATTATGAGTTCGATCCATCTTCTCCCATGATGAGTGCAGAAAGTATTTTTGATTTAGCCTCTGTTACTAAAATTTCTGCTACCACCGTTGCTATAATGAAGATGTATGAAGAAGGTTTAATTGAATTGGATAAAACCATTGGCGATTATCTCCCCTGGACAAAAGGAACAGATAAGGCTAAGCTTACTATTAACGATATTTTATTGCACCAGGCGGGACTTCATCCTTTTATTGTTTTTTATAAAGAAACAATTGATGTAGCTACTGGTATTCCAAAACCCGGATTTTATTCTGATAAACCGAAGCCAGGCTACACTGTAAAGGTGGCAGAAAATATGTATATGCGCAACGATTGGCAGGATACAATGTGGCAACGTATTTTGAAAAGTCCGTTGACCGCCAAAAATAAATATGTATACAGTGATAACGATTTTATTTTCTTAGGAAGAATAATACAGGAAGTTTCTGGTCTTACCCTGGATCAATATACAAAACGAAATTTCTATGATAAAATTGGAATGATGTCAACTGGCTTTAACCCCACTAAACGCTTTTCAATGGAATGTTTAGTGCCAACCGAAACGGAAAAACATTTTCGTCAGCAAACAGCAAGGGGATATGTGCATGATGAGGGAGCTTCAATGTTTGGCGGTGTATCAGGTCATGCCGGGTTATTTTCCAATGCATATGATTTATCGTTGTTGTATCAAATGTTATTGAATGGTGGTGTGCTAAATGGCGAACGATATTTAAAAGCAGAAACGGTAAAAGCCGTCGTGGTTTAGGTTTTGATAAACCTGAAAAAGATAATACACTTCGCAAAGAGCCCTATCCTGCTTCCCTGGCATCTCCCGAAACCTATGGTCATACTGGTTTTACCGGCACCTGTGTGTGGGTAGATCCGAAACAGGACTTAGTGTATATCTTTTTATCAAATAGAGTTTTCCCTACAAGAAATAATAATAAACTTGGTCAGATGTTGATCAGGGGAAAGATACAGGATGCGATTTATACGGCGTTGGGAGTAGAGATGTAAGTATTTTTTCTCTATCTATTAGTAATAAAAAGCAGTTATTAGCTCCAAAGGTTCAATCGTTAGTTTATTGTAAGCATTTACAAAAGCCAGCTGAAAAAATAGCGGGTTTGCTTTTTCTTTATGCTGTTATAAAAATTGGTAAATGCGTACTCTCTGCTTTTTATAGCAGCTTGTTCAGTTGTGGCTTGTAAGTCAGAAAAGAATAAAACAGATGAAATGGCTTCGGCTATGTGCAACTGTTTTACAAAGCTCAATGATTCTATTCCCTCTGAGGCGATGGGTGTTTTTGTAAAGCTATCTACAGTCGAAAAAGTAAGCGATAGCTATACTACAGAAATCGGAAAGCTAGGCCCTGAAGTATTGGAAAAATTGAACCGGGCATTGATGTCAACTTCAACACCGGGCTCTCCTGTAAAAAACTGTCTTGAAGAAATGGATAAAAAATACAAAACTGTTGGTGGCCAGGAAGGAGAAATGAACCGTAAAATGGCAGATGCGTTAAAAGGAAAAGCCGGTTGTGAAATGATGGTGACGTTAATGCGGATGCAGGCAGAGAAACTGGGTAAGTAAATTAGTTTATAGGAGTAAAAATTAAAGCCGCTTGTAAAACTTACAAGCGGCTCTTATATTGTTTAGGGTACTTTTTATTTCTATAAAAATTTCCTCAACATCTTGTTTTTAAATCGGAATTTGCGGAATTTATTGCTTAATAATTCTGTATTTACCAAGCTATCATAAATGAGCATATAGTTTTTAAAGAGATATGTCTGTGCCTTTTTAAGGTAGTAACGAATAATTTTGGGTATTCATAACCAATAATGAAAGTTGTAGTGCTTATTTAAGATTTTCGCAAAGCATTTCTTTCTTTTCTGCCAATTTGAATCTGGATACATCAAATTTTCCTCCCAGATAATCCTGGAATAAATCTACTTTTATAATCCAGCACTTACCATCAGGAGCTTTAGTGCCAATAGCTGTTCCTATTTGCCGGTATTCCGGTAACCCGGATATTTCATTTTTCTTTATATACCAGTTAGCGCTGTAAAGTGCTTGCTTTACCAATGTATAGCCTGGATATTCTTTCAAAAGCCAACTTTTAAACCAGCCTTCCCACTCTGCATTCTGCGTTACCGCTTTGGGCATATATACATTCGACAGCTCTGCATTTTTATTTTCTTTTATAGAGGCCAGCATAGATTTATTATTGCCATACTTAGCAATACCTTCTTGTGAAATTTTTATTCCTTCATCTGCGCCTGGTGCACCTGGAAATAATTTATTCAGTTCTTCTAAATAGGCTAAGGTGCTTTTGAAATATTGCACACTACCTTTTGTTTTGCAAAGTAAATTTTCAATAGGTTCATTTGCATCTCCGGTGTAGGAGCCTTGCTTTTCTAAGTATTCCCATTGATATATTAATTCATCTTTTATTTTAGCAACACCATTTTTTTTGAAGTTATCTTCCGCCATTTTCATTTGCTTGGGATCTGATGGCATGGACTTAAACTGTTTTACAAACGCTTTAAACTGCTCTATTCTCGTATCAGACAATACCACGAAGTCATTGCAAGGTGATGATTGAAACTTGTCTCTCGCAAATTCCGGAGGAAGAAAATTTTTTAAAAACTTTGCTGTTCTTTTGCCCCTTGCGGTATCATCTAATATTTTTTCATACGGGTTAAAGTCAGGGTTGTACTTAGGGTTTTCACCTCTTGGCTGTGCGATAGTTACTGTTACGGTAAGCAAAAGCATACTGGCAGATAAACTGATTTTTTTCATACGTATAAGGGTTAAAATTATTTAGGCATGTTTTCGCAGGGAATAGTAATTGGTGGCGATGGCATTATCAGATACGGTTTGCCATATTTGCCGCCACCCTCATATACACTGTACATACGTCCGGTGGCCAATGCACAGGTGCCGTCGGCTTTTTTGATGGCAAAGTTTACTTCTAACTCTTTGCTTACAGGTATATCCAATACATTTTTCTCAATTGTCCAACCTGTTGTTATATGCACTTTAACAACAGAAACTTTATCAGCGGCCCAACTGGTCTCATAGTCCTTCTTAGCAATACCTTCTACGGCAGGGTCGCTCATTACGGCTTTTTTTATGCGCAAACTTTTTACATAGTCCAGTTGATTTTTCTCCATTTTAGCAATATAATCTTCTTTACTTCCGTGTAGATTTATCGCTTCCTCAACAGCTTCTAATTTTTCTTCCATAGAAATAGCCTCGGGATATACCTTTATTGCCGCTTTTATATAAGCTTTATACAAGTATAAATCTTGCAAAAAAGAAACAGCACTCATTACCCTGTACTCATTTTTAGCAGATGCTGCCTTTTCAATTGCGTTTGATGAAGCATTCACCTCACTTACAATTAGATGATATTGACTTTTTATAACGGATGTAACCGGTTTTGATTTTACAAACTCGTCAACTTTTTGTTCGTACTCTTCAATTACCTTGTCGCTTTCCGCTATTGCTTCCAAAACAGCAGGTTTACTATCTACCTTTACATTTAATGTGCCTTTTGCAAAAAGGAATGATTCAGTAAAAAGAAGTTTCATGCTTTTGGAAGTTGCCTCCGCATTACCTCTGGCAGTAGTATACCCGGGCGGCTGGGCGTATAAATTGCTAACCATAAGAATGTAGAGGGCCGTTACTATTGTTTTCATACTGTATCATTATTTAATCCTGAAATTATAAATCGGCTGGATTTTTTTTATAGGAGTTGTATTAAATGGCCGTGATAACATATAGGTGCATTATTTTCTTTAATAAGTGATAGATAAAAAATTGTCGAATTAGATGATTGTCTGATGGCTAAAGTGGAAGAAATGACAGCCCGTTTTATCAACCAAACAGTCAGGAGCTTATTGCAGTTGTTAATTAAAGTGAGTCGTCTGTATAACAAGGTAAGTCCGATACATCTGGCAGGTTAATTTGTGCATCAGTAATAAAAATAAAATCAGTTTTAATAGTGTAAAATCTCTCGTAAGCGCCGGGCATTTGTTTTTACAAAAGCTCTCGTTTTTGTATGTTAAAGGTTTAACGGAGTCCCAATCCGTTGTAAGCCGCCTTCAGGCGGAAATCAGTTATTAATGTAGAAGCACATATTATATGTCTGCAGCTACAGATTATTAAACAGGCTTTTAAAAAGCTCATTTTGTAATATTTTTAAAGCAATATATTATATGCGATTTATTTGCCAGACAGCCCAACACTTTGCCTTAAAACTTTATGACGGTACCATAGCAGGTGAAATTTGCTATGAGGCAACACCTGCCATAGGTACCATTAAGGTAGAACAACTTTTATACATTGAACATGTTGGAGTTGGCAGCTGGAATACTTGTATAAATAAAGGGAAGCATAAGAAAACAGTAGCAGAAATTAAAATACGTCCGGGGGGGTTGATAGTACTTTATTATAGTCCGGGAAGAAAGAAATATAAATTAAAGTGCACCGGTATTTATAAAAACCGGTTTGTTTTATGTAATAACAGACAAGATGAAATTCTGTCTTTACTGCCTGCAATTAATTGGTTGGGTAGGGGACATGAATATGTGATACAGATTAATGAGGACTATAACACTGAGTGCAGCCCTTTGCTTATTTTACATGCTATTCATTGTGCCAATTGCTATCTGGGTATGCTAAACGGTGCTGTACCAGCTTTAATAAGTATTTAGGAAAATGCATCTAAATTTATATTATGATCAGGGTTTTCTTTCTTTTCCTTTTTTTACTGACCACTTTATTTGTCCGGGCACAGACTGACTGTACCTGCTCCCTGACAACAGAAAATAATAAAAACACCTTAGATCCGGCCAATTTACTTGCATCAGATGAAGCGGCTTGCAAAATTGAAGGCTACCGATTATTGGCCCGAACCCTCCTATTTAAAAGGGAACTTGACTCCTCAGAAATCTACATTAATAAAGCATTGAAAATACTGGCTTCTGCCAACTGCAGCCAGGAGTCTTATCTCATTTTTTATCAAATGCTGGATAACATCTATGCCAACAAAGCAGATTTTAAAAGTGCAATAGAAATGGAGCTTAAGATTATCTCCATTTTCGAAAATAAAAAAGATACCATTAATCTTACAAGGGGACTGCTTAATGTTTCCAATATTTTCAACGAAATGCAACAGCCTGATAAAGGAATAGATTATTGCCGGAAAGCGATTCCGATGGTGCAGCGAATGGTTCCTTCTCCAGAAAAAGCAGTGCTGCTGGCCCGAGCTGCACAACGATATTTTTATTATTACCTACAGTATAATGATACTAAATACCTCGACTCTACTGCATACTATGCTAATGCTGCTCAAAAAATAATACAGGTAGTTCCTTTTGATAAAGAAGCAACCATAACTGTAAATAACCGCCTTATCACTGTAGCAATTATAAAGAAACAATATTCACAGGCACTTGTATATATTGATCAGAATCTTTCCTTGTGCAACAGGCAGAAAGATTTTCCGGAGCTATCGATCAACTTCCGGGATAAAGCAGAAGTATATTTTAATACAAAGCTATTTGTACTTGCAAAGCAGTTTGCTGATTCATCGCTGGCCTATACGAAGCTGTTAAAATCGCCGCCCACCATGGCTGAAACTTATCAATTGATTTATAAGATAGCAGAGGCCTCCGGTAATAGTAGGGAAGCATTGGAAGCATATAAAGCTGAACGAATAATTACCGATAGTGTGGGGACCGCACAAAAGATGGCAGCTGTAACCGAGCTGGAAAAAAAATACAATCAGGCTAAAAATGAAAAAACAATAAAAGAGCTGGCGCAACAAAAGCAAATTTACTTATTGCTTGCTATTGCAGGTCTATTTGGCCTTATAGCTATCGGCTTTTTCCTGCGGCAACAATCGTTAAAACACAAAAAAAGTATTCTTGAAACAGAACAGCGGCTAAATAGAGCAAGAATGAACCCTCATTTTTTCTTTAACGCATTAGCTTCTTTGCAAAGCCTTGCTATGAAGGATAATAATGGGGAAGCCATGGCATCAAATCTTTCTAAGTTTAGCCATATTATGCGGGAAACATTGGAAAGTACTTATAAAGAATATGTGATATTAGAACAGGAAATTGATTTTTTGAATGAATACCTTGATTTGCAGAAAATGCGGTTTCCTGCAAAATTTGATTATCATATCACTACAGATAAAAATTTAGAAATAGATGAAATAATGCTCCCGGCCATGATTATACAGCCATTTACAGAAAATAGTATTGAGCATGGCTTTAGTAATATCGATTATACCGGGCAGCTCAGTATTCATTTTAGCAAAACGGAAAAAGATTTACAGGTACAAATTATTGACAATGGGAAAGGTCTGATAACTGATGTTAAGGATAGTAACGAGCATATCAGCCGTGCCAGCCAGATAATTAGAGACCGTATTTATTTGTTGAATATCAAACTGAAGAGTAAAGCAAGCTTTTCAATTGATAATAATAAAACCGGAAAAGGTGTGATTGTAAAAATTAATCTTCCGTTGATTTATTTGCAAGCACAAACTACTTAGTTTAAACTATGGATATAAAGCAGTCTATGAAAATACTTATAATAGATAATGAAGTGGCACTGCGTAGAGCAGTAAGAGAAATGATTACAAAATCTTTTTTGCAAACAGCAACTATTATGGAAGCAGAAGGCGTTGTTTCCGGACTTAAAAAAATCGAAGAGTTCTCTCCTGATATTGTGCTGCTAGATATAGAAATGGAAGATGGTACTGGCTTTGATTTGCTACAGCAAGTTTCAAACCCGACTTTTCAGCTCATTTTTACTACAGCGCATAATAAATATGCCATACAGGCTTTTAAATTCAGTGCATTGGATTATTTATTAAAACCGATTGATCCTGCAGAATTAAAATTAACGCTGGATCGGGCGATTAGTCAAATTAATAAATCAAGCCTGGCTGGTCAGTTGGCTGTAATGATGCAACAGCTCTATCCGAAAGCGGAAACTGAAAAAAAGATTGTATTGAATGATAAGCAATCTACTTACTACATAAAAATTAGCGATATAATATTTTGTGAAGCTGAAGGTCCCTATACTAAATTTTATATTTCCGCAGCTAACCCAATACTCATTTCTAAAAACCTGAAAGAATATGAGGAGCTACTTACACCGTATGGTTTCGTTCGAACGCACCATTCTTATATTGCCAACCCCAATAAGATAAAGCTATACGATAAAACAGACGGCGGTGCTTTGATACTGGAAGGCGGTTATAATATCCCTATCAGCCAGCGTAGAAAGGACCTGGTAATGGCGGCACTGTCGAAGAATAATATTTAATTTCCTTTACTCACTTCTAATTTCACATTGTGATATAGCCAAAAAAAAGACTTCACCCTTTGCAGGCGAAGTCTTTAAGCAATTAGAGTTGATTTTACTTGGCTACTATAATTTTTTTAGCAGCCAATTCTTTTCCGTTGCCACTAAGAACTTTTACAATATAAATTCCTGCTGGTTGATTGGCTATATTAACGTCCATACGACTGTAAGGTTCTCCGATTACATAATCCTTACTAAATATTAGTTGTCCGGCAGCATTAAGAACAATAACTTTTGCCGGCTCACCAAAGTTGTTATAATATCTTACCTGGAATATCCCATTGTTAGGATTTGGATATACCCATATATTTTCTGCAGGGGTACCACTGATGATAATATCAGGCGAGGTAGTAATGCAACCATTAAGGTCTGTATAAGTTGTATTATAGGTTCCGATATTATCAACCGTTAACGGCGAAAGTGTAGCACCGGTAACACCATTTACTATTCCACCATTTTTTCTCCATACAAAACTGCCCCCTGTAGGTGTAACTGTTGCTAGTATGCCGGTAGACTGAGCAGGTAATAAACTGTTACGGGTATTGGCAGCTATCAAAATAGTTGGTAACGGATTTACAAAAAGTGTAGCCGCATTAGAGTTTACTACCGTGCACAAACCGGTAAGCACAACCCGGTAGGTGTTTGTATTCATTGCTTGTGTAACGCTGTTGATTGTATACGAAGAGGCTGTTGCACCGGCAATATTATTCCATGCCAAGCCGCTCCACTGCTGCCACTGATAAGCAATAGGGCCACCTGTATTAGGGGCTGTAGCTGCCGTTACACTAAAAGTAACATTAGAACCTGCACATACTGTACGATTTACTGGCTGTGCTGAGATAACTGGCAACTGACCATCTAAAACAGTAACTGTGAATGAACAATTAGTTGAAAGATTTGTAGCTGCATCAATAGCTCTCCAGGTAACGGTAGTAGTACCGATTGGGAATGCTGAACCACTGGCGGGGCCTGATACTAATTGTGTAGAAACATCCGGGCAATTATCTGTTGCATTAACGGTATAAGCCACTTCTGCCACACATAAACCTGCCTGTGTAGTTACAGTAATATTTGCAGGGCAAATTACAACCGGTGCTTCCAGATCTCTTACTGTGACGGTGTACGAACAAGTAGCTGTATTACCGGCTGCATCACTTATAGTATAGGTAATAGCCGTAACTCCTTTGTTAAATAATCTTGTTCCCACATTATTAATACCAGTTGAGGGAGAAGAGCCGGTTGTGGCACCTGTCAGTGCCCAGGTTTGTACGGTTACACTACAATTATCCGCACTGGTTGGGTTAGGTGTTGCAACCGTGCTTGCACAAATACCCGCATCCGTATTCACCTGAATATTGGCAGGACATGTAATTGTTGGGTTCTCTGTATCTACAACTGTTACCCGGAATGAGCAGGATGTTGTACCACAAATATTCGTTGCGGTAACAGTAACCGTTGTTTCACCAACGTTCAATACAGAGCCGCTGCCATTACCTGCTCCGCTGCCAGTAGTAGCGCCGCTAAATGTATAACTAAGTGTTGGAGCAGGTGCGCCGGTAACTGTTATATTATAGTTAACGGTTGCTCCGCAAATACCAAGCGCATTATTAACAGAAAAGCTAAGTGGGCATGTAATGGAGGGTACTGCATTTACTAAAACGGTGGCAGTTATTGGTGCACCATCGCATCCATTAAATGTTGGGATGATCGTAAATGTAACGGTAACTGGTGATGTAGTAGTATTAAACAGTGTGCCACTGATAGTGCCAGTTCCACTTGCAGCGATACCCGTCACGGATGTTGTATTATTCCTTGTCCAGCTATAGGTTGTACCTGCGTAGTTAGATGAAGGAACTATTGGTGTAATATTTCCAGAGCAGATAGTTTGAGTATTTGGTGTAACACTTGCTACTGGCAAACTTCCTTTTACAATGACAGTAACCGTAAACGGTGTACCTACACAGCCACCTAAGCTTGGGGTAACGGTAAACGTAACCGTTACAGGTGCATTGGTGTTGTTTGTCAATGTGCCGCTTATACTTCCATTACCAACACTGGGTATGCCGGTTACAGTGGCCAGGTTATCTCTTATCCAATCGAAGGTGATACCCGGAACATTACCTGTAAATGCAATGGTGCTGATAGCTGACTCAGAGCATACGGTTTGTGATGCAGGAGTAGCGGTACCTGTTGGTACAGGGCTAACTGAAATAGTAAAGCTTTCAGGTGTGCCTGGGCAAGAAGAGTTAGGATCAACCGGTGTTACTGTAATGGTAGCAGTTTGTGTGGTGCTACCAGTATTAGTAGCAACAAACGAAGCAATATTACCTGTACCGCTTGCAGCTAAACCAATAGATGGATTGCTGTTGGTCCAGTTATAAATTGCCCCTGCTACATTACCTGTAAAGTTGATAGCGGCAGTGTTGCTACCTGTACAAACATTCTGGCCGCCTACAGGATTGACAACTGGCGAAGGATTAACTGTGATGCCAAATATTTCTGGAGAGCCTGTACAAGTAGCCACTAGGTTACAATTATTTGCAATATTTATTACTTCACCAGCAGAAAGAGCTCTATTATACAATCTAAATTCATCTAAAAGACCCCCTGCTGGCATAATCTTACCCTGAAGACTTGTTCCTAATTGCATTATTAGGTTGGTATTCCAAACGATTGGCGAAGTTAAAGAAACAGTATTAGTTAGTACACCATCTACATATGCTTTAATAGTTGATGAGGAAGCGTCGTAAACAAACGTATTAGTATGTGTATTCATTCCTCCTCCACCTGTTGCAATCAGGTCAGGGAAAGATGGACTAAGCATCGACCAGTTGTTCCCATTGCCTTCGAGCCTGATATTGCCAAACCTGCAAAATGCTCCATAAGTATTGGTAGTGTTAATACTGGAACTTTTCAATGATATTGTCCAAGAACCAGAAAGAGAAGGTGCCCAGTTAGTATTTACAATATCACTACTAGAAAATCCACCACCAATAAGCGTACCGTTACAAATACCTGAGCCACCTTGTGATAGATTACCACTTCCCAAAATTTCCGCATTTCCTGCAAAAGGCGGTGGATTACTTGCTAAGTTTGATACAATAGTACCTACACCATCAAATTTGTAATATAAAATTTCTGGAACGTCAATAGCTCCATATGATGGAGTAACTGTAATAGTACTGGTAACTGGTGAACCCGTTGCATTTATTGCTGTAAAAGATGGAATGTTTCCGCTTCCATTGGCTGGCAAGCCTATTGATGGGTCACTATTCGTCCAGGTATAATTTGTACCGGGTACTGTACCTGTTAAACTGATTGCAGTGGTTGCAGCATTGTTACACACAGTTTGATTAGCCACATTATTTACATCGGGTATGGGATTCACCGTTATAGTAAATGTTTGTGGTGATGCTACACATGCCGATCCACCAGAGAAAGAAGGCGTAACTGTAATGGTTGCAGTAACAGGAGTAGTTCCGCTAAATATTGGTGTAAATGATGGAATATTACCTGTGCCGCTTGCTGCTAATCCTATTGTTGGATTATTGTTTGTCCAGTTAAATATTGTGCCTGCCATAGGGCTGGTAAAGTTTACTGCCGTTGTTGAGGCTCCATTACATACTACTTGATTAGCTACTGCATCTACTATAGGAGTAGGTTGTACTATTATAGTTACAGTTATTGGATTTCCTGGGCAACCATTTGCCGTAGGTGTAATACTAAAGGTTACCATTACTGGAGCTGCTGTAGTGTTTGTTAATGTACCACTTATATTACCTGAACCACTAGCCGCTATTCCAGTTACTGAAACGGTGTTATCTCTTGTCCAGTTATATGTGGTACCATTTACTGTTCCCGATAAGGCTATCGTTGTTATTGCAGTTCCGCTACATCCTGTTTGATTGGATGGTGTAGCAACTGCTGTTGGGGTTGGATTAACAGTATAAGTGTAAGTAACAGGAGTGCCAGTACATGTAGTACCTGAATTAGAAATAAAATTACCAAATGCATAAGGAGTTGTTCCCACGGTTACTGTCGCCACTACAGCATTGGTAGCCGTATTAATAACTGATACACTATTGGAAGCCCCACTGTTAGCCACATATACACGGCTGCCATTGGGGCTTATTGATATACCATTCGGTGAGTTTCCCACAGCCACCGTTGCCTCTACAGCGTTGGTTCCCGTATTGATAACTGACACATTATTAGTAGAACCACTATTAGCCACATACACCCGGCTGCCATTTGGGCTTACAGTTAATCCGCTTGGAAATGCTCCCACTGTTACCGTTGCATCTACAGCATTAGTAGCACTATTGATAACTGATACACTGTTGGATGAAATATTAGTCACATATACCTTGCTGCCATCGGGACTCACAATTATTCCCCTAGGATTTGAACCCACTGTTACCGTTGTCACTACAGTATTGGTAGCAGTACTAATAACTGATACAGTGCTGGAATTAGTGTTCGTCACATATACCGTACTACCGTCGGGACTTACAGCTACTCCGTATGGACCTGACCCCACCGTTATATTTGTCACTAGAGTATTTGAAGCCGTGTTAATAATTGATACAACGTTGGAAAGAAAATTCGCCACATATACCTTACTGCCATCCGGACTAACAACTATTCCGTATGGACGAGTTCCCACTGATACCGTTGCCACTACAGTATTGGTAACTGTATTGATAACTGATACATTGTTGGAACCACTATTTGCCACATATACCCGACTGCCATCCGGACTTACAGATACTCCGTACGGACTTGACCCGACTGTCAACGTTGTCACTACAGCATTAGTAGCAGTATTAATAACTGAAACATTGTCGGTATTAAAATTGGGAATGTATGCAAAGATACCGCTGCTGCCCCCGGTGCCAGTGAAAGGAGTTACTGTTACTGTAGCTACAACCGGGGATGTGCCGGTATTAGTAGCTGTAAATGCTCCTATATTCCCTGTACCACTTGCTGCTAAGCCAATAGTGGTATTGTTATTTGTCCAACTATAACTAGTACCTGCAACACTACCAGTAAAGTTTACAGCCGTAGTAGTTGAATTTCTGCAAACAGATTGGTTGGCTACATTATTTACCGTTGGCGTTGGATTCACCGTTATAGTAAATGTTACAGGTGTACCATTGGTTACTCCATCCGAAGGGGTAACAGTAATGGTTGCCAATACCGGTGCTGTTGTTGCGTTGGTAGCAATAAAGGCAGCAATATTTCCATTGCCGCTTGCACTCAGTCCGATAGAAGTATTGTTGTTCGTCCAGCTGAAAGTAGTGCCCGGAAAATTGCTGGTAAAAACAATGGTGTTGGTTGTTGCGCCATTACATACCGTTACATCGGCCGGTTGAATTACA
>LNFM01014683.1_pt1 | contig 20401 bp, 22 predicted proteins | sample 596031 | NCBI WGS metagenome assembly LNFM01 (sample SAMN04254537, study PRJNA301005) | activated carbon metagenome | isolation source: dual media filters at the Ann Arbor, Michigan drinking water treatment plant | place: USA: Ann Arbor | reverse complement strand
CGCCGGTGGAGGCCGCCCTCCACGAGCGCCGGTCGGTGGTGCGCCACCACGCAATGCGGCGCACCGTGTGGGTGATGACCCCGCCGGTTGCCCGCGCCGCGCACGCGGCCTGCACCGTTAAGCTCGCCGCGGTGGAGTGGCGCCTGCTGGAGCGGATGGTCGCCGAGAGCGGCATCGCCGAGGACGCCGCCGCATGGGTCGAGGGCGCGAAGGCCCACACCCTCGCCGCCCTGCACGAGCTCGGCACGGCCGGCGCCCGTGAGCTCGGGCGGCACGTGCCGGAGCTCACCGCCAAGCTGCTGCTGTCGGTGGGCAAGCCCTACGCCGGCACGCAGGGCGCGCATTCGCGGATCCTGCAGAACCTGGGCTTCGACGGGGCGATCATCCGAGGCCGCCCCACCGGCTCGTGGATCGGCGGCGAGTACACCTGGTCGGTGGCCGGCGACTGGCTGCCGGGCGGGCTCACGGGCGCCGACCCGCGCGAGGCCGCGCGCGAGCTCGCCGATCGGTACCTGCGCGCATTCGGGCCGGTCACCTCCGCCGACCTGCGGTGGTGGGCCGGATGGACGGCCACCATGGCCGACCGGGCGCTGGCGGACGTGGGCGCCGTGCCCGTGGCGGTCGACGAGGGCCCGGCATGGCTCCACCCCGGCGACACCGACCCGGTGGACGACGCGGAGCCGTCCGTGGCCCTGCTGCCGTCGCTGGACCCCACGACCATGGGCTGGAAGCAGCGGACCTGGACCCTCGGCGATCACGGGGCGTTCGCCGGGCCGCTGTTCGACCGCAACGGCAACGCGGGGCCCACGGTGTGGGTGGACGGCCGGGTGGTGGGCGCATGGGCGCAGCGCCCCGACGGCACGGTGGTGCACCACCTGCTCACGGCGGTGCCCGCACGGCGCGCCGCGCAGGTGGCCCGCGCGGCGGAGCGGCTCACCGCGTTCCTGGACGGCCAGGTGGTGCGGCCGCGGTACCCCACCGCGCTGCAGGTCGCGCTGACGAACGGGACGGCGCCATGACCGCCGACCCGGACGCCCCGTCGATCTGGGTGCGGGTGATCGCCGACGACCGCTTCCGCGCGGCGCTGGTGGAGGACCCGCTGCGCGCCCTCGCCGACGTGGGCCCCACCACCGTCTCGGCCGAGCAGGTGCGCCGGCTGGAGGAGATGAGCGCCGACGAGCGCCTGGAGCTGGTGACCGCGATCGTGCGGGAGGCGCACTGGCGCGGCGGGCAGGCGCGGTTCGGGCGGCTGGGCTCCGACGGGCGCCTGGGCGGACCGGACAACCCGGACATCGCCTGATCCGCACCCGGGCCGGCCACCATGCGCGGCGGGCGGGCGTGCGTCATGCTGCCGGCATGCGCGGTCTGCTCATGGTCCTGGGGTTCGGCGCGCTCATCACCGCGGGTCTCGCGATGGTGGCGGCGCTGCTGGTGCTGGCGCTGCTGATCGCCCCGGCCCTGGTGGCCGTCGCCTGGAACCTGCTGGACTTCGGGCAGGCCATCGGCCTGGGACCCCTCGGGTTCTGGGGCTGCGTGCTGCTGGGCTGGTTCCTGGCCGCGCCCATGGCGATCCGGCTGATCATGGTGCTCATCGTGTTCATCGCCGACCCCGCATGGCTCGGCGACGCCGCGCGCGTCCAGTGGCCGGAGCCGACGCTTCGCAACCTCCTGGCCATCGTGATCCTGCTGGTGGTGGCGTCCATGAGCCACGGGCAGTCCGTCCCGCGGCCGAGGCCCCCGGGCCTTGACCCGGGCGGCGGATGGTCGATGATCGTGTGATGGCAACACGCGTCCGCCCACTGGAGCTCGTCGAGGTCGTCTGCACGACCTGCGGGCTCATCGCCGAGCTGGAGCGCCCCCGCGGGCGCCCGCGGCCCAAGCTGTGCGCGTGCCCCGAGCCCGAGAAGGTGCGGCCCTCCACCCGCCCACGGGTGTGCGTGAGCTGCAGCACCGTGCTGAGCCGCTACAACAACAACGTGCAGTGCAACGCCTGCCGCATGGCCGGAAGGTCCTGGGCGCCCGAGGGCTGACGCGGCCGCCGGGGTAGGCTGCGCCGCGATGCGGATGCCCGACGAGGAGCCCGGCCGCACCACGGGGCTCGGCGAGCTCGCCGGGGCCCCCGTCGGCGAGGGGCGGATCGCACGACTGCGGACGCGGGGGCTGGCGCTCGCGGAGCGGGCCACCACGTGGGGCCCGGTGGGGCCCGTCGCCGAGGTGGGCTGGCGGACCTTCCGCCGGGACCAGGCCATCGCGGGCAGCGTGCTGGCCTCGGCGATCGCCTACCGCCTGTTCATCTGGCTGCTGCCGCTCACCCTGGTGCTCATCGCGGCCCTCGGGGTGGTCGCCGATGTCCAGGGCGAGCGCGCCGCCTCCTACGTCGCGGGCGCCGGCATCGGAGACGTCTTCGCCGACTCGGTGGGCGCCGCGGCCGACACCACGGGGAGGTGGGGCCGCGTCGCGGTGATGCTGAGCGCCGGGGTGGTGCTGCTCTACCAGACCTACGTGCTGCTGCGGGCGCTGCGCGCCGTGTCGGCGTTCGCGTGGGGCGTTCCGCTGCGGGCCATCCGGCGCCCCCTCACCGCCACGCTGGTGCTGCTGGGACTGCTGCTGGGAACCGTCGCGGTGACCGGGCTCACCGGGCGCATCGCGGAGGCCGCCGACGGACCCGCCGGCTGGGTCGTCTCGCTCGCCTCACTGGCGGTGCTCCCCGCGTTCTTCGTGCTGCTGAGCGTGCTCCTGCTGCCCACCGCGGCCACGCGCTGGACCGACCACTTGCCGGGCGCCGCGGTGTTCTACGTGGCCCTCTCGGCGATCCACCTGTTCAACGCCCTGGTGCTGTTCCCGTGGATCGCCCGCCAGCAGGAGGCCTACGGCGTGCTGGGCGTCGCGGCGGGCGTGCTGCTGTCGCTGTTCATCCTCGGGCGGGCCCTGGGGATCTGCGCGGCCCTCAACGCGGTCCTGCACGAGGACCGGAGCGCCCGCCGGGCGTAGCGAGGGGGTGTGCCAGGCCCCCTCGCCCGCCCCGCGCGCTACTTGGCGGCGCCGGTGCCGCAGTCCGGGAGGTCGTCCACGTCGATCTCGATCACCACGCCGTCCTGCGGGGGCAGCGCGGCACCCGTGCCGGTGTCCTTCGCGCCCGGCGGCACGAGCCCGGACGTCACGATCCCCGCCTTCCCCGGGACCGCCGAATACGTGAACTGCGGCGCCTTCGTCGGCGCGGTCCAGCTGCCGCCGCCCCGCACGGTCACCGTGCCGTCCGGCCCGATCGTGGCCGTCGCGGTCAGGTCCTTGCCGCCCTTCACCGGCCGGGCGGCGACCGGCGCCCCGTCGGCCGGCGTGGCCGTGATGGTCTGCTCCGGCGCGCCCTCGGGGGCCACCACGCTGCCGCCGTCACCGGCGACGGCCTTCCCGGAGATGATCTTCGCGCCCTTGGGAAGCGGCATGGCCACGGCCTCCACCGGGACCGCCGTCCCGTCGCCGGCGATCGCGCAGCCCAGGACGGTGACGTCGCCCTCCTTGGGGGCGGGGCTGTTCCCGGCGAATGCGGGCAGGGCGAACGCCGCGGCGGCGGCGATGGAGCATCCGGCGACGAGCGCCATGGCGCGGCGGCGGGGGCGGCGGGACCTCACGGGGTGGTCGGAACCGATCGTGTGCATGTGGACTCCTGAGGTGGCGTCGCGGGGGATTCCGCGTCCGCCTCCCCAGACTCGGCGGGGAACCTGGAGCCCACCTGAAGACCCGGCGGGCTTCAGGAGATCTTCAGGTGTGCCGACAATGCTCGGGCCATGGAACCGAGCATCCTCGTCGTGGACGACGAACCCGCCATCCGCGACGCCATCCGCGAGGCGCTGCGCGGACGGGGCTTCCGGGTCCACGACGCCGCCGACGGCCGCGACATCGACGCGCTGCTCGCCCGGGCACGGCCCGACCTGGCGATCCTGGACGTCATGCTCCCGGGTGCCAACGGCTTCCAGCTCGCCCGGCGCGTGCGCGGGCACGCCGACATCCCGGTCATCTTCCTCACGGCGCGCGACGACCCCGCCTCGCGCCTGCGCGGCTTCGGCGAGGGCGCGGACGACTACGTGGTGAAGCCGTTCCTCCTGGAGGAGCTGGTGGCCCGCGTCGTGGCGCTGCTGCGGCGATCCGGGCGGCTCACCGGCGGCGCCATCCAGGTGGACGACCTGATGGTGGACGAGGGCGCCGGCGTCGCCGCCCGCGACGGGCGACCCATCGAGCTCACCGCAACGGAGTTCCGCCTGCTGGTCCAGCTCGCACGGGGGCGCGGCCGCGTGATCAGCAAGACCCAGCTGCTCACCCAGGTGTGGGGGTACGACCAGTTCGACCCGAACCTGGTGGAGGTGCACGTGAGCTCGCTCCGGCGCAAGACCGAGGCCGGCGGGATGCGCCGGCTCATCCACACGGTCCGCGGCATGGGCTACGCCCTGCGGCCGGTGGACGGGTGACCGAGGCCCCGCTCAGGACCCGCGGCCTGCGGCGCCGGGTCGTGGGCACCGCCCTGGCGCTCACCGGCGTGTCGATGGCGGCGGTGGCCGTGGTCCTGATGCTGACCCTGGGCGACCGCCTGCGGGACGGCATCCGGGCCGACCTGGAGGACCGGGCGCAGACCGCGATGGTCCTCGACGGGAGCATCCCCGCCCGGGAGATCCTGCGGCGCGTCGCCGGTGACGGCGTCTCCGCCCGCATCGACCCGACGGGACCGGTCCGGATGCCGGAGCCGGGGATCGGCGAGACCCCCGCGCCGGTCCCCCAGGGCACGATCATCGTCGATGCGACGGGCGTCGAGGCCGCCGTGCCCACCGCCCCGGGCGGCCCGGCGCAGGGCATCACGGTGGTGGGTGCCGTCACCCCCACCACCTCCGACGACGGGGACGGGCGCATCCGGGTGCGGCAGGTCCTGCCGGCCAGCGGCGACACGCTCACGTTGTCGGCGTCGACGTCGCTGGTGGGGACCGCGACCACCGACGTGCTGCGGATCCTCGCGATGGTGGGCCTCGCGGTGATGGCCCTGGGGGCCCTGGTGATGTCCCGGCTGGTGGGGCTCACGCTGGCGCCCCTGGACGGCATGACGCGCCTGGCCACCTCCATCGCCCGGGGCGAGCGCGGCCGGCGGCTGCGGCCGGACCGCACCGACACCGAGATGGGGCGTGCCGCGCAGGCGTTCGACGGGATGCTCGACGCGCTGGAGTCGGCCGTCGCCGACGCCGAGGCGGCCGAGGGCCGCCTGCGCCGGTTCCTCGCCGACGCGTCCCACGAGCTGCGCACCCCCCTGGCGACCATGGCGGCCACGGCCGAGACGCTGCTGCGCGCCGACCACGACCGCGAGCGCGTGGAGGAGCTGAGCGTGCGGCTGGTGCGCGAGAGCCGGCGGGCGGCCCGGCTGGTGGAGGACCTCACCACCGCGGCCCGGCTGGACGACGGCACCGCGGCCGCCGCGCTGCGCAGCATGCCGGTGGACCTGGGCGCACTGGCGGCCGAGGCCGTCACCCGCGCGGAGGGGCACCTGGGCCGGTCCGTCGCCGTCACCGCGCCGTCACCGGCCGTGGTCGTGACCGCCGACCACGAGCGGATCCTGCAGGTGCTGGCCAACCTGCTGGAGAACGCGAGCCGGTGGAGCCCGGACGCCCCGGTCAGCATCACCGTCCTGCGGGACGGCGCGACCGGGGTGCTGCACGTGGACGACCACGGCGGGAGCGGATCTTCGAGCGCCTGGTGCGCCTGCAGGACGACCGGGCCCGGGACTCCGGCGGATCGGGGCTGGGCCTGGCGATCAGCCGTGAGCTGGCCCGCGCGCACGGCGGGGAGCTGGTGTGCGGGGATGGTCCGCACGGAGCGCGATTCACCCTCACGCTGCCGCTGGCACCGGAGGCCGGATAGCCGGGACCGCTGCTACGGTTCCGTCACCGATCGCCCGCTGTGGGAGAGCCCGGCCACGAGCCGGCGCCGAAGGAGCAACCGCCCCGGAATCTCTCAGGCAAACGGACCGTGGTGGGCGCGGTGGCGCTGGAGAGTGGATGCTCAGACATCCCGCCGATGGGGAAAGCCCGGGTCACCGGGGGTAACTCTCAGGCACCGGGACAGCGGGGGCGAGCGTGATCCGCCTGCCGTCAGACCGGGAGTCCCCATGACCCACACGCGCCCCACGCTGGCCGACCTCGAGGACCGCGCGCAGTTCGCGGGCCGCCACATCGGCCCCGCGCCGCGGGAGATCGCGGCCATGCTCGGCGAGCTCGGCCTGCCGAGCCTCGACGCCCTCATCGCGCAGACGGTGCCCGACGCGATCCTCGAGACGGACCCGCTGGCCCTGCCCGCGCCGGTCACCGAGACCGAGGCCCTGGTCCGGCTGCGCGAGCTCGCCGGCCGCAACACGGTGATGACCTCGCTCATCGGCCTGGGCTACCACGGCACGATCACGCCGCCGGTCATCCAGCGCAACGTGCTGGAGAACCCCGCCTGGTACACCGCCTACACGCCCTACCAGCCCGAGATCTCCCAGGGCCGGCTGGAGGCGCTGCTGAACTTCCAGACCCTGGTGGCCGACCTGACGGGGCTGCCGCTGGCCAACGCCTCCCTGCTGGACGAGGGCACCGCGGCCGCCGAGGCCATGACGATGGCCCGCCGGTCCGCACGCGGCGGCGACGTGTTCTTCGTGGACGCCGACTGCCACCCCCAGACCATCGCCGTCATCGCCGCCCGGGCGGAGCCGATCGGCGTGGAGGTCGTGGTGGGCGACCCGGCGGCCGGCCTGCCCGAGGGCGTGTTCGGCGCCGTGCTGGCGTTCCCGGGGTCCTCCGGGGTGCTGCGGGACCTGGGTGGCGCGATCGAGGCGGTGCACGCCGCGGGCGGGCTGGCCATCGTGGCCGCCGACCCGCTGGCGATGGTCCTCACCCGCACCCCGGGCGAGATGGGCGCCGACATCGCCGTGGGCTCGATGCAGCGCTACGGCGTGCCCGTGGGCTTCGGGGGCCCGCACGCCGGGTTCCTGGCGACCCGCGACGAGCTGGCCCGCGCCCTGCCCGGCCGCCTGGTGGGCGTGTCGCTCGACGAGGCCGGCCGGCCCGCGCTGCGCCTGGCCCTCCAGACCCGTGAGCAGCACATCCGCCGTGAGAAGGCGACCAGCAACGTGTGCACCGCCCAGGTGCTGCTGGCGGTGATGGCCGGCATGTACGCGGCCTGGCACGGCCCGGAGGGCCTGCGCCGCATCGCCGGCCGCGTCCACCGGCTCACGAGCGTCCTGGTGGCCGGCCTGCGCGCCGGCGGCGGCGACGTGCCCGCGGACACCTGGTTCGACACGGTGCGGGTGCGGGTGCCCGGCCGCGCGGACGCCGTGGTGGAGGCCGCGCGCGCCGAGGGCGTCAACCTGTGGCGGGCCGACGCCGACACGGTGGGCATCGCGCTGGACGAGACCACCACCCGCGAAGTCGTGGAGGCCGTGTGGCGCGCGTTCGGCGTGACCGCCTCCGTGGCGGAGCTGGACGGCACCGCGCCCGGCGGCATCCCCGCCGGTCTGGCACGCGGCGCCGAGCTGCTCACCCACCCGGTGTTCAGCCGGTTCCACACCGAGCACGAGATGCTGCGGTATCTGCGCCGCCTGGCCGACCGCGACCTGGCGCTCGACCGCACGATGATCCCGCTGGGCTCCTGCACGATGAAGCTCAACGCGACCGCCGAGATGGCGCCCGTCACGTGGCCGGAGTTCGCGGCGATCCACCCGTTCGCGCCCATCGCGCAGGCGGCCGGGTACCTGGAGATGATCCGGGAGCTGGAGGCCGCCCTGTGCGAGGTGACCGGCTACGACGCCGTCTCGCTGCAGCCCAACGCCGGCTCGCAGGGTGAGCTGGCCGGGCTGCTGGCCATCCGGGCCTACCACCGCTCCCGCGGTGACATGGACCGCACCGTCTGCCTCATCCCGTCCTCGGCGCACGGCACCAACGCGGCGTCGGCGGTGATGGCCGGCATGTCGGTGACGGTGGTGGCCTGCGACGAGCGGGGCAACGTCGACCTGGACGACCTGCGCGCGAAGGCCGCGGCCACCGGCGACCGCCTCGCGGCGATCATGATCACCTACCCCTCCACGCACGGGGTGTTCGAGGCGCACGTGCGCGACATCTGCGCGGTGGTCCACGACCACGGCGGGCAGGTCTACGTGGACGGCGCGAACCTGAACGCGCTGGTGGGCCTGGCCAAGCCCGGCCGGTTCGGCGCGGACGTCTCGCACCTGAACCTGCACAAGACCTTCTGCATCCCGCACGGCGGCGGCGGCCCCGGCGTGGGCCCGGTGGGCGTGCGCGCGCACCTGGCGCCGTTCCTGCCCAACCACCCGCTGGTGGCCGAGGCCGGCCCCGCCACGGGCGTTGGCCCCATCTCCGCGGCGCCGTGGGGCTCGGCGGGGATCCTCCCCATCCCGTGGGTCTACATCACGCTCATGGGCGCCGCCGGGCTGCGGCGCGCCACGGAGGTGGCGATCCTGTCGGCCAACTACGTGGCCGCGCGCCTGGCCGATCACTACCCGGTGCTCTACACCGGCGAGGCCGGCCGGGTGGCGCACGAGTGCATCCTCGACCTGCGGCCCATCAAGGACGCCAGCGGCGTGAGCGTGGACGACGTGGCCAAGCGGCTCATGGACTTCGGCTTCCACGCCCCCACCATGTCGTTCCCCGTGCCGGGCACGCTCATGGTGGAGCCCACCGAGTCGGAGTCGCTCGCCGAGCTGGACCGGTTCTGCGACGCCATGATCGCCATCCGCGACGAGATCCGGCGCGTGGAGGCCGGCGAATGGACGGCCGAGGACAGCCCGCTGCGGCACGCGCCGCACACCGCCGACGACGTCTGCGCCGACGACTGGAACCGGCCGTACCCGCGTGAGCTGGGCGCCTACCCGGTGCCGTCGCTGCGCACCGCCAAGTACTGGCCGCCGGTGGGCCGCATCGACGCGGCGCACGGCGACCGGAACCTGGTGTGCGCGTGCCCGCCGATGGAGGCCTACGCGTCCTGACGCACCGGTGAACGGCGGGGCGCCGTGCCCCGCCGTTCACCGCGTCGGATCAGGGGCAGCGCACGATCGCGTCGCCCGGCGTGAACTCCTGGAACCGCAGGCCGGCGTCCTCGGTGCCCACCTGCACACCCGTGCCGTCGGGGGCGAACGCCGGGGGCGGGCCCTCGCGGAAGAAGCCGTCCTGGCCCTGGCCGCGCCAGTTGTTCCTGGAGCGGTCGCCCGCGAGCCGGCTGGCGCCGCCGGCCGCCGCGCCCTCCGCGCGGGCCCACGCCAGGTAGGCGATCCCCGTGCGGCCCAGCACGCCCGCGGCCGCCAGGCGCAGCGCCTTGGTCTCGTCGCCGCCGGTGCCGATCTCGGTGGCCTCGGTGAACAGGCCGTCGGTGCCCTGGGCGGTGGCGCCCTTCACCAGCACCCTCGGCGTGCCGGGCTCCACCCACCCCGCCACGATGCTGCCCTCGCAGGCGACGCCCACGCGCGGCGCGCCCGATCCCGGCGGGCGGCCGATGCGCCGCGCGATCCGCCAGCCGGCATCGCCGCGCAGGCGCACGCTCACGCCCACCCCGTTGCCGTTGGTGGCCCACCCCACCGCGGACTCCCCGGTGGCGCCCACGTCCACGCTCAGCGGGCCGGTGGCGTCCCCGGCGGGCACGCGCAGCGGCCTCGCGGGCCACGCGCGGTCGCGCGGGCCCAGCGTGGCGGCGTTCACCTTCGAGCCCTGGCGCCACGCGATGACCGCGTGCCCGCCGGATCCCAGCGACCAGCCGGTGCTCGGGGCACTGCCGCGCGGGGTGCGCTGGGCACCGACGACGGCCCATTTCCCGGTCGCGGGCCGGTGGCAAGCACCTGCAGCGAGCAGCCTCCGCCACCGCACGACAGGATCCCGATGCGGGCGCGCCGGTCGGCGCCGATGGCCACCTTGATGGCATCGTCGGCGTTGCCGTTGCGCAGCCCCGGGACCTTGCCGCCGGTGTCGACCGGCGCGCTCCAGCTGCCGCCGAACCGCACGGCGGCGTTGAGCCGCCCGCCGACGGCGCCCCACACGGCGACCGCGTCACCGCGGCCGTTGCGGGCCACCAGGGGACCGAAGTCCACCCTGCCGGCGGGTCCCAGGCGCACCGGGGCACCCCACGTGGGGCCCGTGCCGGATCGCTCGATGACCGCCGGGACGCGGCCGGTGGGGGTGTCGGCCCCCAGGCCCGCCGTTGCCGCGAAGCCGTTGCCGGCCGCGACGTCCTCCACGGTGAACTCCCCGGCGGCGGGGAGGGCCTGCGTCGCGGTGCGCGACCATTCCGGCGGGACGGCCCCCGCCACGGGCGCGGCGGCCAAGAGCGCCGCGGCGGCGAGCGCCGCCCGTCTGGTGTTCGTCATGTTGGGCACCCCATTCCTCACACCGGTATCGACTGGAACGGGACGCTACATCAGGTCTCCTCGGCGTAACCGTGAACCCGGGCGAGCTCGTCCGCGATGCCCTGGGCCCATGCGTCCACGGCGGGCCAGTCTCGGAAGTCGCCCTCCGCCGCGTGCACGGCGGTCATGAGCGCCCGCTCCACGAAGCCCAGGCGGTGCCGTTCCAGGCGCCCCGGGAACACCCGGTGGTCCAGCGCGCGGAGCCGCCCCGGCAGGTCGCCCAGGTCGACGGCCGCGTCGCCGGCCGGCAGCGGCGGGTCGCCCACGGGTCCGCTGCTGAACATCCACACCGGGCGCGCCCGCAGCGCGTCGGCGTGCAGCTCCGCCCAGTCGGTGGCCTCCGGCATCCAGTGCCCGGTGTAGACGGCGCTGCCCAGCACCACCGCGCCGAACCGGGCCGGGGGCGGCGCCGCCCCCGCCCGGAACACGCCCGCCTCGATGCCCCGCGAGCGCAGCACGTCCGCGATGGCCTCACCGATCCCGACGGTGGAGCCGTGCTTGCTGGCCACCACCACCAGCACCCGCATCCGGGGCGCTCCTACCTCGGCCACGGCCTGCGCCCGTCCGGGCGGTCGGGCACCGACTCACGGGGCACGGGAGGGGTGGCCGCCGGCAGCTCCGGCGCGGCGGCGCCGTGGTGCAGGTGCGCCGCCCAGCCGGCCCGCACCTCGGGGTCGTCCACCAGGGCGAGGATGCGCCGTTCGGCGTGCTCCTCGGCGTCGCGCAGCTCCCGCACCAGGCGACGGCGCGCCCGGCCGCCCGCCGGCGCGCGCCGATGCTCCTCGCGCAGATGGCGGAACCGTCCGACCAGCTCATCCAGCTCATGGCGTGGGTCGATCTGTGCCGTCATGGCCCCTCCCCTCGATGCGTCCTCCACAAGGATGCCCTGTTCGGGCCGCCGGGGCATCCGCGACGGCCCGCATCGCACGGGTACCATCGCAAGAACCGACCGGCGGAGGGGACCAGCATGGCAAACGCGTTCCGGGTGAGCATCGACATCGACGCGCCGCCGGAGGCGGTGTGGGAGGTGCTGGGCGCGCCCGACGGGGTGATCCGCTGGTATCCCCTGTACGTGGGCTGCGTCACCGAGGGCGATGTGCGCACGCTCACCCGCGCCGACGGCACGGTCGTGGTGGAGCGTCTGCTGGAGCGTGACGAGCCCCGCCGGTACTACAGCTACAGCGTGGTGTCCGGCGTGCCTCTGAAATCGCACCGGGCCAGCTTCGAGGTGGTGGCGCGGGGCGAGGGCAGCACCGTGCTGTGGAACACCGAGGGCGAGCCGCTGGAGGAGGGCGCCGACCTGGAGGCGCGCCTGGCCGCCCGCCAGCACGACGCGCTGGAGGGCCTGAAGGCCCTGTTCGTCTAGGAGATCGCCCGGCGGGCCATCTCGCGGCCAGAGAGCTCGTACGGTGAGACCACCGAGTTGGCGCCCGCGCGCATGAGTTTGGGCACCGACTCCGGGTCGGCCGCTCGGGCCACGATGGTGAGGTCCGCGTTGAGCCCCCGCGCCGTGAGCGCGATGAAGACGTTCACGGCGTCGCTGTCCACCGCGCAGACAAGGCCCTTGGCGCGGTCGATGCCGGCCTTCACCAGGACACGGTCGTGGGTGGGGTCGTCCATCACGTATGGGATCCCCAGCTCCTCGAGCTCCTCGACGTAGCGCTCGTCGATCTCGGCGACCACGAAGGGCGTGCCCTCGCGGGTGAGCTCGTCCGCGACGGCACGGCCCACGCGCCCAAACCCGCAGATGACGTAGTGGTCGCTCATGCGGTCGATCATCCTGGTCGTCCTCCGTTCACGGTGCAGGCGGCCCACCTCGCCGGAGGCCAGCATGTCGGCCGCGACGCCCGCGGTGGAGGCGACGCCCACCACGAGCAGCACGATGAGCGAGATCGAGAAGAGCTCGGCGATGTGGCCCACCGGCTCGGTGTCACGGAACCCGACCCCGCCGATGGTGAGGAACGTCCAGTAGAGGGCGTCCAGCGGGTCGGCGTCGTCCACGAGCGCCGTGTACCCCACCACCCCGTAGATGATGGTCCCGATGAGCATCCCCGCGGGGATGCGGAAGCGCCTGAGCAGGAGGGAGAGCGATGCGGGTCCCTCCTCGGGCCGCTACCCGGCCAGCCGGTTGACGCCGTCGAACGCGGCGGTCTTGTAGCACTCGGCGAGCGTCGGGTAATTGAACACGGAGTTCACGAAGTAGTCGATGGTGCCCCCCAGGGTGAGCACCGCCTGGCCGATGTGCACCAGCTCGGTGGCCCCCTCGCCCAGGATGTGGACGCCCAGCAGGGCGCGCGTGTCCCGGTGGAAGATGAGCTTGAGGATGCCGGTGGTGTCCCCGGCGATCATCCCACGCGCGATCTCCCGGTAGCGGGCCTTGCCCACCTCGTACGGGATGCCGGCGGAGGTGAGCTCCTCCTCGGTGCGGCCCACCATCGAGATCTCCGGGATGGCGTAGATCCCGTACGGCAGCACGTCGTGCACCATCGGCGTGGTGATGCCGAAGGCGTGGCAGGCGGCCAGCCGGCCCTGCTCCATGCTGGTGGACGCCAGGCTCGGGAAGCCGATCACGTCGCCCACCGCGTAGACGTGCGGGGCCTGGGTCTGGAAGTGCTCGTTCACGCTCAGCAGCCCGCGCTCGCCGGCGGTGATCCCCGCGGCCTCCAGGTTCAGCGACCCGGTCGCCCCCGTGCGGCCGATGGAGTAGAGCACGCACTCGGCGAGCACCTCCTTGCCGCTGCCCAGCTTGATGCACACGCGCTCGCCGTTGGCGCCGTCGTGGTGCTCGATGCTGTCGACGTCCTCGCCCAGCCATGCCGTCATCCGGCGCTCGCGCAGGTGGTACATCAGCGCGTCCACGATCTCGCCGTCCACGAACGGCAGGATCCGGGGCCGGCGGTCGATCAGCGTGACCCGCACGCCCAGCGCCGCGAAGATGCTGGCGTACTCGATGCCGATGACCCCGGCGCCGATCACCGCCATGGTGCGCGGCAGGCGGTCCAGGGTGAGCACGTCGTCGCTGGTGAGCACCCACCGGCCGTCGAACGGGATCTTCGGGTTCGTGGTGGCCGAGGTGCCGGTCGCGATGATGACGTGCGACGCGGTGACCACGCGCTCGCCCCGCCCCTCGGGATGCGTGATGCGCAGCTCGTGCGGGCCGGTGAACTCGGCGTGGCCGGTGATGATCTCCACGTCGTTGCGCATGAGGTGGCTGCGCGTGACGTCGATCTCGGCCTGCACCACCCGGTCGGCCCGGAACAGCAGGTCGTTCACGGTGATGTGCTGCTTGGCCTGGTAGGAGGCGCCGTAGTTGGCCTGCTCCCGCCACCCGCCCAGGTACATCACCGCCTCCCGCAGCGTCTTGCTGGGGATGGTGCCGGTGTTCACGCACACGCCGCCCACCACCGCCGCCCGCTCGCAGATGGCGACGCGCCGCCCGAGCTTGGCGGCCTGGATTGCCGCGTGCTTCCCGGCGGGGCCTGAGCCGATCACCAGCAGGTCGAAATCATGGACGGGGGACACCGGCAGCGATCCTAGGTGGGAGGGGTGGGGGTGCCGTACCGGCCCGGCGGCCGAGAGTTCAGCGGCGCCGTATGGCCGTCCGGCGATGAGTTCCGGGGCGCATCGCCGTCGTTCATCCGGGGTACGACAACCGAGGGAGGTCGGCGATGGCGGTACGGCTCAGCATGTCGGTGTCACTCGACGGGTACGCGGCGGGACTTGAGCAGCGCGCCGATGCCCCGCTGGGGACCGGCGGTGAGGCGTTGCACCGGTGGGTGCTCGGCACCCGCACGTTCCGCGCCACCCACGGCGCGGGCGACGGGGGCACCACGGGTCTGGATGACGACGTGGCGCGGGAGATCGCGGACGGGATCGGCGCGAGCATCCTGGGGCGCAGGATGTTCGGCGGCGGTGACGGCGGCCCGTGGGACCCCGCCTGGCGGGGCTGGTGGGGTGACGACCCGCCGTTCCACACGCCGGTGTTCGTGCTCACCCACCACCCGCGCGAGCCGCTGGAGATGCTCGGCGGCACGACGTTCCACTTCGTGACCGGCGGTGCCGCCGAGGCGCTGGAGCGCGCCACGGTGGCGGCCGGGGACCTCGACGTCCGCATCGGCGGCGGGGCGGCCACGGCCCGCCGGTACCTGGCGATGGGGGTCGTGGACCGGATCGACCTGCAGGTCGTGCCCGTGCTGCTGGGCGCCGGCGAGCGACTGCTGGGCGACCTGGGCGACGGGCTGCCCGCCTACCGCGTGGACGCCGTGCGGCCGTCGGACGCGGCCGTCCACTACCGGCTCCTGCGCGACGGCTGACGCGGCGCGGCGTCCGCGTGAGGCGCGTTCCGCAGTTGTCCGCAGCGCGGCGGCCGGGCATCCCGGATGTGCCGTCACCCGGCCCGCGTGAGGATGCCGGACCATGATCAACGTCTCCTCGCTCCTGGGCGTGCGCCAGTCGGCCTCCGACGCCCTCCGCTACGGACGCCACCGCAGCGGCGAGCACACACCCCGCTCGTCCACCGACCGCCGCCCGGTCGTGGTGTGGAACGTCACCCGCGCGTGCAACCTGGCGTGCACCCACTGCTACGCCAGCGCGAAGCGCACCCCGGCCGCCGACGAGCTCACCGGCGACGAGGCCCGGGCGTTCCTGGACGACCTGGCGCGGTACGGCGTGCCGGCCGTCCTCATCTCCGGCGGCGAGCCGCTGGCGCGACCGGACCTGCTGGACCTCATGACCTACGGGGTCGAGCGCGGCCTGCGCGACGACATCACGGCCCGCCGCCTGAAGACCGCGGGGCTCATCTACGCCGGCGTGTCCATCGACGGCCCCGAGGAGCTCCACGACCGGCAGCGCTGCGAGGCCGGCGCGTTCCGGGCGTCGGTGGTGGGCCTGCGGCATCTGGGCGAGGCCGGCGTGCGGCGCGGGGTGCGGTTCACCGTGACCCCCGGCAACCACGACGGCCTGGACGAGGTGCTCGACCTGGTGGTGCGCGAGGGCATCGAGCGGTTCTGCCTCTACCACCTGGTCCCCTCAGGCCGCGGCGGGTACCTGCGGGACATCACGGCCCAGCAGCGGCGCGGGGTGCTGGCACGGGTGTTCCGGTTCGCCGAGGACCACCCCGAGGTGGAGGTCCTCACCGTCGACAACCCCTCCGACGGGCCGGCGCTGGTGCACTGGCTGGAGGAGCGCGACCCGGACCGCGCGGTGCGCTGCCGGGAGATGCTGAGCTGGAACGCCGGATCCAAGGGCGGCCCGGGCATCGGCATCGGCTGCGTCGACGAGCGCGGCCTGGTGCACCCCGACCAGTTCTCCCGGCACCGCGTGCTGGGAGACATCCGGGAGGAGCCCTTCTCGGTGATCTGGACCGAGGCGAAGGACCCCTGGCTCGCCGAGTTGCGCTCCAGCGAGCGGCCCCTGGCCTCCGTGTGCGGCGCCTGCCCCGACCTGGCGATGTGCGGCGGCGGCAACCGCGCGCGGGCCGAGCTCGCCACCGGCGATCCGTGGGCCCTCGACCCCAGCTGCAGCCGCACGGACATCGCGGCCGTGCCGCACTAGGTCCCCGCGCCCCGAGGCTCCCTGAGACCCCCGCGTCTCAGGGAGCGCTCAGGGAGCCCGGCCGGCATCCCGCCCGGTGAACCGCGGCAGGCCGCTCGGGCGGCGAACTGACACAATTCGCCCGTGACGCCACCGCTTCGCGTGCTGCTCGCCGGGTACGGCCTCGCCGGCGAGGTCTTCCACGCACCCCTCATCGCCGCCGCCCCCGGCCTGCGGCTGTCCACCATCGTGACCCGCGACCCGCAGCGCGCCGAGCGGGCGCGCGCCGCGTGCCCGGACGTCGAGATCGCCGAGGCCGCCGAGACCGCGTTCCCCGGCCACGACCTGCTGGTGGTCGCCACGGTGAACCGGGTCCACGTCGCGCTCGCAGACGCCGCCCTGCGCGCCGGCCTGCACGTGGTGGTCGACAAGCCGCTGGCCGTGACCGCCGCGGAGGCCGCGGACCTTGCGGCCCTGGCCCGGTGCCACGACCGTCTGCTGGTGCCGTTCCACAACCGCCGCTGGGACGCCGAGTTCCTGACGCTGCGCCGGGTGCTGGCCGAGGGCGAGATCGGCGAGCTGGTGCGGCTGGAGTCACGCTTCTGCCGCTGGCGCCCCGAGCCGCGGGCCGGCGCGTGGCGCGAGAGCGCGGACCCCGCCGACGGCGGCGGCCTCCTGCTCGACCTGGGCACGCACCTGGTGGACCAGTGCGTCGCGCTGCTGGGCGCCCCCGTGAGCGTCTACGCCGAGGTGGACCGCCGGCGCACGGGCGGCGGGCCCGATGACGACGTGTTCATCGCGCTGGGCTACCACGGCGGGGTGCGGGCCCACCTGTGGGCCAGCGCCATCGCCGCCGACCCGGGTCCGCGGCTGCGGGCCCTGGGCACGCGCGGCGCGTACGTGAACCCGCACCTGGACGGCCAGGAGGACGCCCTGCGCGACGGCCGGCGTCCCGGCGACGGGCGTCCGTGGGGTGCGGAGCCCGAGTCGCGGTGGGGTGAGATCGTGCGCGGCGAGGAGCGGACCCCGCGGCCGTCGGAGCCCGGCGCCTGGCCGGAGTTCTACGCCGGCGTGGCGGCGGCGGTGCGCGAGGGCGCACCGCCGCCGGTGGACGCCGTGGACGCGGTGACCGTGCTGCGGATCCTGGAGGCCGCGCGCACCAGCGCCGCTCAGTCCGCGATCGTCCGGTTGTAGGCCCGCACCCGATGATCCCCACCATCCAGATGAGCGAGTAGATCACCGGGTGCTGGATCGACCAGGGCGCGTCCGGCCCCTGGATGGCGCTGGGGTTGCCGAACAGCGTCCGCAGGGCCTCCGCGATCGTGGTGACCGGGTTCCACTCCGCGAACGTGCGCAGCACGCCCGGCAGCGTCTCCACCGGCACGAACGTGCTGGCGATGAACGTGATCGGGAAGATCGCGGTGAACGCCACGCCCTGCACGGCCTCGGGTGAGGGCAGCAGGCTGCCCATGAGGACGCCCACCCAGATGATCGCGAACGAGAACCCGATCATCAGGGCGTAGGCCGCCACCGCGTCCGCCAGGCCGGTGTTGATCCGCCAGCCCACCACGAGCCCGCAGAGCGACATGAGGATGATGGGCAGGAGGGCGCGCAGCAGGCTGGCCACCGCGTGGCCGGCCAGCACCGATCCCCGGGCCAGCGGCAGCGACCGGAAGCGGTCGATCGCCCCGTTGGATCGGTCGTACGCGAGGCTGATGGCCACCCCGAACGCCCCGAACACGATGGTCTGGGCGAAGATGCCGCCCATCAGGAACTCGCGGTAGCTGCCGCCCTGCACGTCGATCGCCCCGCCGAAGACGTAGGCGAACAGCAGCTCACGTCCGACAGCGCCTCGGGCTGGCGGCGGATGTGCTGCAGGCCGCGCTTGGCGACCACCCACGTGTCGCCGAACAGGCTGCCGCGACGGGCATCGGCGGGCGGGACCTGGACGCTCATCGGGCCACCTCCACGGACTCGTCGTCGGCGACCGGCGCGCCGGTGAGCGTGAGGAACACGTCGTCCAGCGTCGGCTGGCGCAGGCCGATGTCGTCCACCGCGATCCGCGCGTCGGCCAGCGCGTCCGCGAGCCGTGCCACCACGTGGGGGCCGCCGTCGGTGGACGCGTGGACCAGCCGCGACGCGGCGTCGATCCCGGGCTCGCAGCCGGTGATGGTCCCCACCATCCCGGCCACGCGCTCCAGGTCGGCGGCGTTGCTGGGCGTCGCGAACAGCTGGGCGCCGCCCACCTGCTGCTTGAGCGCCCGCGCGTCGCCGCGCGCGATCACCCGCCCGTGGTCGACCACCACGATGTCGTCAGCCAGGCGGTCGGCCTCCTCCAGGTACTGGGTGGTGAGCAGGATGGTCGTGCCCTCACCCACCAGGGTGTCCAGGACGTCCCACAGCTCGTTGCGCGCGCGGGGGTCGAGGCCCGTGGTGGGCTCGTCCAGGAACAGCACCTCCGGCCGGGCCACCAGCGTCGCCGCCAGGTCGAGGCGCCGCCGCATGCCGCCGGAGTACGTCTTGGCCAGCCGGCCGCCGGCGTCGGTGAGGGAGAACTGCTCCAGCAGCTCGTCCGCCCGCGCGGTGGCGATCGCCCGGCCCAGGTGGTGCAGCTCGCCGATCATGATGAGGTTCTCGCGGCCCGTGAGCAGCTGGTCGACGGTCGCGTCCTGCGCGGCGAGCCCGATGCGGGCCCGCACCTCGCGGGCGTTGGCGGCCACGTCGAGGCCCGCCACCGTGGCGGTGCCCTCGTCCGCCTTGGCCAGGGTCGTGAGGATGCGGACCGCGGTGGTCTTCCCCGCGCCGTTGGGGCCCAGCAGGCCGCAGACGGTGCCGCGCGGCACCTCGAAGCTCACGCCGTCGAGTGCGGCCTTCTCCCCGTAGCGCTTGACGAGGCCGACGGCCTCGATCGCGTGTGTGGACATCACGCTCCTCGTGGTGGTGCGCGCCGTGGGCGACGCGCTCCGTCAGGGTCCCACGCCGGACGTGAAACTACAACCGATGTAAACCTCGCATGCCTGCAACATCGGGCGTAGGATCACCCGTATGGGTACCCACTCCGCGGGTTGCCCCGCACCGGCGGGGCTGCGCGAGCGCAAGAAGGCCGCCACACGGCAGGCGATCTCCGACGCCGCCACCCGCCTGTTCATGGAGCGCGGGTTCGACGCGGTCACGATGGCGGAGGTCGCCGAGGCCGCGGAGGTCTCGGTGAAGACGATCTTCAACTACTTCGGGTCCAAGGAGGATCTCTTCCTGGACCGCGACGCGGAGCTGCGCGCCGCCCTGGTGGGGGCCATCACCGACCGCGCGCCCGGCGTCACCATCACGGAGGGGCTGGGCGCGCTGCTCACCGAGCACCGCCTCCCGGACGGCCGGGGATGGACCGCCCTGCACGACCCGGACGCACTCGCGGGCTTCCGGCGGTTCCTGGAGGTGTGGCACGCCTCCCCCGCCCTCCAGCACCGGGTCCTGGTCTGGGGACAGCAGGTGCAGCGCGACCTGGAGGCGGCGATCGCCGCCGAGACCGGCCGCTCCGCCGACGACGAGCCGGTGCGGACCATGGCCGCCATGCTCGCCGCGGCCGTGCAGCTGCGGCACGCCACGCTGTCGGAGTGGGTGCTGGCCGGGCACCCGCCGGCCGACATCGAGCGCAGCGTCCGGGCCGTGGCCACCGAGGCCATCGGCCGCGTCGCGCGGGCCTTCCCCGATCTGGACCTCCCGCGCGCCGAGGTCGCCCGGGCCGCCGCGGGCTAGCCCTCAGGCGTGGGGCCGCACCGTGTGGCCGGAGCCCTCCAGCAGCACCCGGAAGTCATCGAGCACCGAGGGATCCTCGATGGTGGCAGGCATGTGCCACGGCTCCCCGTCGGCCATGCGGCGGATCGTCCCGCGCAGCACCTTGCCGGACCGGGTCTTCGGCAGCGCCCGCACGACGGCGGCCTGCTTGAACGCGGCGACCGGGCCGATCTCCCGCCGCACCCGGGCCACCAGCTCGGCCACCACCTCGGCCTCCGGACGGTCCACGCCGGCCTTCAGCACCGCGAAGCCCATGGGGACCTGTCCCTTCAGGTCGTCGGCCACGCCCACCACCGCGCACTCGGCCACGTCCGGATGGCCGGACATCACCTCCTCCATCTGCCCGGTCGACAGCCGGTGGCCGGCGGTGTTGATGACGTCGTCGATGCGGCTCATCACGTACACGTAGCCGTCGAGGTCCAGGTACCCGGCGTCCGCGGTCATGTAGTGGCCCGGGAAGCGCGACAGGTACCCGCTGATCCAGCGCTCGTCGCCGCCCCACAGCGTGGGGGTGCAGCCCGGCGGCAGCGGCAGCCGCACGCACAGCCCGCCGATCTCCCCGGTGGGCGCGTCGTGGCCGTCCTCGTCGAGCACGCGGATGTCGTAGCCCGGCACGGCCTTCGCCGGCGACCCGGGCTTCACCGGCAACAGCTCCAG
>LNFM01009705.1_pt1 | contig 20402 bp, 19 predicted proteins | sample 596031 | NCBI WGS metagenome assembly LNFM01 (sample SAMN04254537, study PRJNA301005) | activated carbon metagenome | isolation source: dual media filters at the Ann Arbor, Michigan drinking water treatment plant | place: USA: Ann Arbor | reverse complement strand
CCATCGTCGGCACCAACGTCGCGTCGGACGCGCTGTCCAACCTGGCGTCGCCCGGCGTCATCGGCGGTGCGCTGATCGTCGTCGGCGAGGACTACGGCGAAGGCGCCAGCGTGATCCAGGAACGCACCCACGCCTTCGCGATGAAGTCGCAGCTGTGGCTGATGGACCCGCGCCCCGACCTGCCCACCATCGTGCACTGCGTGGAGCAGGCCTTCGAGCTGTCGGAAGCCTCGAACACGCCGGTGATGCTGGAGCTGCGCATCCGCGCCTGCCACGTGCAGGGCAGCTTCGTGGCCAAGGACAACCGCTCGCCGCGCCACGGCACGCACGCGCTGATGGCCGAGCCGGCGCCCTTCGACTACGAACGCCTGGCGCACCCGCCGGTGACCTTCGGGCACGAGCGCCAGAAGATCGAGAAGCGCCTGCCCGCGGCCCGCCGCTTCATCGCCGAGCGCGGCCTGAACGAGCTGATCGCCGGCACGCGTGGCGGACTCGGCCTGATCGTGCAGGGCGGCCTGTTCAACACGCTGGCGCGCTCGCTGCAGCAGATGGGCCTGGCCGACGAAGCGGGTCACGGCGACATCCCGGTGCTGGTGCTGAACGTCGTCTACCCGCTGCTGCCCGAGCAGATCGCCGACTTCTGCCGCGGCAAGCGCAGCGTGCTGGTGGTGGAAGAAGGCCAGCCGGACTTCATCGAACAGGAGATCGGCGCCACCTTGCGCCGCGCCGGCGTGACGACCGCGCTGCACGGCAAGGACCTGCTGGCGCCGGCGGGCGAAGTCACCGCCGAGGTGCTGCTGAACGGCCTGGCACGCTGGCTCGACGGCGACGATGCGGGCGACGGCGAAGGCATCGACACGGGCCCGGCGACCCGCCTGCTGGCCGAGGTGAAGCAGACCCGCGAACGCGCCGCTGCGCTGCTCGGCGGCGCCCTGCCCGGCCGGCCGCCCAACTTCTGCACCGGCTGCCCCGAGCGGCCGGTGTTCGCGGCGCTGAAGCTGGTGCAGCGCGAGTCAGCACCGACATCGGCTGCCACTCCTTCGCCACCTTCGCGCCTTTCGGCTTCGGCAACTCCATCCTCGGCTACGGCATGAGCCTGGCCAGCGGCGCGGCGGTGCGCAGCTTCCAGCAGCGCCGGCCGGTGGCCATCATGGGCGACGGCGGCTTCTGGCACAACGGCCTGCTGTCGGGCGTGACCTCCGCCCTGCTGAACCAGGGCGACGGCGTGCTGATCATCATGAAGAACGGCTACACCTCGGCCACCGGCACGCAGGACGTGGTGTCCACGCCGAGCAGCGAGAGCCGGCGCGAGGCCGAGGCCCGCAGCGCCACCGGCGGTGAACTGACCATCGAGAACACGCTGCGCGGCATGGGCGTGCGCTGGCTGAAGACGGTGCACAACTACCGCGTCTCGGAAGTGCGCGAGGTGCTGCGCGAGGCCTTCACCACCGGCACCGGCGGCCTGAAGGTGGTGATCGCCGACGGCGAGTGCCAGCTCGAGCGCCAGCGGCGGCTGAAGCCCCTGCGCGCCAAGGCGCTGAAGGCCGGCCAGCGGGTGCAACGCACCAAATACGGCGTGGACGACGAGACCTGCACCGGCGACCACTCCTGCATCCGCCTGTCGGGCTGCCCCACGCTCACCGTCAAGCCCTCGCGCGACCCGCTGAAGACCGACCCGGTGGCGCACGTCGAAGCCGGCTGCGTGGGATGCGGCCTGTGCGGCGAGGTGGCGCAGGCCGCAGCGCTGTGCCCGTCGTTCTGGCGCGCCGACGTCATCAGCAACGCGACGGCCTGGGAGCGCTTCCGCGACCGGCTGCGGCGCACCGTCATCGGCTGGATGGCGCCGGCATGAGTCAACTGCAGAGCATCCTGATCGCCGCCCTGGGCGGCGAAGGCGGCGGCGTGCTGGCCGACTGGATCGTCGAGTGCGCGCTGCGTGCCGGCCTGCCGGTGCAGGCCACCTCGGTGCCCGGCGTGGCGCAGCGCACCGGCGCCACCAGCTACTACATCGAATTCCTCGAATCGCCCCCGCCCGACGGCCGCCGCCCGGTCTTCGCGCTGACGCCGGTGCCCGGCCGCGTGGACGTGGTGCTGGCCAGCGAACTGCTGGAAGCCGGCCGCTGCATCGAACGCGGCTTCGTCGATCCCGCGCGCACGCTGCTCATCACCGCGCGGCACCGCGTGCTGACGACGCAGGAGAAGCTGGCGATGGGCGATGGCCGCTTCGACGACACGAAGCTGCTCGATGCCGCACGGCAGTTGGCTAAGCACTGCCTGGCGCTGGACCTGCGCGGCATCGCCGAGCGGCACGGCAGCGTCATCAGCGCCGTGCTGTTCGGCGCGCTGGCCGGCAGCGGGCGCCTGCCGGTGCCGCGCGAGGTCTGCGAAGCCGTGATCCGCGATGGCGGCATCGGCGTGACGCCCAGCCTGGCGGCCTTCGCCGAAGCCTTCGAGTTGGCGCGTGCCGCGGCACCAGCAGCGTCCTCGCCCGACACAAAGGGCTTGCCACCGGGTTTGCAGGCCGTGCTCGACCTCGGCGTGCAGCGCCTGACCGACTACCAGCACGCCGCCTACGCGCAGCGCTACCGCGAGCGCATCGGCGCCCTGCAGGCCGTGGCCGGCAGCGATGCCGCCTCGCTCGGTGCGCTGGAAGAAGCCGCGCGCCAGCTGGCGCTGTGGATGAGCTACGAGGACATCGTGCGCGTGGCCGACCTGAAGACACGCGCCTCGCGGCTGGCCCGCGTGCGGGAAGAGGCGATGGCCGGGCCCGACGACATCGTCGAGATCCGCGAGCACCTGCGGCCCGGGCTGGACGAGATCGCGGCCATCCTGCCGCCCCGCCTCGGCCTGGCCTTGCGCGCCCGCGTGAAGCGCGGCCAGCCCGCGGGCACCACCGGCCGCAGCCTCACGCTGACGACCACGTCCATCCACGGCTTCGCCCTGCTGCGGCTGCTCGCCTCGATGCGCCGCTTCCGGCCTGTCTCGTTGCGCTTCGGCGAAGAGCAGGCCGCCATCGAGCACTGGCTGCAGGCGATGGCCGCGGCGCTGCCCCGCCATGCCGGCTTCGCGCGTGCGCTGGCCGAGCTGCCGCGGCTGCGCAAGGGCTACAGCGACACCTTCGAGCGCGGCCGCGCCGGCTACGAACGCATCTTCGCCGCACGTGTCGATCCCGTGGTGGCCGGTGGCCGCTTCGACGACGCCGCCGCGCATGCGCTGGCCGCCGCGCTGAAGGCCGCACTGGCCGATCCCGAGCACCAGGCACTCGACCGCAGCCTGGGCCAGACCCGCCCGCGCGAGCAGCCCATCCTGTTCCGGCCCCGGGTTAACAAGCCTCCCGGGGAGCGCCCCGCGGGCCCATGATTCCGCCCCGACAAGGCCTCGCCGCCTTCGACATTCCGACCCCAGATCCTGGAGACAAGCCATGACCCCGATGAAGCACCTCACCGCCGCCGCCGCGGCCCTGGCCCTGTTCAGCCTGCCGCTGCAGGCCCACGCACAGGACAAGCCCGTGGAGCTGAAGTTCGCCCACTGGCTGCCCGCGCAGCACGCGCTGGCCACCACCGGTTTCCTGCCCTGGGCCAAGTCGGTGGAAGCTGCTTCGGGCGGCAGCATCAAGGTGGCCATCTTCCCGGCGCAGCAGCTGGGCAAGGCCGCCGACCACTACGACATGGCGCGCGACGGCATCGCCTCCATGACCTGGGTCAACCCCGGCTACCAGGCCGGCCGCTTCCCGATGTTCGCCGCCGGTGAGCTGCCCTTCATGATGGACAAGCCGGGGCCTGCGTCGGCCGCGCTGGACGCCTGGTACCGGCCCTATGCCGAGAAGGAGATGAAGGACGTCAGACTGTGCATGGCGCACCTGCACGTGGGCACCATCCATGCCAAGCAGGCCATCACCGACCCGGCCCAGCTCAAGGGCCTGAAGATCCGTTCGGCCAACGGCACCGTCTCGCAGATGATGACGGCGCTGGGCGCGACCAACGTGCAGGTCTCGGCCCCCGAGGCGCGCGATGCGCTGACCAAGGGCGTGGCCGACGCGATCACCTTCCCGTGGAATTCCATCATCGCCTTCGGCATCGACAAGGCGGTGACGCACCACACCGACATGCGCCTGTATGCCGCCGTCTTCACCTGGGTCATGAACAAGCCCTGGTACGACGGCCTGTCGGCGAACCAGAAGAAGGTCATCGACAGCCATTGCAACAACGAGTGGGCCGGTCGCGTCGGCAAGGATTGGGGCGCCGCCGAAGACGACGGTCAGGCCAAGCTGGCGGCGATGGGTGGCCACACCATCGTCAAGCTCACGCCGGCCCAGCTCGACACCTGGAAGAAGGCCGTCGCCCCGGTCGTCGACCAGTGGGTGGCCGCGGCCGACAAGGCCGGCTATCCCGGCAGGAAGGCGCTCGACGAGCTGAAGGCGCAGCTGGTCAAGACCGGCGGCGCCTACTGACCGGCCGAAGGCCCCGGGGGCATGGACCGCCTGCTGCGCGGCGTGGAGACCACGGCCGCGGTCTTCCTGCTGCTCATCGCGCTGCTCACCGCGGGCAACGTGGTGCTGCGCGACCTGTTCTCCACACAGATCCCCGACTGGTTCGACGGCAGCAAGCTGCTGATGGCCATCGCGCTGTTCTGGGGCATCGCGGTGGCCACGTACCACGGCGCCCACATCTGCGTGGACGTACTGTGGGAGCACCTGGGCGCACGCGGCCGCAAGTCGCTGGACCTCGTCGCCAGCGCCATCACGCTGGCTTTCCTGGCGCCCACCGCCTGGATGGTGTGGACCAAGGTGCTGGCCAGCGGCAGCCAGGCCACCAGCGACCTGCGGCTGCCGCTGATCTGGTTCACCGGCGTGGCCGCCACCGGGGCCGTGGCCGCCGCGGTGCTGGGCGTGATGCGCCTGGTGACGCTGGCGCGCAAGGCCGCGGACCCCACCGCCCCCGATGGACCGTGACCTCGTCGCCCTGGCGGGCTTCATCGGCATGTTCGTGCTGATGGCGCTGCGCGTGCCCATCGGCGTGGCCATGGGCATCGTGGGCGTGGCCGGCTTCGGCGTGCTCAGCGGCTGGGGTCCGGCCTTCAACCTGCTGGGCAACGTGCCGATGTCGGTGCTGTCGGACTACAACCTGGCCGTCATCCCGATGTTCGTGCTGATGGGCGCCTTCGCCTCGCACGCCGGCATGAGCACCGAGCTCTTCGCCGCCGGCCGCGCCTGGCTGGGCCACAGGCGCGGCGGGCTGGGCTACGCCGCCATCAGCGCCTGTGCCGGCTTCGCGGCCATCAACGGGTCGTCGGTGGCCACCGCGGCCACCATGACGCAGGTGGCCCTGCCCGAGATGCGCCGCGCCGGCTACGACCCCGGCTTCTCGGCCGGCCTCATCGCCGCCGGCGGCACGCTGGGCATCATGATCCCGCCGTCCACCATCTTCGTGCTCTACGGCATCATGACCGAGGTCGACATCGCCAAGCTCTTTGCCGCGGGCGTGGTGCCGGGGCTGATGGCGGTGGCCTTCTACTTCGCCGTGGTGCAGTTCCAGGCCTGGCGCCACCCGAGCCGCGTGCCGGTGGGCGTTCTGCACGGGTGGCCCGAGCGCTGGGCCAGCCTGCGCAACCTGTGGGCCGTGGTGCTGCTGTTCCTGTTCGTGCTGGGCGGCATCTACGGCGGGCTGTTCACGGTGCAGGAAGCGGCCGGCGTGGGGGCCGTCGGCACGCTGGTCATCGGCATGCTGCGCGGGCGGCTGCGCTGGCCGCAGATCCGAAGCGCGCTGATCGACGCGCTGCGCGTCTCGTCGGCCATCATGATGATCGTCGTCGGCGCCTTCCTGTTCGGCTATTTCCTCACCATCACGCAGTTCACGCAGCAGGCGGTGGACTGGCTGGTCAGCCTGCCCATCGGCGCCTACGGCGTGCTGGCGCTGGTGATGGTGGGCTACCTGGTGCTGGGTGCGGTGATGGACGAGCTGGCGATGATCCTGCTGACCGTGCCCATCGTCTTCCCGGCGATGGTGCAGCTCGGCTTCGACCCCGTGTGGTTCGGCGTCATCATCGTGATGGCCGTCACCTTCGGCATGATCTGCCCGCCGGTGGGCATGAACGTGTTCGTCATCAACAGCATCGCGCGCGACATCAAGCTGGTGGACATCTACCGCGGCACGATGCCCTTCATCGCCGTCGACCTGGTGCGCCTGGTCGTGCTGTGCGCCTTCCCCGGGCTGGCGCTGTGGCTGCCCAGAGTGCTGGGCGCCTGATGTCGACCACCCCCGTTGCGCCTTCGGCGCTCCCCCTCTAAGGGGGCAACCCCGGCGGCCGGGCGGAGCCCGTCCGCGGCGTCCGCTCGATCGGCTGCACTGGCGTGAACGACGAACATTCCTGGCCGGGCGGAGGATCTTTCCGGCCGGCCGCGCCCGGCGCCGCTACGATCCGCCCCCGAGGAGACACCGACCCATGACCGTCATCACCACCATCGAAGACCTGCGCGTGCTGGCCGAGAAGCGCGTGCCGCGCATGTTCTACGACTATGCCGACAGCGGCAGCTGGAGCCAACAGCAGCGACTTCCAGAAGATCAAGCTGCGCCAGCGCGTGGCCGTGAACATGGAGAACCGCAGCACCGCCACCACCATGGTGGGGCAGGTCGCAAAGATGCCCGTGTGCATCGCCCCGGTGGGTCTGACCGGCATGCAGCACGCCGACGGCGAGATCCACGCCGCGCGCGCGGCCGAGAAGTTCGGCATCCCCTTCACGCTGTCGACGATGAGCATCTGCTCCATCGAGGACATCGCCGAGCACACGAAGGCGCCGTTCTGGTTCCAACTCTACATGATGCGCGACCGCGACGCCATGGCGAAGATGATCGAGCGCTGCAAGGTGGCGAAGTGCAGCGCCCTGGTGCTGACGCTGGATCTGCAGGTCATCGGCCAGCGCCACAAGGATCTGAAGAACGGCCTCACCGCGCCGCCGCGGCCCACGCTGAAGAACATCCTCAACCTGGCCACCAAGCCGCGCTGGGTGCTGGGCATGGCCGGCACGAAGCGCCGCACCTTCCGCAACCTGGTGGGCCACGTGAAGGGCGTGAGCGACATGAGCTCGCTGGCCGCCTGGACCAACGAGCAGTTCGACCCGCGCCTGAGCTGGCCCGACGTCGAATGGGTGAAGAAGCAGTGGGGCGGCAAGCTGATCCTGAAGGGCATCATGGACGTCGAGGACGCGCTGCTGGCCGCGAAGGCCGGCGCCGACGCCATCGTCGTCAGCAACCACGGCGGGCGCCAGCTCGACGGCGCGCCCAGCAGCATCGAGGCCCTGCCGGCCATCGTGGCCGCGGTGGGCGACAAGCTGGAGGTGTGGATGGACGGCGGCATCCGCAGCGGCCAGGACGTGCTGAAGGCCTGGGCGCTGGGCGCGCGCGGCACGATGATCGGCCGCGCCATGGTCTACGGCCTGGGTGCGATGGGCGAGGCCGGCGTGAGCAAGGCGCTGCAGATCATCCACAAGGAACTGGACATCACGATGGCCTTCTGCGGCCACACGAACATCCAGAACGTGGACCGCGGCATCCTGCTGCCGGGCACGTTCCCGGTGGCTTAGCCCCCAGGCGTCGGCCCCACGACCATCCCGCGCCCAGCCAGCGCGGCGGCACCGACGCCCTGCCGCCGCCCGGCGACGAAGTCGCTCGAATCGCAGCGGCAGCGACACGGGGTTGGCCGGCAACACGCCGATCGCTGGGAAGGCAGCGATCGGCGCGACATCCACATTGTCGTACGTCAATTTTTACGCGCCGAGTCACGGGCAAGATCGCGCGGGGGCTCGCCTCCCCGGGGAGATTGACGATGGACGCCGGTGAAGTCGGGAGTGTGGATCTGCCTTTCCGGCACGGGTCTGCTGGCCTGTCTGCAGTGCATGAATGGATCATGCGCAGGCACCCCGGCTCGATGGCCATCGATCTGGACACCGACCTGCTGGACAACCGGTTGATCGACTCGCTGGAATTCGCTGAGTTTCTCTTCGTGCTCGAAGAAGCCGCCGGAAGGCGGATCGATCTTGAACGGATTGATCTCAATGCCTTCAGAACTCTCAGAAGCATCCAGCGATGCTTCTTCGCGGAGAGTTGAACGATGTGCACCGCACTCGCGACGGTGACCTCCGGCGGCCTGGCGACGCTCGACGAATCTGCCATCCTGGTGCTTCGCCACCTGGACCATGCCATCTTGACCTGGGGGAAGGCACAGGAGTGCCGGCAAGTGGAGTTCCCTGCCGTGAGCCCGGTGGCGGACCTGGAGCGCATCGACTACTTCCACAACTTTCCTCATCTTGGCCTGGCCGTCTCTCCGATTCGATCGTCCGCGTTGGCACAGATCGCGCAGAGTCGCGAAAGCGGGTCCGAAGGACGCATTGCATCAGACCTCCTCGAGCCGGCCGCCTACTTTCTGCCCTCAGCCGCCTGCTACCCGGTGTATGCCCAACTGCAGAACCAGTTGCTCGGCGACCAAGTTCGAAGAACGACGAGCCAACGCTGTTTTCGCAATGAAGCGCACTACGACGGGTTGGCACGTCTGCGTTGCTTCACGATGCGGGAGCTGATTTGCGTCGGCGCAGCGGAGGCAGTGCAGTCCTTCTTGTCGACGCAACGGGCGTGGATCGATGAGTTCGCGCGGGGTTGCGGCATCGGCGTCAGCATCAGGCCTGCCACCGACCCGTTCTTCGAGCAGAACGGCCCGCGTGCGCGCATGCAGCAGATGTTTCCGGTGAAGGACGAGTTTGTCGCTGATGGCGACGTCGCGATCGCGTCCGTCAACTTTCATCGCAACTTCTTTGCCGAGCGGTGGAACATCCGTCTTGACGGGGGCCAGCTGGCGTTCTCCGGATGCGTTGCCTTCGGAATGGAGAGATGGCTGCACGCGTTGGTGCAAGTGCACGGTGACCAGCTGGGCGCGCTGACGGACGCCATCGAAGCCGGCACTCGGCGGGCCGGCCTGGGTGCACCGTGAAGCCGTCCAGCAATCGTTGAGCGACCCCACTCCGGAACACACCATGCAGGCCGATTCCGAGACCATGGCAAGGGCGGACCCTGGCCCGGGGCTGGACGAACTGGCGCAGCGGTTGTGCCTCACCTCGGAGCGACGGTCCACTGCCACATTCGCGCGGGTCTCGTTTCCCGAGCAGCTGGATCGCAGTCGCACACTGATGCCTGCCGACTATGCCACTCTGCGGTACCTGCCGATCTGGGAGTCGCTGGACCCTGACGTCCGCTGGCGACTCGGCCTGCTCGAGGCGGTGAACTTCTTCTCGCTCAACATTCACGGTGAACAAGCCCTGGTGGCGGCGCTGGTGGAGCGCCTGTACCGCCGGCGCTGGCCTTGGGAGACGGCTTCGGTGAGTCGCTTCCTGCAGCACTTCATTCACGAAGAGAACTCGCACACCTACATGCTGGCCGAGTTCTGCGTCCGGTATCACGGACAGGTGATGCCGGAACTCGTGTGGCGTTTCGAGCAACCGAAGCTGTCACCGTCCGGCCTCGAACTGCTCTTCTTTGGACGTCTTTACGTCCTGGAGTCGCTACTGGACAAGGTCAACCGGGCAGCCCTCAGCGACCCGGATCTGGATGAGACGGTGCGCAGCATCCATCGCTCGCATCATCTCGACGAGGCTCTGCATCTGGCGTTCGATCGCGCTGTGATCGCCCAACTGGCCAAGCAGACGGAGGGAGCAGTCTGCGAGGCAGAACGCGCTCACATCGAACGACTCTGCCGACAGTACGCCGACTATGCCTCGTCGCGGCTGGTGAATCCTCGGGTCTATCGCGAGCTCGGGCTCGCCGAACCGCTGCAACTGGCAGAGCAGGTACGGGGCTCTGACCGCTGGCGCGAGCTCATGTCGACATGGCAGCAAGAGGCCTTCAAGCTCTTCCGCGACGTTGGTGTCTTCGCGGCTTGAATCCCCGGACATCGTCATGAGGATCGTGGCGTATACAGACGTTCATGCCCAGTCCCTGGCTTCGGCCATTGCGCGCGCCGACTTTGATGTTCCCTTGCTGACCCAACCCGCCTTCGTTCAGCACTACTTTCTGGACAACCCGGAATGTCGCCTGCACTTGCTCCTCGACGAGAACGAGGAAGTGCTTGCGACTCTGGGATCGGAGCGCATAGTCCTGCAAGTGGGTGACGATCTGCAGGCGGCGGCAGTCTGTTCCAACACGTACTCGTTCCGACCAGGCGCGATCGCGTTCCTGTTCTTCCACTGGATGCGCTCGACCAAGATCGGCATCGCATTCCCGGGCAACGCGTCATTCACGGCCCTGCTGGCCCGACAGGAGCGCTGGCGAGCCCTCCACGGCCTTCACGTCTACTACCTGAACTGGGACTATCCATCGCAACCGAGCGATGCACTGTGGAAGCGCGCACTCCGGCCGGCCGTCCGCCTGGCTCGCCGGGTCGACGCCAGCGCGTTCCCACTCAGGATCGCAGCAGAGCGGCAGGACGACCTGCGCGTCCTCGAAGTTGATCAGGTGGGCGAGGACATGCTGCCCACCCGGACACCGTTCGGACTGCGACTGGCCCCCGACATCGACCACCTGCGGTGGCGATTCGACAGCCGACTTCCCCACATCCGCTACAGAGTCTTCAAGATCTTCCGCGGACCGATCGTGTCTGGCTACGTCGTCATCGCCGAGTGGGAGTTCTGCCTGCTGGTGTCGCACTGCGACGGTGCCGACCCCGACGTCGTGGCATTCGGCGTTCTATCGACGATCGCAACCCTCAATCAGGGGTCCCAGCGCTATCGAAAGGTGTTGCTGAGCACTTCGCATGCCCGGATGTCCGCAGTGTTCAGACGGTTCGGCTTTCAACCCAAGGACGAGGAGATCCCCGTCTACATGACACGGGAAGAGTCCAGGCGTGTCAACGCTCCATCGACACAAGACTGGCTGCTCAACCTCGATCTCGGCGATATCGGGACCGTGCTGGGCCTGGTGTACAACCCCTGAGGCACTGGCTCGACGATGTCACCCCTGTCACCGAGCATGCGCGCACTTGCAGACCGTCTGGGCGTCGACTTTCCGTTGATCCAGGCTGGGATGGGTGGCGTGGCCGGTCCGCAGCTGGTGGCAGCGGTGGCAGAGGCTGGCGCGGTCGGCACTCTGGCGCTGTACCGGATGCCGCCACGCGAGATCCGTGCTGCGTTGGAGCTGACTCGCCAGCTGACCCACCGGCCTTTCGGGGTCAACCTGATCCCGGAGCTGGTGAGTCCGACTGCCCTGAGCGAACAGATCGAGACGGTGCTTCGGGCCTCGGATCCCAGCGTTCATTTCAGCTTCTATGGTCAGCCGGACGCTCACTCGTGCGAGGCCGTCCAACGAAGCGGAAGGGCCTTCCTGATCAAAGCGGGTGACGTCGAAGGCATGAACGCTGCCTTTTCACGAGGAGCGACGGCGGTCATCCTCCAAGGTGTGGAGGCCGGCGGACACCTGCTGGGCACGCAGGCGCTGGAAGAACTGCTGGCGCATTGCATGGAAAGCCGACCCAGCGGGCCACTGGTCTGTGCGGGCGGCATTTCGAGCGGTGCCGAGTTGCGCAGATGGGAGACCGCCGGTGCCGCCGGCTGCCAGTGCGGAACGATCTTCGTGGCAACGCATGAGAGCCTTGCACACGCCGTCTACAAGCGGCGCATTGTTGAATCCCAGGCGAACAGAACGATGGTCACAGACCTGTTCTCCATCGGGTGGCCGGGACGGCGTCATCGCGTGATCGAGAACCCGCTCACCGAGCCGAACGCCGCTGCATTGCCGCCCCACTTCATCGCACGCGTCTCATTCGCCGGCCGCTCGCATCCCATAGCCCGCTACAGCGCCATGGTTCCGACGGAACAGACCACAGGCAAGGTCGAGGAGATGGCCATGTACGGTGGACTGTCGGTGGCCGGAGTGGACAGGGTCATGCCTGCACGCGAACGTGTAGGCCTCTTCATCGCCGAGTTTTCGGCCAGTTGAAACCGGGGGCACCGTGCTTTCCATTGGCAGCCTTCGAACATTGGGCCGGCGCCTCTCCCGCGGCTGGCATGGCCAGACCGCGGGCGGCGAGTTCACGGCTCCGGACTGGGACACCTACGCATTCGAGCTGTCCCGCCCACACGCCGCCCCAGAGTCCGACCATGCTGAGTCGCGGGTCGTGCATGCCGCCCTGAGCGCACTTCACAACGAGGGCATCCTTCAACAGACCCACTACGATCAGCAACGGTTCGGTGCCCTGCGCCATCGAGTGCAATCGAGCTTCGACATCCCCTGGTCGGCCATCACGCCTCGGATGCAACGGTTGGTCTATGCCATCAACGCGATTCACCAGCCTCCGGTGATGATTGCCGCCGGCATCTATTGCGGCTACACGTTCATTTCCAACGCGGGCGCCGCTGTCGGACCGGGCGCCGTGTACCATGCCCGGGAGCTGATAGGGCTCGAGATCGACCCCGACGAGGCCGAGCGTGCCCGCGCAAACCTGGCACGATTCGATGTCCCCGATACGGCCCACATCGACACTGCCGATGCAGTTGCATTCTGCAGGGACTGGCCAGAGGCGATCGATCTTCTCTATCTGGATGCCGACGCACCAGCCCCCGTGGGCAAGGACATCAATGCCGATATCGCGCAGGCGGCATGGGACAAGATGCCCCGTGGAGCATTGCTCCTGGCCCACAACAGCGTCAACTCGAGGACGTCCATGGCACGCTATCTGTCGTTCGTGAGAGATCGCACCAACGCACGAGCCAGCCTGAATGTCGTCATCGATGCCGAGGGCTTGGAAGTCACGCTGAAGTGAATTCCAGACCGGCCTCGCGCCATCGAGTGCGGCATCGGTATCGCCGCAACCTCATCGAAGGTGCGCCGCGCAGCCCGGAACTCTGATGGCAGCCACGGTATCGAGTCCCTGGATTCTTCTGATCGGAGGCGATCCTGCTGCGGGAACGGCTCACGCAGTGGATCCCCTTTCACAGGAGAACGAATGCAGCAGCGATCTCCGGCACCCTGCGGCCCGAGCGGATGCCCGCGGGCACGGAAAGCTGACTAGTTGGGCACGATGGCAGGTCGAAGATGCTGCCACTGATCGCGAACGTGCCTGACGAGGGGCCAGCGATAGCAATTCACATGAAACAACCGCCGGCGATGTGACGTCCAGCGCGAGGTCCACGGCATGAAGGGCCCGTAGAACTCGCATCGCCGCAGCGATCTGGTGTCGAACAGTCGCTGCCAGGCGAGGTGCTTGAGCAGGGTTGACGGGGAGACGCCCTGCACGGACTCATCGTAGGCTGTCTTCAACAGCACCAAGGTGTCACCGTTCGAGATGCACAAGTCGATGGCAGCCACCTGGTCGCAGAAACGCAGACGGTAGATGTGGCCCAGTCCGCTGCGGCAAAAATCCTTCATCACGTTGATGTAGAAGCGACTCTGGGTGCTGCCCGATGTCAATGCCGTCCCGACACCTGCCTTCCAGCCGGTGCTTTCCAGGTCGACATAACAGGCCATCACCTCGTCGACGCATTCGCTCGCCGTGAGTTCCTCCAGCAAGACGGGTCGTCCCTCTCGCATCAGCCGAGCATGCTGGGTGCGCATGTTCTGCCGAAGCTTGGGACTCCGCTGACCCCAGAACTCATGGAACTTGCCTTCGATGGAGATCCAGCCGGTGTCGATGTAGTCCAGCGTCTGCACCAAGGGGCCATTGCAAGGACGTGGTGCCATGGCCGGGTCCTGCTGGGTGACGCCGAGCATCAAGGGCATGCCAGGCAGGGCTCCGAACAGCCCGGCAGCAGCGTCGCGATAGCTCACGTCACGGGCCATCAGCCAAGCACCGAGAGGCATCTGCGAGGGCTGAAAGGTCTGCCATCGTCCGCACGACAACGACACCAGCACCGCCATGACGTCCTCCTTTCCGGCGGGGCCGCGGGCGGCGACCATTTCGTCGCCGGTGCCGAAGTGCAGCAAGGCCTGCAGCACGAAGCTGGAATTCAGGATCGGCGGGCCCCCACAGGCCTCATTCAGACTGTCCCAGGCCGGCCCCATGCGCTCGAACTCCGTGCCTGGCAGCAATCGCCACCCATCGGAGTTCGACTCTGTTCGGGGTGGGTCCAGGCACATCGTCTCGGAGGGCCGGTTGGCAAGGCGGGAGATGCTCGGTCTCGGGACTTGGGGGCCGTCGTGGCCGGTTCGCGGCTTGGACCTTGCTGGTTCGGCCGGCTGTTCAATGGCCGGTCCCGCTCAAGAATGAGGGTTCCATCTGCCCTCTTGCAATCGGACGTGCGGGACATCGGGGGGTTGCGACAGACTCTATGAGTTCGCGCCAGACACCGATTGAGCCTTGTCAATCGAGCAAGCGGTCGCCACGCGATCGGGTCGGGTGCCATGCAGCTCAGCTCAAGGCCGGTCACGACGCCGGGCGTCTGTTGGGGGCGAGGTTCCACAGCCGATCGCGAGGCTGCCGGGCGGCGGCGATTCGGACGCCGTGCCAGGGACAACAAAGCCCGGCAGACCCTGGCGGACCCGTGCTCAAGGCATGTCCTCGTGCAGTCGCGGCAACAGCTCTCGCTGGCCGCTGACGGCGATGTCCACCGCCCGGCCGCTGCCGCGATGCAGCCAGCCCTGCTGCGTGAAGTGCTGGCACAGCGCATCGGCCAGCTGACCACCGAGGTGGTTGCGACGCACCGACCAGTCCAGGCAGCGGTAGGCGTCGCGCGACGCCGGGGCGTCGGGGAACGGCCGGTCGACCTTCGGCGCGCCCCGGGCGTCCAGCCGCCAGATCGGCACCCGACCGTCCCGCGTCAGCACGGCATTGACATCGCCCGACGGGTGCCCCATGACACCCACCCCTGGCCAGAGCCGTCACGCAGATTCCGGCGCGGCTGGAGGTTCGGTCCAGCCGCGGCCCCATCACGCGGGCTTGGGTTATCCTAGATCAAGCGCGCATCGCTTGAGGAGCCGGAATGAACCACGGTGACGAAGCCATCGCCCCCGTCCCGGACAGCGGGTTCACGTCGTCCGGCAGGGACCCGGTCCCGATCGCGCCCCTGTCGCTGGATCGGGACATCTTCCTGCGCTCGCTCCTTCGTGAACTCGCGGGCACCCTGCAGGACGTGGTCGGGCTGGACGAAGCGGCCGGCTTCATCAGCGTGGTCGGTCAGCGCATCGGCGACCAGATCAACGCCATCTACAGACGCGAGCTCGGTACGCCGGTACTGAGCCGCCCCCAGGTGGCCGAGGTGCTTGTCGACCTGAAGCGGCGCATCGAGGGCGGCTTCCGCGTCGTCGAGCAGGACGACACCCGCATCGTGCTGGAAAACAACCGCTGCCCCTTCGGCGACAAGGTCGTCGGCCGCCCGTCCCTGTGCATGATGACGTCCAATGTCTTCGGCGTCATCGCCGCCGAGAACCTGGGCCAGGCCAAGGTCGAGCTGCTACAGACCATCGCCGAGGGCGCGCCGGGCTGCCGGGTCGTGGTGCATCTGCAATCCACGACGCAGTCCGAAGCGGCCCGGGGCCGCGAGTACTTCAAGGCCTGAGCGGACCGCATGGCAGAGCCGCGTCCGACGTGCCATGGTCCCCGCCCCCACAGCATCGATGCGACCCCTGCTTGACGTGCTGCCGGAGCCGCTGTTGCTGCTGGACCTGCAGGGCCGGCTGCTGCACCTCAACCGCAGTGCACTGCAGTTGCTGGACCTGTCGGCCGCCGACGTGGTGGGTCAGCCCTTTCAGACCCTGTGCAGCGACCCGCCCGACGTCGTGACCGCCGTTCTGCTCCAGGGCGCACGCAGCACCCAGTTCAGCCCGGCCCGGCTGTCGCTGAACCGCGGCCAGGCGGCTCCCTGCCGCTGTGAGCTGGCACGGGTCGCTGCCACGGCGGAGCATCCGGCAGGCCTGCTGATGCGACTGCAGCCCCAATCGGTGGCTGCCAGCCGCTTCCTGGCCCTGAGCGAGCGCATCGACGCCTTGTCGCGCGAAGTTGCCCGACGCCGCGCGGCCGAATCCGCGCTGCGCGAGCAAGGCGAATGGCTGCACGTCGTCCTGCGCAGCATCGGCGATGCCGTCATCGCCACCGACGCGCTGGCCCGGGTCGTGCTCATGAACCCGGTGGCCGAGCAGCTGTGCGGCTGGTCCGAGGCTGAAGCACGGGGCCAGCCCATCACCGCGGTCTTCCCCATCGTTCATGCCCTCACCCGACAGCCAGCCACCGATCCGGTGCAGCGGGTGCTGCGTGAACGCCGCCTGGTCGGCCTCGATCCGCAGACGCTGCTGCTGGCGCGCGATGGCAGCGAGTTGCCGATCGACGATGCGGCCGGACCGATCCTCGATGCCGATGGCCAGTTGCTGGGCGTCGTGCTGGTGTTCCGCGAGATCAGCGAACGGGTTCAGGCGGAAAGCGCACGCCGCCTGCTCGAACAGCAGCTGCGCAACGCGCAGAAGATGGAAGCGGTCGGCACCCTGGCCGGCGGGATCGCGCACGACTTCAACAACGTGCTGGGCGCCATCCTGGCCAACACCGTGCTGGCCGAGGAAGAACTGGCGTCCGACCACCCGGTGCGGCCGCGGCTGGCGCACATCGGCCGCGCCGGACAGCGTGCACGCGAGCTCGTGCGTCAGATCCTGGCCTTCAGCCGGCGCCAGCCGCAGCTGCTGCGCCGGCAGGCCTTGCATCCTCTGGTCGAGGAATGTGCCGCGCTGTTGCGCAGCACGCTGCCGGCGTCGGCCCAGCTGCGTGTGCTGATGTGCGACGAACCGCTGCACGTGCTGGCCGATGCCACCCAGGTCGAGCAGGTGCTGATGAACCTTTGCACCAACGCCTGGCATGCGCTGCGCGGAAGCAGCGGCCGCATCGGCGTGACGCTGGACGTCTACGAAGGCGAAGTGCCCGACGGGATCGCAGCCGGCTTCGGCCCCTGGCAGCCGGGCCGCTATGCACGTGTCACGGTCAGCGACAACGGCTGCGGCATCGACGCCAAAGCCTTGGAGCGGATCTTCGATCCCTTCTTCACCACCAAGCCCAAAGGAGAAGGCACGGGCCTGGGCCTGGCCGTGGCCCACGGCATCATCGCCGAGCACCGCGGCGCGCTGACCGTGCTCAGCACACCCGGCAAGGGCACCCGCTTCGAGCTGCTGCTGCCGCTGGTCGAGGGCAGCGACGCCGAAGCCATTCCGCTGACGCTGCCTGCTCCGGCACAGGTACAGGGCCGGGGACGGCACGTGATCTACATCGACGACGATGAAGTGCTGGTGGTCACCGTCGAAGCGCTGCTGACCCGGGCCGGCTTCCGGGTCAGCGCCTTCGGCAACCCGCACGATGCGCTGCTGGCCTTGCATTCCACGCTGACGGATGTGGATATCGTGGTCTCCGACTTCAACATGCCCCAGCTGACCGGCCTGGACGTGGCGAGCGAGATCGCCCGGATTCGCCCCGGGCTGCCAGTGATCGTGAGTTCCGGCTACCTGTCCGAGGACCTGCGGCAAGGCGCACTGGCTGCCGGCGTGGCGCGACTCCTGAACAAGGAAGAGACGTACGAACGGCTGGCCTCGCTGATCGACGAGGTGCTCGCCACGGGTTGAAGCAGGGTCGCCGGGGTGCCGCGCCGGGCCACGCGGCTCGCCGACGCCCCGTCAGCCGAGGCAGTGGCCGGGCAGCTCGAAGCCGTCGAGGCCTGCTCGTTCGTCACGCGGCTGCACGTCGAAGTCCGCGACGCCCGGCGCACCCGCCAGGTGCCGCAGCAGCATCGCGTCCGGCGCGGGCGCTCGCGCTGGCGATCAGGTTCTGTCCCTCGGTCAGATGAGCAGGTTTCGCGAGTCGGCAGGTGCCTGCTCGCGGTCGAGCAGCCCGTAGTCGCGCACCACCGAGGCCACACGCAGGCGGTAGCCGGCCAGCACCTCGCTGCGGCCTTCCTGCTGGCCCTGCCGGTGCATGCCGTGGCAGCGCCAGGCCCTCACCGCGTCCTCGTCGCGCCAGAAGCTCAGCGACACGTAGTGGCCGGGCCGCGTCACGCTCTCGAAACGCTCCACCGACAGGAAACCGTCGATCGCCTGCAGGTCGGCCTTCAGTGCCGCGGCGAGCTCGAAGTAGCGCTGCGTCGCGCCTGAGCGCGGTTCCAGTTCGAAGATGACGGCGATCACGGTGCCACCCCGCAGGATTGCTGGAAGGCTTCGCGCGGGAGGACGCTGGCTGGATCGCGGGCAGGACAGGTGACTGACATCAGGGAACCTCGAGGTCGTTGTGCCGAGCCTCGACTGTGCAGCAGATGGGACGGTGCGTGCTGCCTGCGGGCGTTGACGGAAAGCGGACACCGGGGGCAGGCAGGGGTCAGGGACGGCCTGGCACCAAGGCGACCCGGGCGGCCGTCAGTTCGCGCACGCGCCGGTCCTCGTAGTACCCGCCATATTCCGTCCACCGCAGGAACGGCCGTGCGCATGCAGCGCAGGCCCACACCTCGCTGCGGTTGTAGGGGTGGAAGCCCGGCGCGATGGGGGCATCGACCGACCACAGCCTCGTGCCGTCCGGGTGGTACTCGTCCCAGCCGGGCTCGTCTTCGCCCGTGCGCAGCGTGCCCAGGCGCCGCAGGTCGCTCTCGGCGAAGCCGGCGGGCATCTGCTCCCAGCCGGGGCACACCAGCGGCGCACAGGTTGGGCAGGGTGCGCGGCCTTCGGCGGCCTGGGCGATGGCCAAGAGTTCGCTCGGGGTGATGAGGTGCATGGGCAGGTTCTCTGATGGCGCGGCGTTCAGCGCAGGGACGTGCCCGCGACGCGCAGCACCTCGTCGGCCATGCGCGCCGCGGCACCGCGGTGCGCGGCGGCAAAGGCCAGCGCGCGGGCCGACCAGGCGGCCCGGTCGGGCGCCGACGCCGACTGCGCGGCCCGTGGCACGGCCTCGGCCAGGCTGGCGACGCGCTGCGCGGCACCGGCCTCGATGGCGAGTTCGGCCGCCAGCTCGAAATTGAAGGTGTGCGGCCCCATCAGCAGCGGACAGCCGCAGGCGGCGGCCTCGATGAGGTTCTGGCCGCCCAGCGGCTCGAAGCTGCCGCCCAGCAGCGCGACGTCGGCCGCGGCGTAGTACAGCGGCATCTCGCGCATCGAATCGCCCAGCCAGACGTCGGCCGGCGCGGCGTGGTGCGGCGGCGTGTCGCCCCACCCGCTGCGGCGTTCGCAGCGCAGCCCGGCGGCGGCCACCAGCGCGGCGACTTCGTCGAAGCGCTGCGGGTGCCGCGGCACCAGCAGCAGCAGCGGGCGGACGCCGGGCAGGGCCGCCCAGGCCTGCAGCAACGGCGCCTCCTCGCCTTCGCGCGAACTCGCCATAAGCACAGTCGGCCGATCGGCGATGCGGCGCCAGGCGCGGCCGCGCTCGACGAGCACGGGGTCCATCGCCATGTCGAACTTCAGGTTGCCCATGACCTGCACGTCGACCGCGCCCGAGGCACGCAGCCGACGCGCGTCGCCTTCGGTCTGCGCCAGCACCGCCGCGAGCTGCGCTGCCGCCGGGTGCAGCAGGGCCGAGAAACGCTCGCCCTTGCGCTGGCTGCGCGCCGACAGCCGCGCATTGGCCAGCACCATGGGCACGCCGGCCAGCGCGGCGTGGTGCAGCAGGTTGGGCCAGATCTCGGTCTCCATCAGCACGCCCACGGCCGGCCGGTGGGCCGCCAGGAAGCGGCGCACGGCGCCGGGTGTGTCGTAGGGCAGCCAGGCCTGCCGGTCGCCCTCGCGCAGCAGGGCGGCGCCGGCTTCCCGCCCGGTGGCGGTGGTGTGCGTGAGCAGCAGGCGCAGCTGCGGACGGCGTTCGCGCAGCGCGTCGACGAGCGCTGCGGCCGCGCGGGTTTCGCCCAGCGACACTGCGTGCACCCACAGCGCGCCGGGCTCGGTGCGCTGGCCCGCCAGGCCCAGACGTTCGCCCCAGTTCGTGCGGTACAGCGGCTCGCGCCGGCCGCGCCACCACAGCCGCGCCAGGTAGGCCGGCGTGGCCAGGCGCAGCAGCAGCGAGTAGACGGCTCGGGCGAGGCGGCCCGTCATGGCCTGCGCACCCCGCGCTGCGCGCCTCGCCGACCCACCCGGTGCGCCCCCCGACAGCGCACGCTCAGTGCGCCGCTGCCGCCACCTTCGCGTCGGGCTTCAGCGTGCGCAGCACGCCCATGAACTGCTCTTCGATGCGGTGCAGCGCCTCGGCGGTGTGCCCTTCGAAGCGCAGCACCAGCACCGGCGTGGTGTTGCTGGCGCGGATGAGCCCGAAGCCGTCGGCGAAGTCGACCCGCACGCCGTCGATCGTGCCCACCTCGCCGCCGGGGAAGCTGATGCGGCCGTCGGCCACGCGGGCCTGCAGCTCGGCCACCACGGCGTGGTGCTCGCCCTCGGCGCAGGGCACGTTCAGCTCGGGCGTGTTGAAGCTGGTGGGCAGCGCGTCGAGGA
>LNFM01011762.1_pt1 | contig 20405 bp, 26 predicted proteins | sample 596031 | NCBI WGS metagenome assembly LNFM01 (sample SAMN04254537, study PRJNA301005) | activated carbon metagenome | isolation source: dual media filters at the Ann Arbor, Michigan drinking water treatment plant | place: USA: Ann Arbor | reverse complement strand
TCGTGATCTACGATTATGATGGGCTGAAGGTTCTACCCGACGAGATCGCGCATGACCTGCCGGGCGGCGAGTGGCGCCGCGTGCAGCGCGCCTCGGGCTACAAATATATCCTGGTCAACGGCGAGGTCACGATGCGCAACGACCGACCGACCAACACCCACTCGGGTCGTCTGCTGCGCCACGGTGCGTGACTACTGACAACGCTGTCCCTTTACCGGAACGCGCAGTTTCCAGCACAGGGTCTCGCCGTCGGCCGCGCGACCGGTATTGCAGAAGTAGACCTCTCTATCCTTCTGAAGCCAGACACCGCCGGGAACGGCGGCCTTGATATCGAAGCCGGTGGAAATCAGCAGACCCGGCGACATCGCCGCCGCTTCCGAATATTGCGACAGACAGGTGGGCGGCTTGTTTTGCGCGGGTTGCTGCGGCTGCGCCCACGCCGTCCCGATTGCGAGGCAGGCGAGCAGGATAGCCAGCAGAGACTTCATTCAAACCCTTTTTCGGCAATAATCACCGAAACTCTATGTTGATCGGTCAGCGGACGCAACGAACGAGCGTATTGGGTCCCTCCAATACTCGGGACAGCTCGGCGCCGGTGGCTACTCCACGATGGTCGTTTCGAAGTCGGCCGGCATGGTGATCTCGATCAGTTCGAGATCGTCGGAATGTAGACGGTCGAACCGGCCACCAGCTTGTGCTGCCCGTAGCCTTCGTATTCGAAGATCGCCCAGCCCTTCAGCACATACACGAACTGGAACTCGAGCGCATGACTGTGGCGCGGCGCGTCGGGATGCTGGCCGGGCACCGCGCGGATGACATGCGCGCCGACCCTGCCGCCGGTCAGTTCCTTCAGCCCGAGCGGCCTGTATTCGAAGAAGGGACGCAGCCCGTCTTTCTTGAAGGAGTCGGGACCGAGATGGCTGACGATGCCGCCGGCGCCCGTTGCCGTCTCTTCCTTGAGCTTCTCCTGCTCGGCTTCGCCGGTCGTGGGAAACAGGTCAGGCATTCGATCCTCCATGATGCTTTCGGCGGAGAATGCCCTGTTTTTCGCCAGCGCTCCAATAACCCGCTGATTTATCAGAAAACATCGGTAACATCGGTGTTTCTCGGCTCGCCGTGGTACATTGGCGAGGTACAGCGGTGGCGGTGTTTCGATTGGTCGGACTTCGCAAGAACAAGCGCACGGGCATTTGGGAGTACCGCAGGGTTCCCCCGGCTCACCTCAGACCCTACTACGACAAGCGCGAGTTCAAGCGCTCCACCGGCACCGCCGACAAGCGGGAAGCCGAGGGCCGGGCGCTCCCCTTCATCGCCCAATGGAAGGCGCTGGAGGAGGGCCTAGCCGCGAAGCATCGGGCCGCCGCCGCTGAGGCCGCCGGTCGAGGCGATACCGTGCCGCCGTTGGTTGTCCCCTCAGAACTTCCCGAGGAAACCTTGCGAGCCCTAGCCAGTGAGGCGGCCCGTGTGATCCTCGCGAAGCACTCCGCCAATCCCGCGCCGTATCCCGAGGCGACCGCGCGGAACGATGCGATACCCCCGAGCGCACCTCATGGTGAGCCCGCCCCCTGGGGGACCCGTGCCGACCCTTGGGCCGGTCACCGCTTCATGCTCCTCGCACCCAAGCACAGAGGATTGCCAGCCTCAGCACAGGGCGATGTGACCCGAGCCGCGCGAGCGGTGCTCGTGGCGCACGGACTATCGGCGGAGGGGCCTCAGTGGGAAGCCCTTTGCTACCTCGTGAGGGAAGCGCTGGACGGTGCCTATGCAATTCTCCAGCGACGCTACCGGGGCGAAGGGTGGACCGATGTGAGTTTTGCCGAGAGGTTCCCCGAGAGTGAGCCGAGCGGCGGCCCGCGCCCGTCGATCACCGGACTTGTTGAGCCATGGCGGCAGGCGAAGGAGAAGCCCAACGCGGCGACCTACGACCGATACAAGCGCGCGCTCGCAAACTTCGCGGCCTTCCTCGGGCATGATGACGCTACCCAAGTGCGGCCCGGCGACTTGCAGCGGTGGTTGATCGCGCTGAAGGACAGAAAGGCAGGAAAAGAACGGCTGACAGCGAATACGATCAACACGGGATACCGCGCCGGGGTAAAGGCTTGCTTCGCCGCAGCGGCAGAGGCGGGCGCGCTTCGCGTCGATCCGCTGGCGGGCGTAAGGTTCAAGATCAAGGCCGATGCTGCCAAGGCTCCTAGCAGGTTGCCCTATGGCGACGAGGATGCCGCCCGGCTGTTGGCATCCGCCCGCGAACAGCAAGGGACGATGCGATGGCTGCCCCTGTTGCTGGCCTACACTGGTGCGCGCATCGGTGAGATAGCCCAGCTTCGCCGCGACGACGTTCGCTTCGCCTCTCCGGAAGAGGCCCGCAAGGCAGGCGATGCGGTGGGCACCGTTGTCGAACCCCAGCGACAGGCGGGCGTCTACTTCCTTCGACTGACAAACGAAGGGCAGGGGCAGACGTTGAAGAACTTGTCATCCCGCCGGGAGGTGCCGCTCCATCCCGCGATCATTGAGGCAGGCTTCCTTGATTTCGTGGCGAAGGTCGGCGCGGGTCAATACCTCTTCCCGGACGTGACGACGGGCAAGTACGGCAACAAGGGTGACGGCGCGAGCCGCGACTATCGGAAGTGGGCTCGGAAGACGGTGGGCATTGCGGACCTTCGACTTACGGCCCACTCGTGGCGGCACCGGATCGAGGACCAGTTGCGCGACGCGGGAGCCCCCGAGGATATCCGCGACGCCCTCACGGGCCACGCCAGCAAGAGCATGGGCGGGCGCTACGGTCGGGGGCACTCGCTCGCGACCAAGGCCGAATGGCTGGCGAAGGTCCCGGTAGTCGAGAAGGCAGGGAAGCGGGGCGCGGGGCGGCCCAAAGGGTGACCGTCGATTTCCGCCGTTTTCAGACTCCCTGAGTCGTTTTTCAGCGGCGCTGGTAGGTGGGTGGCCGACGCCCTCGGGAAGCCTCTGAGCGGGCGATTATGGGGCTGCTGGCGGCATCCCGAGCCCGGCCTGAGCAGCGGAAAGGAAGCCTGCGAAGCCGGGACCGCGCCGAGAGCGGAATGTCGCTCTAAACCATTGAAGGATAACGGAAAACCATCAAACGTGTCCGTATATGGGAGGCACCCGTTCATTTCCCGTTGCAACATCCCTAGGAGGCGAGCGCGTCACAGGGCCTGTGTGCTGGGATATGCGAATGATTACAATGCCTTAGGTGCCTCCATACCCCTATAACGGAGAGGCACCTAGCGGCTGCCTGAGGTCCAATAGGGTTCCTCTGGGAGGGCCTGTGTGCAGGGATATACCAATGATTACAACACCTTAGGCACTTCCATACCCCTATATCCGGGGGGCCTCCCTAGCTCTCCCCTAAGCACATACCCAGCGGTAGCCCTAGAGGTAAGGTCAGATGTGCCAATGGGCCCGTGTGCAGGGATATACCAATGATTACAACAGCTTAGGTACTTCCATAACACTATATAGAACCAGCGCCATTGAGGGTGCCGTCGCTCAAGGGCTAAGGGCTCCGCCCGCACCTCGTATCGGCAGCCCAAACCTGTGCCCAGCAAACAAGGCCGCTGCACGGCGATATTGCTAGCCCGCTTAAGCTCTTGCCAATCCGTGTATGTATATAGAACCGAGAGGCCGCAGAACTCTCAGCAGTAGACCGCCCCCTCTGTGCGGCCCGTCGGAAGCTCCCAAGGCCTCATCGTGGTCAGCATCATCCAGACCGCACGGACCTATCCACTCAAGGGAAAGGACCCCTTGCATGAACCATCCTCTGTGCCTGCCTGCTGCCAAGACCATTTCGAGCAATGGGCTCCCCGCTCGTGTGTGACGCCACGGCCATGTTCGCGGGCCAGACCCTAGCTTCCCTCGGGAGCGCGTTCATGGGAGCAGACAGCGATATCAAGCAATACAACTCGAAGATCAAAGCCATCAATCAGGAGGCCGACGCGCTCGATCAGAGCACGATCTTCAAGTACCGCCTCTCGGGGCTCCAGCAGCAGCAGATACAGGACGCCAACGCGGCGAAGGTCAGCGAGGCCCGCCTGAAGCTCGCAGAGGGCACCGGCACGGCCACCGCAGCAGCGGCCTCAGCAGGCGTCGAGGGCAACAGCGTCCAGGCACTCCTCTCGTCGTTCGCCGCAGCGACCGGCCGCGACGTGATGTTCGCCAATCAGCAGGCCGACAACGAACTCACGCAGGCTCAGATGGAGAAGAAGGGCTTCCAGATGGACGCCGACGCGCGCAAGCGGGCGCTCGCCCAGCAACTCCCCGAGGACCCCACGTCGAAGATCGTCGGGCGCTTCCTCAACGCAGCCTTCCAGACGGGCACGGCTTACATGGGCAACACCACGAAGACTTCGGATGGCTCCGGGCTCTTCGGCCGGAAGTTTGGATAGAGATGGGCGAACGATCCCCGCGAACTTCCGGGGAAGCCCTTGAGATGGTGACCGATGCAATCGGGCCGCTCGTCGATGGCAAGCGCCTCATCGCCGCAAAGGTCTATTACGTCTATTCGACCGATGGGCATACGGCCGACGTTGCGGCCCTGAGCCTTGCTCCCAACGAGGAAGCCCGAGAGGCACTTGCTGCGCTGATCCGCGAGGAAGAAGAGTTGTCGGCCCTCCCGCACGCTGAGCATCGGTACAGCTTCATCCGGAACCAGCCGACGAGGCACTAAGGATTTTCCTCGGGGGAATTTTCCGGGGAAAAAGTTCAGCCGGGTATATTCAAAAACCCCCAAGCGTCTCCGCGTCGCGAGCCGAGCCCCCCTCTAGTGGACCTCGCGCCTATAGGTAGGGCACCTCGCGTCGCCCCGCTGGCGCACACCGCCGCGCAAACCGTCGCTTCGTCCAGCCGCACACCTTCACGGTCACCAACAGGAAACCTGTCCATGACCTCTCCCATCCATCCTTCCACCCTCAAGCCGCGCCGCCCCCGCCGCACCACCGAACCCCGGCCTATCTACTTCACCGATGAGCACGGTATCCCTTGTGTTCGAATGCCGCTCGCTGGCACAGACCTCACGGCTATCCTCTGGCAAATCGACTATGAACGGCTGAAGCGCGCTGGCCTCTCAAATTACTGGACGGCCAATCGAAGTGGCGCTGGCAACATCTACGTGCGGGCCAAACGGTCGGGCATGGGCCTCTTGATGGTTGCCCGGATGGTCCTTGAGGGTCCCGAGGGCGAACTGAGCCAAGTGGTCCGCTACGCCAACGGCGACCGGCTCGACCTCCGCCGTCCGAACCTCTACGTCACGGTCAATCCCTATGCTTCGGCCCGTGCGCGCGACAAGCTAATCGAAGCGCCGAAGCGCAGCGACTAACGGCGGCGAGGGGAGGGCGGGACTTAACATCCCGTCTTCCTCCGCTACCCGGCCGGAACAGCGCTGGGCAGAAAACCCCTCTAAACTCCCCACGGGAAATCTCAATGATTTCGGGATCGGAAACGCGCCGATCTGTATGGGCAGAAAACAATTGATTATTGCCCGACGTTCGATCTAGGCTGTTGCACTCAATCCAGAGGAGCGCCCGCCACTATGGCCCCCAGCAACAAGCCCAAGAGAGCCGCCCTGTATCTCCGGGTATCGACCGACCGGCAGACCGTCGAGAACCAGCAGCGGGCACTAGCGGCGGTCGCGGTCCATCGCGGGTGGGAGGTAGTCGCCACCTACAGTGACAAGGGCATTAGCGGGATGAAGGGCCGAAAGGATCGCCCCGAGTTCGACCGGATGCTTGGCGACGCTGGCCGGGCCAAGTTCGATATCGTCATGGCGTTCGCGCTGGACCGCGTGGGCCGCTCGCTGGCGGACCTCCTGCACACCATCCGATACCTGGAGGAGTGCAAGGTGGACCTCTTCATAGACAAGCAAATGCTGGATACGACCACGCCCCAAGGGAAGCTCCTGTTCGCCGTCACGGGTGCGTTCGCAGAGTTCGAGCGCGATATGATCGTCCAGCGCGTCAACGCAGGGCTAGATCGTGCGCGCGCCAAGGGGGTGATGCTGGGCCGCCCGAGGATTGATGAGAAAACTGAAGCGGCCATCCGCAAGGCGCTCGCCAAGGGCGATAAGGGCAAGCACAAGCTCGCCGCTGAGTTCGGCGTGGGTTCAGGAACAGTCGCGAGGATCAAAGCAGAGATGGGCGCTGGCTAGGCAACCCCAAAGGCGCGCACGCCCTGAGCAAGGCCCGCAGGGGCAACAAGGCGGCGGTGGCGGAGATCGTGAGAGGAGCCGATGAGCGCGCTGAGGAATACCGGGAGGTCCTTGAGGACGTAAAGTCAAAGGGGATCAGTTCCCTCGCGGAGATCGCTCGGGAGCTAAACGAGAGGGAGATCGAAGCTCCTCGGGGCGGCTCTTGTTATCCCGCGAGTGTTGCTAGGCTGAAAGAGCGCCTTAGTCTTCCATCGTGATCCGGTCGTCCAGCGCGTCAATGCTGGCCTAGACCGAGCGCGCGCCAAGGCGGAGATGGCCGCGAATCGGTGAGCACGTGCGACGATTGATCTATCGTCTTGTCGCGGCAGGCAAATCGCGCGCTTCGACCCTTTCCCATACCGAATGGCCGTCATCCCAAATACCGCTGTTGTGAAGCGCGTTAGTCATCTCCTGCAGGCTCGCTCGCTCCCGCACGAGCGCCTCATCGCGCGAGTACTTGAAGAGGGCAACGATAGCTGCATGAAGCTCCGCCGTGTCCACCATGTAGCCGTATCCCTCGTGACGGCGGAGCGGAGTGATCCGTTGGCCTCTATGCTCCAGCGCCCAAGAAGAAATGCGAGAGTGCTGAATTTGAAGCTTCCCGAGAGCCTTAGAAATCTTCTCCTGATCCTCAGGTTCTGCAAATCGAGCGGACGCCTGAAGCGGCCCGATAGTGCCGTTGGGTATTACGGGCGCTTCAAGGTCATTGCTAAAGTGTAGATGGGCAGCGTTTGGTCCTATCCAGGCGTCGAGGAATTGAATGCAGCGCTCGGTGTATTGCGTGAGAGATGAGAGCGCCAGCGGTAGGACAGCCATGGCTGCCTTTTCTTCTCGCCTTCGGTCGTCACGTTGGACATAGACAGCTCCCATGACCGCGAGCGCGGCACCAAGCCCTGCCCCCACGACACCCCCGAGAAAATTCGCGAGGGCATCGCTCATCGGTATCCACGTAAACACCAGCGCAACACCAATGCCGATGGTCGCCCCGAAGAAGATGAGGGCTGCCATCAAGAGCAAGCCGGGAACACCCTCTAGGGGCCGCTGGAGGTCGATCATGACCGCACCGCCACGTCGCCTAATCTTCCATCATGATTAGATCACCGGGGGGCGGCCGATACCCCTCCGGGCTCTGGCGCCATCCCTTCGCGCCCATGCACGCTCGAAAAAGGCTTAGGCTAATGGTCGGCCTCGACTGCGAGGTGGCTCCGTAAGTGTTGGCTTGGCCGCTGGCGCGCTGACGGCTTGCCGCCTGGGCGCACACATAGCGCTCTTGCATATACTGCTCGAAGGTCGCTCCTGGCTTGGCCCAGCGCATCACTTCGTTGTCCATTGGCGAAGGCGTAGCGCACCCCGCCAGTAGCCCCACAATGCCCCAAAGAGCCATTCCTCCTACGCGCCCCACAAGCTCTCCCCCAATCCATTGGCGAACTACTAACGCTAGCACAACGGGTAGACCTAAACAGCGAAACGGGACCACTAGTGTCCCGCCGATGGAAGCGGCCCGTTGGGGTGCTTGGCTTCCGTCGCCTCACACAAACACTAGCGCGTAGGCTTAGTGTCTTTCATAATTTCGAGCAGCTTCAACTGTACAGCAAGTACTACTTCTTTGGGTGCCTTCATCTTCTCAGCACCTCGGTAGAGGTGGTTGAAGATCAGTTCGACCTCTCTTTCCGCCGCCTCTGATAGCTCAGGTTCCGTACGTGCCCATTGGCGCATAGTGGCGATGGACCCCGCAAGCGCGCCTTCACGTAAGAAGGCACTTGTCTCGGGCATGGTGTATTCGACGCCATACCAACCGAAGAAGCGCATTGCGAGCCGCTTAGAGTTGAAGCTCTTGCCCGCAGGGCGAAGTTTTGTGGCCGTGTAGATGGCGTGGCCCTCCCGGAAGAAATGCTGCTTCGCGGCCGGAGGAAGCCGTTTCACGTCAAGTCCAAGATCAAATAGATCGCCCGACACTCTCGCTATGAACAGCCCCTCGCTATGAGTGGTTCCAAAGGTCCGCCAAGCCCAAAGCGCGCAAGTAGCTCCGACCGCTCCCAAGATAAGGTACTCCGTGAGTTCCAAAGATTCCCCCTGCTTATTGTCTTGCGTTAGCGGCGATCAAGGATGGCGTAGTAATGTTTGCGGGAATAGTCGATGACCCCCGCGATAACGGCGGTTTCTGTGCCGGGTTTGGTTGCGTCCATCCGCGTGATCGCTCTTACGATCATCGTCCAGGCGTCGTAGTTCGTTAGCTCCATCCGAGCGGGCAGGTTTCGAGTTTCATGCTTAAGCCAGTCGCGGGCAGCATTGAAGCGCGTGATCGCTTCCTTCGTCGTCTTGCCAAAGCGCTCCGCCGCCCCGCGCTTCATTAGTTCCAACAGCGGTTCAGAGGCTTCGGGGCCTGCCTCCGTTGCTACCTTCGGGAGGCATTCTTCGGCCGCCCCGGCGAGGGTGATCGCGGGTGCGTAGCGTTTTGCATAGAACAGCTCTATCGCTGCCTCGATTTGCTGAATAGCCGCGTCGTGCTTTTCCAGCGTTTGCACATCGAATGGAACCACGACGCTCCTCGAATCCGGGTTGTATTACTTAGCGTCCATTAAGCTAATAGCTCTTGCTTCCCCTTGCCAGCTTGACTCACATTTCCGCCGCCGTGCCGGTGCCGTGGTGGCTCCGTCTTAGGCTCAACGAAACAGAGGGAAGTGAGAGAGATGATTATTGAAATCGAGTGGGGATGGCTGAGAGTTGGCGACTACGCCCTTAGCTGGGCAGGAGAGACGGGCGCACGTTCGGAGGAGCGCTTGCCCGGCGATCCTTGGTTTGAGTGGCGGACGGATCGCCCGCGCGACGGCAGCGCCAAGGGCACCGGCACGTGCTGGCTGGGGCAACTGCAAATCCTTTGGGAGCATCCGACGCGAGAATGGCGGGAAGCACAGTTGAGCCGCCTTCAGGACCAGCCCAGCCGCCTCGCCGCTGAAGTGGCCGGATGGGAAGCCGAGGATGCCGCCCGCGCCGCCGCTGGCAGGGCCGCAGAGGCCGCATGGTCGAGTGAGTTCGGGATACCGCTTCCGGCCAGTCGCTAAAGGGGCTCCCCAAGGTCCATTCCCGTGGTACATTGGGAGTAGGATACGGCGGCCCTGAATTGAGTAAAATCAGCGGGTTAGCTGAAGTTGACTGGCAATGCCCTGTTCCTGCTTCCGGGTCAGCAGCGTGCGACTTCGCGCATCTGCCAGCACTGCACTTCGCCTTCGATCGGCCGGCCGGAATTGCAGTAATGCAGGTCTTTGTCCTTCTGGAGCCAGAGGCCGTTGGGCACCGCCGCCTTGATCTCGTAACCGGCGCGGATCATCGTGATCGCGGATTGGCCGGGCACGGGATTGTATTGCGTCAGGCAGGAGGAAGCCGTCTGCTGGGTCTGACCGGGAGGCTGCGCCCCCTGGGTCTGCGCAGGCCTTCCGGGGACGGCGCTTTGCTGCGAATAGGCGATCGTTCCGGCGCCAACCAGCACCGCCACCGCGAGCGCCGACGCGCCCGCAAAGAGCATTTTCATTACAAGCTCCTGCGTCAATTCCAGTCGTCGAACTGACGGGTCCGGCATCCCCATGCCGGCCCACCCACACACCGGCGCAGGCTAGATATATTGCACTTGAGGCGCAACCTTGAAATCCGGCGCGGAACTACTGGCTCGCCACGGTGATGGTGAGTGTAAAGCTCGCCGCATCGCGGCGGCTGTAGGCCATCAGCAGATAGGGTCCGGTGCGGGGCAGGGCACCAACCCAGGCTGCGGGCTCGTCGGTCGGTCCGGCATCGTGCATCGGCTTGCCGTCGAGGACCGGGGTACCCTCCGCGTTCATCCGGACCAGGGTGCCGGGTTCCCAGATCTGGAACACGACATTGTTGCCGGGAGAAGCGACCATGACGTTCATCGTCTCCCCCTCGCGCCCGGGCACATAATAGAGCCCGCGGGCTCTGGTGTCGGCGAGCGTGCCGGTCACGGTCGTGCTGGCGGGCGCCGCCGATATCGAGAGCGTCCGGATGGCCGGAAGCGGCTGGGCGGAAGCGGGTGCAGCGGCAAGGATCGGCAGGGCGCCGAGGAGAAAGCGTCGGTTCATCGATGCCATCCTAGCAGACGGTTTGGAGTCTGCAGACTATCGTCGCAGAATTCTGGAGGGATGCTCATGCCGAGGACGTTGTTCATCGATTCGACCCCCGACATCGACCGCGTGTGGAAGCAGGTCCATGGCGCTGCGGACATTCCGGTCGTGGTCAACATGGGGCCGGTGCCGGAAGAGCGGGTGCCGGGCATCGTCGAGGGCTACGACACGGTCATCAACGATGCGACCTATTTCAGCGAGCCGACCCTGAAGCGCTGCACCGGGCTGAAGCACATCGTCTTCCTGGGCACCGGCGCTTCGAGCTTTGTCGATGTCGCGGCGGCCGAACGGTTCGGCATCAAGGTCTCGACCATCGGCGGCTACGGCGACACGACGGTCGCCGAGCATGCGATGGGCCTGGTCTTCGCCGCGGCGCGTCACATCGCGACCATGCACGGCATCGTTCGCGGCGGCGGCTGGCGCCCGATGCAGGGCATGGAACTCCGGGGCAAGACACTGGGCGTGGTCGGGCTGGGGGGTATCGGCCGCGAGATGGCGCGCATCGCGCAGGGGATCGGACTCAAGGTGATCGCCTACAACCGCTCGCCCGTTCAGGGCGGATCGGTGTCGATCGACGACCTGCTGGCGCAGTCCGACATCGTGAGCCTGCACCTCGCGCTGAACGACGCGACACGCGGCTTCCTCGATCGCGCGAAGCTGGAGAAAACCAGGCCCGGCGTCATCATCGTGAACACCGCGCGGGCGGGCCTCGTCGACGAGGTCGCTCTGATTGAGCTGCTGCGCTCCGGCAGGGTCGGCCACTATGCGACCGACGTCTTCGGAAAGGAGCCGACGCCGCCGGACGAGCCGCTGCTCGCGCTCGACAACGTTACGCTGACGGCGCACGCCGGCTACAACACCCCCGAAGCCGCGATGACGATGTATCGCCGCGCCATCGATCTCGCGGCGAAGGGAGTCTGATTTTCTGCAGCCACCGGGGCGGGATCGGACACGGTCTTTCTTTGGTCATGTTGCCACTGTAAGCTTCCTCGCTTTCCCGCTCCCAGAGGACCGGAAAGCAATGGCGCATATCAGACTGAACACTCATCCCAGCCAGGGCGGCCAGCCGGCTCCCCCTGTGGTCTGGGGCGCGCGCGATCCTGCCGTGCGAGGTCCCGTCGTCGGGACGGTCGGCCTTGGGTCGCACCGCAACGTCATCGGCGTTCATTCCGGCAGCTACGGCATCTATCGCGCCCTGGCGATCGCGGCGCAGGAACTCAAGGCCGATCACCGGCCGGATCTCACCAATACCTCGCCGGCAGAGCCCATCGGTCCCTTCGAGGCATGGTTCGACCCGAAGAAGATCGTGTCGCTCGACCCGTGGGGCCATCTGGTCTCCGAGGTCTTCGCCGACAAGCTGGCCGCCGGCTGGGACATCCGCCCGACCATCGCCATCACCAAGGCGCATGTGAACATGCCGGAGATCATGGAGGCCATGGCGGCCGGCCGGTTGAAGCCCGACAACGACATCCTGAGCGGTACCGGCGACGTGAAGGTGACCAAGGCTGCGATCGAGCCAGTCTGGTGGCTGCCCGGCATCGCCGAGCGTTTCGGCGTGAAGGAGACCGACCTGCGCCGCACGCTCTTCGAGCAGACGGGCGGCATGTACACCGAGCTGGTGACGCGCCCCGACCTCGAACTGTTCCTGCCGCCGATCGGCGGCGCCACGGTCTATTTCTTCGGCGACGTGTCGAAGCTCGGCAAGCAGGAGACGAAGATCGCCTGCCGCCTCCATGACGAGTGCAACGGGTCCGACGTGTTCGGCTCCGACATCTGCACCTGCCGGCCCTATCTCGCGCACGGAATCGAGATCTGCATCGACATGGCACAGCGCGGCGGCGTCGGTGTCGTCATCTACAATCGCAAGGAAGGCCGCGCGCTGGGCGAGGTGACGAAGTTCCTCGTCTACAACGCGCGCAAGCGCCAGCCCGGCGGCGATTCCGGGCGTGCAGGACATGCGCTTCCAGGAGCTGATGCCCGATATCTTCCATTGGCTGGGCGTCAGCCGCATCGACCGCTTTGCCTCGATGAGCAACATGAAATCCGACGCGCTGCGCGAGCAGGGTATCGAGATCGTCGAGCAGGTGCCGATCCCCGAGCACCTGATCCCCGCCGATGCGCTGGTGGAAATGGATGCCAAGAAGGCCGCCGGCTATTTCAGCCCGACCAAGCCCGGCTCGAACGAGCTGGCGCGCGCCAAGGGGCGTGGCCTCGATGAATGATTCATCGGAGCGCGCTCTTTGGCTTCAATTCACTTCTCTCGTCATCCTGAGCGCAGCGAAGGATCCTTCGCTGCGCTCAGGATGACACCGGTTCGCGGGCGCACATCTTGAGAAACGATCTGGCTTATCTCCGCACCCCCGTCGCGATCCGTGAGCGGGCGGGCAAGATCCTGAAGTATGTCGTGGACGGGCAGTCGCAGTGGTTCCAGCTCGATGCGAACGGTCTGGAAGCCGCGGTGCAGGCGACGCTCGCCGTCGCGCGCGAGCGGTTTCCCGATCCGGCGGCTATTCCGTTCCACTCGCGCTGGCGGCATTTCGAGGCCGGCGGACGTGATCGCTGGAGTGCGCTGGCCGAGCGGCTGGCGCACCTGCCGCCGGAAGAAATCGCGCGTCGCCGCATGGACCTCGCGGTCGTATCCGTCCTGCTCGACGCCGGCGCGGGCGCGGCCTGGAGCTATCGGGAGCCCGGTACCGGCGAGACACATGCCCGTTCCGAGGGGCTGGGCGTTGCCAGCTTTCACATGTTCGCCAACGGCGCGTTCAGCCGCGACGCCAAGGGCGATCCATTGAGGGTCGATGCCGAGCGCCTGGCGGCGCTCACGCCGATGGACATCGCCATGGGCTTCCAGGTGAAAGCGCACAATCCGCTGCTCGGCCTCGAGGGCCGCGCCGAACTGCTGCGCAAGCTGGGCGGTGTCGGACTGGAGCGGCCGGGGGCGCTGTTCGACGTCGTGGTGACTGGCGGCGAGGTGAAGGCCGAAACCATCCTGGCCGCCGTGCTCGACAGGCTCTCGCCGATCTGGCCTTCGCCGCGCGGCGACGTGTGGGAGCATCCGGTGGTCGGGCTCGTGCCGTTCCACAAGCTCTCGCAATGGATGAGCTATTCGCTGGTCGAACCGATCGAGGGAGCAGGCCTGAAAGTCGTGGCCCTCGATGCGCTGACCGGCCTGCCGGAGTATCGCAACGGCGGCCTGCTGGTCGATGCCGGCGCGCTCCGGCCCCGGCAGCGCGTGCTGCTGGAGAAGAGCTTCGCACCGGGCGACGAGGCGATCGTGGAATGGCGGGCGCTCACCGTCGCGCTGCTCGACCAGATTGCCGAGCATGTCCGGCTGCATTTGGGTATGGATGCGCAGCGCTTGCCGCTGGTGAAGGTGCTGGAGGCCGGCACGTGGTTTGCGGGACGGCGACTGGCCGCGGAGCGCCGCCCGGGCGGCGGCCCGCCCATCACCGTCGAGAGTGACGGCACGGTGTTCTAGCATCTGAAGTGTTGCCCATCCTTCGAGACGCGGTCCTGCGGACCGCTCCTCAGGATGAGGTTGAGAGTATTGGTTTGGGATAGACCTCATCCTGAGGAGCATCGCGCAGCGATGCGTCTCGAAGGATGGGCCACGTGAGGGGGAGCCTTTGATGTCATTGCCGCACTCGATCCATGTCGTGACGCATCCTCTGGTGCAGCACAAGCTCACCAAGCTGCGCGACAAGGCGACGTCGAGCACGAATTTTCGCCGCCTGCTGCGCGAGATTGGCTTGCTGCTGGGCTACGACGCCACGCGTGACCTGGCGATGGTGGATGTGCGCATCGAAACACCGATCGAGGCGATGGACGCACCGATGCTCGACGGCAAGAAGCTGGTCGTCGTGCCGATCCTGCGTGCCGGCCTCGGCCTGGCCGAAGGGGTAATCGACCTCGTGCCGCTGGCCCGTGTCGGCCATGTCGGACTCTATCGCGACCCGCGCACGCTGCAGGCCGTCGAGTATTACCTGAAGCTCCCGCAGGATATCTCCGACCGCGACGTCATCGTCTGCGACCCGATGCTTGCCACCGCGCATTCGGCCATCGCGGCGGTCGACCGGTTGAAGGAATCCGGTGCCAGGCGAATCAAGTTCATCTGCGTGCTGGGCTCGGAGCAGGGGGCGCGGACCTTCGCCGAGGTCCATCCTGACGTACCGGTCTTCGCGGCAGCGATCGATGCAAAGCTCAACGATCACGGGTATATTGTTCCCGGGCTCGGCGATGCGGGCGACCGTCTCTTCGGGACCAAATAACAACAACGGGAGAAACATCGATGTCTCCGGACCTGAAGTACCTCCTCTTCTCCGTGATCCTGACGTTCGTCCAGATGCTGGTGGCGGCCACGGGCGCCAACCGGGCGGTCGGCCTGCCCATCCTGGCCGGCAACCGCGAAGGTGTGCCCGAGATCAAGGGCTGGGCCGGACGCGCCAAGCGCGCTCATCTCAACATGGTCGAGAACATGGTGCTGTTCGCGGCACTGGTGTTGGTCGCCGCGGTGGCCGGCAAGGCCAACGCCATGACGGCGATGGGCGCGGCGATCTTCTTCTGGGGCCGCGTCGCCTACGCCGTGATCTACGTCGCCGGCATCGCCTGGCTGCGCACGCTTGCGTGGTTCGTGTCGGTGATCGGCATGGTCCTGATCGCTCTTGAGCTTCTGAAGGCGATGTAGCAAACCGAGCTTTAAGAAGGGACCGTCGTCTCGACCGAAGCACCGAAAGTGCGGAGTGGAGAGACCTCCCCTCTACTTAAAGCCGGCAAATTGCGGAGCGAAGATCTCTCCGCTCCGCGCTGCGCGCGCCGGTCGAGATGACGGGTTAGTTCTTCCCATGCCCTTGCGGCATGGCGCCCATCGCCTGGACGTTGAGCTGCACGTCGATGCTGCCGGCTTTCTCGAACACGAGTGTCACCGGCACCTTGGCGTCCTTGGCGAGCGGTGCCTTCAGTTCCATGAACATGATGTGATAGCTGCCGGGCTTCAGCATGACGGTGGCGCCCGGCGGGATGTCGAGGCCCTTGGCGAGTTCACGCATGCGCATGACGCTGCCGTCCATCTGCATCTCGTGGATCTCGACCTTCTCGGACGCGGTGCTGCGGGCGGAGACCAGCCTGTCGGCCGTCGTGCCCTTGTTGGTGATGGTCATGAAACCGCCGCCGGTGCGGGCGGTCGGGGCGGTAGCGCGCGTCCACGGCGTGGTGATCTCGAGTGAACCCAGCTTGTAATCCTGGGCCATCGAAGGCACTGCCAGCAGAGAGACGGCGGTGGCGAGGAAGAGGCGACGGGCGAGCATGGCATGGACTCCTGATGAATGAGTTCGGGGGATCAGCGATTTTTCTGCGCGTCGAGCCAGGCACGAACCTCGGCAAGATCGACGACGCCGGCAAGTACGATCTCCTGGCCGGTCGGATGGAGCTGGCCGGTCGGGATGTCGGGCAGCCAGACGCCGGGAATGTGGTTCACGAACTGGTCGACGCCGGCTTTCGGACTGCACTGGAACCGCTCGCGCGCCATCACCGTAGTGCTGACATCGAGCTCTTCCACGCTGGAGCCGCAGCCGGCGCTGACTGTCGCGGGCGCCATCGTCACGAGGCCGTGTTGACGGACGCGGCCTGCGCCCGGGCGAAGGTCGGAATCAGGGCAAGGGCTGCAACGGCGACGCCTGTGGCCGCACGAACGGACAACATGAAAATCTCCCCACGAATGACAGACGAACGCGACGCACGGCAAGGCGCGTCGCGGTTTCAGACGTCAGGAGTGGGTGGGGGACCGCGCGGTCGGTGGAGCCCGTCGCGGATGCCCACCGGAGCCAGGGCCTCGTCATTGGCCGCTAGGACGATCGTCTCGGCGGCGGGCTCGACGAGCAGGAAGGCGGTACCGCCGGGCTCGGCCAGGGCGAACGCGTGCGCAAGGCCAAGGCGGCATTCGTGGACCCTGCCGGCCTGTTGGCCGGGCGACTGCGAGCCGTCCTCGTCGACGGTCGGCAGACAGAAGACGCCCCAGGTCAGGGCGGCGACCTCGGGACCGCCGTCGCGCATCAGCGCGGCGTGGGCCAGCGGCTGGAAGAAATTGAGCGTGATCGCAAACAACGCCACGGCAAATGCCGCCGCGCGCCAGCCCTGGTCGGGTCGTTTGCGAACCATGGCGGAACTGCACACGAAAGCGAACGCAGTGGAAGGAGACAGCTTGTCGCCTTATGGTCCCGCCGGAGCTTCTCGGGGGAGAACCTACATGGGTAAGAACGACACGCCGCGAGTCATCGCGGCTTTTCTGGACAGCGGCATCGGTTGGTTCCTGGCGCGGCTGGTGCTGACCTTTGTGTTCTGGAGCGCGGGTCTCGCGCATCTGATCGAATTCCAGCACAGCGTCGCCGAGCTGAAGGCGCTCCGCCTGGAACCGGCGGGCATCCTCAACATCGTCCTGGTCGCGACCTTGCTGATCGGTTCCCTGATGATCCTGTTCGATCGCTGGCTGTGGCTGGGCTGCGGCATCCTGAGCGGCTTCCTCGTGGTCGCCATCCTGCTCGCCCATCCGTTCTGGACGATGCAGGAGCCCGCGCGCACGCCGCACTTCCGCGTCGCCATGGAACACATCTCGCTCATCGGCGGCCTGATGGCCTGCGCCGTCGCCGGTCGCCTGCGCGACTTGCGGCGCTAGGCTTCGTCTCACTCAAACTCCTCTCCCCCTAGCGGTGGAGAGGAACATGAAGGGTTAGGCCAGCAACGCTGCCAGGCGCTTGTCTTTCGTCCTTCGTGCGAATGTGTGCAGGAGCCACATCGTGCCGACCTGGAAGCCGTGGAAGGTGCGCCTGCCGTCGCGCAGCTCCTCCAGGAAACGGGCGAACGGGACTTCGTGGGTGACGATCACCTCGCTATCGTCGAGCTTCGGCTCGGCGACCTTGCGGGCGTCGAGCGCCACGAAGCAGTGGACGCGATTGTTGAGGCGCGGTGCATTGGCGAAGAAGCTGCCGAGCGGGTGCCACTCGTCGCTGGCGAATCCGGTCTCCTCAAGCAACTCGCGCTTCATGTGCTCGACCGGCGTGCCCGGTCCCTCGATGATGCCGCTGGGCAGTTCGACCACGGTCTGCGCCGCGCCATGGCGATACTCCTCGACCAGGACGACGTTGCCGTCGTGGGTGAGGGCAATGGCCGTGCTCCAGTCGGGCTGCTCGATGACGTGGAAGGGCGCGAGCACCCGGCCGTTGGGCAGCTCGACCGTGTCGGAGCGAAGGGTCAGCCAGCGGTCGCGGTAACTGTACTTCGAGTCCAGAACCTTCCAGGGCGGGACGGTCGTGCGCTCGTCCGCCACTTCAGACCGCCGTCCAGCCGCCGTCGACCACCAGCTCGGCACCGGTGACGTAAGAGGATTCGTCGGAGGCCAGGAACAGGATCGCGTTGGCCACCTCGTCGACCTCGCCGGCGCGGCCGAGCGGCACGCCTTTCAGTGTCTTGGCGCGCTGCACCGGATCGGCGGTGCGGCCGGAGGTGCGCATCGGCGGCATCAGGCCGGGATGCACCGAGTTTACCCGGATACCGTCCTTTCCGTGCTGCGCCGCCGCCGCCTTGGTGATCAGCCGCACGGCGCCCTTCGATGCGTTGTAGCCGACATGGATGTAGGCCTGCCCCACGATGCCCGAGATCGAGGACAGGTTGACGACCGAGCCCGGCCCGCCGGTCTTGCGGATGGCGGCGATGCCGTACTTCATGCCGAGGAAGACGCCGGTCGAGTTGATGTCCATCAGTTTGTGCCACAGCGCCGTGTCGTAGAGATCCTCGGCGGCCGAACCCGAGATGCCGGCGTTGTTCACCAGCACGTTGAGGCCACCGTGGGCGGCTACCGTCTTGTCGACCGCTTCCTGCCACTGGGCTTCGCTCGTGACGTCGAGATGCACGTAGCTTGCGGTGCCGCCGGCCTTCCTGATCTCGCTGACGACCGCCTCGCCGTCCGTGTCGAGCACGTCGGCCACGACCACCGCCCTGGCGCCCTCGCGGGCAAAAAGACGCGCGGTGGCTGCACCCATCCCGCTCGCGGCGCCGGTGACCAGCGCAACCTTGTCCTTCATTCTCATGGCCGGTTCCTCAGGCGATCTTGAGGCCGATGATGCCCGCCACGATCAGGCCGATCGAGACGATGCGGAGGGTCGAGGCGGTGTCGCCGAAGGCCAGGATGCCAACGGTGAAGGCACCCACGGCGCCGATACCCGTCCAGATGGCATAGGCGGTGCCCATCGGGATGGTGCGTTGTGCCCACATAAGCAGCGCTCCGCTCACCACGATGGCAACGACGGCGAGAAGCAACCATCCCGGCCTGGGGCCCTGGTCGGTCCAGCCGAGTTTCAGCCCAACGGGCCAGCCGATTTCGCAGAGTCCCGCCAGAAAAAGAGCTATCCAAGCCATTAAGTGTCTCCCCCGCAGCAAGTGCTGTCATTGACGGCAACGTTACAGCCTGTAACGATCAAGGATTGCACGCATCTTGCAGCATAGCGAGGGCGGCATTGGGAAGGCATCGATCTTGGGAGTTTCGAAATGAACGAACGTGAAATCCGTGGCCTCGTCGGAAAGGTGAAGGCCGGCAAGCTTTCGCGACGTGGTTTCGTGCAGGCGATGATGGCGGTGGGCATCGGGGCGCCGGTCGCCGGCCAGATCCTCGTTTCGTCGGGCGTGGCGATGGCGCAGCCGGCCTCGACCTACAAGCCGACCAAGCGGGGCGGCGGTGGCCCGCTCAAGCTGCTGTGGTGGCAGGGTCCGACCCTGCTGAACCCGCATTTCGCGGTCGGCACCAAGGACCAGGACGGTTCGCGCCTGTTCTACGAGCCGCTGGCAGCGTGGGATCCGGACGGCAACCTCAAGCCCAAGCTCGCCGCCGAGATTCCGACCAAGGAGAATGGCGGCCTCGCCGCCGATGGCATGTCGGTGACCTGGAAGCTGAAGCAGGGCGTGACCTGGCACGATGGAAAGCCGTTCACGGCCGACGATGTCGTGTTCAACTGGGAATATGCCAGGGATCCGGCGACGGCTGCCTACACCATCGCGTCCTATCAGGACGTGACGGTCACGAAGATCGATCAGTACACCGTCAAGGTGGCGTTCAAGAAGGCGACGCCGTTCTGGGCCGATGCCTTCGTCGGCACGCGCGGCATGCTGATCCCGAAGCACCTGTTCGCCGACTTCATCGGCGCCAAGTCGCGCGACGCACCCACCAATCTCAAGCCGGTCGGCACCGGCCCCTACATGTTCAAGGACTTCAAGCCGGGCGATCTGGTGACGGGTGTCGCTAACCCGAACTACCACCAGGCCAACAAGCCGTACTTCGACTCGGTCGAGATGAAGGGCGGCGGCGATGCCGTCTCGGCGGCGCGCGCGGTGCTGCAGACCGGCGAGTTCGACTTCGCCTGGAACCTGCAGGTCGAGGACGAAATCCTCTCCCGCCTCGAGAAGGGCGGCAAGGGCAGCGTCTCGGTCACGCCGGGCGGCAACATCGAGTTCCTGCTCCTGAACACGACCGACCCGTGGACGGAAGTCGACGGCGAGCGGTCCAGCCTGAAGACCAAGCACCCGACGCTCAGCGATCCGGAAGTGCGAAAGGCATTGGCGCTGCTGGTCGACAACAAGTCGATCCAGGACCACATCTACGGCCGCACCGGTCCGGCGACGCGCAACTTCCTGTATGGTCCGTCGCGCTTCGATTCCAAGAACAACCCGATCGAGTTCAACGTCGACAAGGCCAACGACATCCTCGAGAAGGCCGGCTGGAAGAAGGGCGCCGACGGCATCCGCGCCAAGGATGGCAAGAAGCTCAAGTTCGTCTATCAGACCTCGATCAACCAGCCGCGCCAGAAGACGCAGGCCATCATCAAGCAGGCGGCGCAGAAGGCGGGCATCGACATCGAGCTGAAGTCGGTGACGGCGTCGGTCTTCTTCTCGTCGGACGTGGCCAATCCGGACACGTACACGAAGTTCTACACCGACCTCGAAATGTACACGACGACGATGGGCCAGCCAGATCCGGGCACGCACATGCTGCAGTTCGTCTCGACGGAAGCCGCCACCAAGGCCAACAAGTG
>LNFM01005998.1_pt1 | contig 20405 bp, 14 predicted proteins | sample 596031 | NCBI WGS metagenome assembly LNFM01 (sample SAMN04254537, study PRJNA301005) | activated carbon metagenome | isolation source: dual media filters at the Ann Arbor, Michigan drinking water treatment plant | place: USA: Ann Arbor | reverse complement strand
AAGTAAATGATGGGGAAGATTTAGCTGCTATCAGCAAAAAATACAACAATGTTTCGGTAGAAAAACTTCGTTCCTGGAATAGCCTTACATCGAACGAGGTAAAAAAGGATAAGAAAATAATTGTTGGCTTTCTAAGCAACGAAGGCATTAAATCGATGGCCATTACCAATCAACCGGTAACTACAAAGCCAGTAGAAAAGCCTGTTATACCAGAACCTGAACTTACGAAGGAAGAAAAAAAGCAGGAAGAAAAGGAAACAAAAGAGGAAGCCAAGGCTGAAGAGAAGGCAATTAAAAAAGAAGAAAAAAAAGACCCGCCTCCTGTAATTAAGGAAAAAAGAAAGCCTGCAGTTGAAGGGCAAGGTTATTTCCAAACGCATTTTGAACAACAAATAAAAAAATCACCTGTGTCGAAGGATGCAACAGTTACTTCAGGTATATTTAAAACAACCAGCGGCTGGCAGGATGCTAAATATTATTTATTGATGGATGCCGTGCAGCCGGGTACGATTGTAAAAATCATTAACCCTACCAATAATAAAGCGGTGTATGCCAAAGTATTGGGCGAGATGAGCGGAATACGACAGAATGAAGGATTAAATATACGCATCAGCAATGCAGGTGCTGCTGCATTAGAAATTACAGAACAGGATAAGTTTATTGTAAAAGTGAACTATTGATTGCTGCTTATTTGTTGCTGGTATTTCTAAATCCACGAAGAAATTCTTCAACGCCCATTTTTTTCTTGCCTTCTAATTGTATTTCCAATAAATGCAGGTAGCCGTTGGTACAGGCAATTTTTAAAAATGTTTTTCCATCGGTTTCATATTCGCCTTCTGTATGGGTGGGAATTATAAATTCCTTTTTGGCTTTATAAATCTTCAGCATTTTTTCATTCATAATGGTAAAGGCGGCCGGATAGGGGCTTAATCCACGTACCATATTAAACACTTCTTCCACGGGCTTGCTCCAGTTTATTCTACAGGTATCTGTATGGATTTTTGGTGCATACTTTAATAGTTCGGAGTTTGGAGTCCGGAGTTTGGAGTCTTGCGGTATTTCATTTATTGATCCATTAGCTAAACTTTTTACCGTTTTTACCAATACGGCTGCGCCGACCTCTTTCATCTTATCATGTACATCGCCAGCTGTATCATTTTCACCAATTGCAAAAGATTCCTGTAACAAAATATCGCCGGTGTCTATTTCATGTTTCAATTTAAAAGTAGTTACGCCGGTTTCTTTCTCTCCATTTATCACTGCCCAGTTGATGGGCGCAGCACCACGGTATTGCGGCAATAAGCTACCATGAAGGTTTACAGAACCCATCGGGGGCATGTTCCAAACTACTTCAGGCAGCATTCTAAATGCTACAACAATTTGCAGGTCGGCACCCAGTGATTTTAATTCAGCCAGAAATTCAGGGTTCTTTAGTTTTTCCGGTTGCAGTACTGTCAGATTATTTTCAACAGCATATTTCTTTACGGCACTTTCAGTTAGTTTCATACCACGGCCTGCAGGTTTATCTGGTGCTGTTATTACTCCTACAATATTGCAACCTGCTTTTACGAGGGCATCTAATGATGCGACAGCAAATTCCGGAGTGCCCATAAAAATTATCCGTAACGATTTTAAATCCTTCATAATTGCAGCGAAGGTAGAAAATCAGAAGCATTACTTTCTGCCAAAAACAGTTGGCATACCATTACCCGGATATTGCGCATCTAATAGTTGTAATAGCCTTGCTCCTTTAATACAGGAGAAGAAGGCATTGTATGTTTTTGGTTTGCCTTCAATGTCGGAAAATTTAACCTGCCAGTTATTAAGTACGGAAAATTTTCCTGCTGATTTTACATTGGCATATTTCATATTACCTACCATCCCGTTTACTACAAGTATTTCCCAATTGTAAGAATTGCCGGCCCCAAATTTAAAAGTCTGATTGGATTGGTTAATATTCATACCAGCGTAGTTTCCTGTGTACACATTGTATAGCTGTTGAACTCCGGTAAAGTCGCTTGTCCATGTACCTGTGAAATCACTGGCGGCAATAGCGAATTTGTTATAATTGACCATTGCAACCAACGGCTTAAGTAAATCACTTTCACTGTTCCATTGTATGGCTTCAGGGTCAAATTTATATTGTTGTATAAAGCTATTTTTATCGGGTGCAACAAACTCAAGCCAACCGGTATGCCCCTGCCTGAATAATAAAATAAATACTTGTTTGCCCGAAGCATTATCTGTTGCATATCCCATGCCGAGATATGGTCTGTCGTAGGTGCTGATATAACTGGTTTTATAATTTTTAAGGTTGCTATAACGGGGAGCTACCAGTATATTCCATGCCGCATTTGTAAGCGGTTCCGGATCGGCGGGAAATATTGTTCCTTCTTTAGGATAATGTATCAACACTTTTACATTTCCTTTGGTTACTTCCACCCAATCCTCTTGTACGGTACTATTCCAACCATCATCAAAGTTGGTGGTGGTAAATGCAAAACCATCTTTTTTTGCGTTCGGTACAGGTGTGGTATTTTTTTCAGGCTTTATTACCGGTTTATTGTTAGCTATGGATTGCTTTTTAAAACTAACTGATTCTAGAAATGCAGTCATATCTTTTTCAAAGGCATCTGTATTGGTAAGAATAAGAATGTTTACCATTTTTTCATAACCGGTAGAAGTAACTAGCAATGCCACTCCTTTTTCTTCTTCGTTTTCATAAGCAGCATAGCCAGTTTGTGCTTCCCAGCCATCCTCTTTGGAGACAGGTTGCATTGCTGGTGCGGTAGAAACCTTCACCATTTCTTTTACGACTGTTTCCCAGGCCGCATCAAAATTTGCTTTTGAATCGGCATTAGCTGGTATTGCTTTCAATAAAGTAATAATACAGTATCCACCTGTTGTTCCATCTTCTCTACTGAATTGCACTGCAGATTCAGTTGTTTGCTTCTTCCAGCCTTTGGGTGCAGTGAAACTGGTTATATCAAAACTTTGCTGCTGTGTATTTGCAGAAAAGCTTACTATTATTAATACGGCTAAAAATATTATTTTCATTTTGATTTTATTAGACGTTGTAAAATTTATTTCTCCGCTTTCCCAAAACCAGTATCATCTAACCATAGAATCCTTGCACCCTTTATACAAGAAAATTGGGCAGTAAATGTTTTTGGTTTCCCATCTATATCTGTAAAATGTACCTGCCAGTTATTAGGTACAGAAAACTTGCCATTTGATTTTGCACTTTGGAATTTAATATTTCCAACAAAGCCGCTGGCCACACCCATGCTCCATTTGTAAGTATTGGCTGCAGCAAATTCAAATGATTGGTTAGATCCATAGGTTTGTGCTCCTGCACTTGCACCTGTATAGGCATTCACATATTGTGTAAGCCCGGAAAAATTATTTGTCCATTTCCCATTAAGGTCGGAGGCCGCTACTGCAAATTTGTTATAGGTAGCCATCTGTTCCATTTTTTCCCACCCGTATGATTCCTGTCTGTAAACACCGAATTGTTGTTCGAATGTCTTTTTATCAGGAGTTATAAATTCCATGTACCGGCCATTGCCCCCTGAATAATTTATTTTAAAAAGTACAACATGAACTGTCTTATTTGTTGCCCTTTCTACCATATCCGCTTCTGCAAATTCAATGGACTGCCAGTTACTGATTGGTTTGAATTCAAAATTGGTGGCAGTACTGTAACGGGGAGCTACTAACAGATTCCAGGCATTTTTTAAGCCATCCAGCAGAACTGGATTGTACTCATCTGCTTGTTTATTGGGATAATGAATCAGCACTCTGGTATTTGCTTTTACAACTTCTACCCAGTCTTCCTGCACGGTGCTTGTCCAACCATCATCAAAGTTGGTTGTGTTAAAAGCAAAGCCGTCACTTTTTGCATTCAATACAGGCTGTATATTTTTTTCCGGATTGGTTACAGGCTTGTTGTTTGCGGTAGATTGTATTTTAAAACTGACGGATTCTAAAAATGCCGTTACATCTTTTTCATACACATCTGTATTGGTGAGTATGATTATGTTTATCATTTTTTCAAAACCCGTGGATGTTACAAGCAGGGCAATTCCTTTTTGCCCATCACTTTCAAAAGAGGAGTAACCACTTTGTGCTTCCCACCCATCTTCTTTTGCAGCAGACTGCATTTCCGGTGCGGTAGAAACTGTAACCATTTCCTTTACGACTGTTTCCCAGGCGGCATCAAAATTTTCTTTTGCGTTAGCGGTTGAAGGCAAGGCTTTCAGCAAGGTTATAATACAGTAGTTGCCTTTCGTAGCATCTTCTTTGCTAAATTGTACAGCACTTTCACTTGTTTCTTTTTTCCATCCTTTTGGTGCTGTGAAATTAGTTATATCAAAGCTTTGCTGTTGTGAATTTGAAGTGCTGCCAGCGAATACGAGAAGTATTAAAAAATAGTATTTCATGTGTTATTTTCTCAGGTTTTAAAGAATGCTGCATATATGATATTATAAATGTGGAATCTTTTCCGGTGTGTTTTTATCCCTGAAAAATGGGATTTTTGAGAAGTCGAGCAGGATAGTGGAAACGTTAAACAGCAAAAACCAGTTTTCTGGCAGCTATTTACATATTCGGTAGCCTTATTGCTATTTAGCTGTTGCAAAAGTGCTTACCATGCCATCAAAAGATAACTTCCTGACACAATCATTTCCACCATCAATTATATAAATATTTTGTTTGCTGTCTATTGCCATGGTACAATGCAAGGGAAAATTGAAGAGTGCTGTCAATGCTTTACCATCTTTATATCCCTCTTTAGACCTTCCACCCATATTTACATTATTGGGTTGAATAACACTATTCCCTGCAATTGTGGTTACTTTTTTATTGGCAATTTTAATAATCCGGTTTAACCGACTATCACAAAAAACAATTTCACTCTTTTTGTTGATGAGGATATCTGTGGGCGACATTAACTCGGCTTTGCTGACATCCCCCTGAATATATACCGGGTGAAATTCCCTTTTATTGCAAAGGCCGGCCAGGGTGGTTACTTTTCCATCTGTAGCAAATTTTTTAATACAGCGTCCACTGCCATCACTGAGATAAATATTTCCAACAGAATCTACTCCCATGCCTGCAATCCATTTTGTTTTAAGTTCGGGATGTTCCCTTGTATTGGCCAGCGTAATTACTTTTCCATTGGTATTTATTTTTCGAATAAGGTAAAAATCACCAAGATTATCTTTATTACTGTTATCTCTTTCAGCTATATAAATATTTCCGGAAGGGTCTGTTTCCATAAACTCAACATCTCTGAACTGTGCAGTTTTTAAATCGCCATCTTTTGCTATACCCATAAAAGGCACACCGGCAAAAAGTGAAACTGTTCCATCAGGAGTTAGTTTCCAGATCACTTCATCCTGGTCGGCCATGTAAATATTATCATTGCCATCAATCGTCATCGCAACACAGGTTGGGTAGGGCGATTTTTTGATACCTTTTCTAATGTCATCTGTAATATAAGATGTTTTCCCATCGGGAGTAATTTTCATAATCTTTCCCCCATAAACATGCAGTATGACATTGTCTTTACTATCTACAGCAATTTGTTTGGGAGAACTGGATAACTTAACAACCGGTACCTGTGATAATACTGGCAGCATAAAAAAGTAGCCTGCAAATAGGAAAAGTAGTCGTTTCATAATTGTGTGTTTTTTTATCAGGAGAAAGACTAATGATTATTTGATCGGGATAATATATTCATGGCGGACTCTAAGCAGGACTCATAGTAGCTATGTAGCCTTACAACAAAAATTATAATCCTTTATTAAAGAAAATTACACCTTGCACAGAGGCTTCTGCAATACCTCCTCCACCTGCACCAACGGTACCCCTTGCTCCCCATCCGCATTTGGAATCATAGATGAGTTCAAACTTCTCACTTAATTTTATAGGGCTATCTTTTCCAAATAAATTTGCATCCATACCTATACCAACTGAAAACTCATAGCTGCCATCCGTATTAAATTCCGCTCCACCAGATAACATGCCTGCTTCCACACCAACGGACACACCTGTAGAAACTTCTTTGGGGCTGGCTAATTTTGTATCGGATTGTTTGTTCAGTTTACCATCGGCACCTTTGGTATAAGTAGTAGAATTATCAATGAAAATATAGTCTTTTGAACTAATGGCTATTTTGGTTTTGATAGATTCTGTAGCCGGACATTTTTCTGGCGCCGGTGGTTCAAACGTTGTGCATACTGGTGTAATGCTTTCGTTTGTTTTTACAATAAGTCCGGTGTAATGAACCTTCTTGATCAGTTTATCATTTAGAGCAAGTGATTGATCTATGTAAATAAAGGGCTCTTTTTTATCGCTCATTGATAGCTGCAAATGAAACGGTCCTTTCATAGCTGCACCTGCAGCATCGGGTGGGAGAGGACTCCAGGGAGTTATTTTTTGCCATTCATTTACATTCCTTAGATCCAATTTTTCAGAAGGTAATCCATGTATTTCTACCCGGCCATCATCCGTAACGGTACCGGTAAAATTCCATTGCCGTATTTGAAATCCATCTTTGATATAAGTAGAAAATCCATTGTAACTATAGGCGGAAGGCATCATACCCGCCACTGCATTGGCGGCATTGCCCTGGTACACATACATAATCTCCCCGCTACCGGTAATATTTCCACTGGCAGAAATTTGCATCGAGAAATTTTTAACGCAGGCCAGTGTTTGCAGATTAATAATTGTTGTTGCCATTCCTGCTCCAAATTTTGTATTCGCATCTTTTGCATTTTCACCGCTACGGGCCGAAATGTTTTTTGCCTGGTAAGTTCCTTGCCAATCTGCAATCTTGTAACCGGTGGGTGGTTTTTTTGCTGCGGTAGGTTTTGCTGTGTTTTTAGAAGCAGGATTTGCGTTATTACTTTTTGTTGGATTTGCTGCATTGTTCGCATTGCTATTATTAGCCTGAGCTTCTCGGCCATTACCAGCATAACCTAAACTCCAGGCTTTTGTAGAAAGATTTTCAGCTTCTTTTTTATTGCCTCTTTCTTCAGCAATTTTTGCTGCTGTGTAACAATACAATCCGTTATCAGGTGCTAATTGCATTGCTTTTTGAATGGCTTCTTCAGCTTCTTTTATATTGCCCAACTTAAAATAGATATAGGCCTGGTTAGCCCAGGGAGAAGCCAGATTCGGGAAACTTTTTGTTAGCTCTTCTGTTAGCACTTTCGCATCATAGATTCTTCCTAGCTCAATTAGCAAATTAGAAAAATTGTTCAGGTAAAGTCCATTGGTTTCTTGTAGCTGAGATGCTTTTGCAAAGCCATACAGTGATTCCCATTTAAGGTTTCTGAAATAGTATAATACAGCCTGCACATAATAAGCTTCTGCCAAACCACCTTTTAAAGTTCCAGCACCCTTGCTGGCCCTGCTGTCTAATTCTTTATACAATTTTGCTTTTGTTATGGAGCCAGCCAGTGCATTATCAATAACTTGTTTTTTAGTACTTGTATTTGGTGAAACTATAGCGGTACTAAGCCAGGTAGAACTTCCTGTGGCATTATTAAGCATTTTGAATGGTAGAGTGAGTGTGCCATTTTGAAAAGTGAAATTCCCGGTTTTTTTTCCCTGCTCCATTGTTTTAAAGGAAATGGTGATTTTGTTTCCGCTTATTTGATAGGTTCCTTCATCAGTTACGATATTGCCCGGTTGCTCGGCTTTTAGTTTAAATATATTGTCGAGAAATTGCAAAGTGATGATAGCTTTTGCATTTGCTTCTTTGCCGTCGCTGTCGGCTACAAATCTATATTTGCCTTTTATTGATTGGCTTCTTATTTCTATATGACTTGTACAAACAATAATTGCCAGCAGGAAAATAATATTTTTCATATAGATGAGTTGATGATAGGTCTTCTTATTGTTTGGTGATTTTAAAATTACTTATGTAGTATTTCTCCAGGTCGCTATCGCTGCTAATGTGTATGAACTTTAAAAAATTAAAAGAAGTTGTTGCCGGAATAGCTTTGGGAATTTCAACAACTTTATTCTCATCCATAAATAGTTCCAGCAGTTCTCCTTTTCGTTTTAATGTAATTTTTACAGTATTCAATTGTTTGTCGTTCGAAAATCCAGTGGCCTCAAAATAGGGTTTTACATTTGCAAAATAGCCGCCAGCAAATTTGCCTTCAATTGAAATTTCTCCGGGTCTGCCCCAATAACCGGCTTTTATTCTCAGCTTTACGGCAGGAGATACCATTTGGTCATAGGTTGACTTTGTTCCCAGATATAATTCCAATGCTTTTGCGCCCCAGGGAATATCTTTTGCTGCGGCAACATCAAATGATAATTCAAAATTTTGTGGTAAAGGATACTGTATGTTTTTAGGCGATGCATCCCGTCCCTGAAGTTCTAACCATTTATTAGTATTGCCTGCTAATTGTTTTACTTCTGCTTTTTTGCCATTCCGTAAACTACCGTTCCAGTTAATAGCGGGTTTATCTATTGCATTGGTAGAAAAATCTTCAAAATAAAAAATGGATTTGTCAGCGGTGGCAGCTTTTGCTTTGCTGGAAGGTTCTTCTAGTACGATTGGCTCATTGGAGGAGGGTGAACGAAGTGGCTGATATGGACCTGTTGGTTTAGTGGCACCAAAGAAATAATTATAAACGTAGGAAAAATTAAAATTATTGAGAATACTCTCCATCATGTGTACATTGAAAGCACTGTTTTTCATACCCAATGTCCAACGGATTACGATCCATTGTGGTTGATCAGTTTTGCAACCTTCCCAGGCAGCTTTGCTTACTTTTTGAATCGGAAATTTGGTGACTCCTTCTTCGGTATCAAAAAAATCTCTATTGCCGGGCCTTGCATTTACAAAATCTATAAAACTAATTTGTCCATAGGGATAACGTAAGGTGGCAATTTCATTTAATTGGGTTCTATATTTTTCTTTCATTCGGGCAAGATTTTGTCTTGCCGTTGCCAGATTTTCTGCAGTATAGTTTCCAACTTTTTGCCAAACGGGTAATTGAAGTTCTGCTCGTTCAAAAAATTCACCAATGGAAACATTTTCAAACGGGAGCTTTCCGTTTTTGGTCATTATCACAATATAGTGCGGATTGTCATTAATTATTTTAGGTGGAATGTAGAAACGGGTATAAAGCTGAATATTCTTGTGGGTGCTAAACCCTAATAGATCGTAGTCTGACTGATGCGAACCAAAACCCATTTCTGCGCCACTATAATAATAGGGCATTACAAAGTAGTATTGATCCGGGGAAGAAATAAATGATACAGGTGCGCTGATGTATTGTATTTGATTGGCCTCTATATACCAGTACTCTGCAAAATTATTTTGCGGAACGAATTTTCCGGCTGCATCTTTCTTTAAGAACATATATACCTTGGAATATGCGCCATACAAATGCGGAAGTGCTGTTAAATGCTGGCTTACAGCATTCCCATAGCTTCCCATGGTACCACTGATTTTTGGCATCGCATTCTGGTAATAGCCAGCATCGCCGAGGCAACCTTTAGGCAAGTACGATTGCTGCATCCATTCTACAAATTGCTGTGTATAACCTATTTGTTTGGTAGTATATGTTCTATTGCCAAGAGTTTTTCCTTTAGGGGCTGTTGTGTATTTATATGTTCTCATCCATCCAATATCAATGTCAGCAATGCTTTCCATTTTGAAGCCAACTCGATCCACATATACTGGTTGTGCAATCACATTTATACATCCTGTAAGAGCTAACAGAATAAGTATTTTTTTCATACTGGGGAGTTTAAAATCCAATTTTGCCTTTTACTTTATTAAGTAATGATTTTTTTGGTTTAGTTGAATCTGTTTTTGACTGGGTATGATTTGCTGTTGGTTCCTCAACTTTAGTTGTAGGTGAGTTGCTTGTTTTATCTGGCGTAGTAGATGGCTTAACTACCGTATTATTTGTAGATGTAGTGGGTGTACTTGCCGTCATTTTTGTTTTATTAGCAGAAATTATATCACCTTTCAGCCAATCTTTTACAAAAGCTGTGACTACATCATTTACTTCTTTGCCAGCACGGTAAATAGCTTTCCATTTATTGCTTTTCTTTTCAAAGGCTGGGTTGACGAATTTTTTGATATTGTATTTGTCCGGTGCAGTTAATACCGCATTGAAATCTACGGTGGCCGCTAATTGAAGATACTCCTGCAATCGTTGCTTTACTAAAACGGCTGGGTTAAGCGGATACTTTTTCTCCCAACTGGCTTTACCCGGAAATGGTTTCTTAGCGGCTTCCAGTATAGCATCTACTTTTTTTTGTGCCTCATCTAATTTTGCCTGTTGCTCTGCTACATATTTCGTATCAGTCTTATAGTTATTGATGTTTTTTTGATACACAACTATATCGTCTTTCAATGAACCCAGGCTAGGGCCGTAATTTATTCGTGGCATTGCATTTTCCCGTTGTTTATTGTAGGCAAGTACAAATTCTTCGCTATTTATATATTTCTTTATATACTCACATAGATCCTTTGCAGCAGCGGCTTTATCACCAGATATAATTGTTGAAAGCTTAAGTTTAGGAATATATGGCAATCGGAAGTTTGATTCCTGATCACCTACAATATTGGTATTATCATTATCATCCATTGGCCCGTATGAAAATCGGCCCACGATATTGCTGATAATATTTCCTTGTACAAATTTTTGCTCCATACCAAGTCGCTCAATGATATCATCTACAACTTTGATGGCTGTTGCAGTAAGAGTAAGAAAGACAGCTGCAATAATTAGAGTTCTCTTTTTCATATAATAATTTTTTTTATTAGTTGAATAATCCTTTTTGTGGGGTAAATGCTCCGGGTGATTGTAGCCCACCACTAATGGAAGGCTGGAGGCCATTTTGCTGTATATCTTTTAATAGAGCAGGCGTTGCTTCCATATCATCTATTGCTTTCATTATAGTATCGAATTTTTCTTTCATTAGTTTTTTTTCATCCATAGCATCCATCTCCTTTATAATCTTTTCTATTTCTTTTTTGGATTGCTGTAGCTCTTCATACCTGTCCATTTTTTGTGTTTCCTGCCACATTTTTTCAATTTGTTTTTTTTGAAGCTCTTTCTTTCCGGCATTCGCTTCTTTTTGTTCAATTTCGGTTTCCAGTTTTTTTATCTGCTCAATCACATTCTCATATGCTTCCAGCTCTTTTACACTTTTCATCATCCTTTCAAGTTGATCCTTCAAATTTTGTTTTGGTGTTTTTACATTTTTGCAATCTGCCGTCAGCATTTTGTTGAGTAAGTCTTTGGTTAGCTTACTTTTTCTTAGGTCAGGCAGTGGAACTAATTCGTCCAACGGAATATTGGGCAGTGGTGTAATATCCCAATCTTTTTCAATTTTAGTTAGCGGTGTTAACTCATCATCATCGTTGCTGATCCCACCGGGTGTAATACTACCGTTTGCTGTTTTAATAAATGGAGCAATACCGGGCTGTGCGATACTATTACCTGCACCAAAGCTTATTGAAGCATTAGGAACAGGTTTGTCTGTTTTCTTAATGCCGTAATTATTTTTATTGAAATCTTTACCCGCCGCCACTAGTTGTTGCCACTCGGCACCAGCTGGAATACTTACTACAGCCGGACAACTGAAGTTGGGAATTTCGGGTGCGTCGAATTTTTTCGTTACCTCAAATGTTTTTGGGTTGCAGTGTTCACCTAAGGTTTCCATCGATTCTATAATTGAACCATAGGTGGCTGCTAAATGTGCCGTAAAACCTAAATCCTGGATCAGAATTATATTTTTTGTATTACCAGCTACATACCAGTTCCAGGTTACATAGGCATTGAGCCATTGTCTGTATTCTTCAGTTTTTTTGAGCAAATATTCTCTGAAGCGGCTATTTACTTTTTGCATGTATTCATTTTCAATAGCATCAAGATTTGCTTTGAATTGTTCACACCGGGTTCCTTTTCTATCATCTATCTGTTTATAAATTTTACTTATTTCTGCTTGCCGCTCCGAATTAAGCTTCTCTTTCCAAAACAGTAGTTCTTTTAACTCCTCCGCATGTTCAAGACTCCATTTTGCCTGGTAGCTACCCAGCACACCTAAAACGATAACTGCTGGCTTACTCATAAAGCTTAGTCCTTTCATTGTTTCTGTTGCCATTTCTTTTATGAAAGCATCTTCACCTTTATTAAACGTATTATCCAGGTCTTTGCTGAGTTCTTCGTTCATTGTTTCAATTTTTTCTGTGAGACCGGTTACCATTTTTTCATAGGCTTTTTTGGTAGCATAGTCTTCATTATGGTTTTTTACATTATTGGATAAGGCAGGAGGGGGCGGCATCCAGTCTTTCGGGAAGTATTCGTAAATCGCAATACTCTTTTTAATTTTTTCAAAGTCAAGGCTGGTAGGTGAATAATTTTTGTCGTGGTTTTTCAGTAGTTGTTCTGAAAATGGATTTAAAGAATTTTCTAGAGCTTCGGTATAATTTTCGCCAGCTTTTACGGGGTCGCCTTTTAGTTCTTCCAGCAAGCCTCCGCATAATTTTGCTTCCGGATGTTTAGGGTTTACCCGGTAGGCTATATCGAAGTAGCGTTTAGCACTGTCGGTTTCACCAAGTCCCAGCCATGCTTGTCCAAGATTATTCAACACAGAACTATTGTAAGGAATTTCATGCTTTAGTTTTCTTAATAGCGGTACTGCTTGTTCAGGATAACCATACTGTGTAAGCAATGAGGCCATATTGTTTTGCCAGTTGAGATTCGCCGGATCAGCTTGCACGGCCTTAATGCTTAAGGCTAATGCTGCATAGGGATGTCCCTGCAAAAGAGCAAGTATCGAAGCATTGCCAATATCAATTGCTTTTGGCGTTTGGGCAACTATTTTTTTTACCAATGCCATTTGTGTTGCATCAGCTTTTGCCAGCATTTTATTGTACATGGCTGATGCATAGGTGCCAATTTCATTCTTTGTCAATGTTTTTTTAGACATGGATGCAATCTTTACCGGGTCTTTTTTAGGAACCAGTTGTTGGTTACTCGTAAACTCCGGATAGTCGGCAACGGTGGCATTGTGTTCTTGTAAAGCAGGCATAACTCCCTCCATCATTTTTTTCATCTCTGCCTGCTCTTCTTTGCTCATGCCTTCGGCTTTCATGGCTTCTTCCAACATTTTATTCATGTCGGTTTGTGAGGGTTGTTTTTGCTTAGGCTTAGGTTGTGCTATTGCAGTAAAAAGACACAAGCAACTTAACAATGTAAAAAGTAGCCTTTTCATAAATAGTAGTTGATGTTGTAAATATGAATTGAATCATCGTTACTTTCTATCCCTTAAAAACAGGATATTTTATCAAAATGGAAAAAAATCATGGAAAAAGGGGAGCCGGTCTTTTAAAGTAGTTTGTTTATTTGTAAAGCCATGCTAATGATTTATCTTACTACAATGAGAAAAGTAATTATCATACTTATCACTATCAGTTATGGATTTACAGCAGGTGCACAACGTACTGGTCCGGCCGGAAAAGTGGATAGCTTGTTAAAAGTACTCTCAGTCTCGAAAGAGGACACAAGTAAGGCAATGGTTCTTCTTACCCTGGCAAGCCTGTATGAAACTAATAACCAGGACTCGGCTGAATACTACCTCCAAAAAGGAAAAACCTTGTCAGAGGCATTAAAATTCGATAAGGGTATTTATTACTATTATCAACAAGGAACTGTTCTTTCTTATACTAAAGGGAATTATACAAAAGCACTGGAGGAGTCGAATAAAGGACTAGAAATGGCCAGGAAACTGAAAGACAGTTCAAAGGTAATTACGATGCTGAATAATCTTGGTATTATAAGTGCTTACCTGGGAAATTATCAAGAGCAATTAGACTATGCACTAAAGGTTAAGGATGCAGTGGAATCCGTCAAAGATTCTTCGATGTTGTCCGGTGCTTATCATAATCTGGCTAACTGTTATCATAACTTAGGTCAATATAAGAAGGCGGTAGAAGCAGCAGGTTATTCTGTATATGTAAATAGCCTTTTTAGTGAGAAAAGCATGTATATAAACCGGGCTTATGCCACCCTGGCCCAAGCTTATGATGGTCTCCGTATGGGAGACAGTGCTTTACATTTTTATACTATTGCCATAAAGGAATCTGTTCGACTGAATGATAAATATGCAGAGGGAACTATTTACGGCTACATGTGCAATTTATATGCCGTGATGAACCGTTTTGGTGATATGCTGAAAACTGCAGAAAAGTCATTGTCTTTGTCGAAAGAACTTCAAAGCAGGCAGATGATGGCCAGTTCGCTTTATAATACAGCATATGCCCAGTTTCTTAATAACAATAATAAAGAAGCTTATAAAAGTATAAAGGAAGCATTATCCATTGCTATTGCTGACAGTTTGCGTGATGAACTTAAAAGTTGCTATACGGTGCTTTCTTATATTGCTGCCAGGGATGGAGACTATATTACATCCATTTCTGCAAAGCAAAAGGCAGACTCTATTGCAGAAGCTTCTTTAAACGAAAAAGTATTAAAAAGTACAGCCGATCTTGAAAAAAAATACGAGACAGAAAAAAAGGATAACCAGATAAAATTGCAGAAGGCTGAAATAAAGCGGAAGAGTACCTTGAACTATATCCTTTTAGGAGGAGCTGTTGCATTATTGATGGTTTCCTTTTTATCATATAGAAACTACCGGCAAAAACAAAAATTACAGCAACAACGAATTTACGAACTGGAAACAGAAAAAAAGCTGGCTGCTACAGAAGCAGTACTAAAAGGTGAAGAGCAGGAACGAACCCGTCTGGCAAAAGACCTGCATGATGGATTAGGAGGGATGTTGTCAGGCATTAAATACTCATTTCAGACTATGAAAGGAAACCTTATCATGACACCGGAAAACCAGCAGGCATTTGAACGAAGCATGGATATGCTGGACAGTTCCATCCAGGAGATGCGCCGGGTGGCACATAATATGATGCCGGAAGCATTGGTAAAATTTGGATTGGATACGGCATTGAAAGATTTTTGTAATGACATTAACCAGTCCGGCGCATTACAGATTAACTATCAATCAATAGGATTAGAAAATGAGCAGGTTGAACAAACAGCAGCAATAACTATTTACAGGATAGTGCAGGAACTAATAAATAATACAATGAAACATGCCGGAGCAAACACGGCCATTGTACAAGTGACTAAAGAAAATAATAATATTAATGTTACGGTGGAGGATGATGGGAAAGGATTTGATACTGCAATTCTGCAAAGAGCCCACGGAATTGGGTGGAGCAATATTCAAAGCAGGATTGAATATTTAAAAGGTACTTTAGATGTGCAATCCGAACCGGGAAAAGGAACATCAGTTCATATCGAACTAACTGCATAAATGACAACCCAAGTTTTTATAGTTGATGACCACTACATGGTAATTGAAGGCATTCGATCATTGCTGCAACTGGAAAAAAGTATTGATTGGGTGGGTCATGCAACAAATGCAGCGTCTTGTCTTGCCTTTTTAAGGCAGCAACTGCCTGATGTGATTTTGATGGATATTAACCTGCCTGATAAAAGCGGTATTGACCTTTGCAAAGAGGTTAAGCAATTGCATCCATCTGTTTTTGTGGTGGGTCTCAGCACTTTTAATCAGCAAAGCTTCATTGCTAAAATGATGGAGAATGGTGCTTCTGGTTATGTACTCAAAAATGCAACCAAAGAAGAATTGCTGGAAGCAATTGAAGCGGCAGCAAAAGGGAAAACTTACCTCAGTGACGAGGCTGCACAAACATTGCGAAAAAATACTGATGCAGATGTGCCGGTATTAACAAGGCGTGAAAAAGAAGTATTGATATTGATTGCAGAGGGGCTTACAAACAATGAAATAGCAGAAAAATTATTTATAAGCCCTGCAACTATTGATACGCATCGAAAAAACCTGCTCACCAAATTTGATGCAAAAAACACTGCTTCATTAGTAAAAATGGCGATGCAGCTTCAGTTGATCTGACTATTCAAAATCATCGTACAACAAATATTTTTTTCTGATTTTTTTAAATTCACTCAATTTAGGTTCCCAGCTTTTTCGTATGCCTTCTTCATTGCCACCTGCAAGCAGGTATTCCCAAATGGCATTATCACCATACAATTTCATAAAAAATGATTGTTCCATATTTCCTGATTTAGGTGCCAGGAAAAATGTTTCCTTTTTTGGAAATTGTTTATAAGCTTCCAACAGCCATTTCATTTGTACTTTGTTATCCACTTTATCCAGTACTTGTTCTGGGGTGCCACTTAAATTCCAACCATAGCAAACCTGTCCGTATAGTTTTGAGCTTTTTGCCCCTGCTGTTGGATTCGGAGTAAATGAATAAAGATTTTTTGGTAAAAGCGGATGACCAAACACCTGGAAGGGTTTATCAGTTCCCCGTCCTTCACTCAGTACAGTGCCCTCAAATAAACAAGTTGATGGATACAAATAAATTGACTGCATGTTGGGAAGATTGGGAGAGGGCTTAACGGGTAATACATATTTTGATTTATGGTCGTACCCTTTACATTTTATTACCTGAAAATGAAAAGGAGTGTCAACAGAATTTTGTGCGGTTCTATAGTATGCAAATTTCGCATTGGCTTTTTCACTCAGCCAACCTTCTCCTGCAATCATCATGGCATATTCGGCAATCGTCATTCCATATACAATAGGTACAGGCTGCATGCCAACAAAAGATTTATATTTTTTATCAAGCACCGGCCCGTCCACATAAAAACCATTAGGATTAGGTCTGTCCAATATCATTAATGGTTTACCCAATTCAAATGCAGCTTCCATAAATTCTTCCAAAGAAGAAATATAAGTATAGAAACGAACACCCACATCTTGTATATCGAAAATGAGGAGATCTACTCCTTTCACATCTTCCGCAGTAGGTCGTTTTTTATTTCCGTATAATGACACTACTGGAATGCCGGTTTTTTCATCGGTATAGTTGCCTATTTTTTCACCGGCATCGGCAGTTCCTCTAAAGCCATGCTCTGGACCAAATATTACTTTGATATCAACACCTAACTTTTTTAATGTATCAACGAGGTGTGTGTTGCCTACCATGGAGGTTTGATTGGCAAAAATGCCTACCGATCTGCCTTTTATTAATGGTAAATAAACATCTATTCTATCTGCACCAGTTTGAATGGGGGTATTTTGTGCTGTTACATTGAATGCTACAAATAAAATGGGTAAGAGTGCTTTAAATAACTTCATACGAATGATTTATTGAGGATTAAAGTACATAAAATATTAACTCAGACAGAGCTAAATATTTAAAGGGTTGCATTGGGCTTTTTGCCCTACCTTGCAAGCCATTTTTAAATTATTCAATTAATAAAAATAATACAATGGCACAGGTAAAAAGTGGCGACACAATAAAAGTTCATTATCATGGAAAATTAACTAATGGCGAAACCTTTGATTCATCAGCGGGGCGGGAGCCACTGGAATTTGAAGTAGGCAGTGGTATGGTTATTCCGGGCTTTGATGAAGGGGTAACGGGTATGACAGTGGGTGAAAAGAAAACAGTGAATATTCCTTTTGCAGAGGCATACGGGCCTAAAAATCCTGAAATGGTAATTGAAATGCCGAAAGACCGTTTTCCAAAAGATATGGAAATTGAAGTAGGATTGCCATTAGGCATGAGCGACCAGAATGGTCAGCAATTTCAAGTAACAATTGTTGAAATAAAAGATGAAGTAGTGATGCTGGATGCTAATCACCCATTAGCAGGACAAGACCTGATATTTGATTTGGAATTGGTGGAGATCGTAGGTGGTACGCCGCTTATCATCATGCCATAACCAGTTTATAATTTATAGTTGGTGGTTTGTAGTTTCTGTAACTGCAAACCACTTTCTTTTTAGTATATTACATGCCCCAAAAGGAAAAATATGTTTGAAAATTACAAGTTTACTGCGGCTGAAAGATTTTTACGTTATGTACAAGTTGATACACAAAGCGATCCACAATCTTCTACTTTCCCCACCACAGAAAAACAAAAAGACCTGGGAAAAATTTTGGCCGAAGAATTAAATCAACTGGGCCTTGCTGATGCACACATGGATGAGTTTGGCTATGTATATGCAACTATACCTTCCAATACAAATAAGAAAGTTCCGGTAGTTTGCTTTTGTGCACATATGGATACGGCACCGGATTGCAGTGGTACGAATGTGAAACCAATCTTGCATCAAAATTACCAGGGACAAGATATTGTGTTGCCCGATGATACAACACAAGTGTTACGGATGAGTGAGTATCCTTATTTAAAAACACAAATAGGAAACGATATTATCACGGCATCTGGCAATACCTTATTAGGCTCGGATGATAAAGCAGGAGTAGCAGAAATAATGGATCTTGCTAATTTCCTAACTACACATAAGGATGTAAAGCATGGAGAAATAAAAATTCTTTTTACTCCGGATGAAGAAGTTGGTAAGGGCACTGCTAAAGTTGATATGAAAAAACTCGCTGCTGATTTTGGTTATACATTGGACAGTGGTGATGCAGGCGCATTAGAAGATGAAACTTTTAGTGCGGATGGAGTGCAAGTTGTTATACATGGTGTTATTTCACATCCCGGTTATGCAAAAGATAAAATGATCAATGCCATGAAGATCGCCGGTGAAATATTAGCAGCGTTACCAAAAGATAGATTGTCGCCAGAATCAACTGATGGCAAAAGAGGTTTCATTCACCCGGTAAGATTAGAAGGTATTGCAGAAAAATGTACTATTGATTTTATCATTCGGGATTTTGAAACGGACGGGTTAATAAAAAAAGAAGATTACCTGCGCACACAAATAGAAGAAAGAATGAGAACGTATCCGAGAGCATCTTTCGAATTTTATGTTACGGAGCAATATAGAAACATGAAAGAAGTGCTGGATCTTCATCCGCATGTGGTGGAGTATGCAAAAGAAGCTATCATAAGAACCGGGTTGCAACCAAAAATGGAAAGCATTCGTGGTGGTACGGATGGAAGCCGCTTGTCATTTATGGGATTGCCTTGTCCTAATTTATTTGCCGGTGAGCAAGCTATTCATTCTAAATTAGAGCATATTAGTGTGCAGGATATGAATAAAGCGGTGCAAATGCTGGTGCATTTAGTGCAGGTGTGGGAAGAGAAAAGTTAATCGTACATTACACTATAAATTTAAAATTATGGACTTCGCAAAGTTATTATCTGAGTATTGGTGGGTACTCGTTATTGCTGTTATTTTCTTTAGCTCCCTTTTCACTATCAACCAGGGTTATATCGGTGTGATCACCATGTTCGGTAAATACCGCAGGATTGTACGTCCGGGATTGAATATTAAAATACCACTCCTTGAAACAGTGGCAAAAAGAGTGTCTATACAAAACCGGTCGGTAGAACTGGAATTCCAGGCCGTAACATTGGATCAGGCAAATGTATATTTTAAAAGTATGTTGCTGTATTCTGTACAGAATGCCGATGAAGAAACAATTAAAAAAGTAGCCTTTAAATTTATTGCAGACCGGGACCTGATGCAAGCATTGATAAAAACGATCGAAGGTAATATCCGATCTTTTGTGGCTACCAAAAGGCAGGCAGAAGTATTGGGACTTCGTCGTGAAATAGTTCAATATGTAAAAGTAGAAGTAGATATTTCGTTAGAAGAGTGGGGTTATCACTTACAGGATCTGCAAATCAATGATATTACTTTTGATAAGGTGATCCTTGATTCGATGAGCAAAGTGGTAGCATCGAACAACTTGAAAGCTGCTGCTGAAAATGAAGGTCAGGCATTGTTGATCACTAAAACAAAATCTGCCGAAGCGGATGGTAATGCTACTAAGATTGCTGCGGAAGCAGAAAAAGAAGCAGCCCGTCTTCGTGGACAGGGTGTTGCATTATTCCGCAAAGAAGTTGCAGCCGGTATGTCGGAAGCAGCAGAACAAATGAAACAAGCTAACCTTGATACCAATGTAATATTGTTCAGCATGTGGACAGAAGCCATTAAAAACTTTGCAGAATACGGCAAAGGCAACGTAATATTCCTTGATGGAAGTCCTGATGGTATGGAAGGTACCATGAAACAAATACAGGCATTGATGGTGAAACAAGCCGGTACAAGTAGTAGTAAGTAAATAAGCCAGAAAACTGGCTGGTCTGAAAGTCCGAAAGAAGATTCATATTAGTTGAATAGTCTTTCGGACTTTTACTTTTCGTATAAATAGGAAAATTGTCTTTCGGTCTTCCAGACTTTCCGTCTTTCCTTGTTAAATAACTCAAAAACTTGATTACCTTATACAACGTGGCATTATTTTTCTCGTTCAATGAAACGTTATTAAGAGATGTTGAAAAAGGCTAAAAACAAATTATCAGGCAACACCTACTTTTA
>LNFM01007977.1_pt1 | contig 20407 bp, 16 predicted proteins | sample 596031 | NCBI WGS metagenome assembly LNFM01 (sample SAMN04254537, study PRJNA301005) | activated carbon metagenome | isolation source: dual media filters at the Ann Arbor, Michigan drinking water treatment plant | place: USA: Ann Arbor | reverse complement strand
TGAGCAGCGTGACGGTCTCGGTGCGCGCCAGTGCCTCGCCCTGCAGGTCCACCACGTCGAAGAGCGAAGCCAGGCGCACCTGCATCGAGGCCCGGGTGCCGGCGTAGTCGTGCAGCACCGCCACCGGCAGCCCGGCCATGCGTGTGCGCATGACGAAGAGTCGCCGCGGCAGGTCGAAGCGGTCGATCTGCACGGCCGGCCCCTGCATGCCGGCGGCGCCGGGCTTGCTGAACATCGTGGCCTCGAATTCGACCTGCACGCTGCGCGGCAGCGGCCTGCCGACCCAGTCACAGACGCGCAGGTAACGCTGCACCGGCACCGGCAAGGGCGCGATCAGCGCCTCGGTCAGCAGCAGCGGCGGCGCGGCGGGTGCACCCAGCATCTCGGCGCGGCGTCGCGTGTACTCGGCAGCCAGGCCGGGGCCCAGGCGCCGCCGCATGAAGAGCAGGCCGCCCGCGGCCACCATCAACAGCACCAGCAGTGCCAGCATCCACCCGTCCATCGTGCACTCCCGCTGTTCAGCCCGCCCGGCTCCGCCGCTTCAGACCAGCACCGCCTGCACCGGCCGCCGCAGCGAAGGTGGCAGCTTCGGCCCGCGGCCGAAGCGGACCACGAGATCGGGTCGGCGCGCGCCCAGGCCGATGGCGCTGGCGTAGGGCGCACGCAGCGCCGCCACCTCGATGGGCTGGTTCAGCATCGCGTTGCGCACACCCAGCGCTGCGGCCTGCAGCGCAAAACGTTCGTAGCAGCGCCCCACCTCGACCCAATGCGCGGGGTCGGCCGTGTCACCGGCAAACACGGCGATGCCCGCCGAGCTTCGCAGCTGGCGCGCGTACTTGTCGTTCTCGCGGGCTACGGTGAAGAACAGCCCGAACATCGGGCGCCCCAGCCAGGCCGGCAGGGACGGGTTGCCGGAAGACGCCGCGTACAGGCCGTCGCCGCTGTGTACCGCGTCGCTGCCGCTGAAGCGTATCCAGGCCTTCAGCTCGTCGACGAAGGCGGGGTCCTGCATCTGCGCCGTGTTGCCCTGCACGACGAATTCGAGTGTGCGTTCCAGCATCTTGCGCTCGGTCAACAGCAGCAGTCGCACGCCGGGGCCGCTGCCCGCCTCCTGCAGCAGCGTCAGCTCGCGAGGCGACAGCGGCTGGCCGTCGTAGTCGCCGCGGGTGGACTGGCGTTCGGGCAGGGCCTGGAACAGCGGCGTGGACACGGCCTGCGTCGGTTCGAAGCGCACACGCACGGCCTGGGCCGCGGCGTCGAAATCGGCCTCACCCTGGAGCCCGTGCGCCCGCGCGGCCTGCACCAGGTTCTCGGTGGCGCAACCGAGCGACACGAAGAGATGGTGGTCGTCGGGGTCGACCGCCGGGCAGCGCCGCGACAGGTCGGGCAGGACGTGGATGGCACGCTCGGCGAGGCGGAACCGCCAGCACTGCGTGTTGTGGCTGGAAGGGGCCAGCGTGGCGTAGCGCACCAGTTCATGCTGCAGTTCGGTGCCCGTGGCGGCGCCGGCCGGGCCGTGCCGCCAGGTCCGGGCCACGGCCTCTTCGTAACTGCCGGCGCCGTTGGCGGGCGCGCAGCCCGGCAAGCCCGGCAGCGCGGCCAGCATGGCACCGGTGGACAGCGAAAACTGCCTGCGGTCGGTCATCACGCCATTTTCGGTGGGGAGGCGGGCGGGCCACATTGCGTGGTGTCAATGCGCGTCGCCGCAGCCTGCACCACCGTGGCCAGGCGCGAACTGCAGCCCATCACCCGCAGGCGGGCCTTCGTCGCACCGCACGGCGAAGCGCGCACGGCCTGCGTAAGCTCGCCGTTCTGCCGTGCACCACGCGACGAACTCGCACCCCGCCCATGTCCTCGTTGTTCTCCACCCTCGCCCGCGCCGGCCACGCCCTGTGGTGCTTCCTCGACGCCAGCCGCCGTGCGCTCCTGAACCTGCTGTTCATCGCGCTGCTGGCGGCGCTGGCCTGGGCGCTGCTGCGCGGCGGCCCGCCGGCGCTGCAGCCCCAGACGGCGCTGGTGCTGGACCTCGCGGGGCGCATCAGCGAACAGCGCCCGGACAGCAGCCGCGGCACGCTGCTGCGCCAGCTGCGGGGCGACGAGGACGGCGGTGCGCGGCTGCGCGACGTGTTGGCCGTGATCGACGCCGCGGCGAAAGACCCCGCCATCACCCACGCGCTGCTGATGACCGACGAACTCGGCGCCGCCGGCCTGCCCACGCTGCGCGAGGTGGCCGCGGCGCTGCAGCGCTTCAAGGCCGCAGGCAAACCCGTCGTCGCCTGGGGCGCCAACCTCGACCAGCGCGGCTACTACCTGGCTGCCCAGGCCAGCGAGGTCTGGCTGCATCCGATGGGCAGCATCAACGTGCAGGGCTACGGCCGCCTGCGCAGCTACTACAGGGACCTGCTCGACAAGGTGGGCGTCACCGCCCATGTCATCCGCGCCGGCAGGTTCAAGAACGCCGGCGAGACCTACACCGCCAGCGCCCCGTCGTCCGAGACGCTGGAAAGCGACGCCGCGCTCTACGGCGCGCTGTGGACGAGCTGGACCACGGGCGTCGAGCAGGCGCGCCAGCAGCCCGCCGGCAGCGTGATGCAGGCCATCGATTCGCTGCCCGCCAGCCTGGAAGCCGCCGGCGGCGACTTCGCGGCCTGGGCACTGCAGCGCAAGTGGGTCGACGCGCTGAAGACCCGCGACGAGATGCGTGCGGCGCTCGTCGCACGCAGTGCGCCGGACGACGAAGGCAAGGCCGGGGAAGGCGAGGACGGCAAGGACGGCCAGGTCGGCCCCGCCACCACCTTCCGCCAGGTGCACTGGCGCGACTACCTGGCGCGCGTCAAGCCGAAAACCGCGGGCGACGCGGTGGGCGTGGTCGTCGCCGAAGGCAGCATCAGCGACGGCCGCGCCGGCCCCGGCCGCATCGGCGGCCTGAGCACGGCCGAGCTCATCCGCCAGGCGCGCGGAGACAAGGCCATCAAGGCCCTGGTGCTGCGCGTGAACTCGCCTGGCGGCAGCGCCTTCGGCAGCGAACTCGTGCGCCGCGAACTGGAACTGACCCGCGCCGCGGGCAAGCCGGTGGTGGTGTCGATGGGTGACCTGGCGGCCTCGGGCGGCTACTGGATCAGCCTGGCTGCCGACGAGATCCTGGCCGACGAAGCCACCATCACCGGCAGCATCGGCGTGGTGGCGATGCTGCCCACCGCCGGCGAGGCCTTCGACAAGCTGGGGGTCAATGCCGCCGGCAGCAGCACCACCTGGCTGGGCACGGCCTACGACCTGCGGCGCGGGCTCGAACCACGTTTCGAGCGGCTGGTGCAGGCGGGTGTGAACCATGTCTACCGCGACTTCACGGCCCGCGCCGCCACCGCCCGCAAGACCACGCCCGAGCAGATCGACGCCGTGGCGCAGGGCCGCGTCTGGGCCGGCAAGGACGCGCTGACCCATGGCCTCGTCGACCGCCTGGGCGGCCTGGGCGACGCATTGAAGACGGCGGCCCGTCTGGGCAAGCTGGGCGACGACCCGCGTGTGGTCTATGTCGAGGCCACGCCGGGCCGCCTCGACCGTTGGCTGCAGCGCTTCGGCCTGAGCGCACTGGGCGACGCCATGGTCGCCTGGGCCGGGCCCGCCGAGGGCGCGGCCACTTCGGGACCGCTGGCCGCCGCGGCGGCGGTGCTCGGCCTGCCGGCGGGCGCTGCGCTGCCGTTGCTGGACGACCTGGCCTGGCTGGCCAGTCCCACACCCGATGGCCGGCCCTACACCGCCGCAGCGCACTGCCTGTGCGTGGCGCCGTAGCGGCGTTTGACCTGACCGGCCCGACGGGCGCCACCGGCAGGGCGGCAGGGGCGCGCTACAGCACGGTCATCAAGGCCAGCCAGACGGCGGCGGCCACGGCCATCGCCCCGGGCCGGTCCGGCCGGCGCCACAGCGCCGCGAACAGGAACACGTTCCACGGCATGGGCGAAAAATGCAGCGCCACGGCCCAGGCCATCGGCACCCCTGCGGCGGCAGCTCCCAGCGCCGCAAAGCTGGCCAGCAGGTTGACGAGCGTGCCGATGCCGAGCATGTCGCGCCAGAACAGACGGCGTACCGGCACCTCGCCGCGCCAGCGTCGGGCCAGGAAGTTGTTGCGCAGTCCTTGCATCATTCGGGGTGGCGCGGCAGGACGCTGCTCGCCATCCTGCGCAAGCTTCGGCGCGCCGACGGCGCCGACGGCAGGGGCGTCAATGGCGCGGCAGAGCCGCCGGCCGCGCCAGGTCGTCGACGCTGGCGCCCTGCTGGCGCAGCAGCGCCTCCAGCGCCGGCAGCAGCGGACCCAGGCGCTCGTCGATGGCGGCACGCACGGTGTCGACGAAGACCTGCGTCTGGCGTTCGATCTCGATGTTCAGGCCGGCGCCTTCGGTCTTCTCTGCAAAGGTCGTCTGGCGCAAGGTCTCGGGGATCAGCCAGACGTCGAAGCTGCCGCTGCCGTCGGGCGCGCGTCGGGCCTCGGCCACCGTCAGGCTGGCACCGTTGACGGCGATGTAGCCCTTGGCGAAGACGTAGCGCATCCACGGCGCCGGCACGGCGATCGTCAGCGCGTGGTTGTTCTCGGGGCGCCGCACTTCGGCCACGGTGGCCAGGAAGTCGACATGGCCCGACAGCGGGTGGCCGCCGATCTCGGCGCCGTCGCGTGCCGCGCGCTCGACGTTGACCTGGCTGCCCTCGCGCAGCGTGCCCAGCGTGGTCAGCGCCAGGCTCTGCTGCATGACGTCGAAGTCGGCGGCGCCGTCGCCACGCACCGTGGTCACGGTGAGGCAGACACCTTCGACCGCGACGCTGGCACCGACGGCCAGACCGTCGCCGAAGCCGGGCGGGAAATTGAGCGTGAAACTGCGCAGGCCGGGGCGGTCGGCGATGGCGCGGACGGTGGCGAGACCCTGAACGATGCCGGTGAACATGGCCGTCAGCTTAGCAGCGCTGCCTAAACTCGGCCACCATGGAGCCCTTCAAGAACCTGCTGAACCCGGCGCTGGTGGTCGAGGCCGGGGCGCTGCTCCAGCGCCACGCCGATGCCGCCGGCCTGGCCTTCGACGGCGAGCGCTTCGCCGCGCTGGCGGTGCAGGGGCTCGAGGCGCTGGAGCTCAAGGCCCGCGCGATGCAGGTCTGCGACGCCCTGCAGGCCACGCTGCCGGCGCGCTTCGAGACGGCGGCCGGTCTGCTGGAAGCGGCGCTGGCGCCGGCCACGACCGACGACGCCATCACGCCCCCCGCCGGCCTGCACGACGGCCTGCGCGGTTGGGTGCTGTGGCCGGTGGGCGAGTTCGTCGCGCGCCAGGGCCAGGCGCAGCCGGCACGCGCGCTGGCCACGCTGCACGCGCTGACGCAGCGCTTCACGGCCGAGTTCGCCATCCGCCCCTTCATCGTGTGGCACCCGGCCTTGTGCTTCGACACCTTCGCCCGCTGGCAGCACGACCCCAGCGTGCACGTGCGCCGCCTGGTCAGCGAGGGCAGCCGCCCGCGCCTGCCCTGGGGCCTGCGCCTACAGGCGCTGGTGCAGGACCCGTCGCCCACGCTGCCGCTGCTGCGCACGATGCAGGACGACCCGAGCGAGTACGTTCGGCGCAGCGTGGCCAACCACCTCAACGACATCGCCAAGGACAACCCCGGCGTGGTGGCGGCCTGGCTGCACGAGCACCTGCCTGGCGCCAGCGCGCAGCGGCGGGCGCTGCTGCGCCACGCCAGCCGCACGTTGATCAAGCAGGGCCATGCGCCGGCGTTGCAAGTCTGGGGCCTGGGCCAGGCGCTGCAGGGCACGGCCCGGCTGCAACTGACACCACGCCGTGTGCTGCTGGGTGGCGCCGTGCAGCTGACGCTGACGCTGCGCTCGAACGCAGCCCGGGCCCAGCGCCTGGCGGTGGACTACGCGGTGCACCACGTCAAGGCCGACGGCAGCCTGAGCCCCAAGGTCTTCAAGGGCTGGACACTCGAACTGGCGCCGGGCGCCACGCTGACGCTGACACGCCAGCACGCGCTGCGCCCCATCACCACGCGGCGTTACCACGCCGGGCGACACGAGATCGCGGTGCAGGTCAATGGCGTGGAGGTGAGCCGGGGCGCCTTCACGCTCTTGATGCCGCGGGCCGCCGCCTGAGCGCGGCGCTGCGGCCCGGTTCTAGCGACGCAGCGCCCGGCCGCGCCGCCGCCAGGCCAGCAGCATCACCGCGCCGGCCAGCATCAGGACCACGCTGGCCGGCTCGGGCACCACCTGCACCACCTTGCCGGCGTAGTCGACGATGTAGAGCTCGCCGCCCGGGCCTTCACCGAAGGACGCGATGTTGCTCAATGCACCGGCCGCGCCGGCGTCCGGCATGGCCGTCCACTCGGTGGCGTCGGCCATGGTCTTGGGGTTGCCGTCGGCCAGCACCGACCAGATGCGGCCGCTGACGAAGTCGCCGAAGACATATTGGCCGAAGAGCGGCGAACCGGCCTCGCGCACCACGTAGCCGCCGATGATGGATGCGCCGAAGCTGCGCGTGTAGACGAGCAGCGGGTCGACCATGCCCGGCTGCAGCGGGCCACCGACACCCGGCGTGGCGATGTCGCCTTCACGCACACGCCAGCCGAAGTTCTGTCCGCCGGGGCTGCTCGCCAGAACGAGGTTGACCTCCTCGCGCGCGTTCTGGCCGACATCGGCGATCCACAGATCGCCGCTCAGGCGGTCGAAGCTGTTGCGCCAGGGGTTGCGCAGGCCCAGCGCGAAGATCTCGCCGCGTGTGCCGGCGACGCCGTAGAACGGGTTGTCGGTGGGTACCGCGTAGTTGATGTCGGGGCTGGCGAAATCGTCGCCGTTGATGTCGATGCGCAGCATCTTGCCCAGCAGCACGCCCGCGTTCTGGGCGTTGTTGGACGGGTCGTTGCTGCTGCCACCGTCGCCGGTGGCGATGTAGAGGTGGTTGGCATCGCCCGGCTTGAAGCCCAGCCAGCCGGCCTTGTGGTTGGACAGGCCGTTGGGCTGGTCGATGCGCATGACCTCGACGCGGCTCGCCGCGTCGGCCAGCAGCGGGTCGGCGCTGCTGCGGAAGCTGGCCACCACCGTGTCCTGGTTGACGGCGTCGATGTAGTTGACGAAGAAGCGGCGGTAGCCGGCCGAGGCCGGGTCGGCATAACCGGGGTCGAAGGCCAGCCCCAGCAGGCCCTGCTCGCCGCTGCTGCTGACCGTGATGTTCAGGAAGTTGCTGGCCACGCCGCCCTGCACGGCCTTGATGGCGCCACCCTTCTCGACCACGTAGACCGGGCCGCCGGCCAGCGGCGAGGTGGCGTAGAGCGGCTGCGACAGCCCGCTGGCGATGAGCCGCGTGTCCAGCGTGTCGGCCAGCGCAGGGGCGGCCAGGCAGGCCAGCAGGGCGCAGATGCGGTGCAGTCTCATGGTGTGCTCCTCGGCTCGGTCCGCGAAGCTAGCATGCGCCATGCCCCGTGTCAGCCCTGCAGACAGGGCGGCCGGCAAACGGCCGTACCGGCTGACGCATGCCGGCGGGCAGCGCCGACCCGGCGTGACATACTGTTCCCTCCGTTGCGCGAAGGTCCCCACCCCGCAGTACACCGATGTCGATGTTCCCGCCGGATCACGCGCTGAGGGCCACGCTGGCCGAAGAAGTCCACGCACGTCCGCCCGAAGCCATGAGGGCGCCGGCCCGTGCAAGCTACGTGGGCGTGCTGGTCGAGCCCGAGCAGCGCCAGTGGGAACTGGATCACCTGATCACCCTGTGCGAAACGCAGGGCGTCACGCCCCCCCAGCCCGGTGCCACGCACTTCCGCGCCGACTTCGGCAGCGGCCCTGCGGCCTTCCGCCTGAAGTGGGAGCGCCACGGCGAGTTCTCGGGTTACACCGTCATCGCCAGCGGCATCTACGAGCAGCCCTTCCATAACGTCGCGGCAGCGCTGCTGCCCGCGGGCTGGCTGGCGGCCGTGCCCGGGGCCACCATCGCCGCCGCGCACGCCAAGCTGCTGGCTGCACCCGAAGAAGACCGCCTGACCGGGCTGCTGGACCAGGCCTTCGGCGGCCAGGGCGTGGTGGGCTCGGCCATCGCCGACGGCGCGGCCCGCGTCTATACCGACTTCCAGTTGCACGAGGGCTGCACGCGCTTCGTGCTTATCGATCACCGTCTCACCGAACGCCAGGCCGGCCGCACGCTGCAGCGCTTGTTCGAGATCGAGGCCTACCGCATGCTGGCGCTGCTGGCGCTGCCCATCGCGCGGCGGCAGAACCCACGCATCGTACAGATCGAGGCCGCGCTGGCCACGCTGACCGACGGCATCGCGCGCGACCAGGGCGACGACGAGGCGCTGCTGCACGAACTCACGCGCCTGGCCGCCGAGGTCGAGAGCGGCCTGGCCGCCAGTCAATACCGCTTCGGCGCCTGCCGCGCCTACGAGGAACTGGTGGTTCGGCGCATCGGTGAACTGCGCGAACAGCGCCTGCCCGGCATCCAGCCCCTGCAGGAGTTCATGGCGCGCCGCTTCACGCCGGCGGTGGCCACCGTCAACACGGTCTCGCAGCGCCTGCACGACCTGTCGGAACGCGTCTCGCAGGCCAGTGCGCTGCTGAGCACACGCGTGGACATCACGCGCGAACGCCAGAACCAGGCGCTGCTGGCCAGCATGGACCGCCGCGCCAAGCTGCAGCTGCGTCTGCAGCAGACGGTGGAAGGGCTGTCGGTGGCGGCCATCTGCTACTACGTCGCCGGGCTCGTCGGTTACGGTGCCAAGGCATTGAAGGGCGTGGGCCTGCCGCTGAACGTCGACCTCGTCGTCGGGCTGAGCATCCCGCTCGTCGCGCTGGCCGTGATGGCCGCGGTGCGCCGCGCGCGCAAGCACGCCAGCGGTGGCGAACGCTCCCAGACCTTCAGGCAGTGACACTTTCCCCTCTTCCTCTTTCTCGAGCCGCGCCCGCCGCATGACGACTTCCTACTTCCCGTTCTCGGCCATCGTCGGCCAGGACGAAATGAAACTGGCCATCCTGTGCGCCGCGGTCGACGCGCGCATCGGCGGCGTGCTGGTCTTCGGCGACCGCGGCACCGGCAAGAGCACCGCGGTGCGCGCGCTGGCCGCGCTGCTGCCCAAGATGAAGGCCGTGGTCGGCTGCCGCTACGCCTGCGACCCGGCCGACACGTCTTCCAGCTGCGACCAGTGCCCGACGCTGAAGGCCGGCAAGCCCAAGACGCACCTGGTGCCGGTGCCGGTGGTCGACCTGCCGCTGGGGGCCACCGAAGACCGTGTCGTCGGCGCGCTCGACCTCGAGAAGGCGCTCACCGCCGGCGTCAAGGCCTTCGAGCCCGGGCTGCTGGCGCGTGCCCACCGCGGCTTCCTCTACATCGACGAAGTCAACCTGCTCGAAGACCATCTGGTCGACCTGCTGATCGACGTTGCCGCTTCGGGCGAAAACGTCGTCGAGCGAGAAGGTTTGTCGGTGCGCCACCCGGCGCGCTTCGTGCTGGTGGGCAGCGGCAACCCCGAGGAAGGTGAACTGCGCCCGCAACTGCTCGACCGTTTCGGACTGGCCGTGGAGGTGCGCACGCCGCAGGACATCGCGTCGCGCGTGGAAGTGGTGCGCCGGCGCGACGACTTCGAGCGTGGCGCGGCCGAGTTCCATGCGCGCTGGCAGAAGGAAGACGACAAGGTCCGCGCGCGCATCGTCGCTGCGCGTAAACGTCTACCCGACATCCAGGTGCCCGACAGCGCGCTGGAGCGCGCCGCGCAGCTGTGCATGGGCCTGGGCACCGATGGCCTGCGGGGTGAACTCACCGTCATCCGCGCCGCCCGTGCGCTGGCCGCGCTGGACGGCGCGCCGGCGGTGGGCGACAGCCAGATCCGCCGCGTCGCCAAACCCGCGCTGCGCCACCGCCTGCGCCGTGACCCGCTGGACGACACCGACGCCAGCGCGCGCGTCGAGCGCGTCTGCACCGAGCTATTCGGAAGTTGAGCCCCCCCCCGAAGCGCCTGCGGCGCTCCCCCCCAGGGGGGCGACGCCAGCGGCCCGGCGAAGCCGGTTCCGCGGCGTCCGCTGGGTGCGCTCGGCTTGCCGCGCGGTGGCCTGCTTGATGCGCGCTTCAAGCGTCGAAAGCAGCGCAGCGCCTGCCGGCCCGCACCAGGAACAGGTATGGGGCGACGCGCTCTGGGTGCAGGCCTTGCTGGCCGTCGCGCCGCACGGCCTGGGCGGCGTGCACCTGCGTGCCGGCGCCGGGCCGGTGCGCGACCGCTGGCTGAGCGGCTTCCGCGCACTGCTGCCGGCCGTCGAGCCCTTGCGTCGAATGCCTGGCCACATCGCCGACGACCGGCTGCTCGGCGGTCTGGACCTCTCGGCCACGCTGGCCAGCGGCAGGCCGGTGGCGCAGCGCGGGCTGCTGGCCGAAAGCCATGGCGGCGTGGTCGTGGTGCCGATGGCCGAACGCCTGAGTGCGGCCAACGCCGGCCGCCTGGCCGCGGCGCTGGACAGCGGCGAGGTCGGCTTCGAACGCGACGGCATCAGCGCGCGCTGGCCGGCACGTTTCGGCGTGCTGGCCTGCGACGAGGGCGGCGAGGACGACCCTCCGCTGGCCCCGACGCTGCTCGACCGCCTGGCCTTCCACGTCGACCTGCGCACGCTTTCGCTGCGCGACTGCGGGCCCGCCGAGACCTGCGCCGCCGACGCCGCCGAGGTAGCAGCAGCGCGCTCGCTGCTGCCGCAGGTGACGCTGGACGAGCGCGTGATGCAGGCCCTGTGCGGCACTGCGCTGGCGCTCGGCGTGCCCGGCCTGCGCGCCAGCCAGCAGGCCGTGCGTGCCGCGCGCGCCGCCGCCGCGCTGGCCGGCCGCGCCAGCGTCAACGACGACGACGCGCTGCTCGCCGCGCGCCTGGTGCTGGCGCCGCGCGCCACGCGGCTGCCCACATCGCCCGACGACGAGGCCGAGCCACCCGAACCGGCACCACCGCCGGAGAGCGAAGAACCCCCGCCAGCCGAGGATCCGCAGCCGCAGAGCGAGCCGCAGACGCTGGAAGACCGTCTCGTCGAAGCCGCCGTCGCCGCCCTGCCGGCCGGCCTGCTGGCCGCGCTGCAGGGTGGCCTGGGCGGGCCGCACGCGGGCCGCGTGGGCACGCTCACGGCGTCGCCGCGCAGCGGCCGGCCGGTGGGCACGCGCCTGGGTTCGCCGCGCGGCGGCGCACGCCTGAACCTCATCGAGACACTGCGTGCCGCCGCGCCCTGGCAGGCGCTGCGCCGCCGCGCCGCGCCGCAGCGCACGGGGCTCATCCACGTGCACAGCGATGACCTGCGCATCAGCCGCCTGCAGCAGCGTGCGGCCACGGCCACGATCTTCGTGCTCGACGCCTCGGGCTCGTCGGCGCTGCACCGGCTGGGCGAAGCCAAGGGTGCCGTCAACCTGCTGCTGGCCGACTGCTACGTGCGGCGCGACCAGGTGGCGGTGATTGCCTTCCGCGGCCGCACGGCAGAACTGCTGCTGCCGCCCACACGTTCGCTGGTGCGTGCCAAGCGCAGCCTGGCCGCGCTGCCCGGTGGCGGCGGCACACCGCTGGCGCTGGGCCTGGAAGCCGCGCTGCGGCTGGCGACGCAGGTGCGACGCGGCGGCGCCACGCCCATCGTCGTGCTGCTCACCGACGGCCGCGCCAACATCACACGTGCCGGCGAGCCTGGCCGCGTGCAGGCCGAGGCCGACGCCATCGCCATGGCGCGCCAGCTGCGCGCAGCCAGGCTCACGGCGCTGGTGGTCGACACCTCGCCGCAGCCGGCCATCGCCGCGCAGCGCCTGGCCGCCGAGATGGCGGCGCAGTACCGTGCCCTGCCCTATGCCGGCGCGGCCGCATTGACCGCCGCCGTGCAGGCCCTGCCCCGCAAGGTGAACTGACAGGCCATGCCCGCCGGCCTGAACTGGGCGACAGACGGCCGCGCCTGGCCGCACCGCGAACGCAGCCGCTTCGTCGACGTGTCGGGCCAGCACTGGCACGTGCAGCAGTGGCCGCCGCCGCGGCCCGACGCACCGACCTGGCTGCTGCTGCACGGCACCGGCGCGTCGACGCATTCCTTCCGCGCGCTGGCGCCGCTGCTGGCGGCGCATGCCGGCATCGTGGCGCCGGACTTGCCCGGCCACGGTTTCAGCGGCGCGGCGCCCATCGGCCGAGCGGGCATGGAAGGCATGGCGCAGGCGGTGCGCATGCTGCTGCGTGATCTGGGGGTCGTGCCGGCCTGCACCGTGGGCCATTCGGCCGGCGCGGCCGTGGCAGTGCGCATGCGGCTGCGCGAGGACGCCCATTCGGCCAAGGCCGGGAAGGCTGGAAAGACCGATGCCACGCCGGCGCCGCCGCACGTGCTGGTCGGCCTCAACGCCGCGCTGCTGCCCTTGGGCGGCCTGGCCGGCACCCTGTTCTCGCCCGCGGCCAAGCTGTTGGCGCTGAACCCGCTGGCGCCCTACTTTTTCTCTTGGCAAGCGGCGCAGGGCGCGGCGCTGACGCGGCTGCTGCGCAGCACCGGCTCGACGCTCGACGCCGAGGGCGCGGCGTTGTACCGGCAGCTCATCGAGAGCCCGGCCCACGTGGCGGGCGCGCTGACGATGATGGCGCAATGGGACCTGCCGGCGCTGGCGCGCGACCTGCCGCGCCTGCGCACGCCGCTGCACCTGGTGGTGGCCGAAGGCGACCGCACCGTGCCACCGTCGGATGCCGAGCGTGTGCGCAAACTCCTACCCAGTGTGACGGTGCACCGCCTGCCCGGACTGGGCCACCTGGCGCACGAGGAAGCCCCCGCCACCGTGGCCGAAATGCTGCTGAAGCTAATGCGGGTCTGATCGCGGCCCACCGCGCGGGGGGCAGCGCAGGAACAGGCGCGTCATGGTCTGCGAGACCTGCTCGCGGTGCGCAGGGTCGGCGCTGCGCAGTTCGGCCAGCGGGCCGTGCAGCAGCTTGGCAGTGAGGCCACGCGTCAGCGTCTGCAGCACGGCGTCGACGTCCTCGCCGCGGGCCAGCAGGTGGCGGGCGCGCTTCAGTTCGGCGCAGCCCCAGTCCTCAGCCTGGCGGTTCAATGCGCGGATCAGCGGCACGCTGGCGCGCTGCGCCATCCAGTGCTCGAAACCCTTCACGCCGGCGTCGACGATCTCCTCCGCGCGGGCCACCGCCGCCACGCGCTTGTCGCCCGCGGTCTGCACCAGAGACGACAGGTCGTCGACGGTGTAGAGGTAGACGTCGGGCAGGCGCGTGACTTCGGGTTCGATGTCGCGCGGCACGGCCAGGTCGACCATGAACATCGGGCGCTGGCGGCGCTTCTTCAGCGCACGTTCCACGGCACCCAGGCCGATCAGCGGCAGCGTGCTGGCCGTGCACGAGACGACGACATCGAACTCGTGCAGCCGGTCGGGCAGATCGGCCAGCCGCAGCGCCTGACCGGCGTGGCGCGCGGCCAGTGTCTCGCCGCGCTCCAGCGTGCGGTTGGCCACCGTCAGCGACAGCGGCTGCTGCTTGGCGAAGTGCGCGGCCACCAGTTCGATCATCTCGCCGGCACCGACCAGCAGCACACGCACCTGACGCAGGTCTTCGAAGAGCTGCGCCGCCAGGCGCACCGTTGCGGCGGCCATGCTGACCGAATGCGCGCCGATCTCGGTGGCAGTGCGCACTTCCTTGGCCACCGAGAAGGAACGCTGGAACAGTTGGTGCAGCGTGCTGCCCAGCGTGCCGGCCAGGCCCGCCTCGCGCACCGCCTGCTTGATCTGGCCCAGGATCTGAGGCTCGCCCAGCACCATCGAATCGAGGCCCGAGGCGACGCGAAAAGCGTGGCGTGCGGCGGCACCGTCTTCCACCACATAGGCGTGGTCGGCCAGTTGCGCCCCGCTGGTGCCACCCTGCGCCGCCAGCCAGTCGAGCGTGGGGCGGGCCAGCTCGGCAGCGGTTTGCGTGTCGTCTGCGGCCACGTAGAGCTCGGTGCGGTTGCAGGTCGACAGCAGCGTGGCCTCGGGGGCCGCACGCTGCAGGCAGGCGCGCAGGCTGCGCAGCGCCTCGGGCAGCTGCGGCGCCGGGAAGGCAAAGCGCGAACGCAGGTCCAGCGGCGCGCTGTGGTGGTTGATGCCGAGCGCCAGGACGGTCATCGCGCGGCCCGCGACAGGGGGTGGGCAAGGACGCGTTGACGACTCTGGTGCATGCCCCTATCCTAGACCTGTCTCGTTTGGTTGACAACATGTAGTGACAACGGAACGTGACGCCTGGAACGACATCCCGGTCTGCCGGCATGCCGCGGCCCTGCCCACGAAAGGACATGCACCGATGAAGGCCCACAATCGAATCGAGCAGGCGTTGCAGGCCGCCCTGGCCCTGGGCGAAGGCGTGGCCGGCCCGCCCAAGCTCGCGGCGGCGCTGCGACACGCGGTGTTCCCGGGAGGCGCGCGCATCCGGCCGCAGCTGTGCCTGGCGGTGACGCAGGCCTGTGGCGACAGCGACCCGAAGCTGGCCGACGGCGCGGCCGTGGCCATCGAACTGCTGCACTGCGCATCGCTGGTGCACGACGACCTGCCCTGCTTCGACGACGCCATCACGCGCCGCGGCGTGCCCACCGTGCACGCGGCCTACGGCGAGCGCATCGCCGTGCTCACCGGCGACGCGCTCATCGTGCTGGCCTTCCAGGTCCTGGCGCATGCCGCACGCCACGCGCCGCAAGACCTGCCCGGCCTGCTGTCCGTGGTCGCGCAGCGTGTCGGCGCGCCGACCGGCATCGTCGCCGGGCAGGCGTGGGAATGTGAACCCTTCGTCGGCTTGGCCGCCTACCACCGCGCCAAGACCGGCTCGCTGTTCTCGGCCTGCACCGAGGCCGGCGCGCTGGCCGCGGGCGCCAACCCCGAACGCTGGCAGGCTTTCGGTCTGTTCCTCGGTGAGGCCTACCAGGTGGCCGACGACATCCGCGATGTCGCCATGGCCACCGAACTACTGGGCAAACCCGCCGGCCGCGATATCGCGCTGTGCCGGCCGAGTTGCGCCACCGAGATGGGCCTGAACGGCGCCATCGCCCACTTCGACGGCCTGCTCGCGCGCGCGGTCGGCGCCATCCCGCCCTGCCGCGGCGCTTCGGCGCTGCGCGCCCTGGTGCGCGCCGAATCCGAACGCCTGGTGCCCGAAGCCACCGTGCGCCAGTTCGCGCTGGCGGCCTGAAGGTCGAAACGATGCCGCTGCTGGAAGCCCGTCTGCCCAACCCCGACCTCACCCACGCGCCGACCTGGCGCGAACGCTGGCAAGCCTGGCGCGACGGTGTGCTCACCAGCCCCGACTTCCAGCGCCGCGCCGCGCGCAGCTGGTGGAAGCGCCCCATCGCACGCCGCCGTGCACGCGCGCTGTTTGACCTGGTGGCGGGCTTCGTCTATTCGCAGGTGCTGCTGGCCTGCGTGCGGCTCAAGCTCTTCGACCACCTCGCCGCCGGCCCGCTGAGCGCGGCCGACCTGCAGCGCCTGCTCGACCTGCCCGCCGAAGGCACCGAGCGCCTGCTGGCCGCCGCCGTGGCGCTGGACCTCGTCGACCGCCGCGAGGGCCCGAACGGCCTGCGCTACGGGCTGGGCAAGCTGGGCGCGCCGATGGTGGCCAACGAGGCGGTGGCGGCCATGGTCGAACACCATGCCGTGCTCTACGGCGACCTCACCGACCCCGTGGCGCTGCTGAAAGGTGGCACGGCACCGGCGCTGTCGCGCTACTGGGCCTATGCCAGCAGCGCCACCCCCGGCATGCTGCCACCCGAGGCGGTGAACGAGTACTCGGCGCTGATGTCGGCCTCGCAACCGCTGGTGGCCGATGAGGTGCTGGACGCCTATGACATCGGCCCGCACCGCTGCCTGCTCGACGTCGGTGGCGGCCAGGGCCGCTTCCTGCTGGCCGCGGCACGCCGTTCGGCCGAGCTGAAGCTGATGCTCTTCGACCTGCCCGGCGTGGTGCCGGCGGCCCAGCGCAACTTCGCGGCGGCCGGGTTCGGCGAGCGCGCCACCGTGCACGGCGGCGACTTCACGCGCGATGCGCTGCCGCGCGGCGCCGACGTGGCCTCGCTCGTCCGCGTCATCTACGACCACCCCGACGAACGCGCGGCCACCATCCTGCGCGCCGTCCACGACGCGCTGCCCGCGGGTGGCACGCTGCTGCTGGCCGAGCCGATGGCCGGCGCCAGCGGCGCACGCCGCATGGGCGACGCCTACTTCAACTTCTAGAACTGGGCCGCCTGGTGCAGGCGGCGGGGTTTGTCGGGCTGCGCGAGCTGGCCACCCCCATCCCGCTGCAGGTCAGCGTGCTGGTGGCGCGCAAGCCGTGAAAGACAGGGGCAGACCGGTCGAGCGTCGCCCGGAGCCACAAAAGCGTAAATCCCGCTTGACACTCGATGAGGTAAGTCTAAGATGACATTCAGACGCCGAAACCTTGGCGCACCGATCCCGACCCGAGTCACCCCGCCCGCCCCCATGCTGCCCAGCGCGACCTGCCGCCCCCTCCCGCAACGCCTCTCGACGCGAGGCCACGCATGAAGACGCACGCCATCGTCCTGGAACAGCCCGAGCACCTGCGCCTGGCCACGCTGGACCTCACCGACCCTGTCGACAGCGACGTCGTCGTCGACATCGAATTCAGCGGCATCTCGACAGGCACCGAACGCCTGCTCTGGAACGGCCGCATGCCGATGTTCCCGGGCATGGGCTACCCGCTGGTGCCGGGCTACGAATCGGTGGGCCGCATCGTGGCCGCCGGTCCGACCTCGGGCCACGAGGTCGGCGAACGGGTCTACGTGCCCGGCGCTCGCTGCTACGGCGAAGTGCGCGGCCTCTTCGGCGGCGCCGCCTCGAAAGTGGTGGTGCCTGGTGAAAAAGTCGTGCCCATCAGCGACAAGCTGGGTGAACAGGCCGTGCTGCTGGCACTGGCCGCCACGGCCTACCACGCGGTGGCCTGCGGCGGCAAGGAAGCGCCGCACCGGCCGCCCGACCTCATCGTCGGCCACGGCGTGCTGGGCCGGTTGCTGGCCCGCATGGTGGTGGCCGCCGGCTACGAAGCGCCCACGGTGTGGGAGCTGAACCCCGAACGGGCGCATGGCGCCATGGGCTACAGCGTGATCTCGCCCATCGACGACACACGGCGCGACTACAAAGCCATCTACGACGTCAGCGGTGACAGCGGCATCCTCGACAAGGCCATCGCACGCCTGGCCTTCGGCGGCGAGGTCGTGCTGGCCGGCTTCTATCACGAGCCGCTGAGCTTCAACTTCGCACCGGCCTTCATGCGCGAGGCGCAGATCCGCACCGCCGCGGAATGGAAACGCGCCGACATGATGGCCGTGAGGGAGCTCGCCGAGAACGGCCGGCTGTCGCTCGACGGCCTCATCACCCACCACGACGTGGCGACCCACGCCGCAGACGCCTACCGCACCGCCTTCGGCGACGCGGCGTGTCTCAAGATGGTCCTCGACTGGAGACAGATGCAATGAGCAGTAGCACGATTCCCGCGACGGCCACCGTCAAGTTCATGGCCCGCGAGCAACTGCTGGCCGAAGCCGCCATCGAGCCCGACAAGGTGCACACCGGCCCGGTGACCAAAGAGACGCAGATCATCGCGATCTACGGCAAAGGCGGCATCGGCAAGAGCTTCACGCTGGCCAACCTGAGCTACATGATGGCGCAGCAGGGCAAGAAGGTGCTGCTCATCGGCTGCGACCCGAAGAGCGACACCACCAGCCTGCTGTTCGGCGGCAAGGCCTGCCCGACGATCATCGAGACGAGTTCCAAGAAGAAGCTGGCCGGCGAGGCGGTGGCCATCGGCGACGTCTGCTTCAAGCGCGACGGTGTCTACGCGATGGAACTCGGCGGCCCCGAGGTCGGCCGTGGCTGTGGCGGGCGCGGCATCATCCACGGCTTCGAGACGCTGGAAAAGCTGGGCTTCCACGACTGGGGCTTCGACTTCGTGCTGCTCGACTTCCTGGGCGACGTGGTCTGCGGCGGCTTCGGCCTGCCGATCGCGCGCGACATGTGCCAGAAGGTCATCGTCGTCGCCAGCAACGACCTGCAGTCGCTTTACGTCGCCAACAACGTCTGCAGCGCGGTCGAGTACTTCCGCAAGCTCGGCGGCAACGTCGGCGTCGCCGGCGTGGTGATCAACCGCGACGACGGCACCGGCGAGGCGAAGAAGTTCGCCGAGGCCGCCGGCATTCCGGTGCTGGCCACCATTCCGGCCAACGACGACATCCGCCGCAAGAGCGCCAGCTACGAAATCATTGGCCGCCCGGGCACGCAGTGGGCGCCGCTGTTCGAGGAACTGGCCACCAACGTCGCCATCGCGCCGCCAGTGCGCCCGCGGCCGCAGACGCAGGACCAGCTGCTCGGCCTGTTCAGCGCCGAAGTCACGGGCCGCGACTTCAAGATGGAACCGGCCACGATCTTCGACATGGTGGGCAAACACGAGATCGTGAAGCCCACGCTCGAAGTGGTCTACGACGCCGCCTGACCGGATGAGCACCATGGGCGCCAACGACCTCCCCGTGCCGGCCGCCATCGAGGGTGACGGCCACGGCTGCCATTCGGGCAAGGACGCCATGCTCGACGCAGCGAAAACGGCCGGCAAGAGCGAGGTGCTGGAACAGTACGCCCGGGACTACCCGCTGCCCGAAGGCGCCGGCCCGCACGAACAGCCGCAGAGCATGTGCCCGGCCTTCGGCTCGCTGCGCGTCGGGCTGCGCATGCGCCGCACCCACACCATCCTGTCGGGCAGCGCCTGCTGCGTTTACGGGCTGACCTTCACCAGCCACTTCTACGGCGCCAAGCGCAGCGTCGGCTACGTGCCCTTCAACAGCGAGAGCCTGGTCACCGGCAAGCTGTTCGAGGACATTCGCGACGCCGTGCACGCCAAGGCTGACCCGGCACAGTACGACAGCATCGTCATCATCAACCTGTGCGTGCCGACGGCCAGCGGCGTGCCGCTGCAGCTGCTGCCCAAGGCCATCAATGGCGTGCGCGTCATCGGCATCGACGTGCCGGGCTTCGGCGTGCCGACGCACGCCGAAGCCAAGGACGTGCTGGCCGGCGCGATGCTGCGCTACGCCCGCACCGAAGCCGAAGCCGGTCCCGTCACGGCGCCGCGCAACGGCATCTCGTCGCGGCCCACGGTCACGCTGCTGGGCGAGATGTTCCCGGCCGACCCGGTGATCATCGGCGCGATGCTCGAGCCCATGGGCCTGGCCGCCGGCCCCGTGGTGCCTACGCGCGAATGGCGCGAGCTGTATGCGGCGCTGGACTGCGCGGCCGTCGCCGCCATCCACCCCTTCTACACCGCCAGCGTGCGTGAATTCACCACTGCCGGCCGCAGCGTCGTCGCGTCGGCACCGGTGGGGCACGAAGGCACCGAAGCCTGGCTGCAGGCCATAGGCCAGGCCTGCAACATCGGCCAGGCGCAGATCGACGCCGCGAAGAACCGCTTCCTGCCCGTCATCAAGGCGGTGCTGGCGAAGACACCGATCAAGGGCCGCATCACCGTCAGCGGCTACGAAGGCAGCGAACTGCTGGTGGCGCGTTTGCTGATCGAAAGCGGCGCCGACGTGCCCTACGTCGGCAGCGCCTGCCCGAAGACACCCTGGAGCGCGCCCGACCTGGCATGGCTGCAGGCGCGCGGTGTGCACGTGCAGTACCGCGCGACGCTGGAACAGGACATCGCCGCGGTGCGCGAGTTCAAGCCCGACCTGGCCATCGGCACCACGCCCGTGGTGCAGGCCGCGAAGCAGGCCACGATCCCGGCGCTCTACTTCACCAACCTGATCTCGGCGCGCCCGCTGATGGGTCCGGCCGGTGCCGGCTCGCTCGCGCAGGTGGTCAACGCAGCCATCGCGAACAAGGCGCGCTTCCAGCAGATGCGCGAGTTCTTCGACGACGTCGGCGGCGGTGACAAGTCCGGCGTCTGGGAATCGGTGCCCGTTGAACGCCCCGAGTTCCGTGCCGAAACCAAGCGCCAGGTCATCAAGCTGATGAAGAAGCGCAAGGCCGAGGAGATGATCTGATGGATCAGGCCGTCTTCAAGCCCAAGCTCAACTACGTCATCGACCACGACCGCGCGGGTGGTTACTGGGGTGCGGTCTACGTCTTCACCGCCATCAAGGGCCTGCAGGTCATCATCGACGGCCCGGTGGGCTGCGAGAACCTGCCGGTCACTTCCGTCCTGCACTACACCGACGCGCTGCCGCCGCACGAGCTGCCCATCGTCGTCACCGGCCTGGCCGAAGAACAGCTCGGCCGCGAAGGCACCGAAGGCGCGATGAAGCGCGCGCACGCCGCGCTGGACCCCGACCTGCCCAGCGTCGTCGTCACCGGCTCGATCGCCGAGATGATCGGCGGCGGCGTCACGCCCGAGGGCACGACGATCCAGCGTTTCCTGCCGCGCACCATCGACGAAGACCAGTGGC
>LNFM01005995.1_pt1 | contig 20407 bp, 20 predicted proteins | sample 596031 | NCBI WGS metagenome assembly LNFM01 (sample SAMN04254537, study PRJNA301005) | activated carbon metagenome | isolation source: dual media filters at the Ann Arbor, Michigan drinking water treatment plant | place: USA: Ann Arbor | reverse complement strand
GCCCGGCCGCGGCCCGCAGGCGAGGGTTGAAAGCCGTCAGGTTTCCGGGATTCCGTGAAGCAATTACAGACCGGGCAAGAAGGATTCCCGGCCAACACACGCTCGACGCAGGCGCCTCTGCGTCGTTCCCCGCGCTCGCCGCAATGCGCGCCAGCGCACGGTCGGCACCCGGTGGGGCCGCTACGCTGTCTGATGCGCATCGCCGACCCCGCATCCGACACGGAAACCGGCACGAACCATGACCTGGATCAAGGCCGCGAGTCCTGGTCTGCCTACACTGGTGCAATGCACGCACGCCACCACGCGTGGCCCGCCCCGTCGAGCGCCCGCTGGCCGCATGCCTTACCGAGGAATCCGCGATGGCCCGGCTACCCGCCTTCACGGCACTGATGCTCTTGCTGGCCGCCGGACCGGTGCTGGCCGACAACGACTGCAACGATCCCGTGGCGACCTGGAAGCCGCGCGAGCAGGTCCGGCAGGTGTTCGAGCAGAACGGCCGGACGGTCCAGCGCATCAAGGTCGACGACGGCTGCTACGAAGTGCGCGGGCTCGACCGCATGGGCAACCGGATCAAGGCCAAGTACTGGCCGGCCTCGCTGCGCATCCGCAGCCTCGAAGTCGAGTTCGGGCCGGCCGGCGATGCATCCGATTACCTCGGCCCGACGCAGGCACCGGCCAATCCGGCGGTGCCAGCGGCACCTGCAGATCGCCCACCCAGGAGACATGGACAATGAAGAAGCTGATGGCAGGCGCCTGCCTGGCCAGTGCCTTCGGGCTGCCGGCAGTCGCCGATGCGCGCCCGGTCGTGATCACCACGCAGTTGCAGAACTACGGCGGCAACGGTGCCTACCTCGCGATCTACCTCACCGATGCGGCCGGCAAGTACCGCAAGACCCTGTGGGTCGCCGGGCCGAAGGCGAAGTACTACAAGCATCTCAGTGACTGGGCGCGCGGCAGCGCGCTCAATCCGCGCGAGTTCGACGGCATCACCGGCGCGAGCGTCGGCAGCGGGAAATCGTTGAAGATCACCGTCGAGGTGGCCGATGCGCTGATCGACGCCGGGTTCGAGATCCGGGTCGACAGTGCGGTCGAGGACGGGCGCGACACGCCCGCGGACGTGCGCATGCCGCTGACGAAGCAGGGTGCGGGCAAGCCTGCCAGGGGCCGGGGCTACGTGCAGTCCTTCACCTACGACCTGTAGCGGCTGCGGCCCTTGTTGCGCCGACTGCACTCGATCGTCGGGCTTGCCCTGACGCTGCTGGTCATGCTGCTCGGGATCACTGGCGCGGTGCTGTCGATGGTCCCGCCGCTCGAGCGATTCGCGACGTCCATCCCGTCCGGGGACAGTGTCGCCACGCTGGTCGGGCGGGTACTGGTCCGTTACCCGGGTGCAGAGCAGATCCAGCGAAGCCGCTCGGGCACCCTCGTCGTGTATTTCAGCAGCGCGGACAAGGCTGGGGCAGACCGCGTCGATCCAGCGACCGGTGCCGGGACCGGTCCCCATGTCCAGTCCCAGGTCTTTCGTTGGGTGAAGCAGTTGCACCGGTCGATGTTCCTGGATACCCCGGGTCGGGTGGCTGCCGGGATCACGGCCGTGTCGATGCTGCTGCTGTCGGTGTCGGGCCTGCTGCTGCTGGTCAAGCGCATCGGCGGGTGGCAGCGACTGGCCACGCCGCTGCACGGCAACCGCAGCCAGCGCTGGCATGCCCAGGTCGGCCGGCTGGCGTTCGCTGGCCTGCTGGTCTCGGCCTGCACCGGCAGCTGGCTGTCCGCCACGACGCTGGGCCTGGTTGCCGATGGCGCGCAGGCCGAGCCCGACTTCCCGGCCATCACGGCGGGCGGCGCACGAACGCCGGCGCCGCAACTGCCCGCACTGCGCGCGACCGACCTCGCCGACCTGCGCGAACTGGTGTTCCCGGGTGCCGATGATCCGGGGGCGGTCTACACGCTGCGCACCACGCACGGGGATAGCTATGTCGATCCGGCCACGGGTGGACTGCTCGCCTTCCGTGCGCACGGCAGCGCCTACACTGCGCATGAATGGCTCTACCGCATCCACACCGGGGAGGGCCTCTGGTGGCTCGGCCTGCTGCTTGGGCTGTGCGCGCTGGGCGCACCCTGGCTTGCCGGGACCGGCGCCACGGTCTGGTGGCAGCGGCAACGCGCCCGGCCACGCATCGCCGGCAACAGCAGTCCCCAGTCGGCCGATGCCGTGGTCCTGGTCGGCAGCGAGAACAACAGCACCTGGGGCTTCGCGCGCGTCCTGCACGACGCACTGCGCAAGTCGGGGCAACGCGTGCACACCGCCCCGATGAACACGTATTCCTCCCGGCATCGATCGGCCCGCCGACTGTTCATCCTAACGGCGACGTATGGCGATGGCGATGCCCCGTCTTCCGCCAGCCAGTTCCTCGCGCTGAGCCGGCGCGTCGCCGCCAATCCCGCGACGCCGTTCGCGGTCCTCGGGTTCGGCGACCGCCAGTTTCCGAAGTTCTGCCAGTTCGCAAAGGACGTCGACGCGGCGATGCGCGCGCAGGGTTGGTTGCCCCTGATGGCGCTTGCCACCATCAACCGCCAGTCGACGCAGGAATTCGCGCGCTGGGGCGCCGCGCTCGGCGAACGGATCGAGGTGCCGCTGTCGCTGGAACACACGCCCGCGCATCCGCCGACGATGCAGCTGCGCCTGCGCGAACGCATCGACTACGGCGTGCACGAGCAGGAGCCGACGGTCGTCCTGCGTTTCGTGGCCGCACCCGAGGCGCGGGCAGGGTGGCTCGCCCGACTGGTCCGGCGCGACGGCCTGCCCTCGTTCGAGGCCGGTGACCTGGTCGGGGTGGTCGTGCCGGGCAGCGCGATGCCGCGCTTCTATTCGCTGGCCAGTGGTGCACGAGACGGCATGCTGGAGATCTGCGTGCGCAGGCAGCCCGGCGGGCTGTGTTCGACCTTCCTGCACGGCCTCGCGCCCGGCGACAGCATCGATGCCTTCATCCAGGAGAACCCGGAGTTCCGCCCGGCCTCGGGCAGGACACCGGTGATCCTGATCGGCGCCGGTACCGGCATCGGGCCACTCGCCGGATTCATCCGCAACAACACCGGCCGGCACCCGATGTATCTCTACTGGGGCGGCCGGGACCCGGCCTCGGATTTCCTGTACGAACCGGAACTGCGCAATTACCTGGCCGACCGTCGCCTGACCCAGCTGCACACGGCGTTCTCCCGCGTGGCAGGCGGGGTGCGCGTGCAGGCGCGCCTTGCCGAGGATGCCGACAATCTCCGGGCGCTGATCCGGGAGGGGGCACAGGTGCTGGTGTGCGGCAGCAGCGCGATGGCAGGCAGCGTACGCCAGGCGCTGGACGAGGTGCTTGCGCCGATCGCGCAGGATGTGAAGACCCTCCGTTCCAGCGGACGCTATCGTGAAGATGTGTTCTGAGCGGGCCGGACCGGTTGCCCTCGAACGGTCGAGCCTGAATGGCGCGACGATGGGCACACGCTATACCGCGCTGTTCTACGCGCCGACCGGCACGCAGACTGCGTCGCTCGCCGCCAGCCTGCATGCCGCGGTGGATCGCGTCGACCGGCAGATGTCGCGATGGAATCCGGCATCCGACCTGTGCCGGCTGAATGCAGCCCCCTGCGACACCTGGTTGGACCTGCCGCCCGAACTGGCGCAGGTGATCGACGCCGGACTGCAGGTGGGGCTGCAGTCGGACGGCGCGTTCGACATCGCACTGGGCGAGGTCGTCGATGCGTGGGGATTCGGGCCCTCGCAGCGCATCGCCGTGCAGGGCTTCGGCAGGCCTGGCGCGAATGCGCTCGCCCCGGCGACGGCCCTCTACGATTTCGATCGTGCGCATGCGCGCATACGCAAGCGTGCGTCCGCCACGATGGACCTGTCCGGCATTGCCAAGGGCTACGGCGTGGATGCGCTCGCCGACTGCATGGACGCACATGGCATCGCCGCATGGCTGGTCGGCATCGACGGCGAGATGCGCGCCCGCGGCGCACGGGCCGACGGCGCGCCGTGGTCGGTCGCGATCGAAGCGCCGACGTTCGGCGTGCGCGAGGTGGCGGGCGTGATGGAACTGCGGGACATGGCGATCGCCACGTCGGGCGACTACCGGCGATGGGTGTATCGGGATGGCCGGCGACATTCACACACGATCGATCCGCGGCACGGCCAGCCGGTGTCCAATGGCGTGGCTGCGGTGACCGTGCTCGCGCCCACCTGCATGCTGGCCGATGCGTGGGCGACGGCCTTCATGGCGCTCGGCGAAGCGGCAGGCGTGGCATTGGCCCGTGCACGCGGCATCGACGCGCTGTTCGTGATGCGCGAGTCGGACCACCTGCGCGAAGTACTCGTGGCGGCGACGGCCCTTGCGCCGGACGGGCGCTGAGCCGGCACCTGTTGGCCGTCAGGCTCAGGGCGCGGCCGGGACCAGTGCCCCCTGGGTGTCGGCTGCGAACGTGCCGTCACGATGGCCCATGAACGCGCTGTCCGACATCCACTCGATCGTCGCGCGATACAGCAGGTGGCGCGCCCGCTCGAACTGCATGAAGTGGGAGCAGCCGGCGACCCGCACGAACATGCGCTGCGGCGCGGCCAGTGCGTTCCAGGATTCGATCCGGCGTGCATAGTTGTCGTGCTCGCCGAGCAGGTACAGCGTCGGTGCAGCGATCTTCGCCAGGCTCGCCTTCCAGCCGAAGTTCATCCGGTTCGGTGCACGCATGATGCCGAGCCCCTCGCGGCCCCAGCCGGCGCCGACCTCGTCGATCGCCATCAGCTCGCGCCAGAAGGCGTCGCAGACGGCCGGGTCCTCGAGCTGGCCGGCATCGTGCACATGGTCGCGCCAACGTCGGTCGAGCAGGAACTCACGCGTCTGCAGCAGCGTCGGAGAGCCAGGCTCGGGCAACGACGCCGGCGGATCCTCGCGCTCGAAGAACTGCGACGGCCCGTACAGCAGCAGGCGCCCGACCTTGTCGGGATGCAGCGCGGCATAGCCCCCCGCACGCGGCGCACCCGTCGACCAGCCGACGAGGTGCACGCGGTCGACGCCGCGTAGCGCTCGGATGAACTCGACGATGGTGTCGATCTCGTCCCACTCGCTGCGGCTCGACACCAGCTTGAACGGATAACGCGGCGCATGCGGCGCCACCATCACGTGGGGAATCAGGTGCTGCTGGAACGCGGCATCGACGTTCACCGGGTCGTCCATCCGCGGCCTGGGCGACGGGGCGTACCCGGTGTGCGAAAAGGTGAACACATCGAACCCGGCACGCGCCATCCGTTCCATGTAGCTGTAGTCGCGATGGCGCAGGTCATAGGCGACGATCGACGGTGCGAAGCCGCCATGCAGCATCAGGATCGCCGGACGGGTGCTGGCGCCATCCTTGCCTGTCGCAAGCGTGCGCTCGCGCAGGAACAGGCCGACGGTCTGGCCCTGGTTTGCGTGGACCGTGGACACATGGGGAACGAAGCGGTCGACCGAAAGGACTTCGCCGTCTGGCGCTGGAGTCATGGTTGCTGGCCTGTCATGGTTTGCGGAGGGAAGACGCGCCGGGCGCACCGGCGTATTCTCTGGCGAAACGATACGCCAGATGGAGGAGTGCGATGCGTCATTCCGTCGCCGGCTGCGCTACGCTGCGCCTGGCCGTGCTGTGTGTGTCCATCCTTGCCGCTCGCCCGGGAGTCGCCGTGGCGCAGCCCGTCGCAGCCGGCGCGTTTCCGCAGAAGGCGGTGCGCTTCATCGTTCCCGTTCCCCCGGGCGGTGGCGCGGATTTCGTCGCTCGCACCTACGCGAAGCGCATGGGCGACACGCTCGGCCAGCCGTTCGTGATCGACAATCGCGGCGGTGCGGCCGGCATCATCGCGATGGAGCTGGTCGCGCGCGCGGCCCCGGACGGATACACGCTGATCCAGACCAACGTATCCACGGTGTCGATCAACCCTTTCATCTACCGCAAGCTGCCGTACGATGCGATCGCCGATTTCGCCCCGGTGTCGCTGGCCACGCTGAATCCGCTGGTGCTCGTCGTGCATCCGTCGGTCGCCGCGCGCACCGTGCAGGAACTCACCGCGCTGGCGCGTGCGTCGCCGGGGAGGCTCAGCTATGCATCCCTGGGCGGCGGCAGCATCCAGCATCTCGCCGGCCATCTGTTCTCGAAGTCGCTCGGGCTCGACATCACCCATGTCCCGTACAAGGGCGCCGCACCGGCGACCGTGGACCTGCTCGCGGGCCAGGTCTCGATCGCCTTCAGCGGCGTGGGCACGGTGGTCGGACATGCGAAGGCGGGCCGGCTGCGCGCGCTGGCACTGACGGGCAGCGAGCGCATCGATGCGTTCGGCGACATCCCGCTGATGCGCGACGTGGGCGTCGACATCCCGTTCCTGCTCTGGAACGGCGTCCTCGCCCCGGCGCGCACGCCGACGCCGGTGGTCCGGACGCTCAATGCCGCGGTGGTCGAAGCGTCGCGCTCGGCCGAGGTGCGCGCGGCGCTGGCCAGCCAGTCCACTACGCCCGCCAGCAATACCCCGGAGGCGTTCGCACGATTCATCCGGGAGGAACAGGAACGCTATTCGAAGGTCGTGCGGGAATCGGGCGCCCGCGCCGACTGACCGGACGCAGGTGCACTGCATGCACCGCAGACCACGCGATCGTGGCCTCAGCGCACTTCCAACACCAGTTTCCCGCGGAAATGCCGCCCCTTGCTCACCGCGTTGGCCTTCGCCGCGTCCGACAGGGGGAAGGTGGTGATCTCGGGTACCTTGACGGCACCGCCGGCAATCAGGGCAGTGATGCGTTCGAGGTGCTGCCGATCCCGCCCGACCGCCGGGCGCAGTCCGGTGACGTCGGTACGCGGCGTCGGGGGCGCCTTCGGTCCGGACGCGATGAACGCCGCGCGGCCGCCCGGCTTCAGGACGAGATAGGAGCGGATGCCGACATCGCCACCCACGGTATCGAACACGGCATCGACGCCGGAGGCGACCTGCGTGAAGTCTTCCCGGTTGTAGTCGATCACCTGGTCTGCACCGAGTCCACGCACATAGGCGATGTTCGCCGCGCTGGTCGTGCTGATCACCCGGCAACCGGTGTGCTTCGCCACCTGGATGGCGAAGCTGGCGACGCCGCCGGCGCCGCCCTGCACCAGCACCGTCTCGCCCGCCTGGATCTTCAGCGTGTCCTCGACCGCGCAGAGGGCGGTCAGGCCGATCAGTGCGACGGCTGCCGACTCGACATGGGACAGCCCGGCCGGCTTGCGCGCCACGAGCGATGCCTTGATCGCAACCTGCTCGGCGTAGGCGGCCTCGATGCCGACATCGCAGACGCCGAACACCTCGTCTCCGACATTGAAGTCCGTGACGCCAGCCCCCAGCGCGCTGACCACCCCGGAGAAATCCCTTCCCGGGCTGTACGGGAAGAATGCGACCGGACCATAGGAGCCTGCGACCACCCGCCAGTCGGCGCCGTTCACGCTGGCGGCATGCACGTCGACCCGCACTTCACCGGGCTTCACGACCGGATCGGGATAGTCGCCGAACTCGAGGGCTTCAGGACCGCCGTGCTGGCGGAAAAAGGCAGCTTTCATGGATGCTCCCTGTGGGAATTTCATGGGCAGGGCCCGGTCGGCCCGGCCTGCACTCGGCAACCGGGTGCAACCTGGCGTATCTTCTTACGCGCGATGCCCATGCACAAGGGCGAACGAGGCGCGATCGAACGCGGGAGGGAATGGCTGTGCAGGATGACAGTGCGGCGCGGGCCTGCGCGCATGGATCGCCAGATGGCGCAAGGTGATGCCGGCGGCCGGCATGCGGCCGCAAGGGGGATGGCAAGGGCCTTGCTGGTGCTGGCGGCCGGACTGCCGGTTTTCCTCGGCGCCTTGTTCCTGCCGTCCGAACTGATGTCGATGCGCGACGAACTGGCATGGCGCAGCCGCAGCGGTCCGTTCGACTACCTCGACCGACGGCACACCGGCGCCTACGAGCGCCAGGCGCTGATGGAGATCGATGCCCTGCACAGGCCGCAGGGGCTCGTCTCGCGCCTGGTGGCTTCGCGCTACGGGGACGCCTATCTCGATGGCATCGACGCCACCCGCGCGAGCCTGTCCCCCGATGGGCGGGAAGTCCTCACGGGAACGGCGACGATCGCCGTGCGCTGGAACGCGGATACCGGCCAGTCCGCGACCGTGTTCGGGTGGTACCACCGGCGCGATGCCGAGGATACCGGTCGATGGGGCTACGGATTCAACGAAGTCGCGTGGTTGCGCGAAGGACGCGCCGTGGTTGCCATGACCTCACATGCGCCGCACTCGATCTGGTTCTTCGGACAGCAGGCACCCGGGCCGCTGGCACTCGGAGCCGAGGGCGTCGGCGCGCTGGGCGGACGGGGCGAGCGCGTGGTGTTCATCCGCGATTTCGAGTACGGGGCGACGTTCGAGGTGAGTGATGCCGGCCAGCGCGGCGCGGACGCGATCGTGCGGCTGCCGCATCCGGACATCAGTGCGATCGCAGTCGCGCCCGATGGCGCGGTGGTGACCGCGTCGCGCGACCGCGTGCGCTGGTGGAGGGCAGGGCGCCTGCAGCGGGAACTGCCGATCGAAGGGGCCTACAACCCGGCGGGACTCTCGCGGGACGCGGCCTGGGTCCTGGTGCCCGCGGGCAACGTCGCCGAACTCTGGTCGACCGCGGACGGACGTCGCGTGACCCTGCCGCATGACAGTCCTGTGGAATCGATCTGCGCCCTCGCGGATCGCGTGGTCACCGGCACCCGCGACGGGCACCTGCACTTCTGGTCGGCGGACGACGGGCGGAAGGTGCGCTCGCTGCGCGCAGGCATCGGCTCGATCGATGTCCTCGACTGCACCAAGGACCGGTTGCTGAGCATCGGCAACCATCGCCGGGATGCCCGTGTGTGGGACCTCGGCGCGCGGGCGCAGTCGTGGTCCCTGCCCGAACCGGCACCGCCACGAATGGGCTGGCTGGTGACGGCCGGCGCCGACCTCGACCTGCCTGGGCGATTCCCGGGCCTGGCCGAACAGCTCGAGGAATGGGGTCCGGACCTGCAGGGGCCTGCCGTCGCCGGCCTCGCGGTGACGCTGGCGCTGGCCTTCTGGCTGGCAAGGCCACGCGCCGCATCCCGCTGAAGCAGTCCCGCCCCCTGGTCGGCAGGCATCGTCGATGCGTGGACGAGGCCTGGCAGGCACGACGGGAAGGGCTTCGATGGCAGCGGATGACGTTCCTCCCTCGGTGGATCCCGGGGCGCCACTCAACATCCTGATCAACGGCGCCTCCGGCACCACGGACGCCGAGGCGCTCCGCGCGACGATACGGCAGGCGCTGTGCCAGGCCGGACGCAGCGCAGACCTGCGGTTCTGCGAGCCCGGCGAGATCGAAGGGGCCGCGCGCGAGGCGGCGGCCGATGCGCGCGCGCGCGATGCCGCGCTGGTCGCGATCGGCGGCGACGGCACGCTCAGCACGGTGGCGAATGCAGCCCACCGCGCCGGCTGCGTGATGGGCATCGTGCCACAGGGGACGTTCAACTACTTCGGACGCACGCACGGCATCCCGCAGGAAGCGGGCGAGGCGATGCAACTGCTGCTGTCCGCGAAGCCGCAACCGGTCCAGGTCGCGGCAGTGAACGAGCGCCTGTTCCTGGTCAACGCGAGCCTGGGCCTGTATCCCGACCTGCTGCAGGACCGGGAAGCCTTCAAGGCACGCTTCGGGCGCAGCCGCGTCATCGCGCTCGGCGCAGCGCTGGCGACGCTGCTGCGCGCGCAGCGCTCGCTTGCACTTCACTTCGAACAGGACGGGATGCGGCGCGACCTGCGGGCGCTCACCGTGTTCGTCGGCAACAACCGGCTACAGCTCGAGCAGGTCGGCGTCGACGCGCCGGCGGTGGCCGACGTCGCACGTCCGGACGGCCGGCTGGCCGGAATCGTGCTGCGCCCGGTCGGCATCCCCGCGCTGCTCCTGCTGTTCGCACGCGGCGCGATGGGCACGCTCGGCGAAGCGGATGACGTGGACCATTTCGAGTTCGAACGGATGCGGGTGCAAGCGTCGATCGGCTACCGGGGACGGGTGAAGGTCGCCTGCGACGGCGAGATCACCTGGCAGCGCTCGCCGCTCGAGTTCAAGGTGCTGCCCAGGCCGCTGTACCTGCTGAAGGCTGCCGCACACGGCGCGAACGCCGGATGACGACGCTGCTGCAGGTGTCGGACACCCACTTCGGAACCGAGCGCCGGGAAGTGGTCGAAGCGGTCGTCGCCCTCGCGCGGCGCGAGCGGCCCGAACTGGTCGTGCTGTCGGGGGACATCACACAGCGCGCGCGTGCGGCGCAGTTCGCCCGCGCCCGCGCGTTCGCCGACCGGTTGGGTGCGCCGGTGCTCGCCATCCCGGGCAACCACGACATCCCCCTGTTCGACCTGCTGGCGCGGGTGTTCCGGCCCTACGCCCGATACCGGGCCGCTTTCGGCAAGGATCTCGAACCGCTGCACGCCTCCGCCGCGCTGCTGGTGCTGGGCGTGGATACGACGCGACCCTGGCGGCATCGCCATGGCGAGGTGTCTGCGGTGCAGGTCGAACGCGTCGCCACCCGGCTGTCGCAGGCATCGGCTGCGCAACTGCGGGTGGTGGTGGTGCACCAGCCCCTGGCGGTGGCAAGCGTGCGCGAGGAGCTGCACCGGCTGCGCGGACATGCGCTCGCGGCGCGGCGCTGGGCCACGGCCGGTGCCGACCTCGTGCTCGGCGGGCATATCCACCTGCCGTACACCGTGCTGCTCGATGGCGGGACGCGTCCGCTGCGCGTGGTGCATGCCGGCACCGCCGTCTCCTCGCGTACCCGGCAGGGCGTACCCAATTCACTGAACATCGTGCGCTGGGATCCACACGCGGGGCCGGCGGCCTGTTGCGTGGAACGCTGGGATTTCTCGCACGAGGCCGGGGTTTTCGTCCGCTCGGAGTCGGCCCGGTTCTCGCCGCACCGGAGCGCGCACGACCTGCGATAATCCGCGCATGGCCCACCTCACCGTCCTCCAGTCCATCGCCTTCCGCGAAGCCTTCCTCGAGCTCTCCGCGCGCTTCGACCAGGCCACCGGCCACACGACGACGGCGGTGTTCGATGGCGGCCTCAACGTCTCGGCGCGCATCGCGGGCGGCGAGGTGGTCGACGCGATCGTGATGTCCGCCGAGGCGATCGACGCGATGGCGCGGGCCGGCCATGTCGCGCCCGGGGGGCGCATCGACCTCGCGCTTTCGCCGATCGCCTGCGCCGTGGCGGCGGGCGCGGCGCATCCCGCGCTGGCGTCCGAGGCTGATTTCATCCGGATGCTTCGCGGCGCTCGATCGATCGCCTACTCGACCGGCCCCAGCGGGGTGCACCTGGTGACGGTGCTCGAGCGACTGGGCTTGTCCGAATCGCTCGCGCCACGCCTGCGGCAGGTACGCGGCGAGCCGGCGGGCGCCACGGTGGCGCGTGGCGAATGCGACCTCGCGTTCCAGCAGATGAGCGAACTGCTGCCGGTCCCCGGCATCGACATCGTCGGCGTGCTGCCCGACGCGGTGCAGAAGACGACGCGGTTCTCGATCGGACTGCACGCGTCCGCGCCTGAACCGGAGGCCACGCGCGCCCTGGCACGGTTCCTCGCGTCCGCCGAGGCTGCACCGGTGATCCGCGCCAGGGGCATGCAGCCGCTGGCAGCCTGAGGCAGGCGGCCCGACACGCTGGACGCAGCCGGCTGCGTCCGGCCGCTCAGCGCATCATCGTGCGCCGTGCGAGGTAGGACAGCAGGTCGACCAGCGCCACCAGCAGCAGCATCGCGACCAGCACCGAGCTGGTCTCGTTCATCTGGAACAGCCCCATGTGGAACGCCAGCATCTGGCCCAGCCCACCGGCGCCGACCACGCCCAGCACGGCCGCGGCACGGATGTTGTTTTCCCAGCGGTAGAGCGTGTAGGACAGGATCTGCGGCAACACGGCAGGCAGGGTCGCATACAGGAACACGCGTCCACCGGGCACGCCCTGCACGCGCAGCGCGTCTGCCGGTTCGCGCGGCGTGTTCTCGATCGCCTCCGCGAACAGGCGGCCTAGCACGCCGGTGGTGTGCAGTGCCAGCGCGAGCGTGCCGGAGAACGGCCCGAGTCCGGCCGCGATCAGCAGCAACGCCGCCCATGCCAGCTCGGGCACCGAGCGCAGCACGTTCAGCACCAGCCGGGTCGGCCCGCGTGCGAGGGAACGCCGCCCATCGGGCGCACGGCTCGCGGGCAGCGCGAGCAGCAGGCCGCCGGCCACCGCGAGCAGCGTGCCGAGTGCAGACATCGCCAGCGTCTCGCCACCGGCGATTGCCAGGCGACGCAGGAACTCCGGGTCGGTCGACGGCGATCCGAGTTCGGCGAGGAAGCGTCCCATGCGCGCGGCCGCATCGGCCGACAGGAAGGCACCCCATTTGAGATCGAGGGTCGCGAAGCTGGCCACCACGAGGAGCGTGATGCCGGCGACGATCCAGCAGACGGTGCAGCGCGCATGCAGCAGCGGCGGCCGCCGGATCATCCGAGCACCCGCCGCAACTGGCCGCTCGCCCAGTCGGCCATCCAGACGAGCGCGATGAACACCAGCAGGATCGTGCTCACCTCGGCGGCATTGAACATCTTCAACGAGGTGATCAGCTGCTGGCCGAGGCCGCCGGCACCGACGAAGCCGAGGACCGCGGACGAACGGATCGCGCACTCCCACCGGTACACGGTGTAGCTGGTCAGTTCGGCACCATTGGTCGGGAGCAGCCCGTACAGGAATGCGTTCAGGCGGCCGGCACCGTTGCGCAGCAGCGTGGTTGTCGTGTGCGTTTCGCCGCTTTCCAGGATCTCGGCATAGACCTTGCCCAGCATGCCGGCATAGGTGAGGGCGATGGCGAGCACGCCGGCGGTGGGACCCAGGCCGACCACGCGCACGAAGACCAGGGCCCAGACCAGTTCCGGCACGCTCCTGAGCAGGATCAGCAGCCAGCGGATCGCCTGCCGGACCATGAAGGGCAGGGCATGCATCCGGCCGGGGAGGGCGGACACCGACAGCACTGCGGTCGACGCCAGCGTCATCGGGATCGCCAGCGCCAGGGCGAGGACCATGCCGCAGGTCGCGATGGCCACCGTGCGCCATGCCTCGTAGGCGACCATCTTCAGGAAGTCCGCCTCCGCGTGCGGCGGAAAGAACGAGGCCAGGAACCCGAGGCTCGCGCGCAGGCTGTCCGGTTCGAACAGCACCCACGGCCGGAACTCGGTCGCCCAGAACATCGGCACCAGCAGCGCGGCACCGGCGAGGGTCCAGAACACGCGTCCCGTCCATGCGGGGTCGCGCAGGGCCGGTGCCATGGCCGTGTCGCCCATCAGCGGCAGACCACGACCGTGGGCTGGCGTGCGGCAGGCCTCTCGGGTTCATGCGGCACCGGCGGCGCTCCGGCCAGTTCATGCTCGAACTGTGCATAGAGGCGCAACAGGTGGTCGCGCGTCACCGCCGCCGACGGCAGGTCGAACGCGAGTTCGCCATCGCGCAGGCCGATGATGCGCGGGAACGCCGCGATCGCCACGTCCACCTGGTGCAGCGTGGCGAGCATCGTCGCCCCGCGCTCGCGCGCACTGCCGGTCAATGTCTCGACGGCCAGCCGGGAACGGGTCGGGTCGAGCGCGGACAGGGGCTCGTCGACCAGCCAGAGTCCAGCCGGCGCCAGCAGGGCGCGTGCCAGGCCGACCCGCTGCCGTTCGCCGCCGGACAGCCGGTCCACGCGGGTCCAGAGCTTGTCGCCGAGGTCGAAACGCTCGAGTGCCGCGTGGGCATCGGCAGCGCCCACCGGATGGACGAGCGAGCGCAGACCGGTCCACAGCGACATCGAAGGCAGCCGCGCCGCCAGCAGCGCGGTGACGGTGCGCTGTCGCGGCGGCAGCGGTGGGACCTGCGGTGCCAGGAACAGCCGGGCGCGCAGGCGCTGCAGCTGCCGCACCGGCAGCGACCACGGGTCGATCCCGTCGATCAGCAGTCGGCCAGATGCCGGGCGCAGGGCGCAGGCGATCGCGTGCAGCAGCGTCGTCTTGCCCGCCCCTGACGGACCGATCACCGCCAGCTGCTCGCCGGCAGCGATCCTGAGCGAGAGCGGACGCAAAGCGGCCGGTGCATCGGCCGCCGCTGCAGGATGCCGTACCTGCAGTGCGTCCAGCGCGAGGGTCACTCCGGCCATGGCGTGCCCGCCTGCAGGACTACTTGATCAGGCCGGCACTGCGGCCCGCCTGCTCGAGGCCCTTGTAGTTCGAGGCCTGGGTCGGGATGAAGCGGGTCGCGCGCGCGAGACCGAGGATCTCCTTGCCTTCGGGATCCTTGGTGCTCAGGCCGAGCAATGCCTTCGTGACGCGCTCTCGCTGCGCCGCCGGCATGTCGGCGTGCACCGACCAGTTGTAGTTGAAGTAGGGCGGCGTCGTGTAGAACACCTCGACCTTGGACAGGTCGACCTTCTTCTCGTCGACGAACTTGCGCCAGACGGTGATGTCGAGCGCGGCGGCATCGACGCGGCCGGTGACCACCGAGGCGATCGTCGCGTCATGGGCGCCGGAGTAGGCCACGCGCTTGAAATCCTTCTCGGGGTTGAGGCCCGCCTCGAGCAGGAAGTTGCGCGGCATCAGGTGGCCGGAGGTGCTCGACTGCGAGCCGAAGCTCACGTTCCGGCCCTTCAGGTCGGCGAGCGTCTTGATGCCCGATCCGGCCAGGGTGATGAACACCGAGCGGAACTGCGAATCCTCTTCGCGCTGGGCGATCGGGATCACCTTGTCGCCGGATCGGATCTTCGCCTGCACGAAGGTGAAGCCGCCGAACCAGACGAGGTCCACCTGCTTGTTGACCAGGGCCTCGACCGCGGCCGGATAGTCGGTGACCGGCGTGAACTCGACCTTCATGCCGAGCTGGCGCTCGAGATACTTGACCATGGGTGCGAACTTGCGCAACTGCTCGCTGGCGGCTTCTTCCGGGATGGTGGTGACGCGGAAGACGCCCTGGGCGAAGGCCGCCGTGCCGGTCAGCGCGAACGCGAGCAGGGCCGCACCGGCGCCGGCGATGCCGCGGCGGATGAACGAGGGGAGGTAGGACACGGGGGTGTCGCTCATGGCGTTTTTCGGGGACATGCATTCACCTGTACGTCGATGGCAAGGAGGGGAGGAACGCTCGGCAGTCGAGCCAGGGCGTGGTGCACCCGTGAAGGCGCGGGTGCCCGAGCCTCGGGTGCATGCGGCTCCGGCGTTGCGCGATCGCGGGCGGGCAGTGCACACGGCACTGCGGGTCAGCCTGAGAAGTAATCGCCGCGGGACAGGATCAGGAAGGCCACTGCCGAAGGACCCGTAGCCCTCGGCACGGTCGCTGCGATGCACTGACCCCTCACGCATGGCACGCGCCGCAGGCGGGCGCTGCGAGGAAGGCGCTGGCGAGGGAAGCACTTCGTGATCATCGCTCGAGGATAGCACAGCGCCCCTTCCCGATTCGGAGCGCCCCCGCTATCCTCTGGCGCAAACGAATCGGGCAGCCGATCACGCCGGCGGGAAACGGGGGAGTCGACACAATGGGCTGGGAACTCAAGCTGGGCATCATCGTTCCGTCGTGGAACACGGTGATGGAGTACGAATGGCAGCGACTTGCAGGGGACGCGATCTCGGTCCATTCCCAGCGCATCCGCCATCTCGCCGATACCGAGGCCGACCTCGCCTGGCTGGGCACGCAGGCACCGGCGGCGGCGGAACTGCTCTCGCACGCGAAGGTGCAGGCGATCTGCCACGGCTGCACCGCCAGCGGCTTCCTCAAGTCGCCCGCCGGTGACGAGGCGCAGGAGGCGGAGCTGACCCGCGCGACCGGCATCCCGACCGTGACGTCCTCGGCCTCGATCGTGCGCGGGTTGCGCGCGCTCGGTGCCGCGCGCATCAGCGTGGCATCGCCCTATGAGCCATGGTTGAACGCGCGCCTGAAGGGATATCTCGAGGCGGCAGGGTTCACGGTGGCTGCGATCAAGGGCCTGGGCACGCAGGCACATGGCAGCATCTCGACCGAGGTCGTGCGGGCACTGGCGCTGGAGGTGGTCAGGCCGGAGACGGACGCCGTGTTCATCAGCTGTTCGAATTTCCGCACGCTCGACATCCTCGCGCAGGTCGAGCAGGAAACCGGGCTGCCGGTGGTCACCAGCAACCAGGCCGCGCTCTGGGGCACGCTGCGCGCGATCGGGGATCGGCGCGCGGTGCCGGGTGGCGGCATGCTGTTCACGCGGGCCTGAACGGACGCCGCCCGGACCGCGTCGGCAACGACAACGACGAACGACGAACGACAACGACAGCGGCCAGAGCGCCGCACGGGAGGAGGCATGATGGTCGAGGCATCCGGAATACGCTGGAGACTGCCGCTGCTGGCTGCCGCCGCGCTCTGCAGCGCAGGCAGCATCGGGATCGCGACCGCGCAGGAGTATCCGACGCGGCCGGTGCGCATCGTCGTCCCGTTCCCGGCCGGGGGCACCACGGACATCATCGGACGCATCGTGAGCCAGCGGCTGACGAAGGACTGGAAGCAGCAGGTGCTGATAGACAACCGGCCCGGCGGCGGCGCGAACATCGGCGCCGAACTGGCGATGCGCGCCGCACCAGACGGCTACACGCTGTTCATGGCGTCGACGGCGCACAGCATCAACGCGACGCTCTACCCGAAGCTCGGCTACGACCCTGTGAAGGATTTCACCGCCATCTCCATGATGGCCGACACGGCGCAGGTGCTGGTGGTGCATCCGTCGATCCCGGTGAAGGACGTGCGGGGACTCATCGCGCTGCTGAAGCAGCGGCCCGATGAACTGAGCTACAGCTCGGCCGGCAACGGCAGCCAGCCGCACCTGTCGGCCGAGATGTTCCGGATGCTCACCGGCACGCGCATGACCCACATTCCGTACAAGGGTGGGCCGCAGGCGATGACCGACCTGATCGCGGGCTTCGTCGCGCTGTCCTTCGCGACGGCGCCCTCTGCCGTGCCCCATGTGAAATCCGGAAAGGTTCGTGCGCTGGGCGTCAGTTCGCTGGCGCGCATCCCGGCCTTGCCCGACGTGCCCACCATCGATGAATCGGGGCTGTCCGGGTTCGAGGCGAACAACGTGTTCGGCATGGTCGGCCCGCCCGGCCTGCCACCCGCACTGGTCGATCGCATCAACGCGGAGCTGGTCGCTGCCCTGAAGGACTCCGGCATCCGGCGTGCGCTGAGCGAGCAGGGCGCCGAGGCGCGATCGAGCACGCCCGCAGAGTATGCTGCGCTGATCCGGAACGAAGTCGCGAACTGGGGCAAGGTGGTGCGTCAGTCCGGCGCCCGGATCGATTGATGACGACGACAGGCAGGGGAGCGGGGACACCATGACGGCGGCGGTGAAGCAGAAGATGGCACGCGGCGAAGTCGCGACCGTGGTCAACCTGGCCGGCCACAACCCGGACCTGCTGGACACGCTGGCCCGGTGGGGCGCTGATGTCGCGTTCGTCGATTGCGAGCGCACCGGCATCGGCCTTGACGCGGCGACCGACCTGATCCGCGCGGCCCGTGCCGCCAGGCTGCCGGCCGTTGTGCGCAGCTGGTCACGCGCCCCGGAAGTGCTGGTGCAGTACTTCGACCGCAAGGCCGACGGCATCGTGGTCCCGCACATCGATTCTGCGCAAGAGGCCGCGTCCGTGGTGGAACTTGTCCGCTACGCCTGTGGCGAGGCCGCCGCACGCGACAAGCTGGTGGTCGTGCAGATCGAGACCCCGGCTGCCGTCGCGGCAGTGGACGCCATCGCCGCGGTACCCGGCATCGACGTCGTGCTGCTCGGGCCGAACGACCTGTCCTACGAGATGACGGGCATCCGCGGCAACATGACGCCAGAGGTCGAACGCACGATCGAGCACCTGGCCGCACGCCTGCGCGCCGCGGGCCGGGCGTTCGGCATGCCGGCGCGGCTGGAACAGGTCGCCCGGTTCCGGGCGATGGGCGCGACCTTCCTCTACTACCCGGTCGAATGGCTGGTCGAACGTGCGATGCAGGAACTGCTGCGGGAGACCGGCAGGCCGCCCGCCTGAATGGAGCCGTTCAAGTCGCTGTTCTCGCCCGACCTGGTGCGCATGGTCGGCCTGCAACTGGAACGGCAATGTCCGGAGGCGGATGCCCATCGCTTCGTGGCTTCGGTCCTGCCGCGCCTGGACGCGCTCGAACTGAAGGCGCGTGCGGCGCTGATCGCCGACGCGTTGCACACGGTGCTGCCGGATGCACCGGCGCGGCGGACTGCGGTGCTTCAGGCGATGCTCCACCCGGACGAACTCGAACATGCCGGTCAGGGTTCGGACGACGAGGGCCTGTGCGGCTGGGCCATCCTGCCGCTGACCCTGCTGGTCGCACGCCACGGCCTGGACGACTTCGACCGTTCGATGGGCCTGCTGCGCGAGATGACGAAGCGCTTCTCCGCCGAGTTCGGGATCCGCGCCTTCCTGCAGGCCGACCAGCCGCGCGCGCTGCGCATCCTGTCCGGCTGGACCGAAGATCCGAACCGGCATGTGCGTCGGCTGGTCTCGGAAGGCACCCGGCCGCGCCTGCCCTGGGGTGAGCGGCTGCCCGGCCTGATGCGCGATCCGACCCCCATGTTGCCGCTGCTGGCAAGGCTGCGCGACGATCCCGAACCTTATGTACGCAGGTCTGTCGCCAATCACCTGAACGACATCGCGCACGACCATCCGGACCTGGTGCGCGAGCTCGCCGCCGAATGGCTGTCCGGCGCCGAAGCGCAGCGCCGCGCGCTGCTGCGCCACGCGTGCCGGGGACTGATCCGGCGCGGCGATCCACGCACGCTCGCGCTGTTCGGGCATGCGGCGCCCCGCATCGCCTCGACACTACCCCTGGTTGCACCGACGCAGGTACGCATGGGCGAGGCGCTGTCGATCAGAGTCGAGCTGCGTTCGGAATCGGACGCACCGCAGCGCCTGGCCGTCGACTACGTGCTGCACCTGCTCAAGTCGAACGGCCAGCTGTCGCCCAGGGTGTTCAAGGGCGCGATCATCCACCTGGCCCCGCGCGGCTCGGCGCTGTTCGAGCGCACGCACCGGTTTCGCGAAGTCACGACACGCCGCCACTATCCGGGGCCGCAGGCGGTGTCCGCGCGCGTCAATGGCGTGGATACGCCGTCGGTTCCGTTCGACCTGCTGCCGCAAGCAGTGCCCGATCCCAACCCTGCACCACGGACACGCCGACCATGAAGGCCATCACCATCGACCGCTACGGCGGGCCGGAAGTCATGCGGCTGCGCGACATCGATCGCTGCGAGCCGGGTCCTGGCGAGGCGCTGGTAAAGGTCGCCTTCGCGGGCATCAATTTCATGGACATACACACGCGGCAGGGGAAGTACCGCACCTCGCGCAGCTATCCGGTCCGCCTCCCCTGCACGCTGGGCATGGAAGGGGCGGGCGAGGTGGTGGGCACCGGGCCAGGCACGACCCGGGTGCAAGCGGGCGACCGGGTCGCCTGGTGCATCTCCTGGGGCAGCTATGCCGAATACGCCTGCGTGCCGGCGTCGAAGCTGGCGAAACTGCCCGTCGATACCGGCTTCGACATCGCAGCGGCCAGCGTGTTCCAGGGCAGCACTGCCCACTACCTGGTGCACGATGTCGCGCGCCTAGAGCCCGGGATGACCTGCCTGGTGCATGCTGCTTCCGGCAGCATCGGCCAGTGGCTGGTTCAGATGGCACACCGCATCGGCGCCACCGTGCTCGCGACGGCCAGCACTGAAGGCAAGCGCGCGGTGGCCCGAGGCCTCGGGGCAAGCGCAACCTTCGCCTACGACGATGGCGCCTTCGCGGAAGCGGTGCGAGCAGCCACGGGTGGCCGCGGCGTGGACGTCGTGTTCGACCCGGTGGGCGCCTCGACCCTGCGCGCCAGTTTCCGCGCCACCCGCGTGCGAGGCCTCGTCATCAACTACGGCAACGTCTCCGGCTCGGTCACGGACCTCGATCCGATCGAGCTGGGGGAGGCCGGCTCGCTGTTCCTGACCCGGCCGCGCCTGACCGACCACCTGTCCGACGCCGAGACTGTGCAGCGAAGGGCCGACGACCTTTTCAGCGCGATCGGGGCGGGCTTCCTGAAGGTGCCGATGGATGCGCAGCGCTACACGCTGGACGACGTAGGCATCGCGCATCGGCGGCTGGAAGAAAGGCTGCAGGTGGGCAAGGCGCTGCTGGTGCCGGAGTCATCGTCATGAGCGAAGTGACCCTGCATGGCATCCGCAACTGCGACACCATGAAGAAGGCACGCGCCTGGCTCGATGGCGCGGGCGTTCCGTACCGCTTCCACGATTACAAGGTGGAAGGGCTGCCGGCCGCTACCCTCGACGCATGGATCGCGCAGGTCGGCTG
>LNFM01007280.1_pt1 | contig 20412 bp, 19 predicted proteins | sample 596031 | NCBI WGS metagenome assembly LNFM01 (sample SAMN04254537, study PRJNA301005) | activated carbon metagenome | isolation source: dual media filters at the Ann Arbor, Michigan drinking water treatment plant | place: USA: Ann Arbor | reverse complement strand
ACGTGCAACACGCCGTGCGGGTGCGCACCGGCGAAACCGATGACGATGCGCTGTGATGCGTGTGGGGCAAGGGGAAACCACTGACATGATGAAATTCGCAAAAATTTCTGGCTTGGGGGCGCTGGGAGCGTCGCTCTTCGCCAGTCTGCCCGCATGGGCGCAAGAAGCTACAGCCGAGACCGCCGAGGCTGCCACCGATGCGGCTGTTGAAGTCGTGCCGGTCATGGACAAGGGCGACACTGCCTTCATGATGATCTCCACCGTTCTGGTGCTGTTCATGATCCTGCCGGGTCTGGCCCTGTTTTATGGTGGCCTCGTTCGCACCAAAAACATGCTTTCGCTCTTGATGCAGTCCACGGTCATCACCGCGATGGTGATCGTCATCTACATTTTCTGGGGCTACTCGATGGCCTTTGGCGATGCCGCTTCCCCCTATTGGGGTGGCTTGGGCAAGGCGTTCCTGTCGGGGGTCACACTTGATTCCATGGCGGCGACCTTCTCTGCGGGCTTCGTGATACCCGAGTTCGTGTTCATCTCGTTCCAAATGACCTTCGCCTGCATCACGGCTGTGCTGATCGTCGGTGCCTTCGCCGAGCGGATCAAGTTCGGCTCGCTTCTGGTCTTCGTGGCGCTCTGGGTGACAATCGTCTACTTCCCGGTAGCCCATATGGTCTGGGATTCGGACGGTCTGATCTACGGCTGGGGTGCCTTGGACTTCGCTGGCGGCACGGTCGTGCATATCAACGCCGGGATCGCAGCGCTGGTTGGCTGCCTGATCATCGGCAAGCGCGTCGGCTACGGCAAGGATAACATGGCGCCACACTCGATGACCTTGACGATGGTCGGCGCTTCGATGCTGTGGGTCGGCTGGTTCGGCTTCAACGCCGGTTCCAACCTCGAGGCCAATGGCGGCGCGGGACTTGCAATGATCAACACCTTCACTGCGACCGCAGGTGCCACACTGGCCTGGGTTCTGGTCGAGATCATGGCGCGCGGCAAGGCTTCCATGCTGGGTGCGGTATCCGGCGTCGTCACAGGTCTGGTCGCCATTACGCCGGCAGCCGGGTTTGCCGGACCGGTGGGTGCGATCGTGCTGGGTGCACTTGCGTCGGTCGCATGCTACTTCTTCGTGTCGACCGTGAAGCACAAGCTGAACTACGACGACAGCCTTGATGTCTTCGGTATCCACGGCGTCGCCGGGATCATCGGCGCCATCGGCACTGCGGTGGTCAACGACCCGTCAATGGGCGGCATCGGCTACGGCGGTCAGGCGATGGGCGCCCAGATCATGGTGCAGATCCAAGGTGTTCTCGTGACCATCATCTGGTGCGGCGTCGTGTCTGCCGTCCTGTACTACGCGATCAACGCGGTCATGGGCCTGCGCGTGAAGGAAGAAGAAGAGCGCGAAGGCCTTGACCTCACCTCGCATGGCGAGCGCGCCTACAACATGTGACTCTTCGGGGGCTGGCCGCGCGCCAGCCCCCGGTTCTGACCGGCAGGGCCGCCTTCCTCCTGCCTGTGTGAACGGCCCGTGGGTCCTCCCCCCACGGGCCGCTTTCGTTTTGAGCCGGCCCTGTCGCACGTCCGGGCATCTTGCTAAGGTAAGGGCCACAGCCGAAAGCCCACATCCATGACCGACCTCGCCGTTCCGAATGCGCTGCGCCAACAGGGCGCGCTGAAAGGTGTGGGGCTGGTCATCGCAGCCACCTTTTTGTTCGGCCTTTCGGACACGGTCAGCAAGCATCTGGCGATCTTGTATGCGGTGCCGCTGCTTCTGGCGGTGCGTTATGGGGTGAATCTGATCTTGCTTATGGCCGTGATGATGCCCCGGCATGGCACCGGCCTTTGGCGCACGAACCGGCTTTTTCTGGTTCTGCTGCGCGGCGCCTGTCTGGCCCTGGCATCGTTGAGCATGGTCTACGCGCTGAGGGTGATGCCGGTCGGTGAAACGGTTGCGATCATCTATATCGCTCCATTTCTGGTGATGCTCGCAGCCGGGCCAATTTTGGGCGAACGGGTAAGCGTGATCGGCTGGCTTGCCGCGGTCGGAGGCTTCATCGGTGTTCTGGTCATTGCACGGCCGGGCAGCGGCCTTGATCCTGTCGGCGTAGGCCTGTGTCTGTTCAACGCCGTCTGTGCCACGGCCTATCATCTTCTGACACGGATGCTGACCCGAACCGAAACCACGATGGCGCTCCTTTTCCACACCGCCCTCGTTGGAACATTGGTGTTCGCGGCGATGCTGCCTTGGTCGTTGGACGGCGCGATGCCGGACCTTCCCGGTGCGGCATTGATGGTTGCACTGGGCGTGCTGGGAACGCTCGCGCATCTGTTGTTCACCGCCGCCTACCGCAAGGCGCCGGCCTCGTTGCTTGCGCCGGTGAATTACCTGCACATCGTCTGGGCGGCGATCCTGGGTTGGCTGGTCTTTGCCCACATTCCCGACGCGCTTGCGCTGGTCGGAATGGCGATCATCATGGCCTCCGGCATGGCAATCGCCGTGCTGGCGGGCCGCTAGGCCAGACTGATCAACGCAGTACCCAAAACGGCGAGGATAGCGCCGGCCCAAGCCACCACTGTAGGGCGCTTGCCGCTGGCCGCCCAAAGCATCGGCAAGATCAGGATCGGCGTCGTTGATGACAGCGTCGCGACGATGCCAACATCACCGCGCGCAAGGGCCGCCATCAAGAGTGACATCCCGATGAACATGCCCAGAACGGCCGACCAGCCAATGGTCACGAACTCCGACCGTCCGAGCGGCAGGGCCCGCCTCGCGACCGGCAGCACCATCAACCCGAAGAAAAACGCAAAGCCAAGGCCGGAGCGGATTGCCATGGCCGTTACCGGCTCCACCCCAGCGGCCATTGCGGGACGGGCCAGTAGGCTACCCGCCGCCTGCCCCGCCGAGGTGACGACACCCAGCGCAATCCCATGCCAGAGTGGACGCACGCTGCGCCCGATGACAGGCGCATCGGCGGGTGCGCTGATCGCCAGCGCGATACCCGCCAAGATCAGTCCGATCCCGGCCGCCTGAGCCAGCGATACGGTCTCGCCTAGCGCAAGATAACCCATCAGCAAGGCAAAGGGCGACGCGAGGGTAAACAGCAGCGCCGAAATGCGCGGCCCAGCAAACATGATCGCTCCGAAATAGGTAAGCGACGCCAGCATGATCCCCGCGGCGGCAGACGCGGCAAGCAACCCGAACTGCCACGGCGCAACCGTATGCCAGCCGCCGATCAGACCAGACACAACCAGCGTGATGACAAACGCGATACCCATCTGCCAGCGCGCAAGCTGCAAGATCGCGACCCGTCCGTTCACCCGGTCGATCAACATCGCCGACAGCGCAAATGTCGCCGCAGCCCCAAGCGAGAGAAGGATGGCAAGCATGATGCGTCAGCGGCCCAGCACGAAGCGGGCCACCTCATCCACAAGGCGCGGTATGATCGGCCCCGGAATTTCATGGCCCAGACCTGGAATTTCAACCAACCTCGCGCCCGGAATGGATGCCGCAAGGGCGCGGCCCTTTTCGATCGGCAGGATCGGATCATCGGTCCCGTGAATGACCAGCGTCTGCTGCGAAATGCGCGCTGTCGCATCCGTCCAATCCCGCGTTTCGCGCAAACTGCCGTGGTTGAAAGCCGAGGCAGGGTTGATTGCACGTGCGTGTTCGCCGCGGATCAGCGCCTCACCCGCAGCCGCATCGAACGGAAAGGCTGACCCGGCGCAGAACCGCAGCAGCGGAAGCTGGAACGCAACCACAGCGTCCGCGTCAGTCCAGTCCAGCGTTTCGGCATCGGCAAAAAGATTGAAGAAGCCGTCTGCAATGCCAGGCAACTCCGGCCCTGTCCAACCCAGGGGTTCTGATGCGTAAAGGATCAAAGACAACACGCGCGCTGGGGCCGTCAGCGCGGCCATCTGTGCGAGGTAGCCGCCAAGCGACATGCCCATGACATGCGCTGAAGCTATACCTTCGGCGTCCAGTACCGACAGGATGTCATCAGCCAGATCATCCAACCTGTAATCAGGCGCGCCAGGCGGGCAGGTCGGCGATTGCCCTGTATCGCGGTTGTCGTAGCGAAGGACGCAAAGCCCTCGCGCGGCCAAGCCCTGACAGAACGCAACAGGCCACCAATCACGGCTGGCAGTCGCCCCCATGACCAGCACCAAGGCCGGGTCGCGTGGATCGCCGAAGCGGTCAGTGGCCAGCACGGGCATCAAAGCACAGTCGCGATGGCCTTCGCCAAAATCGGCACCGTGCGCGCATTCAGGCCCGCAATGTTGATCCGGCTGTCCGAAACCATGTAGATGCCATGGTCGCGGCGCAGCGTTTCAACCTGCGTTTCTGTCAGGCCAAGGCGGCTGAACATCCCGCGATGGTGCGCCACGAAATCGAACCGGTCCGAATTGGTGGCCTTGCGCAGCTCGTCTGCAAGGCTCTGGCGCAGGGTCAGCATGTTCTGCCGCACCTCCTCCAACTCCGCTTTCCAGTCGGCGGTCAAGGCGGCATCTTCAAGGATCATTGTCACCACCCGCGCGCCGTGATCGGGCGGAAAGCTGTAGTTCTGCCGGTTCAGGAACGCGAGGTTGCCTTGCACCGTTGCCTTGCGGTCGGGCGAGGTCAGCGCGATCAGAACGCCGGTCCTCTCGCGGTAAATACCAAAATTCTTGGAACATGACGCGGCGATCAGGACTTCGGGAAAGCGGGAAGCGATCATCCGCGTGGCGGCCGCGTCTTCCTCCAGCCCGTCCCCAAAACCTTGATAGGCAAGGTCAACGAACGGAATGGCACCCTTGTCTTTCAGCAGTTTCGCCACCTCGTCCCACTGCGCCGCATCTAGGTTTGCGCCCGTCGGGTTATGGCAGCATCCGTGCAGCAGAACCGCGTCGCCAGCCTTGACGGCGGCAAGGTCCTCCATCAACCCTGCAAAGTCGATGCCTCCGGCAACCGCATCAAAATAGCGATACTCGGCCATCGGCATCTTCAGGTATTTGATGATCGACGGATGGTTTGGCCAAGTCGGGTTCGACAGCCAGACCGATGCCCCCGGCGCCGCCAGCTTGACCAGTTCCAGAGCCTGACGGATCGCTCCAGTGCCACCCGGCGTTGCGATCGAAGCCGCACGGTCTGCGTAGCCACCGCCCAGAATCATCGAAATCATCGCCGCATTGAAGGCCGGTTCGCCAGCCAGTCCGGTATAGGTCTTGGTCTTTTCTGTCTCCCACAGCCGCTTCTCCGCCGCCTTGACCGCGCGCATGACGGGCGTCAGGCCGGTCGCGTCCTTGTAGACGCCAACGCCAAGGTCGATCTTGTCGACCCGCGGGTCATCGCGGAACATGGCAATGAGTTGCAGGATCTTGTCCTGCGGCTGGGGGTTCAGGGTTTCGAGCATTTCGGACTCCGGTAGTGCAGGCTCAGGCCTGCGGGCCTTGTTCAACCTTCAGGTCTTCGTACATGCCCCATTCGGCCCATGAGCCGTCATAGAGCGAGTGGTCGCGGTGGCCGATCCTTTCCAGCGCAAGCGATAGGACCGCCGCAGTGATACCCGATCCGCAGGTTGTGATCGCGGGTTTGGCAAGATTGATCCCCGCCGCCTCGAACACAGCCTTCAGGTCGGTCGGCGCTTTCATTGTGCCGTCGGGGTTAAGGACCGTCGCAAAAGGCACGTTGCGTGACCCAGGTATGTGACCCGACCTCAGACCAGGGCGCGGTTCCGGCACCTCGCCCCTGAAGCGGGGGGCAGAGCGGGCGTCGATGATTTCGGCCTCCCCCAGCTTGGCGGCATGGGCGACCTGGGTCACATCCTTGACCAGATGGTTCTGGCGACTGACCGTAATGTGACGGTCTTTTACGATCGGGGGCATATCCTCGACCTCGCGCCCTTCGGCGCGCCATTTCGGCAAGCCACCGTCCAGAACCGCAACATCAGTCTTGCCCATGAGACGGAAAAGCCACCAGACTCTGGCCGCGCTGAAGATACCGGCACCATCGTAAATCACCACCTGATGCCCGTCGCCTATGCCCATGGCGCGCATCCGGCTGACAAACTTCTCGGGCGGCGGCGCCATGTGCGGCAAGGACGAGCGCAGATCCGAGATCTCGTCGATGTCAAAAAACCGCGCCCCAGGAATATGCGCTGCCTGATACTCACTGCGCGGGTCGCGCCCCCCGTCGGGCAGATACCAGCTTGCATCAAGAATACGAAGATCCGGGTCCCGCAAGTGACGCGCCAGCCAGTCGGTCGAAACCAGTGTTTTCGGATCGTCAGCAGGTGAAGGCGTCATGGCATCCTCGCGAAGCTTGTGCGCGGTATATCGGGGCGACACGGAGCGAGGCAAGCCTGCAAGGGGTGCGGGGCGGCACCTTCGCGCCCCGCACAGGGTTCAGGCCTTGATCAGCATCTTCTTTACGACGCCGACCAGCGCGGTCAGCACCGCACCACCCACGCCACCACCCGCGACGGACTGAATGATCGCGCCGATATCAAGACCGGAGGCCGCTGCTGCGGCATCTGGTGCCGCGCCACCAAGCATACCCATCAGGATGCCACCAAGCCCACCTCCGACACCGCCAGCGATAGTGTTTCCGGCCGTGCCGAGGCTCAGGTTCTTCAACACTGACCCGGCGGCATTGCCACCGACGAGTCCCGCGATGATCTGAATGATCAGTTCCATACCCATACCATTACCTTCCCATTTTTCACCGGGTCTCCATCGAGACGCGGCATTTCACCGGCTTTTGATACCGGTAATGCGAAATCTGCCAGATTGACGACAATCCGACAATGATACTGTTCGCTTGGGTGTGTGGTCAGTTCTGGTTGTTCTGCTTGAGCAGGCGGGCTTTCTGGCGATCCCAGTCGCGCTTGGCACTCGTCTCGCGCTTGTCGGCCAACTTCTTGCCCTTGGCGATGCCAAGCTTCAGCTTCACGATGCCCTTGTCGTTGAAGTACATCTTCATCGGCACGATGGTCATGCCCTCGCGACCGACCGCGTTCCAGAGACGGCTCAACTCTTTGCGGGACACCAGAAGCTTGCGGCGGCGGCGTTCCTCATGCCCCCAGGTCTTCGCTTGCAGGTAGGGCGCGATGTAGCCGTTGATCAGCCACAACTCGCCCCCCTCGACCGAGGCGTAGCTTTCCGCGATGTTTGACCCGCCCTGGCGCAGGCTTTTGACCTCGGAGCCGAGCAACATGATGCCAGCTTCAAGATCGGCCTCGATGTGATAATCGAAGCGCGCCCGTCGGTTTTCTGCGATGAGTTTCGAATTGGGATCGGATTTTTCGACCATGATGGATGTCAGATAAGGACGCCGGGGGCGCGAGTCCAGAAGGGAAGACATGCTGCTGCAGATCGTTTTCGGGACTGGGCTTCTGATCTTCAACATTGCCGTTGCGGCGGTGGGGGCGTTTTTGCTGGAGTCGGTCTTTCAGCGGGCGCACCCTTGGCTGGTCGCCCCGCCGCAGCGGCCGAAGCTTTTGGTGCTGCTGATCGGGGTGGGCGTCTGGGTGCTGGCCTTGATCACGATCGCCGTTTGGGTCTGGGCGCTGGCTCTGTATGAACTGGGGGCGTTCCCGACGCTGGAGGAGGCCATGTATTTTTCATTGGTCGCTTTTTCGACCCTCGGTTTGGGCGACGTGGTGCCGCCGAAAGAGTTGCGGATCTTTGCGGCGATGGCCTCGGTCAACGGGTTTCTGAGCTTTGGCCTGCTGACCGCGCTTCTGGTCGAGGCGCTGCGTCAGGTCCGGGTCGCGCAGTGGGAGACCCGGCGGCGGAAGTGAGTGCCCACGGTGGGACAAAACTCAACATACTGATTTATAATAATAAATTTTTCAGCATTTACCGCTCGTTAACCACTTCTTCCGGTGCCACGGAACAATTGCTGGCCTCGTCCCTTGGGCTTCGTGCCGTTGCGAAAGGAGTTCGCCATGCTTGCCACATCCGCAACCAGATCGCTTGGCAGCCCTGAGATACAGGAGCGGGTCGAGCGCGAGATGGCCGACCGGCTGAGTCACCTTGCCAGCAAGCCGCACCTGATCGAACGGCGCCTGCGCGAACTTGACGAGGAATGGGACATCGAACGCGCCATTCAGGCCAACGCCGCCACACTGGCATTGACCGGGACGGCGCTGTCGCTGGTGCATGACCGCCGCTGGGCGTTCCTGCCGCTGGTGGTGACGGGGTTCCTGTTGCAACACGCGACGCAAGGCTGGTGCCCGCCGGTGCCGATCCTGCGCACGCTTGGCTTTCGCACCCCGGCCGAGATCGACCGCGAACGCTATGCGCTGAAGGCGATCCGGGGCGATTTCGACAACCTGCCGACCGAAGGCGCCCCGCACCGTCTGGCCAGCGAGGCATTCGACGCGGTGCATTGAGGGGGTTCCAGCGAAGGGCCGTAGAGATCCGCGGGAAGAGCGGGACTACCGCTCCTCCACCAAGATCTCCCGCTTGCCGACGTGGTTGGCCTTGGTGACCACGCCCTGATCTTCCATCTGCTCCACCAGACGTGCGGCTTTGTTGTAGCCGATGCCGAGCTTGCGCTGGATGTAGGAAGTGGAGCACTTGCGGTCCTTCGCCACGATGGCGACGGCCTGATCATAAAGCGTGTCGTCGCCTTCGGAGTTCAGGCCAAGGACAAGGTCGATCTCGTTGTCACGCTCGTCGTCCACGCTTTCGACAACACCGGACATATAAACTGGCGGGCCGTAGCTCTTCAGGTGGTTGACGATTTCCTCGACCTCTTCGTCGGAAACGAAGGGGCCGTGGATGCGGGTGATGCGGGCGCCGTTGCCCATGTAGAGCATGTCGCCCATGCCGAGCAGTTGTTCGGCGCCCTGTTCGCCAAGGATGGTGCGGCTGTCGATCTTTGACGTGACCTGGAAGGAAATCCGGGTCGGGAAGTTGGCCTTGATCGTGCCGGTGATGACGTCGACCGACGGGCGCTGCGTGGCCATGATCAGGTGGATGCCAGAGGCGCGGGCCATCTGGGCAAGGCGCTGGATGCAGGCTTCGATTTCCTTGCCGGCGACCATCATCAGATCGGCCATCTCGTCCACGATCACCACGATGTAGGGGATGGTGACGGGCTGGAATTCTTCGGTCTCGAAGATCGGGTCGCCGGTTTCTTCGTCAAACCCGGTCTGGATGGTGCGCTTGAACATCTCGCCCTTGGCAATGGCCTCGCGGACGCGGCCGTTGTAGCCCTCGATGTTGCGCACGCCCATCTTCGACATCTTGCGGTAGCGTTCCTCCATCTCGCCCACGACCCATTTCAGGGCGACGACGGCCTTTTTTGGGTCAGTCACGACGGGGGAGAGCAGGTGCGGGATGCCGTCGTAAACGCTGAGTTCCAGCATCTTCGGGTCGATCATGATCATCCGGCATTCTTCCGGGCTGAGCTTATACAGCAGCGAAAGGATCATCGTGTTGATCGCGACGGATTTGCCCGAACCGGTGGTACCGGCGATCAGGAGGTGGGGCATCTTGGCGAGGTTGGCGACGATCGGGTCGCCGCCGATATCCTTGCCGAGCGCAAGCGGCAGGCGCATCTGGCTGTCACCGAAATCGCGGGCGGAGAGGATTTCCTTCAGCACGACTTTCTCGCGCACGGCGTTCGGGAGTTCGATGCCGATGACGGTGCGGCCCGGCACGGTGGAGACGCGGGCGGAAAGCGCCGACATCGAGCGGGCGATGTCGTCAGCCAGCCCGATCACGCGAGAGGCCTTGAGGCCGGGCGCGGGTTCCAGTTCGTACATGGTGACGACCGGGCCGGGGCGGACGGAGGTGATCTCGCCCTTCACGCCGTAGTCGTCGAGGACGGATTCCAGCATCCGGGCGTTTTCTTCCAGCGCCTCGTTGGAAAGCTGGGTGCGCTGCACGGTGACGGGGTTCGACAACAGGCCAAGCGGCGGCAGTTCGTAAGCTGGCGGCTGGTCGTCAAAGCGCAGCGCGGGCTGGGTTTCGGCCAGAGCCTGCCGCGAAGGTGCCGGTTTGCGGGTGGGTTGCTGCACCACAGGGCGGCGGTCGGCGTGCAGGGCGTGCTGCGGCAGGTCTTCGTCATGGGCATCCCAGGCGGCGGCGTCGGCCTCATCGTCCTGCCAGTCTTCGATCAGCGGATCGACCGCGCGCGCATGGCCGGGGGTTGCAAGCGTGCCTGCCACCGCAGCAACGGCAGCGGCGGCAGTCACCGGCGGCTCCATCCGCGGGCGCATGAGGGGCGGCTCCATCCGGGCGGCATCAAAGCGCACCGGCTCGGGGCTGCGCTGCACACGGTTGCGGACCACGTCGGAAATGCGGGCCTTGATACGGTCTTCCGACGGCTGGTCGGCATCCCATGCGGCGTCGGCAAGCTCGGGCTCCACAAGCTCCGGTTCAGGGTCGACGACACGGCGCATCCGGGCCAGGAACCCCAGCTTTTCCTTCGGCAGGTCGGCTGCCGGGGGAAAGTGGCGCGGCTCGGCACGCAAGGTAGCGGGGGCGTTCCAGGCCGACCCGGCGCGCAGCGGTTCGGGTGCCATCGTGGCGCGGGCAGCGATGGTGGTGGCGCGGTGGCCCATCGGGGCCGGGGTCAGGGGCGGTTCGGCCTCTGCGCGGCTGCGGGCGCGGTCCTGCAGGCGGAGGGCACCGGCAACGGCACTGCGCGCGCCGATGCCCGCAGCGGTGCGAAGCGCCGCATAGACCACGACCGAGCCAAGCAGCAGGAAGCGCCAGATCGCCTTCAACTCGGCCATGTCGAAGCCGGTGACGTAAAGCAGCATCGCGCCGACCGCGAAAAACGCGCAAAGCGACAGCAGTTTCAGCCCGAAGCCGGCGCTGCCCGGCATGATCCCGAGGAGCGAGCCAAGCACGGTGTCGCCAAACAGCCCGCCGAGGCCGAAGGAATGCGGCCAGTCGGCGCCAGGCACCAGGGTGGCGGCGTAGACCGAGGCCAGCGCCACGGCGATGACGGCGAACACAACGCGCGACAGGGCCCGCTCGCCGCCCCGGTGCAGCACGAAACGGCCGCCCCAGACCGCGAGGATCGCAGGAATGGACCATGCACCAAGGCCGATGAGGATGATCAGGGTCGAGGCAAGCGACGCGCCAAGACGGCCCAGCATGTTCTGCGCCGGTTCTTCGGTGGCGACCATCCAGCCGGGATCGTCAGGCGAATAGCTGCCCAGCGCCAGCACGAAGGCAAAGCCGACCATCAGAAGCGCGATGCCGATCAGCTCGCGTCCCCGGCGTTCCAGCATCGCCTGGGTGGACTGGTCCAGAAGCGGATCGCGCTGCCGTGCCTGATAAGATGCCATTCTTTACGTCCCTTGACCGTAGAGGCAGTCGCGAAGCTGGATAAGCCCGCGCTGCGTTTCTTCTTTTGGGGCCACGAGGGCGACCCTGATGTAACCTTTGCCGGGGTTCTGGCCCCCGGCGTCGCGTGAAAGGTAGGCGCCGGGCAGAACCCGAACCCCCGTTTCGCGCCAGAGGTTCAGCGCGGCGGCCTCGCCATCCTCGACCGGCAGCCAGAGGAAGAACCCGCCGTCGGGGGGCTGGTACCCCTGCATGCCGGCGAAAATCCGGTCAGCGAGGTGGAACTTCTCTTGGTAGAGCGCACGGGAGGCATCGACGTGGGCTTCGTCGCTCCACGCCGCTTCCGAGACGCGCTGGATCGGCAGCGGCAGCGGCGCACCGGCGAAGGAGCGGAGCTTGCGAACCTCGGTGATGCTTTGCAGACCGCCCGCCACGAAACCGGAGCGCAGACCGGGAAGGTTGGAGCGCTTGGAAAGCGAGTGGAATACCAGCGCACGCTCGGGGTCGGCGCCGGTAGCCTTCGCCACGGTCAGCAGGCCGGTGGGCGGCGTGTCGCGCCAGATTTCGGAATAGCACTCGTCGGCAAAGACGCGGAAATCGTGTTTCTCGGCCAAGGCCAGCAGATCCGCCAGATACTCGGCGCTGGCGACGGCACCCTGCGGGTTCGCGGGCGAGCAGATGTAGGCGATGGTCGTACGGTCGAGCACGTCTTTCGGCAGACTGGCGTAATCCGGCAGAAAGCCGGTCGCGGCGGTGGCGGGAACATAAACCGGATCGGCCCCTACGGTCAGCGCAGCGACAGCGTAAACCTGATAAAACGGGTTCGGCATCAGGATGACGGGCTTTTGCCCCGCCTTCCGTTCCGGGCAAAGCGCAATGGCTGCGTTGAACAGCCCCTCGCGGGTGCCGTTCAGCGCCATGATCTGGTCGGGCGCCAGCGTCGCGCCGTAGCGGCGGGCGATCCAGCCGGAAATCGCGGCCAGAAGTCCCGGCGTGCCATCGTTCGGCGGGTATACTGCAAAGCCTGAAAGATTGGCCGCGAGGATCGGTCCGACAAAATCGGGCATCGCGTGGCGCGGCTCGCCGATGGTCATGCCAATGGGTTCGCCACCCGGAGGGTGTGCGTCAAGAAGTTTCCGCAGACGCGGAAACGCATAGTCTGGCAGGTTCGAAAACCGCTCAGGAAATGCCATTACTGCCTCAATGTCGGGGTCGTAACGCCCCGTTTGCGTGGACGATAGCCAGAGAAACCGGCGCGGTCCAGAAAAACACATCATCGTGAGTGGGTTGAGAGGTGAGGTTGTGGCTTTTTGGCCCTTGAATCGGGTTGAGCGCGGGGTCCGGCGTCCCGCGCTTTGCACTTGTTCGCTGAAGATGGCGTGCCAGAGCCTGCAGATCAGACCTTTCGGCCTTAGCGCAGCGCCAGTTCCGCCGCCGAGCCGAGCCGCAGCAGGCGGTTTTCCTGCCCCGGACCCGCCATCAGGCTGATGCCGCAGGACGGCTGCGAGGTGGGCAGCGTCAGCGCGCAAAGCCCCATCAGATTGCCGATGCGGGTGTTGCGCAAGGCCAGCAGGTTTTCGGTGACGTAATAGTCGTTGTCCGTCATCAGCCGGTTCGCATCGGGCGGCAGGATCGGCGCGGTGGGCAGGATCACCGCGTCATATCCGGCGGTCTTTTCAGCCCAGACCGCGCGAAGCTGGTGCAGGCGGCGCCAGCCGGCGACGTAATCCATCGCGGTGAACTGCGCGCCGGAGCGGAACCGTTCAAGAATACGCGGAAACATCTTTTCTGGTGCGCGTTCAATGGTTTCGCGCCAGATGCCATAGGCCTCGGCGGTAAAAAGGGCTGCGGCCAGACCCATCGCCTCGACCACTTCCGGCACGGCGATGCGATCGATGCGCGCACCGGCGCGGGCAAGGCGCTGGGTGGCATCCTCAAAGCCCTTGGCGGGGCGGTCACGGACACCGTCGAGAGCCACGGTTTCAAGGACAACCAATTTCGCGCCGGCAAGGCTGGCCCCGGCCAGATCGGCGGGCTTGCGGCCGTGGAGGGCGGCGAGGAGGAGGTTGCAGTCCTCGACCGAATGGGCGAGCGGGCCGATGGTATCGAAGGTCTCGCACAAGGGCACGGTGCCGGTGAGGGGCAGGCTGCCTGCGGTGGTTTTCAGACCGACAAGGTCGTTCCATGCCGCCGGGATGCGGACCGAACCACCGGTATCCGAGCCTATGGCCGCTGGCGCGAGGCCGAAGGCGACCGAGGCGGCGGCCCCGGAGGACGATCCGCCCGGCACGGCGCGGTCATCGTTCAGGCAGGGGGGCGTTGCGGTGACAGGGTTGAGGCCGAGGCCGGAGAAGGCAAGCTCCGACATATGCGTTTTGCCGATGCAGACGAGGCCGGCGTGGGTGGCGGTTTCCAGAACGGCGGCGTCGCGGGTGGGGGTGCGGCCCTTGAGAAGGGCGGACCCGGCCTCGGTCGCGATGCCGGCGGTGTCGAAAAGGTCTTTCCAGCTGACCGGAACGCCGTCGAGGAGGCCCCGGCGTAGCCCCGTCTTGGCGCGGCCAGCGGCGGCCATCGCTTCGGCCCTTGCGCGGTCGGGCGTGGTGCGGGCGTAGATGCGTGGGGCGAGGGGGTGGGTGTCGATTGCGTCAAGCGTGGCCTCGACCAGTTCGACCGGGTGGATGCGGCCCGCACCGATTTCGCGACCAAGCTCAGCCGCCGTCATATGTGCCCAGGTGCCGCTCATCAATTCCCCCCGTTTCAGGCGAGGGTAGCGGCAGGCGGGCGCATGGACAATCCCGCGCGGGGAGGCATATCTGAGGACATGACACAGGATGCGGATATCGTGATTGCGGGTGGCGGGCTGAACGGGCCTGCCTTGGCGTTGGCGCTGGCGGGGGCCGGATTCAAGGTGGTGGTGGTCGACGCCCGCCCTGCCCCGGACCGGGCCGAGGCCGGGTTCGATGGGCGGGCCTACGCGCTGGCCATCGCGTCGAAGCGGTTGTTGACGGCGATTGGCGTGTGGCCCCTGGTGGCCGAGAAGGCGCAGCCGATTTTACAGATCAAGGCGTCGGACGGGTTGGCGGGGATGGGTGCCTCGCCCTTCTTCCTGACCTTCGACCATGCCGAGATCGAGGAAGGCCCGATGGGCTTCATGCTGGAGGACCGGTTTTTGTATGCCGCGTTCCTTGAGGCGATGGGCGCGTCTTCGGTGACGCTGCTGTCGGGCGAGACGGTGGTCGGGCAGGACGTGACGGCGGAAGGGGTGGCGGTGACACTGGCTTCGGGCCGGGTGCTGCGCGCGAAACTGCTGGTCGGCTGCGACGGCCGCGGGTCGGGGGTTGCCGGGCGGGCGGGTATTGAGCGGGTCGGCTGGGGGTACGGGCAGACCGCGCTGGTGACGGCGATTGCGCATGAAAAGGACCATCACGGCATCGCGCACCAGTTCTTCATGCCGTCGGGGCCGCTGGCGATCCTGCCGCTGAAGGGCGGGTTTCATTCATCGATCGTCTGGAGCGAGACGGAGGCGGCGGCAGCGGCCATCCAGGCGTTGCCGGATGAGCAGTATCTGGAGGCGTTGCGGCCACGGTTCGGGGATTTCCTTGGCGAGATCAAGCTCGCCGGGGCGCGGTTCACTTACCCGCTGTCGCTGTCTCTGGCGGAGCGGTTCGTCGCCCCTCGGGTCGCGCTGGTCGGCGATGCCGCGCATGGGGTGCATCCGATTGCGGGGCAGGGGTTGAACCTTGGGCTGCGGGATGTGGGGGCGCTGGCCGAGGTGCTGACCGATGCAGCGCGGCGAGGCGAGGATATCGGGTCGCTGACGGTCTTGGAGGGGTATCAAAGGTGGCGGCGGTTCGATGCGACGGCGCTCGCGTTGGGGATGGATGCGGTGAACCGGATCTTTTCGAACGACAACCCGGTGCTGCGGCTGGGGCGTGATCTGGGGTTGGGGATCGTCGGGGCCGTGCCTGCGCTGAGGCGGCGGTTCATCCGGCAGGCGGCGGGTTTGACGGGGGCCGTGCCGAGGCTGCTGGAGGGGAAGGCCCTGTGATCTGTCCACGCTGGACGGGGAGTTCGGTGTCAAGGATCACAAAGGGTTAGCTGTGGACGGTAAGGGTTTGTTAGGGGTTATCCAGGCCTAGCAAGCGTCCGTTTGCGCGGATGCCAGCGAGACCGCAAGCGATTAACCGGGAGGGTGGAGCGGACCTCACAAGAGATGGCAATCGGCTTGGGAGCCGCGGCTACTCCACTTCCCTTGCCTCGCTCACCAGCATCACCGGAATTCCGTCACGGATCGGGAATGCCAGATGGGCGGCCTTGGAGATCAGTTCCTGCCGCTCGGCGTCATAGGTGAGGACGGCCTGGCTGACCGGGCAGACGAGGGCTTCCAGCATCCGGCGATCGGGTTTTTCGGGGGTGTCGGTCACTGCATGATCTCTTCGTCGGCACCGCCGCGCAGGGCAAACTCGATCAGGGTGACGAGGGTTTCGCGGCGGGTGTCGAGGCTTGGCGCCTCCAGCAGCGCCTGTTTGTCTTCGGGCGAGAACGGGCAAAGCATCGAGAGCGAGTTGATCAGCAACTCCGGCTCGGCCTCTTTCAGGCTGTCCCAATCGGTCGAAAGGTTCATCGCGGTGAAGTAGCGGCCCAGAAGATCCATGAACTGCGGGCGCTTGAAGCCCTTGTCCTCTTCGGTGGGGCCAAGGTCACGGGCGAAGGGCGCCCAATCCACCAGACAGCGGCGGTAGGGGGCGAAACCCTGCACCTCTTCACGCACGCGAAAGCGCGAGATGCCGGAGAGGGTGATCATGTAGCGCCCATCCTCGGTTTCGGAAAACCCGGTCAGGCGGCCAGCACAGCCGATGGCTTGCAGGCGTTTTTCGCCGCCGCGCTTTTCGGACGCCGGGGTTTCGCGCGGCTGGATCATGCCGATCAGGCGATGCCGGGTCTTCATCGCATCCTCGATCATCGCGAGGTAGCGCGGTTCGAAGATATGCAGGGGAAGCCGCGTCCGGGGCAGCATGAGCGCGCCCGGAAGCGGGAATACGGGGATGGTGTCTGGCAGGTCTGCGGCGTTCATCATGGCTTGGACCTAGGCCGGATGGGCCATCAGGCAAATATCATCGACGAGAGGCGGCGGCGGCCGTTCAGGACGATGGGGTCTTGCGGTTTCAGCGCGTCGAAGATGGTGAAAAGCTGGGTCTTGGCGGCACCATCGTTCCACTCACGGTCGCGGCGGAAAATCTCCAAGAGCTCATCGACCGCCTCGCCCGGTTTTCCGGCGGCAAGAAGTGCGGCGGCAAGGTCGAAACGGGCCTGATGGTTGGCAGGATCGGCGCTGACAAGGGCGCGAAGGTCGGCTTCGGGGCCAGCGTTGGCGGCCTGTTTCGCCAGTTCAAGCTGGGCGCGGGCGGCGTCCATCTCCTTGGCCTTGGCTATTGTGACAGGGGCGGCCGCGATGAACGCCTCGGCCTGTTCAAGATTGCCGGCGGCGATGTGGGTGCGGGCAAGGCCGCCATAGGCCTGGGGATTTTCCGGCTCTTCGCCAAGGATTGCGGCGAAGGTTTCGGCCGCATCGACGACGGCGCCTTCAGCGAGCATCTGTTCGGCCGCCTCGAGCGCCTCGGCAAGGCCGCCGTCACCGGCGAGCGCGGCGGTGCGGTCGACAAAGGCTTTCAACTCGGAGCCGGGCACCGCGCCCTGGAAACCGTCAACCGGCTGGCCCTGCCAGAAGGCATATACCGTGGGGATCGACTGGATGCGAAGTTGCGCGGCGATACGCTGGTTCTGGTCGACGTCGACCTTGACCATTTTTACCTTGCCGCCCGCTGCCTTGACGGCGGCTTCCAGCATCGGGCCAAGCGTCTTGCATGGGCCGCACCAGGTGGCCCAGAAATCGACGATCACGGGGATGGTCTTGGACGCCTCGATCACGTCGGCCATGAAGCTGGCTTCGGTGGCGTCCTTGATCAGGTCGGTTGGCGGTTGCGGTGTGTCGGTAAGACCCAGCATGGCAGCCCTCTTGTCGGTGTTTGCACCCTATATGATAGCGCCGCGGTCATGCGCGGGGCAGTGGGTCATGTGGTCGTTGACCATGCCGGTGGCCTGCATGAAGGCGTAGGTGATCGTCGGGCCGCAGAAGGTGAAGCCTTCGGCCTTGAGCGCCTTTGACATGGCGAGGGATTGCGGCGTCTGGGTCGGCACCTGCGCAGCGGAGGTGAAGCGGTTCTGGATGGGGCTTCCCCCGACGAAGGACCAGAGATAGGGCGAAAAGCCTTCACGGTCTTCGATGCGGAGGTAGGCTTGCGCCGAGCGGATGGTGCCGGCGATCTTGCCGCGGTGGCGGATGATGCCGGGGTTGGCGAGGAGGCGGGTGATGTCATCCTCGCCCCAAGTGGCGATGGTTTCCGGGTGAAAGCCTTGGAAGGCGGCGCGGAAGTTTTCGCGTTTCCTGAGGATGGTGATCCACGACAGGCCCGCCTGAAAGCCGTCGAGGATGAGCTTTTCCCACAATGCGCGGGGGTCGCGCTCCGGCACGCCCCAATCGGTGTCGTGGTAGTCGACGTAAAGCGGATCGGTGCCACACCAGGCGCAGCGGACGGGAGTGGAGCTTTGCATCGGCGGAGCCTTTCGGGATCGGTAAAATTGGAACAAACGGGGAATTTTAGCAGAGTTTTTACGAGTTTGCGCCATCCCTGTCGATGCAAGAGAAGGGGCCGAGCATGAGTTTCATGAAGGATCCGAAAACCAGCCGTTTCGACGTGGAGCCGGACGTGGCAAGCCCGCTGGACGTGGCGGCCACGGCGGCAGACCGCGAGACGCTGGCGATGGTCAGCGATGCGTTGCGTCTGCGCCGGATGCGGCTGGCGTTTCAGCCGGCGGTCTATGCGGCTGACCCGTCGATCATCGGGTTCTACGAAGGCTTCATCCGGCTATTGGACAAGCGTGACCGGGTGATCCCCGCGCGCGACTTCATGGCCGTGGCCGAACGGCAGGAATTGGGCCGCGAGATCGACTGCGCGGCGTTGCAGATGGGACTTGTGACCCTGCAGCGCAATCAGGGTGTCCGGGTGGCGGTGAACATGTCGGCGCGGTCGGTCGGCTACAAGCGTTGGACCCACCTGCTGCGTCAGGCGCTGAAACAGGCGCCCTGGCTCGGATCGAGCCTGATCCTCGAGATCAACGAGGCGTCGGCGATGCAGGTGCCGGACGTGCTGCTGCCCTTCATGCAGGAAATGCGCGAGGCCGGCATCGTCTTTGCGCTGGACGATTTCGGGGCCGGTATGACCTCGCTGGCGCTGTTGCGCGAGTACCGGTTTGAGATCGCCAAGATCGACGGCCGTTTCATCCGCCACATCGACACCAACCCCGAAAACCAGCCGATCGTCCGGTCAGCCATCGCGATTGCGCGCGAGATGGGCATGTTTCTGGTCGCCGAGGCGGTGGAAACCGAGGCCGAGGCGAACTGTCTGCGCGATGCGGGCGTTGGCTGCCTGCAGGGTTACCTTTTCGGCGCACCGACAGTGACGCCGGACTTCACCGCGTTTCGCAAGGGCCGTGCAGCGCGTTGAAGACGTGACGGTCGCCGGCAGGTCAGGCGCTTGGCAAAGGCCAAGGGCGTGCCTGACGGATGATAGCGTTAACCCCCGGCCCAGACCCCCAGCACAGTGATTTTGCTGCGCGAAGTTGCGCATCCGGCACGCAATTCGGCGCCAAGATTGTTGCGCTTCGTCCGGCTTGCGCGTAGGCCAAGTCAGAGGCGCGGCAGGCATCAGGCACGGCCGCGAGATCGCCATCGGAGGGATTTTCATGACCAATGTCGTCATCGTTTCGGCGGGCCGCACCGCTGTGGGCAGCTTTAACGGATCGTTCGCCAACACCCCCGCGCATGATCTGGGCGCGGCCGTGATCGAGGGCGTGATCGACCGCGCCGGCATCGACAAGGCGGAGGTCGACGAGACCATCCTCGGTCAGGTGCTGACCGCCGGACAGGGCCAGAATCCGGCCCGTCAGGCGCATATCAAGGCCGGCCTGCCGAAAGAAGCGAGCGCATGGTCGCTGAATCAGGTCTGCGGCTCGGGGCTGCGGGCGGTGGCGCTGGGTGCGCAGCATGTGCAACTGGGCGACGCGCGGATTCTGGTGGCGGGCGGTCAGGAATCGATGAGCCTTTCGCCGCATGTCGCGCATCTGCGCGCCGGGCAGAAGATGGGCGACCTGAACTTTGTCGACAGCATGATCAAGGACGGTCTCTGGGATGCCTTCAACGGCTATCACATGGGCCAGACGGCGGAAAACGTCGCCAACCAGTGGCAGATTTCGCGCGACATGCAGGACGAATTCGCGCTGGCCAGCCAGAACAAGGCCGAAGCCGCGCAGAAGGCCGGCAAGTTCAAGGACGAGATCATCGCTTTCACGGTAAAGACCCGCAAGGGCGACATCGTGGTCGATCAGGACGAATACATCCGCCATGGTGCAACGCTGGAAAGCATGTCGAAGCTGCGGCCCGCCTTCACCAAGGACGGCTCGGTCACGGCAGCGAACGCGAGCGGCCTGAACGACGGCGCGGCGGCGGTTCTGCTGATGACGGAAGAAGAGGCTGCCAAGCGCGGGCTGAAGCCGATCGTGCGGATCGCGTCCTATGCGACGGCGGGGCTTGACCCGTCGATCATGGGCGTCGGCCCGATCCACGCCAGCCGCAAGGCGCTGGACAAGGCGGGCTGGAAGGTCGGCGACCTTGATCTGGTGGAAGCGAACGAGGCGTTTGCGGCGCAGGCCTGTGCTGTGAACAAGGACATGGGCTGGGACCCTTCGATCGTGAACGTGAACGGCGGCGCGATTGCCATCGGCCACCCGATCGGCGCATCGGGCGCGCGCATCCTGAACACGCTGATCCACGAAATGGCGCGGCGCGATGCCAAGCGCGGGCTCGCCACGCTGTGCATCGGCGGCGGCATGGGCGTTGCCATGTGCCTTGAACGCGCCTGAGCCTTTCGACAGATGGCTTGAACAGGCGCGCAATAATCTTGCGCGCCTGATTTCGTTTCGGTAACTGTATTTCAAGGCATACCAAGGCATACCTGAGGAGGAGAAGGTAAATGGCGCGCGTAGCACTGGTGACGGGTGGCTCAC
>LNFM01005992.1_pt1 | contig 20418 bp, 17 predicted proteins | sample 596031 | NCBI WGS metagenome assembly LNFM01 (sample SAMN04254537, study PRJNA301005) | activated carbon metagenome | isolation source: dual media filters at the Ann Arbor, Michigan drinking water treatment plant | place: USA: Ann Arbor | reverse complement strand
ACCACGGCAAGTCGACCTTGTCCGACCGGCTGATCCAGCTGTGCGGCAACGTCTCGGACCGGGAGATGTCGGAGCAGATCCTCGATTCCATGGATATCGAGAAGGAGCGCGGCATCACCATCAAGGCGCAGACCGTGCGCCTCGACTACAAGGCGAAAGACGGAAAAACCTATCAGCTCAACCTGATGGACACGCCCGGCCACGTCGATTTCGCCTACGAGGTGTCGCGTTCACTCGCCGCCTGCGAGGGCGCCGTCCTGGTGGTCGACGCCTCCCAGGGCGTGGAAGCCCAGACCCTCGCCAACGTTTATCAGGCTCTCGACAACAACCTCGAGATCCTCCCGGTCCTCAACAAGGTGGACCTCCCGGCGGCCGACGTGGATCGGGTCAAGGCCCAGATCGAGGACGTCATCGGCCTCGACGCGTCGGGCGCCATCGGCGTCTCGGCCAAAACGGGTATGAACGTCGAGCAAGTGCTGGAGGCGATCGTCGAGCGCCTGCCGCCGCCCGTGGGCGAGCGCGACAAGCCCCTGAAGGCCATGTTGATCGACAGCTGGTACGACGCATACCTCGGCGTGGTCGTTCTCGTCCGCGTCAAGGAAGGCGTCATGAAGAAGGGCCAGCGCGTCAAGATGATGGCGACCGGCGGCTCCTACGGCATCGATCGGGTCGGCATCTTCCGGCCGAAGCAGGAGACCGTCGACGAGCTCGGCCCCGGCGAGGTCGGCTTCTTCACCGCCGCCATCAAGCAGGTCGCGGACACCCGCGTCGGCGATACCGTCACGGATGAAAAGAACCCGACCGCCGCGGCACTGCCCGGCTTCAAACCCGCGCAGCCTGTGGTCTTCTGCGGCCTCTTCCCCGTCGACGCCGCCGACTTCGAGGACCTTCGCGAGGCCATGGGTCGTCTCCGCCTCAACGACGCGAGTTTCTCCTACGAGATGGAAACGAGCGCGGCCCTCGGGCAGGGCTTCCGTTGCGGCTTCCTCGGCCTACTGCACCTCGAAATCATCACCGAGCGCCTGGAGCGCGAGTTCGACCTCGACCTGATCACGACGGCGCCATCCGTCATCTATCACCTGCATATGACCGACGGCACGGTGCAGGAGATGCACAACCCGGCCGACATGCCGGAGACCATGCGCATCGACCACATCGAAGAGCCGTGGATCGAGGCAACGATCCTCGTGCCTGACGAGTACCTGGGCTCGGTGCTGAAGCTTTGCCAGGACCGGCGCGGCCGTCAAAAGAACCTCACCTATGCCGGCAGCCGCGCGATGCTGGTTTACGATCTGCCGCTCAACGAGGTCGTCTTCGACTTCTACGACCGCCTGAAATCGGTCAGCCGTGGCTATGCCTCGTTCGACTATCACATCAAGGGCTACGAGGAGGGCGACCTCGTAAAGCTGTCGGTCCTGGTCAATGCCGAGCCCGTCGATGCGCTGTCCATCGTCGTGCACAGGTCGCGGTCCGAGCAGCGTGGCCGCGCCATGTGCGAAAAGCTCAAGGAGCTGATCCCGCAGCACCTGTTCAAGATCCCGATCCAGGCGGCGATCGGCGCCAAGGTGATTGCTCGCGAGACGATCAGTGCGCTTCGCAAAGACGTGATTGCCAAGTGCTACGGCGGCGACATTTCGCGCAAGCGCAAGCTCCTCGACAAGCAGAAGAAGGGCAAAAAGAAGATGCGCGAGTTCGGCTCCGTGGAAATCCCGCAGGAGGCGTTCATCGCCGCTCTGAAGATGGACGAGAACTGACAGTCGAGCATTGGGTGGCGGAGATTTGAACGACGTAAACTTTGTTTGTCATCGATTCTGCTGTAGTTTTCGTCTGATTGCGATGCCGGTGCGCGTGCGAAAAGCGTAATCGGCTCGAGCGGAGGCACAGTTATGCGGTGGATTTCAGCTCTGCTGGCGAGCGCCCTGCTGACATCGACGGCGTCGGCCCAGTCGATTGCGCCGAATTTTCAATCGGGCATGCCATCGGTGGTCAGCGCCCCCCTTCCCGCGCTTCCTCAGGCGACCGCTGAAACGCGAGGGCTTTCGATCCCGACGGCGACGGTCATGGCTCCCGAGGCGCCCACTGTCGCGCCCCGTTCGACGGCTGCAGAGCAATTGACGGCGCCCAAGGTAACGGCGCCGCGCGAGACCAACACCCGAATTGCGCGCCCGGCTCATAATGCAAGACCGGAACAACCTCGTGAGATCCAGAGGCAATCCGAAGCCCGCCGGACGCATCCGTCGAACGCGCGCAGCCTCGGTCGCTTCTGGCCGCCAGTGTTCTGATCGCGAAGCAACCCCATTTGAAATGAAAAAACCCGGCGCGATCGCTCGTCGCCGGGTTTCTCATGTGGCTGTTCGGATCGGTCTCCGCAGAGCAGTCGAATTGCCCTGCGGAGAAAACGTCGATCTTATTTCATCGGCTCGTGATGAGCCTCCGCATAACCGCCCCGATTGCCGAAGCGATAGTTGATCCCGATGCGAGCGATGTTGCCGGAGGTCTCGATATCGGCCGTGGCATTGGGCTCCTGCAGCAGGAAATTTTTGGAGCCAAGGTCATAGTAGAGCCACTCGCCGCGAGCCGACCAGCGGTCGTCGATAGCGAACTCGATACCGCCACCCACCGCCACCCCCGTCTGCGTCGCCGTGGGGTTCAGCAGGTTGTTGAAGCTGTAAAGCTCTGACTGCCCGCCATGGTTGTTCTGAGCTTTCGCACCCACCTCGCCGAACGCGAGACCCGCTTTGATGTAGTAGAGCGTCCGCCCGTCGGCGAAGCCGAGTCGGCCTGTCAGGAAGCCGATATTGTCGACCTGGGCGACACACGAGAAGACGTTGTCAGCTCCGCAAGCGGGCCCGGATACGCCACCTTCGGCATTCGTCCAGTTGTAGTCGGCTTCGATGCCGAGCACGGCATGCCCGAACTGCACGTCGTAGCCGATCTGCCCGCCGACGAGATAGCCTCTATAGTCAGGCGTCACGAGTGAGCTGCCAGGTCCGAAGTCCCACTCCTGCTGACCCCAAGTGCCACCAGAGCTGAAGCCGACGTAGGGTCCAGTCCAGTTGTAGTGGGAGGCCGTCGCTCCGCCGCCATCCTTGAGGCTGCCGGCAGCATCTCTCGGCTCGAACTGATAGCGCAGACCTGCGTTGACCGAGAGGCCTTCGAAGTTGTCACCGAACCGATAGTCGCCGCGCACGTAGCCCAGCCACCCCGTGTTCAAGAGCACGCCGGCTAAGCCGGCACCGACGTGTCCGATCGTTCCTACTCGATCTGTCTTCGTGGTCGCGTCCATCGGCACGTTACCAATCAGGAACGAGCCGGCTGCCCCATCCGTCACAGTCGTGGTCACGCTGTCTCCGAATTCATGGAAGACACTGACGGTGCCGAATGGCTGCCATGCCATCGTCTGCGTTACGATTGTGGTTCCGAAGCGCAAACTCGCTCGCGCAAGTGCGCTATTGATGCTGCCAATTTCAACTGTCCCGGGAAAACCGGGAGATGGCGTAACGTTGAACGGCAAGTCGATCGCCCCGGCCACATCGAGCCGGTCGACGTCCGTTCGGGACAACACGATACCGGCCGACGGCTCCAGGAACCAGCTGTCCTTGAGGTCAAACCGGTAGCTCGTATTCGCGAGCAAAGCAGCGCCGCGCGCCGTGAGCGGATGATTGAACAGCGAGTTGTCGACGTCGTTGAGTTGGAGGCTGTAGTAGTCGCCGCGCAGCTGGGCGTCGAACGAGAAGTTGCCTTTGCTCAAGGCAAGATACACGCCCGCGAACGGCACCTGGCTTTCACCAGTGAATGTTCCGACGTTAGCCGTTTTGTCCTTTGCGTCCACCTCGACATAGCCGGCGGTGAAGCCCCACTGGAAGTTTGCGCCGTTGTTGAACCGGAACCGCCCGATGTCAACGCCGGCCTGGGTGCCGATGTAGTCGAGCTTTGTCGTCGATCGGCAATCGTAGGGATCGGCCGCAACCCCAAAGACGCTGCCCGTGGTACGGCTATCGGCCTGCACCTCATCGGTTCCGGCAACAATTCGCGACCATCGACCGCCGCCTTCGACATTCTCTTGTGTCCCACCCGGAGACGCCGCGAATGCCGTTGATTGGGCGAGAGACGAAGTATTGACCGCGTTGATGGTCGCAATGATCGAGCTGATCGCGACGCCGGAAGCGAGGGGCACCAGGTCCAGATTGCTGGCACCCAGGCCGGGACGCGAGCAATCCGCCAGCACCCCACTCGCAGTCGCCACGAGCATCACCCCGCCCATGGCGCCACGAAGAGCCGCCTTCTGCATACGCATCCGCCTACCGCGAGACATTCTGCGCGTCGCACCAATGAGCTGCCCCACCATCGGTTCGGCCTCCACCATGCCCAGCAGGAATTTTTCATAACTTTCAGGTGGACAAATCGTGATTCGACGCAGCGTGTCCACGACGGCCGGAGACCGGGTGGACCCATTATCCGCCGAAAGCGCACACTATGCTGCAACCTGGTCACATAATTGCGCGCCAAGGATGCAGCAAATATAGCAAAACTACTTAAAATAGCAGAACGAGCATGGCGATGCGGATTCGCAACCACCGCCGCCTCACCTGCTGTCGTGCGGCAATCCTGGCGCCGCCTCCCGAACGGCCGCAGTTCCCACATTCCACTCGTATCGGCGCACGATAATTGTGCTCGTCGGACGCGTTTTGATCGATCGCGTGCGTTGACCCGATCCATTTCCCCTGATTTGATCCGGAGAGATCGAGACGCAGCCTTCACGCGTTGGCGGCGCGACGTTCGATGTGGCTGGTCGCAATAGAAGCGCGCACCGTCTGGCGCTAGACAGCCTTCAACAAACGCGCCCGAAACGGGCCAGGGAGAGTGACGATGGACGATAAGAAGCTGAGCAAGCTGATCGGCGATGTCAAGCATGGCCGCCTGTCCCGCCGTAGGTTCCTGCAGCGCATGGCGGCCGTCGGGTTGGCCGCCCCGTTCGCCAATCAGCTACTGGCGTTGGGTGACGTGGCCATGGCTCAATCGCCGTTCCAGTACGCGCCCACGAAGGCCGGCGGCGGCGGTCCGCTGAAGCTGCTGTTTTGGCAGGCGCCCACTCTGCTTAATCCGCATTTCGCAGTCGGCACGAAGGACCAGAACGCCGCCCGCATCTTCTACGAGCCCCTCGCCGGCTGGGACCCCGACGGCAATCTGTTCCCGATCCTTGCGGCCGAGATCCCGACCCGAGAGAACGGGGGCCTCTCCGCCGATGGCCAGAGCGTCGTCTGGAAACTGAAGAAGGACGTCACCTGGCACGACGGCAAGCCGTTCACCGCCGACGACTGCGTCTTCAACTGGGAGTTCGCACGCGACCCCGGTACCGCTGCAACGACATCGGGCAGCTATAAAGACATCAAGGTCGAGAAGGTCGACAGCCATACGATCAAGGTCGTTTTTGCAAAGCCGACCCCCTTCTGGGCCGACGCGTTCGTCGGTGGTCGCGGAATGATCATCCCGAAGCACCTCTACGAGGCTTTCACCGGCGACAAGTCGCGCGAGGCCCCGGCCAATCTGAAGCCGGTCGGCACGGGTCCCTACAAGTTCGTCGACTTCAAACCCGGCGACAACGTGCGCGGCGAGCGCAACGACAAGTATCATCTGCCCAACCGCCCCTTCTTCGACACCATCGAGATGAAGGGCGGCGGTGATGCTGTGTCGGCAGCGCGTGCTGTGCTGCAGACCGGCGAGTTCGACCACGCCTGGAACATGCAGGTCGAAGATTCCGTCCTGAAAAATCTCGAAACGGGCGGCAAGGGGCGCGTCGTCATCACGCCCAGCGGCAACGTCGAGATGATCATTCTCAACAACACCGATCCTTGGACCGAGGTCGACGGCGAGCGCTCGAGCATCAAGACGAAGCACCCGTTCCTCACCGAGAAGCCTGTCCGCCAGGCGCTGGCGCTGCTCGTGGACAAGGACTCCGTCGAAAAGCACATCTACGGCCGCACAGGCCAGGCGACCGCCAACTTCGTCAACAATCCGGCGAAGTTCCGTTCGCCGAACACGAAGTACGAGTTCAACGTCGAGAAGGCCGCGAAGCTGCTCGAGGATGCTGGCTGGAAGAAGGGCCCGGATGGCATCCGCGCCAAGGACGGCAAGAAACTGAAACTGGTCTATCAGACCTCGACCAACGCACCGCGCCAGAAGAACCAGGCGATCGTCAAACAAGCCTGTCAGAAGGCCGGTATCGATGTCGAGCTGAAGTCCATCACGGCATCGGTCTTCTTCTCCTCCGACGTCGCCAATCCCGACACGTTCACCAAATTCTACACCGACATCGAAATGTACACGACGACCATGCCGCAGCCGGATCCCGAGGTCTTCCTGCACCAGTTCCTGTCGTGGGAGGCTGCCACCAAAGACAACAAATGGCAGGGCCGCAACATCTCGCGGTGGAAGAACGAGGAGTACGACAATACCCACAAGGCGGCCCAGAGCGAGCTGGATCCGGTCAAACGTGCCGCTTTGCTGATCAAGTGCAACGACCTCATCGTCAACGATCAGGCGGCGATCCCGGTGGTCTCCCGCCCGACCGTCAGCGCGACCTCGAACTCCATCGCGAACCTGATCAGCGGCTGGGATCTCGAACTCGGCTACCTCCACGATTGGCACCGCAAGGCATGAGCATTGTCACGCGCTGCCCCTTGCTGGTGGCCTGAGAAGGAGGCGCAATGGCCGATTACCTGCTGCGACGCCTCCTGATCGCGATTCCAAGCCTGCTAGGCATCAGCGCCGTGTTGTACACGGTGCTGGCGCTGGCACCTGGTGATCCGTTCCAGGAACTCGCGACGAACCCGAATGTGCCGCCCGAAGTACAGGAGGCGCTTCGTCGGAAGTTCGGTCTCGATGATCCGGTTTACGTCCGTTACGTCCGGTGGCTGACAGCGATGCTCCAGGGCGACTGGGGCTACTCGTTCGTAAGCCGGGTCGACGTCGACACGTTGATTCTGCAGCGACTACCGACCACGCTCATTGTGATCGGCTCGTCGCAGATCCTCGCGCTGTTGATCGCCTTGCCAGTCGGGATCTATGCAGCCACGCGCCCGTACTCGATCTTCGACCAGATCGCCAACACGTTGGCGTTCGTCGGCTTCTCTCTCCCGACCTTCTTCACGGGCCTGCTGCTGATCCTCGTCTTCTCGATCTGGCTCGACTGGCTGCCGTTCGTGTATCGCGCCGATATCGCGGCGACCGGCTGGCAGTTCTATTGGGAGCACATCAAGCAGTCGATCATGCCCGTCACGGTGCTGGGCCTCTTCCAGGGCGCCTCGCTCGTGCGTTATGTGCGCTCCGCCGTCCTCGACGTCATTCGTCTCGACTACGTGACGACCGCCCGATCGAAAGGGCTCGAGGAACGTGTCGTCATTCTCAAGCATGTCGTACGCAACGCCTTGATCCCGGTGGTGACCCTGATCGCGTTGCAGATGCCGGCCGTTTTCGGTGGCGCGATCGTGACCGAGCAGATCTTTCGCGTTCCCGGCATCGGCTCGCTGCTGATCTCATCGATGCTCGCCAACGACACACCGGTGATCATGGCTGTCACCTTCGTGTTCGCGTGCCTCGTCGTCCTCTTCAACCTGATCGCGGACATCCTCTATGGCTGGCTCGACCCACGCATCTCCTATTGTTGAGCCGGGCAAGCCCGCGCCCTCGGTGGAGCGGGCCTATTCGCCCCGCCGTGAGGCGTGGCGTCGGTTTCGCCGGCATCGTCTCGCGGTCGCCAGCTCCATAATCCTGGCGATCATGATCATCGGCATCGCGCTGGGGCCGATCATCTGGCCGGTCCCGATCAACGACATCGACTTCAGCGCTACGTTGCAGGGGCCCTCGCTGGCGCACCCCCTCGGCACCGACGACCTCGGTCAGGACTTGCTCGCCCGCATGCTCTACGGCGGACGCATCTCTCTGGCGGTCGGCCTCGCAGCGATGGCGGTCGCGGTGTTCGTCGGCGTGCTGGTCGGCGCCATTGCGGGCATGTCGCGTGGCTGGGTCGACGCCTTCCTGATGTGGTTGACCGATCTGTTCCTCTCGCTGCCGACGCTGCCGCTGTTGCTGCTCATCATCTATCTGTTCCGCGATCGACTGACGGCCACGTTCGGCCCCGAGGGCGGCGTCTTCATCCTCGTCGTCGCGGTCATCGGTGGGCTGCGCTGGATGCCGGTGGCACGCCTCGTGCGCGCTCAATTCCTGTCGCTGCGTGAGAAGGAATTCGTCGAGGCGGCGCGTGCCCTCGGCGCGTCCCCCACGCGTCAGGTCGTCCGCCACATCCTGCCGAACGCGCTCGGGCCCGTCATCGTCGCCGGCACCATCGACGTCGCCGCAGCCATCATCGCGGAATCGACGCTCTCGTTCCTCGGCCTCGGCTTCCCACCCGACATCCCGACCTGGGGCCGTCTGCTGTTCGACGCCAAGGACCATCTCGACATCGCACCGCACTGGGCACTCTTCCCCGGCGCCGCAATCTTCCTCGCCGTCCTCACCATCAATTTCATCGGCGACGGGCTCCGCGATGCGCTCGACCCGCGGCGGGTCCTGTGATGCGAAGCGAGCACGAAAGAGCCTCATGAGCGCGCCCCTCCTCGACATTCGCGGCCTGAAGACCCACTTCAACACCGACGACGGCTGGGTGCGCGCCGTCGACGGGGTCGACATCTCGATCGGCGCCGGAGAGACAGTCGGCATCGTCGGCGAATCCGGCTGCGGCAAGACCGTCACCGCCATGTCGGTTCTGAAGCTTCTGCCGATGCCGCCGGGCAAGATCGTGGAAGGCCAGATCCTCTGGCAGGGCCGCGATCTCGTGCCGCTCGGCAAGGACGCGATGAACGAGATCCGAGCCAAGGAAATCGCCATCGTTTTCCAGGAGCCGATGACGTCCCTCAACCCGGTCTACTCGGTCGGCGAGCAAATCGCCGAGGTGGTCCGCCGACACGAGAAGGTGGGCCGCAAGGCCTCGATGGACCGCGCCGCCGAGATGCTCTCGCTGGTGCAGATCCCGAACGCCACGGCCCGCGTTAACGACTATCCGCACCAGTTCTCGGGCGGCATGCGCCAACGCGTGATGATCGCCATGGCCCTCTCGCTCAATCCCAAGCTGTTGATTGCCGACGAGCCGACGACCGCCCTCGACGTGACCATCCAGGCACAGATCCTCGATCTGCTGGCCGACATGAAGGATCGGCTCGGCATGGCGGTGATGCTCATCACCCACGCCATGGGGGTCGTCGCCGAGGTGACTCAGCGCGTCGTCGTCATGTACGCCGGCAAGGTGGTGGAAGAGGCGCCCGTACGCCAACTGTTCGCCAAGCCGATGCACCCCTACACCCAGGGCCTCATCCGCTCCATTCCGCGCCTCGATCGCGCCGGTAAGGCCAAGGAGCGGCTCGAGGCGATCCCAGGCACCGTGCCCAACATGCTGACGCCACCGCCCGGCTGCCGGTTCGCAGCGCGCTGCAAGTTCGCAACCGACAAGTGCCTCGCCGGCATCCCGCCTCTGCGCGAGGTCGAGCCCGGCCACAAGGTCGCTTGCGTACTCTACTGAGGTCCGAGGAGAAGCCCTTCCCCATGAGTGAGCCGCTGCTCAAGGTCACCGACCTCAAGAAACACTTTCCCATTCATGGCGGCCTGCTGCAGCGCGAGGTCGGCCGTGTGCACGCGGTCGACGGCGTCACATTCGAGGTCGAGAAGGGTGAGACCCTCGGCCTCGTCGGCGAGTCCGGCTGCGGCAAGTCGACGACTGGGCGTTGCATCCTCCAGCTGATCACCCCGACGTCGGGGACGGTCACGTTCGAGGGCCGCGACGTGACGAAGGCCGGTGCCGATGAACTGCGTGCGCTTCGCCGCGACATGCAGATCATCTTCCAGGACCCGTTCGCCTCGCTCAACCCGCGCATGACGGTCGGAGCGATCATCGGCGAGGCTCTGATCATCCATAACCTGGCTAAGAGCCGCGAGGACCACGAGGCGCGCGTCGTCCATCTGCTGGAAACGGTCGGCCTCAGAGCCGATCATATGCGGCGCTTTCCGCACGAGTTCTCCGGCGGCCAGCGCCAACGCATCGGCATCGCCCGCGCGCTCGCCGTGGAGCCGAAGCTGATCATCTGCGACGAGCCGGTGTCGGCACTCGATGTCTCGATCCAGGCCCAGGTCATCAACCTGCTCGAGGATCTGCAGGCGAAGTTCGACCTCACGTACATCTTCATCGCCCACGATCTTTCGGTGGTGGAGCACATCTCCACGCGCGTTGCCGTGATGTACCTCGGCCGCATTGTCGAGATCGCACCGGCCGACGAACTCTATGCCCGGCCACTGCACCCCTACACCGAAGCGCTGTTGTCGGCCGTGCCGATCCCGGACCCCGAAATCAAGCGCAAGCGTATCAAGCTCGAAGGCGATGTGCCCAATCCGATCAAGCCGCCGACGGGATGCCATTTCCACACCCGCTGCCCGATCCGCCAGCTCCCCCGTTGCGCCACCGAGGTACCGAAGCTGGAACTCGGCGCCAACGGCCATTGGGTGTCGTGCCATTTCCGGAAGGCCTGACGTTAGATGGCACTTCCCTAATAGGATGAGCGCCTCGATTTGATTGTACGCAGAGAGCGTTGCCATCCGTCCAAAGCCGACACTGGGCGGAGCAACGTAGAGCAAATCGAGCGCACTTCCCACCGGGGGCATCAGAGACAACGATGTGTAGAGACGTCATCAATGCAAGTTTCTGATGAGTTTCCGATTGAATCCCAGACTTCGCCAAAAGACAAGATCGCTCTCTTGCAGATCCGCGAACTCCTCGGCTCGGCGGGTGGCTATTGTTATCTGGAAATCGGGTCTTTCCTCGGTGGTTCGTTGGCACCGTTCTCAAGGATCCGAAATGCATCCGCGCTTTATCGATTGATCACAGAGGACGGACTCAATCTGATGAAAGAGGCGCCAAGTTCGACTATTCAGGCATCACGCATCAGTTGATGGTGAGCCATCTGCAGAACGCAGGCATCGACACCCAGAGGCTCGAGACGTTCGATGGTTCGGTCGACGAGGTCGGGCCAAGGTCCGAGAGCTACGACGCACTCTTCATAGACGGCGAGCATACGGATTGGGCTTGCTTTCGAGACTTCATACACGGCGAGAAGTTATTGAAGTCGGATTCAGTGGTGATCTTTCACGACTCGACCCTGGTTCACAAAGCCATCCGCATTATTGCCGAGTTGCTGAGAGCCCGAGGATCCAAATATAAGCTGGTGAAATTCAAAAGTTCCGAGATTTCTCTAGTGCTCCGAGGGCAATACGCCGACCTTGACGTTCGTCAAATGTTCGAGCTCGAAGACGATCTGAACGCATTCTACGAAAAAGCCGAGAGCGCCGTACTCCTCGCCGCAGCGAGAAACAGGATCAACTTGACGATGTCAGTCGCCGCGACGCCTATTGTGAAGGCGTACTAGATTGCAAAGACGCAGAGGCTGCTTTCACCGGCACTCGCGCTCCCGATCAGACAACAACCGGCGCAGCAACGGAGACGCCAATGAAGGCCTACAAGCTCGCCGCCATCCCTGGTGACGGCATTGGGACCGAGGTCATCTCCGCAGGCGTCGAGGTTCTGGAGGCTCTTGCCAGCCGCGACGGCGGCTTCGCATTCAAGGTCGACCAGTTCGATTGGGGCGGCGAATACTACAAGCGTCACGGCCGCATGATGCCTGAGAACGGCCGCGACCTCATCCGCAAGCACGACGCCATACTGTTCGGCTCGGCGGGCCACCCCGAAATCCCCGACCACATCACGTTGTGGGGCCTCCGCCTCGCCATCTGCCAGCCATTCGACCAGTACGCCAACGTGCGCCCAACCCGCGTTCTGCCCGGCATCACCTCTCCGCTGCGCCACGTCGTCGACAAGGAGCTGGACTGGGTCATCGTCCGCGAGAATTCGGAGGGCGAGTATGCCGGCGTCGGTGGCCGCGTGCACCAGGGCTCACCGCTCGAGGCCGCAACCGACGTCTCGATGTTCACGCGCGCCGGCGTCGAGCGGATCATCCGCTTCGCGTTCAAGCTGGCACAGTCCCGGCCGCGCAAGCTGCTGACTGTCGTGACCAAGTCCAATGCCCAGCGCCACGCCATGGTGATGTGGGACGAGATCGCCGCCGAGATCGCACGCGAATTCCCCGACGTGACGTGGGACAAGATGCTGGTCGACGCGATGACCATGCGCATGGTGATGAAGCCGCAATCGATCGACACGGTCGTGGCGACCAACCTGCACGCCGATATTCTGTCGGACCTCGCCGCCGCCTTGGCAGGATCGCTCGGCATCGCCCCGACTGCGAACCTCAATCCCGAACGCGCTTTCCCGTCGATGTTCGAGCCGATCCACGGCTCGGCCTTCGACATCATGGGCAAAGGCATCGCCAATCCGATCGGCACTTTCTGGTCGGCCGTGATGCTGCTCGAGCATCTCGGCGAGAAACCGGCCGCCGACCGCCTCATGAAGGCGATCGAGAAGGTGACAGCCGATCCGCGTTTCCATACGCCGGACCTCGGCGGCAAGGCGCGCACGACGGATGTGACGGCCGCCGTCATCGACGCCATTCACGGCGCCAACGACTGAGGTGCTGAAACAGGCTGGCCGGCTAAACGCTGAGGGCCTGCGAAATCTGGCTCAACGTCGCGCGCTCGTTGTCGGAGACCTTCTGGCCGCCGAAACCCAGAAACCCGCCCTCGCTCGCCGAATTCGCCACGCGCTCGGCGTGCGCGTAGAGGCAAGCCTTCATCGAGGCCGCGTCGGAGCCGGCCTTATTGTCGAGGATCTGGGAGACGCCACGCAACGACTCGATGCTGCGCGACACGATTTCCGCCGACTGGGCACCGTTGAACCGGGTCTGGAGTGCATCACGCGCGAGGGTGCGGCCTTCCGAAGTGGCGAGGTCGTCGACGATGGCCTTGATCAAGGCGCTGTCGCTGGTCCGCCCATCTGCGAGCTGACGCGCGCCGGAAAAGCCTTCCTGCAGAAGTCCCCACAAGCCGCTCGGCTCGGAGGCCGAAATGGCCATGCCGACCAGCATCGGGCTCTCGATCAGCTTCGTCCATTCGTCCGCTGTGAAATCGGCCTTGGTCGCCATCGGATGTCCCTCGCATTGAGTTTCAGCGACAAACGGGATCGCCGTGAGGCGGTCGGATCATCGTTTGCCAGAGCTGAAAACGCCGAAGGAAGAACCGAGTTCCGACGTTCTCTGAAATTATGCTGCGCTCATCATGTCACTCTGCGGGAACCGCCTCCCGGATGAGCCGGCCGAACAGGATCATCTCCGGGCTCGTCACCCGGTAGCCGTCGATCATGCGCACGAGGTGTGACGCCTCGTCTTCCGATGGCGGGGCGCGCTTCGGACTGGGCAACCCCGCACGAATGCCGGCCACGGCGGCATCGATCTCAGCAATGAGCCGTTCGGCTGTGGAAGCCTTCTCCGTGCTGTCGAAACGCGGTCCAAGTTCGACGGCAAGATGCGCCAGAAGCCCCGGCCAGCGCGCGAGCATCCGGTAGAGCCCCGGCACGAAGGCGGTATTGCCCGTCCCCGAACGGAACCGCTCGAGCACGCGCTGCTCCGCATCGGCAAGGCGAGCCGGATCGACCATCGCAGGCGGCGGCGCGAGCGAAGCGGGCGGCGACCAGTTCCGGGGTACGGCCAGAGGCTGGCCGCCGAGGGGCGCTCCCGTCACCACATCTTTCACGATGCCGCCGAACACGAGATTGAGCGGCGACACCCGCGTGAAGCTCTCGGCGATCTGCCTGATCGTTCCGATATCCGACGGCGCCACGCCCCACACCGCCAGCGCATCGACAGGGATCGGCGACAGCGGCGTCAGTGCTGCGTCGGCCGCGATGCGCCAGCCAGTCTCCTGCGCGACACCGCTGCGGAAGGCCGGCGCAACCAGCTCCCAGGCCCATTCGAGCACGCCCGGGCGGGTCGCCAGATGGCGATGGATCGAGGAGACATAGGGCGTCGCATAGAAATGGCGGATTTCGGCGAAGATCTCTGCGATCTCGCCCGTCGCATCGGCCTCGGCCAGCTCGGTCAGCATTTTGTGGTTCCTTCACATCTCCCGGCCGTTTCAATCAACTCCGGGCGGTATTCAAAGTGCATGGTGTCATAGTGATACCAGCGCCCGCCCCAGATGAAGCCCTCGCTTTCGAAGGCCGCCACGATCTCGGCGGGGATGCTGTTGCGAAATGCGTAGCGCCCGCCCGCATCGGGTTTCGTCCAGCGCCAGTAGTGCGCGTGCTTCAACGCGATATCGACGGCAATGCCGGCGCCGTGGACACTGGGTCGCGTCGTTCCAGCGATGGGTCGGCAGTTGTACGTCCCCGCGGCCGGAAACAGATAGGGGTCGAATTTGGTCGGCAACGCATCGAGCTTTCGACTGACGGCTTCGAGGCGCTGCGCCACCCCGTTGACGCGAGTGACCAACAGACGCTGGCGCGCTTTCGTCGGCAACCAGACGATCTCGACCAGCTTGTCCGCCGTGCCGCCCTTTGTGCAATCGCCGTACATCTTGTCGAAGAACGGCTGATGGCGTGCCCGTCCGGGGTCGCTCTGGAAGGCGGGAGGCTCGGCGGGCGAACCAGCTCGATAGGGCCAATGCAGCATATCCTCGAGATCGGGCGTCTCGAGCAGCGCCATGTGCGATTTGGACCCGAGCCCATCGTCGATCGCCATGCGGGTGCCGTCTTTCCAGACGATCCAGTTGCCGTCGACCCCAGCGAGAAAATCCGGATAGGCGGCAACGAGCCGGCGCCCGACGGCATCGACGGACAGCGGCCCGGCAAATACCCGCGCACCGCCCCCCGCAACCGTCGCCGATCCGAGAACCGCGATGGACAGGCCAAGCCGGATGGCCACGTTCCCTGCGCATCGTGCCAGCGACCGCCTCGACCCCATGACACTCCCCCCCAGCGGCGGCCCCGCAGTCCACGCCTCGACGCGCCGAGCATTGCGCCGAACGCATCTGCCTGCGTCGTCGCAACCCCGTCGCGTCCCTTTACGCCGCGCGGTGAAATGCATAAAGTGCATGGCAAGACAGTTCCAGCCAATCGCCTGACGCATGGCGGCGCTTATCGGCGGTCGCACTCCATCCAGGCACTGGAGATAAGAGTTGGCAAAGCCCGGCTCAGAGGATTCGAGCGGCCGGAGCCACCCCAAAACCGATCGACGGTGGGATGGCGAGGCGGGGCTACGCGACGCGCCACCATCGTACGGCGCCCTCGATCTCGGAACCAATAACTGCCGGCTGCTCGTCGCCCGCCCATCGCGCCGCGGCTTGCAGGTCGTGGATGCGTTCTCGCGCATCATCAGGCTGGGCGAAGGCGTCGGCAGCACCGGGCGGCTTTCCGAGCCGGCCATGGTCCGCACCGTCGAGGCTTTGAAGGTCTGCTCGGCCAAGCTCGACCGGGCTCGCGTGGCCCGCTCCCGCCTCGTCGCCACCGAAGCCTGCCGCATCGCCGAGAACGGTATGGAATTTCTGGAGCGCGTGCGCGATCAAGTCGGCCTGGACATCGAGCTGCTCACCCCGGAAGCAGAGGCCCGCCTTGCCGTTGCCGGCTGTGCGGCCCTGCTCGACGGCCGATCCGATCTGGCCCTCGTTTTCGACATCGGCGGTGGCTCCTCCGAGCTGATCTGGCTGGATCTGTCACGCCGCCGCACACCGTGGCGGCGCACCATCGCTGATCGCCTCGAGGCCCAGAGCTGTATCGCCGCCTGGACCTCTCTGCCCGTCGGCGTCGTCACGCTCGCCGAGCGCTTCGGCGGCCGCCATGTGACGCGCGAGATGTTCGAGGGCATGGTCGAGCATGTCCTCGAGTTGCTGCGTCCCTTCGAGAGCCGTTACGGCTTCCGCGATCGGATCGCCGCTCGTCCGGCGCACCTGCTGGGCACGTCGGGTACGGTGACGACGGTCGCCGGCATTCACCTGGGCCTGAAACGCTACGAGCGATCCCGCGTCGACGGCTGCTGGATGCGAACAGCCGAGGCACGCGGGGTGACGGAGCGCCTTCTCAGCTATACCTACGAGGAGCGCATGGCCGAGCCCTGCATTGGCCGCGACCGCGCGGACCTGGTGCTTGCCGGCTGTGCCGTGCTGGAGGCCATTCTGCGCCTCTGGCCCTGTGAAACCCTGCGCGTCGCCGATCGCGGCCTGCGTGAAGGCATCCTCGCCTCGCTCATGGCCGAGGACGGCCATCACCGGCCAAACGGCCGACGCCGCAACGGCAGCGAGTAGGCGGAATGAGCACGCGCAAGAGTGGCGGCCCGAAAGGCGCAGGCAGCAGCGGATCCGGATCCGGCAAGGCATCGATCGGGCTTCGTCGCCAGGGCGGCGTGCGCCACATGAACGTGCGGCTCAAGACCGCCACCGGCCGTACGGCATCGTCCCAGAGATGGCTCGAGCGCCAGTTGAACGACCCTTATGTCGCGGCTGCTAAGCGCGATGGCTGGCGCTCGCGGGCAGCCTTCAAGCTGATCGAGATCGACGACAAGCATCACATCCTCAAACCCGGCCAGCGTGTGGTCGATCTGGGCGCGGCGCCCGGCGGCTGGTCGCAGGTCGCCGCCAAGCGGACCAAGGCCGAGGAAGGCAAGGGGCAGGTCGTCGCCATCGATTACCTGGAGTTCGACCCCATCCCAGGCGTCGAGATCGTCCAGCAGGACTTCATGGACGACACGGCGCCCGCGCGCTTGAAAGCCTTGCTTCGGGACGGCGGCGCCGACGTGGTGCTCTCCGACATGGCGGCGCCGACGATCGGGCATGCCAGCACCGATCACTTACGCATCATGGCCCTTGCGGAAGCGGCGCTCGCCTTCGCCATCGAGGTGTTGCAGCCCGGCGGCGCCTTCCTGTGCAAGGTCTTCCAGGGTGGTTCGGAACGCGACCTGCTCGCCGGGCTGAAACAGCGCTTCAAGATTGTCCGGCACATCAAACCGCCGGCCAGCCGATCCGACAGCGCCGAACTCTACGTCCTCGCCACCGGCTTCAAGGGCTAGCCACGAATGTGGCGCATCTGGGCGGCGGCGCTGTTCTGGGGTCTGAACTGGCCAGCAATCAAATTCCTGCTGACCGGCGCGAGCCCGTGGACACTTCGCGCGGCAGGCCTCGCGGGCGGCGCCGCGCTCCTGGCAGCGGCCACCATCGCGCTCGGCCAGTCACTTTCGGTGAAGCGCGAGGACTGGGGCAAGATCCTGATTGCGGGGCTGCTCAACTGCGCCGCCTTCAACATCCTGTCCGCCTTCGCGCAGATGTCGCTCACGGCTTCGCGCGCGGCAATCCTCACCTACACCATGCCGCTGTGGTCGGTGCTGTTCGCTTGGATCGTTCTGTCCGAGCCGATCGACCGATTGCGCGCCTTCGCCTTAGTGCTCGGCGCAGGCGGCATCGTTCTCCTCGCGCACCCGTTCTGGGACGTCATCACCTCCGGACAATTGCCCCTGGGTCTCGTCTACGTGCTCGGTGGCGCTGTCGCCTGGGCAGCCGGCACCGTCTACATGAAGTGGTCCCGCCCAATCGGCGATCCACTGGGGTTGACGACCTGGCAGTTCGCGGTTGGCGCCATCGCCGCCACATTAGGCATGCTCGCGTTCGAGACGCCTCGCCTCGAACTCTGGCGGCCCGAAATCGCGGCGACGTTCGCCTTCAACGTCGTCTTCCCGCAGGCGGCGGCCTACGCCCTGTGGTTCACCTTGATGGCACGGGTCTCCGCATCGACAGCTGCGCTCGGCACGCTGCTGGTACCGGTCTGCGCGGTAACGGCTTCGAGCTTGCTGCTCGGCGAACGTCTCGGCACGCTCGATCTCGCTGGTTTCGCACTGATCCTCGGCGGCGTGCTGCTCGATCAAGGCGTGCGGTCGTGGATCGCCGCCTCGGCCTTCCGTCGGCCCTCCCCGCCCGCAACTTGAGCCAGCCGACCAAGGCACCGGAAGCAAAGCTGACACGCGTTTTTTGCATGGCTGCGGCACCCCAGTGTCTTCCCCGCGTCTCACGGTTCTGCTAGTGGGGGCGATGGCAACAGCTGACATTTGCGTGCGTTCTCATCGACCTGCCTGCCGCTTGGCGGTACGTGGGTCGTTTGCGCATCTGCCAGCACGCCGGAGCGCCTGAAGGAGATCATGGCATGCGCCCTCGCTCGTCCATCATCGAGCCGGATATCGGCCTCACCTTCGACGACGTGCTGCTGATCCCCGGTGGCTCCGAGGTCCTCCCCGGCGAGACGAATGTCGCCTCGCGCGTCACCAAGGAGATCTCGGTCAACATCCCGGTTCTCTCTTCCGCCATGGACACGGTGACCGAGGGCAAGCTGGCCATCGCGGTCGCACAGGCGGGCGGCATCGGCGTCATCCACAGGAATCTCGAGCCCGCGCAGCAGGCCGAGCAGGTGGCCAAGGTCAAGAAGTTCGAGTCCGGCATGGTCATCAATCCGGTGACCATTCATCCGACGGCCACGCTCGCCGACGCGCTCGAGCTGATGCGCACCCACAAGATCTCAGGGATTCCCGTCGTCGAGCGGTCCGGCAACGGCGCCCGTGACGGCAAGCTCGTCGGCGTCCTCACCAACCGCGACGTCCGCTTCGCAACCAACCAAAGCCAGCCCGTCTCCGAGCTGATGACCAAGGACCGCCTCGTCACGGTCCGCGCCGAGGTCGACCGCGAGGAGGCCAAGCGCCTGCTCCACCAGAACCGCATCGAGAAGCTGATCGTCGTCGACGAGCGCTATCATTGCGTCGGCCTGATCACGGTGAAGGACATCGAGAAGGCCCAGAACCATCCGAACGCCTGCAAGGACGACCAGGGCCGCCTCCGGGTCGCCGCCGCGACGACCGTCGGCGATGATGGCTACGACCGGACACAGCGCCTGATCGACGCCGGCTGCGACCTGATCGTGGTCGACACCGCCCACGGCCATTCCTCGCGCGTGATCGAGGCTGTCGCGCGTATCAAGCGCCTGTCGAACCGAGTGCAGGTCGCCGCCGGCAATGTCGCCACCGCCGAGGCGACCGAGGCGCTGATCGACGCCGGTGCCGACGCGGTGAAGGTCGGCATCGGCCCAGGCTCGATCTGCACCACGCGCATCGTCGCGGGCGTCGGCGTGCCCCAGCTCACGGCCATCATGAAATCCGTGGAGGCGGCGCAGAAGCGCGGCGTTCCCATCATCGCCGACGGCGGCATCCGCTTCTCGGGCGACATCGCCAAGGCCATCGCGGCCGGCGCCTCGTGCGTGATGGTCGGCTCGCTGCTCGCCGGCACCGACGAGAGCCCGGGCGAGACCTACCTTTTTCAGGGCCGCACCTACAAAGCCTATCGCGGCATGGGCTCGGTGGGCGCCATGGCCCGCGGCTCCGCCGACCGCTACTTCCAGCAGGAAGTGAAGGACGAGTTGAAGCTGGTGCCCGAGGGCATCGAAGGCCAGGTGCCCTACAAGGGCCCAGTCGGCCACGTGCTGCATCAGCTCGTCGGCGGTTTGCGCGCCGGCATGGGCTACGTCGGCGCCCGCGACATCGCCGACCTGCAGGCCAAAGCCCGCTTCATCCGCATCTCCCCCTCAGCCGTCCGCGAAAGCCACCCCCACGGCGTCCACATCACCCGCGAAGCGCCGAACTATCAGGGGAATGGGTAGGGTATCTTGGGTTACGCGCGGATGAAGCGTCGGAACCTCATCGCATAATCTATGGCCGCGCTAACCCAACCTACAAGGAAGCCAGGCGTAGGTTGGGCTAGGGCGCGCGCAAAACGGGCAACGCGCACCCACGCCCAACGCCCGTAACCCAACATCTCACGGCAGCCCGTAGAACCTTCGCGCGGACTCCCGGAACAGATCGGCTTTCTCGTCCGACGAGCAGCCTGACGCCAGGCGCTTGAACGCATTCCAGTACACCGCATACGACCCCGAAAACTTGTCGACGGGGAAGTTGCTCTCGAACATGGCGCGCTTCGGGCCAAAAGCCTCGATGCACACGTCGATAAAGGGCTTCCAGGCGGCGGCCAGCTCCTCGGACGTCGGCGGCTTCGGCCGGGTGTGGAAATCGAAGCCGTTGATGCGCATGCCGAGCCCGCCGAGCTTGATCATCACGTTTGGGCACTTGCCGAGTTCGCGAATATCGCGGCTCCAGGCGGCAAATACCTCGTCCTTGCGGCTGGCGTAGTAGCCGAGACCGAGCGGGCCGCCGCAATGGTCGAGCACGATCGGCTGCGACGGGAACTTGCGCGCCAACTTGATCAGGTCCGGCAGCGCCGTGTGATAGCACCACGCGTCGAACGTCAGTCCGAGCTTGCCGAGCACCGCGAAACCCTCGTGGAACTTGGCGTCCTCGCCGTACATGTGCTGCGTCGGGTTGGTATGCCCGTTGTGGATCTGTGGGTCCT
>LNFM01005991.1_pt1 | contig 20421 bp, 16 predicted proteins | sample 596031 | NCBI WGS metagenome assembly LNFM01 (sample SAMN04254537, study PRJNA301005) | activated carbon metagenome | isolation source: dual media filters at the Ann Arbor, Michigan drinking water treatment plant | place: USA: Ann Arbor | reverse complement strand
CTACGACGAGAAGGACTTCGCCGGCCGCCCGCGCTTCACCGACCCCGAGATCCTGCGCTCGTCGCTGGCCGGGGTCATCCTGCGCATGAAGTCGTTGAACCTGGGCGTCGTCGACGACTTCCCGTTCCTGGAAGCACCGCCCGGCAAGGCGGTGGCCGACGGCTATGCACTGCTGGGTGAACTGGGCGCCGTCGACGAGAGCAACGAGCTGACCGAGATCGGGCGAGAGCTGTCGCGCCTGCCGCTGGACCCGCGCGTGGGCCGCATGATCCTGGAGGCACGCAAGCGACTGGCGCTCACCGAAGTGCTGATCATCGCCGCAGCCCTGAGCGGCCAGGACGTGCGGGACCGCCCGCTGGAGGCCGCGCAGGCCGCCGACGAGAAGCACAAGCCCTTCGACGACGAACGCTCGGAGTTCATGGGCTACCTGAAGCTGTGGAAGTGGATCGAAGCCGGCCGCGGCCATGCCGAAGGCGCGCACAAGCTCTCCAACCGGCAGCAGGAACAACGCCTTCGTGACCAGTTCGTCAGCCCGCGCCGCGTGCGCGAATGGCGTGACATCCATTCCCAGCTGCACACCGTGGTGGCCGAACACGGCTGGAAGCTCAACACCCAGCCTGCCGACTACGACCAGGTGCACATGGCCATGCTGGCCGGACTGCTGGGCAACGTCGGCTGCAAGAGCGACGACGACGAGTGGTATCTCGGCGCGCGCGGCGTGAAGTTCTGGCGCCACCCGGGCGCGCACCTCAGCAAGAAGCCGGGACGGTGGCTGGTGTGCGCAGAACTCGTGGAGACCACCCGCCTGTACGGCCGCGGCCTGGCGGCCATCGACCCGCAATGGATCCCGCCCATCGCCGGCCACCTGCTGAAGACGCAGCTGCTGGAGCCGCACTGGGAGAAGAAGGCGGGCGAGGTGGTGGCGCTGGAGCGCGCCACGCTATACGGCATCGTGATCTACAACAACCGCCGCGTGAACTTCGGGCGTGTGGACCCGACGGGTGCGCGCGAGATCTTCATCCGCGAAGCGCTGGTCGAAGGCGAATGGGACACACGCCTGCCCTTCCTGGCCCACAACCGCAAGCTCATCCGGCAGGTCGAGGAGCTCGAGCACAAGGCACGGCGGCAGGATGTGCTGGTCGACGACGAACTGATCTTCGCCTACTACGACCGCCACCTGCCGGCCGATGTCTGCTCCGGCCCCTTGCTGGAGCGCTGGTATCGCAGCGCCGGCGCCCAGGATGCCAGGCTGCTGCATCTGTCGCGCGACGAACTGATGCGCCACGAGGCGGCGGGCATCACCACGGCGGCCTTCCCGAAAACCGTCCGGCTGGGCGGCATCGACTGCGCTGCCACCTACCTGCACGAACCCGGCGACGCGCGCGATGGCCTCACCGTCACGGTGCCGATCTACGCGCTGAACCAGGTCGGCGAAGAGCGCTGCGAGTGGCTGGTGCCGGGCATGCTGCGCGACAAGGTGCTGGCGCTGGTGAAGAGCCTGCACCAGCGACCGCGCTCGCGCCTGGTGCCGCTGCCCGACTACGCGGCCGAGTTCTGTGAACTGACGCCCTTTGCCCAGGGCAGCCTGATGGACGCACTGCTGAAGGCCGTGCGCGACCGCACCCAGATCGCCGTGCAGCGCACCGACTTCAAGCTCGACCAGTTGCCGCCGCACCTGTTCATGAACTTCCGCGTCGTCGACGAGCACGGCCGCCAGCTCGGCGCGGGGCGCGATCTGGCCGGCCTGAAGGCCGAGCTCGGGGGGCAGGCACGCAGCGCCTTCCAGGCGCTGGCGGCGTTGAAGCTGGCCGCGACCACGACGGCGGCCGCGTCCGCTGCCTCGGCGCCTCCGGCACCCGTGACCGCGCCGGCTTCCGGCGGGCGCGGTGCGATCGCCGAAGTGGTGCGCACGCCGGCCCCTGCAGCGCCCGAAGCCGGGCGCTACACGGCCTGGACCTTCGGCGAACTGCCCGAACTGATGGAGATCAGTCGCGCCGGGCAGACGCTGGTCGGCTTTCCTGCGCTGATCGACCGCGGCAGCTTCGTCGAGATCGAGGTCTTCGACGAGCCCCAGGTCGCCGCGGCCCGCCATCGCGCCGGCCTTCGACGGCTGGTGGCGCTGCAGATCAAGGAGCCGCTGAAGTACCTCGAGAAGAACATTCCCGACCTGCAGAAGATGGCTGCGGCTTACATGGGCCTGGGCACGCTGGAAGAGTTGCGTGAACAGATCATCGATGTGGCGCTGGACCGCGCCTTTCTGGCCGAGCCGCTGCCCGGCGACGCTTCGGCCTTCAAGGCGCGCATCGACGAAGGCCGCGCGCGCCTGAACCTGATCGCACAGGAAGTGGCGCGCGCCGTCGCCACGGTGCTGGCGGAATGGTCCGCGGCGCAGCGCAAGCTGAAGGACAGCCGGCCGCCGAAGGAGGTGGCCGACGACATTGCGGCCCAGCTGCAGCGCCTGGTGCCCAGGCGCTTCGTCGTGGCGACGCCCTGGGCGGCGATGCCTCACCTGCCGCGATACCTGAAGGCCGTGACGCTACGGCTGGACAAGCTGCGGGGCGATCCGGCACGCGACGGCACGCGACTGGCCGAACTGCGCCCGCTGGAGCAGCGCTACCTGCGCCGCGTCGCCGAGCTGAAGGGCGCCGGGCACGCCCGCCTGGAGGAATATCGCTGGCTGCTCGAAGAGCTTCGCGTCGGCCTGTTCGCCCAGGAGCTTCGCACTCGGGAGCCTGTGAGCGCCAAGCGGCTCGACAAGCTCTGGGCGCAGATCGCTTCATGATCGGGTCACGGCGCGGGTGGCAAAGCCGCCCGCGCGCCTTGAGCAGCTCATCACGAGCTGCGCGTGCTCCCCGGTCGAGGTGACCTTTGTCTGGCGGACCCCCTGCTAAGCTGGCCGCCCATGGACGAACCTACCGCCCGAGAAGCTCCCCGCCGGCACCTGCCCGCGGCGCTGCCGCCGGGCACGCGGCTGCTGGAGTTCGAGGTGCGCCAGGTGCTGGGCGTCGGCGGCTTCGGCATCGTCTACCTGGCCTTCGACCACGCGCTGGAGCGCGAAGTGGCGGTGAAGGAGTACATGCCGGCCAGCATGGCCGACCGCACCGAGACACTGCATGTCTCGCTGCGCTCGAACGCCGATCCCGAGACCTTCGCGCTGGGCCTGCGCAGTTTCGTCAACGAGGCCCGATTGCTGGCCCAGTTCGACGACCCCGCGCTGGTCAAGGTGTACCGCTTCTGGGAAGCCCACGGCACGGCCTACATGGCGATGCCGGTGTATCGCGGCAAGACGCTCAAGCAGGTGCGCGATGCGCTCGGCCGGACGCCCGACGAAGCCTGGCTGCGCGCCATGCTGATGCCGCTGCTGGGGGCCCTGGGCAGGCTGCACGACGTGGGCGTGTTCCACCGCGACATCTCGCCCGACAACATCCTGATGGAAGCCGACGGCCGGCCGGTCCTGCTGGACTTCGGCGCGGCGCGGCGCGTCATCGCCGACCGCAGCCAGAACCTCACGGCCATCCTGAAGCCCAGCTATGCGCCCATCGAGCAGTACGCCGAGGTCAGCGCCGTGCGCCAGGGTCCCTGGACCGACTTCTATGCCTTGGGCGCCACGCTGCACTACATGCTCAAGGGCAAGCCGCCGTCGCCGGCCACCGCGCGAGCGGTGCACGACGATCACGTGCCGCTGTCCACCCAGCCGATCGAAGGTCAGTCGCCAGCCTTCCTGGGCCTGGTCGACTGGATGCTGGCCACGCGGCCGGGCGATCGGCCGCAGAGCGTGGCGGCGCTGCTCGACGTGTTGGCAGGCCGCAGCGCATCGCCGCTGATCGCCGCCGTCACTGCGCCGGAGTCGCCGCCCTGGCAGCCGACGGTCAAGGTCGAACCACGTGGCGCTGCCGCGACTCCTCCGGCCCGGGCTGCCGCCTTGCCGGCGGGCGGCGGGTCCGGTGCCAGGGTCGTGGCGCTGGCAGGTGTTGCGCTGCTGGCGGTCGGTGCAGCGGCGTGGTGGTTCATGGCTCGGCCCGCCCCGACGCCGGCGGCAGCGCCGGTGAACGTGCAGGCCCCACCGCAAGGTGTTCCGCCGGTCGTCGTGGCAGCACCTGCGCCTGCGGCGCCTGCCTCTGCAGCCGGCCTGGCTTCGGCTGCGCCGATGGCGGCCGCGCCTGCAGCGCCGGCTGCTCAGGCCTTGCCGGCGGCAGCGCTGGCCGCAGCCGCCGTGGCGAGGCCGTCACCGCCGCCAGCGGCGCCCCCGGGGCGCAGCGCGGCGGACGAACCGCCGCCGCGTGCGCCCGCGCCGAAGCGGCCGCCGCCGGCTGCCGACAGCCGAGAGATGGAGCAGGCCGCTGCCGCTCCGCTGCAAGCGCGTCCGTCGCAGGCGGCACTCCCGGACAGCGCCTTGCCACGCAGCCCGCCCGTTGCGCCTCCCGATCCTTCGACGCCCGTCGGGCGGGACACGGCCGCCTTGGCGCCAGCCCAGGACACCCGTGCGCTCCAGGGGGCGACGCCCAGCGAACGCTGTGGCTCGCGCCGACTCGTGGCCTTGTGGAACTGCATGGCGCGCGAGTGCCGCAGACCGTTCCTGTATGACCACGCTGAGTGCGTGCAATGGCGCGCCTACCGCGACTCACGCACCGGGGCGCCGCTGGAGTCGCAGTAGTGCCTGGGCCGCAGCGAGGGCGCGCTGTGCCTCGATGCGGGCCGAAAGGAGAAACCGCTTTCGGACGCGGGTAGCCCTGGATGACAGTGCGGGCGCGGCCGGGTAAACCTCTGGGTCCAACCTGGAGGAGCTTCGTGACCGACGCCGTGACCCGCCCGCACCACGCCATCTGGCCGTCCCGGCTGCCCCGAGAACTGGTCGTGCCGGCCACCACGCTGTGGTTCAACCTCGAGGTCTCGGCCGCGCGCTACCCCGACAAGCCCGCCTACCGGTTCTTCGGGCGCGACATGAGCTTCACCGAGCTCAAGCGCCAGGCCGAGAGCCTGGCGGGATGGATGCAGTCGCGTGGCCTGGCCAAGGGCGACCGCGTGATGCTCTACATGCAGAACTGCCCGCAGTACGTGGTGGCGTTCTATGCCATCCAGCGCGCCGACGCGGTGGTCGTGCCCGTCAACCCGATGAACCGCGCCGACGAACTGGGCCACTACATCACCGACCCGCAGGCACGTTTTGCCATCACCAGCGCCGATCTGGCCGGCCAACTGCACGAGGCCGACGGCCGCCTGCCGCAGGGCTCACGCCTGCGGCACATGCTGGTCACGCGGCTTTGCGAGACGATGCCCGAGGGCGAACTCGACGCGGGCGAGACGCCGGCAGCGCCCATCCTGGCCTGGCTGCGCAGCGACGCGCCGCTGCCCGAGGGAGCCACACGCTGGGCCCAGGCGCTGGCAGAGGGCGGGGCTCTCGGCCCGACCGTTGCCGGCCCCGACGATCTGGCCGTGCTGCCCTACACCTCGGGCACCACCGGCCTGCCCAAGGGCTGCATGCACACGCACCGCACGCTGATGCCCAACGTGGTGGGCGGCGGGCTGTGGGGCTACCTCAGCGCCGAGAGCCTCTCGCTGGGCGTGGTGCCGATGTTCCACATCACCGGCATGATGTACGGCGTCCTGGCCTCGGTGTACAGCGGCAGCACGGTGGTCATCCTGCCGCGCTGGGACCGCGAACTGGCCGGCCGGCTGATCTCGCGCCACAGGATCACGCACTGGACCTGCATCCCGACGATGATCATCGATCTCTTCGGCAGTCCGCACTACAAGAGCTTCGACCTGACCAGCCTGCGCTACCTGTCCGGCGGCGGGGCCGCCATGCCGCAGGCCGTGGCCGAGCGCCTGCAGACCGAGTTCGGCCTGACCTTCGCCGAAGGCTACGGCCTGACCGAAACCGCCGCACCCAGCCACGCCAACCCGCCCGAGCGCGCCAAGCTGCAATGCCTGGGCATTCCCATCTACGGCACCGATTCCCGCATCATCGACCCCACCAGCCTGCAGGAACTGTCCCCGGGAGAGGTCGGCGAGATCGTCACGCACGGGCCGATGGTCTTCAAGGGCTACTGGGGCCACCCGCAGGCCACCGCCGACGCCTTCATCGAGTTGCACGGCAAGCGCTTCTTCCGCACCGGCGACCTGGGCCGCATGGATGAAGAAGGCTACTTCTTCATCACCGATCGCCTGAAGCGAATGATCAACGCCAGCGGCTTCAAGGTCTGGCCGAGCGAAGTGGAACTGCTGCTGTTCAAGTGCCCGCTGGTTCAGGAAGCCTGCATCATCGCGGCGCGCGACGCCTACCGCGGCGAGACCGTCAAGGCGGTGGTCGTGCTGCGCGACGAGGCCCGGGGCGCGCGTGAGCAGGACATCATCGACTGGGCGCGCGAGCACATGGCCGCCTACAAGGTGCCGAAGATCGTCGAGTTCGTCGAACACCTGCCCAAGAGCGGCTCGGGCAAGGTCATGTGGCGCATGCTGCAGGAGCGCGAGAAGGCCTGACCCTTCGCCCCTGCGCCGCCCGCGGAAGGCGACTCAGCGCAGTGCGACCCGGGAGGCCAGCACCGCGCTCACGGCATGCTGCAGGGCCTTGGCATCGACGCTCGCGCGGTGCCGCGCCCCACCCAGGCTGCGCCGGGCGGCATGCTGCGCCTGGCTCAGATGGCTCAGGGCGCTCTCGTCCAGCAGCCGCACGACGGATTCCAGCTTGAACGCTGGTGTCACGCCGGCTTCTTCGAACAGGGCATTGAGCCAGGTGTAGTCGTGTGCCCAGCCGTCGCAGTAGACGGTGCGGCCGGCGAGGTCGGCGTTGAGCATGGCCGCCACGTCCTGCAGGGGCCGACCGTGAAGGCGCAGCATCTCCGGAGTGATGCCGTGCACGCGCTGGGCGCCGGGGTCCCAGTGCGTCCAGCCCGGGGCGGGGCGCACCAGGGTGCACCAGGCGCGACCGTCGGGCAGCACATAGCCGATCTCGATCGGATAGCTGTGACGACCGAAGCCGGAAGCTTCGATGTCGATGACGCAGACAACGGGGTCGACGGGTTCGGGAGCGGAAGTGGCAGACACGGACGCGGGCATGAGCGGACGAAGATACCCCAGTGCCGCGTACCATGCGTGCCGTCGCCGTCCGCCATACCGCGCCCCGCGTGATCTCCGTCATTTCTCCATGCCACTTTCCTACGATGTCGTGATCGTCGGCGGCGCCGTGGTCGGCAGCGCCACCGCCTACTTCCTTCGCAACGAACCGTCCTTTCGCGGTTCGGTGCTGGTGCTGGAGAAGGACTTCAGCTTCGCCCGATGCGCCACCACGCGCTCGTTGGCATCGATCCGCCATCAGTTCTCGACGCCGCAGAACATCGCGATGTCGATGTTCGGCACGCAGTTCCTGCGCGACGCCGCCGAGCGGCTGAGCGTCGGCGGACAGTCGCCGGCGATCGGTTTCCGCGAACAGGGCTACCTCTTCCTGGCCACCGAGGTGGGCCGCGGCGTGTTGCAGTCCAATCATGCGACACAGAAGGCGATGGGGGCGGATGTCGTGCTGCTCGATGGCCCCGCGCTGACGTCGCGGTTTCCCTGGATGTCGGTGCAGGACCTGGCCGCCGGCTCACTGGGCTTGTCGGGCGAGGGCTGGCTCGACGCGCATGCCTTGATGATGGCGTTCAGGCACAAGGCCCGCGCGCTGGGGGCCGAAATGCGCGAGGCCGAGGTCGCCTCGCTGGAGCGCGAAGGCCGGCGCATCGCGGCCGTGCGACTGGTCGACGGCACGCGCATCGCCTGTGGCGCGGTGATCAATGCTTCGGGTACCTCGGCCGCGGCACTTGCCCGCACGGCGGGCATCGTGTTGCCGGTGGAAGGCCGCAAGCGCTGTGTGTTCCAGTTCCGCAGCCCGCTGGACTGCGGCGCCGCACCCTTGGTGATCGACCCGACCGGCGTCTACTTCCGCCCCGAGGCTCAGACCTATCTCTGCGGCGTGGCACCCGACGAGCCCGACGATCCCCCCAGCGATGACTTCGAGGTCGACTGGTCGTTGTGGGAAGACCGGCTCTGGCCGGTGCTTGCCCAGCGCGTGCCGGGCTTCGAATCGGCCCGCGTGCTGAATGCCTGGGCAGGCCACTACGACGTCAACACCCTGGACCACAACGTGATCCTGGGCGCGCACCCCGACGTCGACAACCTGCTCTTCGCCAATGGTTTCAGCGGTCATGGCCTGCAGCAGGCACCTGCAGTGGGGCGCGCACTGGCCGAACTGGTCGCGCACAGCGAGATGAGGTCGCTCGATCTGACGGCGCTCGGCTGGGAACGCGTGCTGGCGAACCGCCCGCTGCGCGAGTTGAACGTGGTCTAGCGGCGGCGAACTACGGCGCCAGCCGTTCGCGTTGCCACTGCCCGTCCTGCAGGCGGTAGCGCAGGCGGTCGTGCAGGCGGCTCTTGCGGCCCTGCCAGAATTCCCAGCGGTCGGGCACCAGGCGGTAGCCGCCCCAATGGGGCGGTCGCGGCGGGTGCAGGCCATGGGTGGCGGCGGCCTTGGCAACGTTGGTGACCAGCACCGTGCGCGAGCCGATCACCTGGCTCTGTGGCGAGGCCCAGGCACCCAGACGCGAGTCGAGTGGCCTGGTGGCGTAGTACGCGTCGCTTTCGTCGGTCGAGGTCTTTTCGACCCGACCCTCGACGCGCACCACCCGCTCGAGTTCGACCCAGTGGAACTGCAGCGACGCGTAAGGATTGCATTCGAGTTCGCGGCCCTTGCGGCTTTCGTAGTTCGTGTACCAGACCAGACCCCGCGCGTCGTAGCCCTTGATGAGCACGATGCGCGATGACGGCCGGCCATCGCTGCCGACCGTGGCCAGCGTCATGGCGTTCGGCTCGGGCAACTGGGCCGACAAGGCCTGCTGCAGCCATGTGTCGAACTGTGTCACCGGGTCGGCTGCAGAGGCCTCTTCATCGAGCGCGTCGCGCTCATAGCTCTTGCGAAGATGGGCGATGTCCATGGGGCAGTATAGGCAGCGGCACGTCACCTTGGGTTCCGTCGGTCCGGCCCGGGTCCATCCCTTACGTGGAACACCGTAAGTGATGGTCCCACTGTCTGCTGCGAGGGCATGCCCCCATCCTTGACCCACCCATGAAGAACGATCCCACCATCGTCGTGCTGGCTGCGGGGCAGGGCAGCCGGTTCAAGGGCGACGGCCACAAGCTCGCCGAGCCCCTGCAAGGTTCGACCGTGCTCGGCTGCACCTTGAAGAATGCCGTCGAGTCGCGGCTGCAGGTCGTGCTGGTGACCACCGAGGCCATCGCGCCGCAGGCCTCGAGCTGGCTGGCGCGCCGCGACGTCATCGTGCTGAGCCCGGAAGAGGCACGGCGCGGCATGGGATCCTCCATCGCTGCCGGCGTGCTGGCGCGTGCGGGGGCTTCGGGCTGGCTGCTGCTGCCCGGCGACATGCCGCTGGTGCGGCCGCAGACCTTGCGCGCTGTGGCCTCGGCACTGCAGACGCACCCCGTGGTCTATGCGCAGTACCGGGGCCGGCGTGGTCATCCGGTGGGTTTCGCCGGCGAGCTGTATTCCGAACTCATCATGCTGGGCGGCGACGAAGGCGCGCGACGCATCGTCGCGCGCTACCCCGTGCACGGACAGGAAGTCGACGATCCCGGTGTGCTGGTCGATGTCGACACCCTGGCCGACCTCCAGACCGTCAAGACCACGCTGGAGACGGCGCGCATCGACGCCGAGGGTGCCGGCCCCTGAGAAGCGGCGCGTCCCGGCTCAAAGCAGCCGGTGTTGCCGCGCCAACGCCATCAGGCGTTCGATCTCCCGGTCCCGCACACCGTGTTGCTTCAACGCGCGTGCGGTGTCGGCCAGGTACGCCAGCGTCGTGCCGTAGCGCCCGCTGGCGTGACGAAGGATGTCCAGCATCTGCGCGTCTTCGATGCGACCCATGAAGGCGCCGCTGCGCCGGCTCAGCGTGAAGGCCAGTGCCGGGACCGTGCCCTGTGACGTCCGGCAGGGCAGCCAGCGAGGATCGTAGACGCCTGTGGGCATCTCGCGGGCCCACAGGCGCTCCAGTTCCTCGTCGGCATGGCTGTCACGCAGGCGGTAGACGACGCCCTGGCAAGAGCCGCCGGGCATCAAGGCGAACACCAGGCCGGGCCGCTCGGGCGTGCCCCGGTTGATGCGGGAGCGCATGCGAAAGGCGCGGTGCCAGCCATGTACCTGGGCGGGATGTCGTTCCGCGGCCTCGAACTCCGGCCGCCAGATCAGCGAGGCGTAGCCGAAGATCCAGAGCGGCTGCCCGCGGCCCCACTCGTCGCGCATCCGCTGCAGCATCTGGCGCGGGTCGCGAACCATCATGTCGGCGGCGACGGGTGGCGCAGAAGCGATCGACATGGCGCGCTAGCTTAGCGTGCAGCGCGCCGCGTCCGTCTGCGTGGGTCGGCGGCACGCGGTTTGCTCGTGCAGGAATGCAGGCAGGCGCGGGTTCCGGATCTTCGTGGAGCGTGCGCCGATTGACCCCGGCGTTGACGATGTAACTTAGTTACTCAACAATGGCGCCCTTGGGTTACACCGCCCCGGCTCGCCCACTCGCTTCCTCAGCCACCGCTTGACCACCTGGCCACACCATGGACCTGCAACCTGCGCTGAATCCGGTCATCTCTCAGGTGACCGACCGCATCCGTCGGCGCAGCCTGCCCCTGCGCAGCGCCTACCTCGGGCGCGTCGATCGAATGGCCGCGCGCACGCGCGGCGCCGACCGCATGGGTTGCGCCAATGTCGCGCATGCCTTCGCCGCGCTGCCGAGGGACGACAAGTTCCGGGTGGTGGCCGAACGGGCGCCCAATCTGGCCATCGTCACGGCCTACAACGACATGCTGTCGGCGCACCAGCCTTACGAGCTGTTCCCGGCACAGATCCGCGACGAGGCGCGCAGGCGGGGCGCCACGGCGCAGGTGGCCGGCGGCGTGCCGGCGATGTGCGACGGCGTCACGCAGGGCCAGCCGGGCATGGAGCTGAGCCTGTTCTCGCGCGATGCCATCGCCATGGGCACGGCCATCGCGCTGTCACACGACGTCTTCGACGCCGCACTGCTGCTGGGGGTGTGCGACAAGATCGTGCCGGGCCTGCTGATCGGCGCGCTGCACTTCGGCCATCTGCCGTGCGTCTTCGTGCCGGCGGGGCCGATGAGCACCGGCATCTCGAACACCGAGAAGTCCAAGGTGCGCGAGAAGTACGCGCAGGGCCTCGTCGGTCGCGCCGAACTGCTGGACAGCGAAAGTGCCGCCTACCACGGCCCGGGCACCTGCACCTTCTATGGCACGGCCAACAGCAACCAGATGCTGCTGGAGGCGATGGGCCTGCACGTGCCGGGGGCCGCCTTCATCCACCCGCACGACGGCTTGCGCGAAGCCTTGACCCGTGAAGCCGTGGGCACGGCGCTCTCGCTGCTGCCCGGGCCCGGCTTCATGCCCATCGGGCGCCTGGTCGACGAGCGCGTGATCGTCAATGCCATGATCGCCCTGCTGGCCACCGGCGGCTCCACCAACCACTTGATCCACTGGGTGGCCGTCGCGCGGGCCGCCGGCATCGGCATCGACTGGAGCGACTTCGCCGAGTTGTCGGCCGTGGTGCCCTTGCTGGCGCGCGTGTATCCCAACGGCAGCGCCGACGTGAATCAGTTCCAGGCGGCCGGCGGCCCTGGCTTCGTGCTGCGCGAACTGCTGCAGAACGGCCTGCTGCACGCCGACGTGGCCACGGTCGCCTCCGGCGGTCTGCGGCGTTACGGCAGCGTCCCGGTGCTGGACGCCGGCGCATTGTCGTGGCGCGAGCTGCCCGCCGTTCCGATCGACGACAGCGTGGTGCGCACCACCGCGGTGCCCTTCTCCGCCAGCGGAGGCCTGCGGCTGCTGACCGGCAATCTCGGGCGTTCGGTCATCAAGGTCTCGGCCGTGCCCGATGACAGCCACGTCATCCAGGCGCCTGCGCGCGTGTTCCACCAACAGGACGATCTGCACCGGGCCTTCGAAGCCGGCGAACTCGATCACGACGTGGTCGTGGTGGTGCGCTTCCAGGGCCCCAATGCCAACGGCATGCCCGAGTTGCACAAGCTCACGCCGCCGCTGGCCGTGCTGCAGGGGCGCGGCCTGCGGGTGGCGCTGGTGACCGACGGCCGCATGAGCGGTGCGTCGGGCAAGGTGCCCGCTGCCATTCACGTCAGCCCCGAGGCCCTTTCTGGCGGGCCGCTGGCGCGCGTGCGCGACGGCGACCTGATCCGCCTGGATGCCGTGGCCGGCACGCTCGATGCACTGGTGGACGCACAGACCTGGGCTTCCCGAGAGCCGGCCGTGCTGGACCCGGCGCAGGCCGACGACAACGGCCATGGCCTGGGGCGGGAATTGTTCGCCGGACTGCGGCGAAATGCCAGCAGCGCCGAAGAAGGGGCCGTGAGTTGGCTCTGATGCGGCCGGGGGCCCATCGCGTCCCGGCGACAATGACCCCGGAAGCAGAAAGCAACGCATGAACCCTCTCGAACTCGTCGCCCACGGGCCCGTCATTCCCGTCATCGTGCTGCAACGCCTGCAGGATGCCGTGCCCGTGGCCCGTGCCCTGCTGGCCGGCGGCGTACGGGTTCTCGAGGTGACGCTGCGCACACCCGTGGCCCTGGACTGCATGCGTGCGATCGTGCGCGAGGTGCCCGAGGCGATCGTCGGCGCCGGCACGTTGCGATCGGTGGCCGATGCCGAGGCGGCCAAGGACGTCGGTTGCCAGTTCGGCGTGAGTCCGGGCTATCACGGCAAGCTGGGTCATGCGTGCCGCAATCTGGGCCTGCCCCTGTTGCCGGGCGTGGCCACGGCCGGTGAGGTGATGGCTGCCACACAGGACGGCTACGGCTTCCTGAAGTTCTTTCCTGCCACGGCCGCTGGCGGCATTCCGATGCTCAAGGCGCTGGCCGGGCCCTTTCCCGATGTCGTGTTCTGCCCCACCGGCGGCCTGACGGCCGAAACGGCACCGCAGTACCTGGCCTTGCCCAACGTGAAGGTGTGTGGCGGCTCGTGGCTGACGCCTCAGGACGCGGTGGATGCCGGCGACTGGGCGCGCATCACCCGACTGGCGCGCGAAGCGCAGGCCTTGCGCGCCTGAGGGCGCGCCGCATCAGGGACGTGGCTTCACGGCGCCGCAATCGGCGCTGACCCACTTGCCGCTCTGCTGCATGTCCGTGATGCCGGCCTTGCCGGCGCCGCCGCCTTCGATCACCACCCGGCCCTCGTAGGCCTTGTCGCTGATCAGCGTGAATTCACCCGAGCCCTTGGTCGGCGGGTTGGTGCAGGAAAACCGGTACTTGACGGTGGCACCGGAGCGCTGGAAACCGTCATTCCTGCAGTTGCCGTCGGTGCTGGGCGGCGGTTCATCGCGTTCGGCCTGTTCCTTGCTGATGCACATGCGCACCGCACCGGCCTTTCCGCCAGCCATGCCCACGCCCTGCTTGGCCATCATCTCTTCCATCATCCTGCGCTGCTCGGGTGGCAGGCTGGCCATCTGGGCCTGCATGCGGGCTGCCATGTTGTCCAGCTTGCCGTCTGCACCCTTCATGGTCATCGTGGTCTCCCACAGACCCGAGGCCATCTTCTGTGCGTGGGCGGCGGGTGCCAGGCCCAGCAGGACCATGGACAGCGTCGCGGAGAGGAGCAGCTTCATGACATTCCCATTCGGGCTCAGGGACGGCGCTCGATCAACTCGATCTTGTAACCGTCGGGGTCGGTGATGAAGGCGATCATGGTGGTGCCGCCCTTGACCGGGCCGGGTTCGCGCGTGATGGCGCCGCCCAGCGCCGCCGCCTTGTCGCGCAGCCCGGTGCAGGTGGCCGCCACGTCGGGCACGCCGATGGCGATGTGGCCGAAGGCGGTGCCGAGTTCGTACTGGTCGACGCCGTAGTTGTAGGTCAGCTCGATCTCGGCATGCGCCGGATTCGTGCCGTAACCGACGAAGGCGAGGTCGTACTTCTGATCGGGTCGCTCGGTGGTGCGCAGCAGCGTCATGCCCAGCACCTGGGTGTAGAAGTCGATGGAACGCTGCAGGTTGCCCACGCGGAGCATGGTGTGGAGGAGGTTCATGCGCCACATTGTGCGGCAAGCCGAGCCGCCCATCCGTGGCCGGATCAGGTGGTCTCGTAGGCCAGCCGCACGTAGATGGGGGCAAAGGCCTCGGCCTGCGTCACTTCCAGCAGGCGTTCACGCGACAGCTCCAGCATCGCGATGAAGGTCACCACCAGCACCGGCATGCCGCGGGTGGTGTCGAAAAGATCGTGGAACTCGACGAAGCGCCGCCCTTGCAACTTTCGCAGCACGATGCTCATGTGCTCGCGCACCGACAACTGCTCGCGGCTGATGGTGTGGTGCTGGTTGAGCCGGGCTCGCTGCAGGATCTGCGCCCAGGCTTCGCGCAGGTCGTCGGGGTGCACGTCGGGAAAGCGCGGCGCCAGGCTCTGTTCGACGGCGACCTGAGCGCGCAGGAAGTCGCGGCCGATCAACGGCAGTTGCTCGAGCATCCCGGCTGCGAGCTTGATCTGCTCGTACTCGACCAGCCGCCGCACGAGGTCGGCGCGCGGATCGTCGGGTTCGCTGCCGTCGGCGTTCTTCTTCGGCGGCAGCAGCATGCGAGACTTGATCTCGATCAGCATCGCGGCCATCAGCAGGTACTCGCTGGCCAGTTCCAGGTTGTGCAGCCGAATCTGGTCGACGTAGGCCAGGTACTGGCGCGTCACGTCGGCCAGCGGGATGTCCATGATGTTGAAGTTCTGCCGCCTGATCAGGTACAGCAGCAGGTCCAGCGGGCCCTGGAAGGCTTCCAGGAAGACCTCCAGCGCGTCCGGCGGGATGTAGAGGTCCTGCGGCATGCGGAACAGCGGCTCGCCGTACAGGCGAGCGATGGCCACCTGGTCCACGACCTCGGGCTGTGGCGCCGCCACGGGCGCCAGCGTCGTCTCGTTCAAGACCGCGGTCAGTCGTGCTTGTTCTGGTACACGTAGGGCTGCTGGGGCACCTTGGCGTCGTTCCAGTCGGCCTGCGCGCTGCGGTCGATGGCGCGGTCCCAGAGCAGGGCGCGGCCGGCCCGCTGCTCTGCTTCGAGCGTCGGCTTCCTGGCCTTCAGTTCGTCGATGAACTGCGTCAGATCGGACTTGTAAGGCTTCCAGAAGAGCGGCATGGGGCTTTGTGCAGAATGGACTGCGATCATTTTACCGGGGTGAGACATGAGAAAGCTGACGGCAGGTGCGGCGCGGGGGCTGGGCAAGGCCTTGCTGGCGTGCACTGTGGCATGGGTGCTGGCCGGCTGCGATGCGCAGCGCATCGAGAAGCTCGAGGAGGGTGTGGCTTCCGAGGCCGACGTGCGCAAGCAATTCGGTGAACCGGCGGGCGTCGAAAGACTGCCGGACGGCTCCCGGTTGCTGGAATACCCGCGCCAGCCCGAAGGCTGGACCAACTACGCCATCACCATCGGCCCCGACGGCAAGATGAGTTCGCTGCGCCAGTTGCTCACCGAGACCAACTTCGCCAAGGTGACGCCCGGCACCGACAAGCTCGAGGTCATCAAGCTGCTGGGCAAGACGGCCAAGTCGCAGTTCTACGAACTGAAGGGCGAGGAGGTCTGGGACTGGCGCTTCAGGCAAGGCCCGGAGTCGAAGATGTTCAGCGTCGTGTTCGACCGCCAGGGCAAGGTGCTGCGCACCGGCATCGGCGACGATCCCAAGGAGACACGCGCCAACTGACCCGTCCCTGGACACGCAGACACGGAGGCGCGACATGGAGATCGAGCTCAAGTTCCAGGTGCCCGAGGCCTTTCGGGAGCGCGTTCGACGCGCTGTCGCCACTGCCGGGGCCGTGGTGACGCCGCTGCGTGCGGTCTACGCCGACACCGACGACGACCGCCTGGCGCGCGCCGGCCTGGCGCTGCGGCTGCGGCGCGAGGGCCGGCGCTGGGTGCAGACGCTGAAGGGGCGGGGCGACGGCCTGATGCAGCGCCTGGAACACGAGGTGCCGTTGCCGGCCCAGCGCGGCGTACCGGTGCTGGACCCGCAGCGGCACGCTGGTACGGCGGCCGGCCAGGCACTCGAAGCAGCACTGGCGGGGGCCGAGCCGAAGCCCCTGTACCGCACCGAGATCCGCCGCACCCACCGGGTGATCAGGTCGCAGGGCGCCCGCATCGAACTGGCCTTCGATGAAGGCCGCATCCTGGCCGGCGATGCTGCTGTCGAGGTCTGCGAGATCGAGTTCGAACTGTTGTCCGGCTCACCGGCGGTGCTGCTGCAGGTGGCGGCGCGCTGGGTGCAGCGCCACGGGCTGTGGCTGGACGTGCGCACGAAATCCGAGCGCGGCTTCCGCCTCGCACGCGGCCTGGTCCGGGTGCCAGCCGTCCGAGCCTCGGTCGCTGCGCCGCTGGGCGGCAAGAAGGCCTCGAAGGCGCTGGGCCGCCTGTTGCCTGGCCCGGCCTACGCCCAGCTGCAGCAGCAGGTGCTGCAGCATCTGTTGCCCAACCAGGCGGAGTGTGCGGCCGGCAGCGGCACGGCCGAGCATCTGCACCAGTGGCGTGTGGCCGTTCGCCGTCTGCGCACCGTGCTTCGCCTGATGGCCGACTGGAGTGGCCAGCCCGAAGCCGCCCACGAACTGGAGGCGCGATGGGCGGCTGTTTTCGCCGCCACGTCCTCGCTGCGCGATGACGATGCACTGGCCACCACGCTGTGGCCTCTGATCGACGCCGCAGGCGCCCCGCCGGGCGAAGCGGCGCCGGCCCTGGCGCGGCCCGATCCAGGTGCGCCGATGCGTGATCGTGCCCTCACGGTGCTGGTGCTGCAGACCTGGGCAGCTGCGCTGCAGGCAGGGCAGCAGCCGGCGGCGGCCGATGCGCCTGGGGCAGCGCAGCCCAGCCTGCAGGCTCGCGGCCGCGACCTGCTCGAAGAAGCCAGGCGCAGCGCGGCGCGCGGCAGCGGCCGCTTCGAAGCGCTGGAGCCGGCCCGGCAGCACCGGCTGCGCAAGCGGCTGAAGCGGCTGCGCTACGCGGCGGAGTTGCTGCTTCCCTTGTGGCCGGCGCGCGCTGAGCGCTACCTCGGCCCGCTGCGGGCGGCCCTCGAGGCGCTGGGCGAATGGCAGGATCTGCAGGTGGCAGCCACCCGCCTGGCCGCAACCGATGAGCGCGACGCCCGGACCTGGTTCGCGCTGGGCTGGATCGCTGCGCGTCAGGAGGCGGCGACGCGCCGCGTGGTCAAGGCGCTGGCCACCTGGCGCAAGGCGCGCCGGCCCTGGCTCTGATCCCGACCCGGGCGCGCCCGGGGCTCAACGGTCGGGTCCGGCAGCGGCGGCCAGCGACACGGCCTCGCCGACCGTCCCGAGCACGTGGTCCTCACCGAAGCGCTGCTCGAATCCGCTGCGTTGCATCAGCGACCGCGGCTGCTCGTTGGCGTTGGCCAGGAACAGCCGGATGCCGGAGCGCGTCAATGTGCGGTGCAGTTGCTCCAATGCATCCAGCCCCGAGGTGTCGATCGAGATGAGGCGGTGCAAGTCGAGCACCACGGCGCGCGTGCCCGACGGCAACGTCGCCGGCAGCGCCTCGATCTTGCCGACGGCGCCGAAGAACAGCGACCCGAACAGCTCGACGACCAGCACGCCATCGGGCAGGTTCTGGCGCAGGCTGGGCTCGGCACGGAACAGCGTGCTCATGCGGTAGATGAAGAACACGCAGGCCAGCACCAGGCCGACCTCGACGGCCACCGTCAGGTCGAACACCACTGTCAGCACAAAGGTGCCCAGCAGGATGGTGCGGTACGGCAGGTTGAAGTTCTTGAGCCGGGCGAACTCGCGCCACTCGCCCATGTTCCAGGCCACGAACATCAGGATGCCGGCCAGGGCGGCCAGCGGGATGTGCACGGCCAGGGGCGCTGCCACCAGCACGATGGCCAGCAGCGTGAGACTGTGCACCATGCCGGCCACCGGGCTGGTGGCGCCGGCGCGCACGTTGGTGACGGTGCGCGCGATGGTGCCGGTGGCCACGATGCCACCGAACATCGGCGTCACGAAGTTCGCCACGCCCTGCGCCATCAGCTCCTGGTTGGGGTCGTGGCGGGGGTGGTCGACCATGTTGTCGGCGACGCGGGCGCAGAGCAGGGATTCGATGGCACCCAGCAGCGCCAGCGTGATGGTGGGAATGAACAACTGCTTGGCCGTGGCCCAGCTGAACTCGGGCAAGGCCAGCGAAGGCAGCGACTGCGGGATGCCGCCGAAGCGCGAGCCGATGGTCTCCACCTGCAGGCCCAGCGCCATCACGGCCACGGTGGCCACGGCGAGTGCCACCACGGTGCCAGGCACGTGGGCCGCATAGCGTCGTGACTTGGCGATCAGCCCGACCGGCGACTGCGGCATCGCATAGGTCTTGGGCCACAGCACCACGATGGCCAGACTGATGACTGCCACGGCCAGGGCTGCGAGGTTGACGGTGTCGGCGTGGGCGGCGAGCACGCCGATCTGCGTGATGAAGTCGGCCGGGAGCTTGCCCACGTCCAGCCCGAAGAAGTCCTTCACCTGCGACAGCGCGATGAGCACCGCGATGCCGTTGGTGAAGCCGATGACGATGGGCACCGGCACGTAGCGCACCAGCGCGCCGAGCTTGAACAGGCCCATCGCGAACAGCAGCACGCCCGCCAGGGCGGTGCTGATGAGCAGGTTGGCCAGCCCGTAACGTTCCAGGATGCCGTAGACGATGACGATGAAGGCGCCGGCCGGGCCGCCGATCTGCACCGACGACCCGCCCAGGGCCGAAATGATGAAGCCGGCGATGATGGCGGTGAAGATGCCAGCCTCGGGCTTGACGCCCGATGCGATGGCGAAGGCCATGGCCAGCGGCAGCGCCACCACGCCCACCGTGAGCCCCGCTCCTACATCGGCCAGTGCACGCCGCGCGTTGTAGTCCTTCAGCGAGTCGAGCAGTCTCGGCCGGAAGGGGTGCAGCTTGGGCAGGGCCATTGCTGGTGATCATGCCACTGCCGCCTTGCCGCCCGCTTGCGCCGGCCAGGCACCACGGCGAAACTCAGCGCACGCGCAGCCCGGGTTCGGCGCCGGTGCCGGGCTCCAGCAGGTACAGGCCCGGGTGAGCCTTCTGATCGCCATGGCTGGCCGCCAGCACCATGCCTTCGGAGATGCCGAACTTCATCTTGCGCGGCGCCAGGTTGGCCACCACCACCGTCAAGCGTCCCACCAGCGCGGCCGGGTCGAAGGCACTCTGGATGCCGCTGAACACGTTGCGCGTGCGGCCTTCGCCGACGTCCAGCGTGAGCTGCAGCAGCTTGGTGCTGCCTTCGACACGAGCGGCAGCGACGATGCGCGCGATGCGCAGATCCAGCTTGCTGAAGTCCTCGATGCCGATCTCGGGCGCGATGGCTTCGCCCCCCGGAGGCGGCGGGGGCGCGTCGGCCGGCGGCTCGAACAGCGCGTCGAGCTTGCTGGCGTCGACGCGCTGGATCAGGTGCCTGTATTCGCCGATGGTGTGCGCGCCCATCGCGCGTGCCGCATGCGCCCATTGCAGCGGTTCGATGCGAAGGAAGGCCTCGACCTTGGCAGCCAGTGCCGGCAGCACGGGCTTGAGGTACAGCGTGAGCAGCCGGAAGGCTTCCATGCACACCGAGCAGGCGTCGTGCAGCACCTCTTCCTGACCGGCGATCTTGGCCAGTTCCCAGGGCTTGTGCTGGTCGACGTATTCGTTGACGCGGTCGGCCAGCAGCATCACCTCGCGGAGCGCCTTGCCGAACTCGCGTTCCTCGTACAGGAAGGCCACCGTGGCCGCATGTGCGCGAAGGCCGTCCAGCAGCACGCGGCCCTCGACGCCCAGATCGGCACTCAGGCGCCCGCCGAAGCGCTTGGTGATGAAGCCGGCGGCGCGGCTGGCGATGTTGACGTACTTGCCCACCAGGTCGCTGTTGACGCGGGCGACGAAGTCGTCGGGATTGAAGTCGAGGTCTTCCACGCGGGCGTTGAGCTTGGCCGCGATGTAGTAGCGCAGCCACTCGGCGTCCAGGCCCAGTTCCAGGTAGCGCAGCGGGCTGATGCCGGTGCCGCGGCTCTTGCTCATCTTCTCGCCGCTGACCGTCAGGTGGCCGTGCACGTAGATGCGGTCGGGCACCTTGCGGCCGCTGAACTTCAGCGTGGCCGGCCAGAACAGCGTGTGGAAGGTGATGATGTCCTTGCCGATGAAGTGGATCTGCTCGACCGCCGGGTCGGCCAGGTAGGCCTCGAAGTCCAGCCCCAGCTTGTCGAAGCGGTTCTTCAGCGACGCCAGGTAGCCGATGGGCGCGTCGAGCCAGACGTAGAAGTACTTGCCGGGCGCGTCGGGGATCTCGATGCCGAAGTAGGGCGCGTCGCGGCTGACGTCCCAGTCGCCCAGGCTCACGGCGTCGCTGTCGTCGCGGCCGAACCACT